>Ga0136620_10000476_pt1 | contig 18226 bp, 12 predicted proteins | sample AntDrymUQ4162106_2_FD_104806 | JGI IMG/M metagenome (GOLD analysis project Ga0136620, IMG submission 104806) | Polar desert sand microbial communities from Dry Valleys, Antarctica - metaG UQ416 (21.06) | ecosystem: Environmental > Terrestrial > Soil > Desert | place: Antarctica: Dry Valley... | reverse complement strand
GGGCGCTCCAGGTGTACGGCGCGTACCTGCGGGACTCGAGCTCCTCACTGGCGATCATCGGCGAGAACCCGATCTCTCGGGGCTACGACGCCTGGGCCTTGGTTGGCCTCGGCGAACCCAACGACGGCCTCATGCGCGGGTTCCCGTGGGACCGCTTCCGTGTCCTCGACGCGGCGACCACCTGCTAGGCGCCAGGGCTCAGCGCTCGAGCTCGTGCGCGAAGAACGCGAGGATCCGGTCGAGCTGCACGTCGAGCGTCTCGCGGCGGGCGTGCTCGAGGCCGCCGACGACGAGCCGCTCTCGCAGGGCCGCATCCTCCGCGAGCCTCGTCAGCGCGGCAGCCACCGCCGCCGCGTCGCGCGGCGGCACGACCAGCCCAAGCTCGCCGTCGCGGAGCGCCGCGCGCACGCCGCCCACGTCCGTAGCCACTACGGGAACGCCGGCCGCATGGGCCTCGAACAACACCTGCGGCACGCCCTCGGTGACCGAGACGTTGACGAGGGCGTGCGAGCGCCCGTAGCGGGCGCGCAGCTCCGGCCCATTCGGGACGTAGCCGGCGAAATCGATGCGGCCGCGCACGCCGAGTGCCCTGGCACGGCGCGCGACGGCCTCCGCCAGACGCCCGACTCCGACGAGCGTCAGGTGCCACCGCGGCTCCAGGGCCGCGAGCACGTCCGGCAAGAGCACGGGATCCTTCTCGGGATCGATCCGGCCCACCCAGAGGAGCCGCAGGTCGCCGTCCCAGCGTCGGGCGAGCGCCTCCTCCAGCGAGGCGAGGTGGTCGACGCGCACGAGCGAGAACCCGGTCACGAGCACCCGCGCGCCGCTCTGCCGATACGACCGCCCCAGCTCCTCGCCCACGACCACGGCGGGCGCCGACCGCGCCAACCGGCGGAACGCCAGCTCGAGCCCCTTCGCGACCGGCACTGCCCACTGCCAGCTCCGTCCGGGGAGCCGGCTCTCGACGTAGCGCGGGAAGTCCTGGCGCACGCCGAGAAAGACCGGTGTCCCGTGCAGCCGAGCGAGGCGCGCGAACGCGAACGAGAGCGGGTGTGGCCCGAAGAGCCAGACGGCATCGAGGCGCCCGAGCTCGCCCCGGAAGGCACGGCGCGCGCCGTGCAGCGATCGCGCCACACTGCGCAGTGCCGTCACCTTGGGGTAGTGCGGCAGCGCCACGAAGCGTGCGCCCTCGGGCAGCGCGTACGGCTCCATCCCGGGCTCGGGGTCGAGCCGTCCGAACACGACCAGCTCCTCCACCCGCGGCACGAGGCCGGCGAGGAACTCGACGAACGCAAAGTCGGTCGAGATTCGGTCGCCGAGGCGCCGGTACCGCAGGTCGGCGTAGACGCCGAGCCGGAGGCGCGCGGGAGTGGGGGGACTGCCGGCCAATCGCCTCGTGGGAGCCTTTGTACACTGTCGCCGTCCGTCACGCCGCGTCCGGAAGGCCTTTCAGCTTGTCGACCAGCAACTGGAGCACGACCGTCGATCCCTCGGAGGCTGAGGGGATCGAAGTCGGGCTGCGCCACTACATCGACGTCCTCCGGCGGCGCAGGTGGATCCTCCTGTCCGTCGCCGCGATCGTCGTCGCCGCGGCGGCACTCTTCTCCGCCCTCCAGCAGTCGATCTACAGGGCCGAGTCGAAGGTCGTGATCGGCCAGGGCGGGGGCTTGCCCCAGCCCCAGTTCGGCAACCAGTTCGGCCCGTACGTCGCCACCATGGCCGACCTGCTCCGGAGCACCGTGGTTGCGGAGGCCGTGATCCGGAACCTCGAGCTGGAGGAGTCGCCGCAGAGTCTGCTCTCGCGGACGAAGGTGTCGAGCAACCCCGAGACCGCCGTCCTGAACGTCTCCTACGACCACGATTCACAATCCGTGGCGCGGGAGGTGAACGGCGAGCTCGGCCTCGTCTTCCAGCAGCTCGTCAAGGCTCGCTTCGGCGAGGGCACGCCCGCCCAGGGCGGCCAGACGGCGGTCCCGCCGCTGACCGTCACGATCTTCGACCCGTCGCACGTCCTGCCGCGGAAGGTGCAGCCGCGCCCGGTGCGCAATGTCGTCCTGGCCGGGGTGCTCGGCCTCCTGCTCGGCCTCCTCGCAGCATTCCTGCGCGACTACTTCGACCGGGGCCTGCGGACGCGCGAGATGGTCGAGCAGAGCTACGGCGTTCCGGTGATCGGCCAGATTCCGTTCGTGAAGCTGGGCCGCCGGGATCGCCGGGTCGTCTTCTGGGAGGGGTTCGGCGACGTGGCGGAGGCCTTCCGGGCGCTGCGGGCCAACTTGCAGTACCTGGGGGTGAAGCGCCCGATCCGGACGATTCTGGTCACCAGTGCCGCGCCGAACCAGGGGAAGACGACTGTGACCGCGAACCTCGCCGTCGCGATCGCCCGCTCCGGCGCGACGACGATCGTGATCGAGGGCGACCTCCGCCGTCCACGGCTGAACAACGCCTTCGAGATCGCCGCGCAGCGCCCCGGCCTCACCAGCGTCCTGATCGGCGCCCTCGACATCGACGAGGCGATCGTCGACATCCCGCTGCGGAGCAGCCGGATGCCCGCGGCGCGCGAGCGCGAGGGCCGGCTCTCGTTCCTGCCGAGCGGACCGCAGCCCCCGAACCCGTCCGAGCTCCTCTCGAGCCTGCAGATGTCGGAGCTCCTCGACCGCCTCGCGCTCTCGTACGACTACGTGCTGATCGACTCGCCGCCCGTGCTGCCGGTCGCCGACGCGCTCGCGCTCGCGCGGCTCGTCGACGGCGTCGCCATCGTCGTGCGCCGCAACCACTCAACTCGTGACGAGGCGAAGGAGTTGCGCGCGCTCATCGAGCGCCTCGGGATCAACCTGCTCGGCGTCGTCTTCACCGACGTCTCGTCCGCCGGCGGCTACCGCAGCTACGGCGGCTACGGTGATGCCGCGCCCGAGGACGACCGGACGGCGCGCGAGCCCGAGCCGGTCGCGCACGAAGAGTTCTAGTGCCCCCTCAGCAACGTCCACCGGCCACGTCACTGGACGGGGCCTAGTGCCCGACCGCGCGCGGCGGTGACCGGCCGCGTCGCAGGGCTCGTCCGCCCGCAGGTCCCCCGGACCGGCGCCGTCTCGCTGATCGTGGTTCTCGCCGCCGCGCTCGCGGTCGGCGCCCTGACGACGGTGCAACCCGTCTACGCGGTCGCCATCGTGGTCGCGGCCGCCGTCTCGCTGATCGTGGCCGCGAACGTGAGGGCGCTACCGCTCTTCCTCGTGTTCACGATGTTCGTCGAGTCACTCGAGCTCGGTCCCGGTCTGCGGATCGGCCGGCTTGCCGGCGTGATGGCGCTGGCGGTGCTCGCGTACTACGTGCTCGTCCGCGGGCGTGCGGGCTTGCGCCCGAACGCGCTGCTGGCGGTCGCCGGTGCGCTCGGCTTCTGGATGCTGCTCAGCACGTACTGGTCGACCGACTCGAGCCTCGTCTATCAGACGATGTTCTCCTACCTGCTCGCGATCTCGTACCTGCTCGCCTTCGCGGTGCTCGTGCGGACGGCCGACCAGCTCGTCGCCATCTTCGCGGTCTTCGCGATCGGATCGCTCGTCTTCGGGCTCGTCTCCTTCGCGACCTATGCGGCCTCGAGCGGAGCGGCGCGGGCGCAGGGGCTGCAGGGGGATCCGAACTACTTCGCGGTGTACCAGGTGATCGCACTCCCTGCCGCACTCGCGCTCTCGGCCCGAGAGCGCCGGCCGCAGCGCCGGCTCCTCTACTACGTCGTCGTCGGGGTGATCATCCTCTCTGTCGTCTCGTCGTTGTCGCGGACGGGGCTGATCGCGCTCGCCGGCGTTGTCTCGCTGACACTCCTCCTTCCGTGGCGTGTCTTCTTCCGCAACGCGGGTCAGAAGCTGAGCTACGCGCTCGCGCTCGTGGTGGCGAGCACGGCCGCCGTCATCGTCGGATCGACCAACTTCGTGGCGCGCGTCCAGTCGATTCTGGACCCGCAGAGCGACGCGACGAGCGGCTACCGTGGCTCGGGGCGGCTCGACCTCTGGGCAGCGGCCGTGAACGGCTGGCACGACAGCCCGTGGCTCGGCCTCGGCGCGGGGAACTTCCAGAGCGCTGCGCTCGACCTGCTGCAGACGACCCCGGGTGTCAATACGACGGCGGGCTACATCCGGGCGAACCCCGTTGTCCACAACGCGTACCTCGAGGTGCTGACGGAGCTCGGCCCGGTCGGCCTCACGCTCTACGTGGCGCTGCTCGGGATCACGGCGTGGTTTCTGCTCGCGGCGTTTAAGCGCGCGCGGGCGGTGAACGAGGAGATCATCTCGCGTTTCTCGCTCGCGCTGCTCGTTAGCCTCTTCGGGTATGCGCTTTCGGCGATCTTCCTCTCGAATCAGCTCGGCAAGCCGCTCTGGATCATTGTCGGGCTCACCCTGGCCGTCGACGTGATGTCGAGGCGTTCAGCCACCGCGGCCGTGGTCCGCCGCGAGACGGCTCGGACGGCCGCCGGAGTATGATCGCGCGGTGGGTGACGGGCCGCTTGCCGCCGGGCGTGGTCTCCGAGCGTGACCGGTCGCTCGGGGATCGCCTGCGCGAGTTCGGGGAGACCCAGTCCCTCGATCGGGCGAGACGAGAGTTGGCGCGGCACGAACGGCTGCAGGCCGTGAGGAAGAGCCTCGCATCGTCGCGGCCAGGGGAGGCCGGTCGCAAAATGCCCTCGAGCACTTCGAGGTGGGGTCGGAGCGCGTGGAGCGCAAAGCGGTTCGTCTACCCCCGCGTCGACGGGTGAGACCGCTCGTCCTCTGCTACCACGCCGTCTCGGACCGCTGGCCGCACGCGCTCGCGGTCGAGGCCGGGACGCTCGAGCGTCAGGTGCGGGCGCTGCTACGTCGGGGGTTTCGCCCCGTCGGCGCCGCCGAGGCGGTCGAGGGGAGGGGAAAGTTGCTGCACGTCACCTTCGACGACGCGTATCGCACCGCCGCCCTGGCGCTGCCGGCGCTCGAGCGGCTGGGCGTGCCGGTCACCGTCTTCGCGTGCAGCGGCTACGCCGCCGATGGTCGCGCCTTCGACGTGCCCGAGCTCGCCGCGGACGCGGCGCGCTACCCGGGCGAGCTCTTGACGATGCCCTGGAGCGAGCTTCGCGCACTCGCCGAGCGAGGCATCGAGATCGGGTCGCACACGATTACGCACCCTCACCTGTCCCGGCTCTCGGACGCCGAGATCGAGCGTGAGCTGACCGAGTCGCGAGCGCAGTTCGAGGCGGAGCTGGGGCGACTTTGCAGGTTCCTTGCGTATCCCTACGGCGAGACGGACGGTCGCGTCGTCGCCGCCGCCAAGGCCACCGGCTACGAGGCAGCCTGGGCCTTGCCGGGGCGGGAAGATCGCATCGACCGCTACGCGCTGCCCCGTGTCGGCATCTACCGAGGCGACGGCGCTCTCCGCCTGCGCCTCAAGACGACGGCCGCGGTCCGCGGGCAGGCCGCCCGCCTGCGGGTCACGTAGAGCCTCGCCTTCCCGCGGTATCTCACAAACGAGGGTCGAGCCGCGGCCCCGCGGCGACGGCGTCGTCGTGCGGCCTCGCGGGCGCGCGCCTGGCGCTACGTCTCGATTTCCTCGAGCTGGATCGGGGCTCGTCGCGTGTGCTCGATCACGTCGGCGAGGATCCGGTCGAGGTCGAGGCTGGGTCTCCAGCCGATCGCGGCCGCGATCTTGTCGATCGACGGGCGCCGGTGCAGCATGTCCTCGATCCCCTGACCGTAGACCTCGTCGTACGGGACGAAGACGACCTCCGAGCGCGACCCGCTGCAGGTGAGGACGCGGTCGGCGAGGTCGAGGATGGAGATGCTCTCGGTCGACCCCACGTTGTAGATCTCGCCCGAGGTCGCGGGGTTGTTCATCACGCCCTCGAGGGCGCGGATCGTGTCCGAGACGTGGCAGAAGCAGCGCGTCTGCCCGCCGTCGCCGTGCACCTCGAGCGGCCGGCCGGCGAGCGCGCTCTGCACGAACCGCGGGACGACCATCCCGTACTGGCCACTCTGGCGGGGGCCGACCGTGTTGAAGAGGCGGACGATCACGCAGTCGAGGCCTCGCTCCTGGTGGTAGGCGAGCGCTAGGAACTCGTCCATGGCCTTGGAGTCGGCGTACGCCCAGCGCCTCACGGTCGTCGGGCCGTAGATGCGGCGCGCGCTCTCCTCGAGCGCCCGCTCCTCGCTGTGGTCGCCGTACACCTCCGACGTGGACGCGATCAGCACCCGCTTGCCGAAGCGGTTGCAGTGCTCGAGGACCACCTCGGTGCCCTGGACGTTCGTGACGATCGTCTGCACGGGTTGCTCCACGATCAGGCGCACGCCGACCGCGGCAGCGAGGTGGTAGACGACGTCGCACTTGTAGACGAGCTCGTTGACGACGGCCGGTGAGAGCACTGAGTCGACGACGAGATGGAAGTCGCGGCGGTCGCGCAGGTGCTGCACGTTCTGGATCGAGCCGGTCGAGAGATCGTCGAGCGCGAACACCTCGACGCCCTCGTCCAGCAGGAGCTCTGAGAGGTGCGACCCGATGAAGCCGGCGCCGCCTGTGACGAGGGCCTTCACGCGCTGCAGGCTACAAGAGCAGTCTGCCGATTTCGCCCGGCGCGCCCGGCCCGGCCGGTGCATCGGCGGCGAGTCACCGACGCTCGGCCCGCTCGAGGGCCTCCTCGATGAACGGGTCGCGCGGGTCGAGTCTCCTCGCGATCCGCAGCGTCTCGCGCGCGTCCTGCCGGCGCCCTGCGTCGAGGTAGGCGACGCCGAGCAGGTACTGGAGGGCGGCCGACTCGGGCTCCTGGCCGACGGCCTCCTCGAGCGGCGGGATCTTCTCCGCAGCCGTGCGCGCGAGGGCAGCTCGGATGACGAAAGGCTCCACGGAGAGCGGGTCGAGGCGATGGGCCCACCGCAGGTCGCGGGCCGCGTCGGGCGCGCCGGAGAGGGCCTGGGAGGTCAGTTTCGAAGCGATCCAGGGCGGCGCGAAGGCCACCAGCGAGACGACGACCGCCGCGATCGCCGCCGGACGGATGCTCCGCGTGCGTAGAGGCTCGCCGTCGTCGGATGAAGCCCCGATCCCAAGCAGCAGGATGAACGGCAGCGTTACGGCAGGGAAGGTCCAGATCCAGTCGCCGGAGGCGTGGACGAGCCAGTAGACCCCGCCCGCGAGCGCCGCCGCCGCCGGCACGCGTCGGCGCCTCGCGCGTCTGGTGGCGAGGACGAGCGGGAAGCCGATCGCCCCGCCGAGCAGGGCGAGCCCGACCGCCCCCTCCTCCATCAGCAGCTCGATCGGAAGCGAGTGCGCCCTCGCCGGAGTCTCCGGGCTGCGACGCTTCTGCAGGTAGACGGGCCCGAAAGAGCGCGCACCGGCGCCGGCGACGGGGGCCTCGCGAAACTCGTTCAGCGAGACGCGCCAGAAGTCGTAGCGATTCGACCCGAGCGAGAGGAGGTGCGTGCTCGTGCGCTCGTCGCCCGACGGGAGCTTCTTGAACGCGCGCCACTGGCGTCCGGCGAAGCCGCCGGGGTCGTCGACCGCGACGAGGAACGTCGCGGCGCCCGCCACGGCCGCGACGGCGACCAGCGCCGCGACGACCCACCCGGCCAGCCTCCGGGCCGCGCGCGAGATCTCGATCCTCACGTCGAGCAGGGCGTACAGGAGGCCGATGCCCGTGGCCACGCCGGCCAGGGCGAGGAGCCAGACCCCTGCGTTGTGGATCGCCGACGCCGTCGCGGCGTCCCCCTCCGCCCGGAACGGCTCGGTCAGGGGCCAGAAACCGGCGGCCACGAGGGCGGCGGCGACGGCCGTGGGCACCAGCACCCGCAGACGCGGGGGGCAGAGCGCGAAGAACACGATCGTCGAGGCGGCGAGCGCGATCACGCCGCCCTTGCTCTGCGCGAGCAGCCCGCCGGCGAGCAGGGCCGTGGCCCCCCCGACGGCGAGCGCGCGCAGGAGCGGGTGCGCCTGCCGCCGTGCCGCCAGGGTCACCGCCGGCCAGAAGGCCACCAGCAGGATCGCGGCCTGAGCGTTCGCGTAGTCGATGGGGAACGAGAGCCGGCCCTCCTCGAACAGCTCGAGTGGCCTGGCAGAGACGATCAGCTCGACCGCGGTCGCCACGGAGAGGCTCGCCATTCCAAGGACGAGCACGGCCATGGCCATGAGCCGGTCGGACGGGCTCCGAAGCGTCAAGATCGGGACCGCGAACGCCGTCGCGTAGAACGCTGTCAGCAGCGCCTCGTCCCGGGCGAGCGACGGGACGTGCGACCACGTCAGCGAGAGGCCGGCCCACACGGCCAGCGCAAGCAGCAGGCCGAGCCCGAGGAGCGCCTCCCGGTCGGGGCGGACGGCGACGCGCGAGAACAGGATCGTCGCGAGCACGAGCGCCGCGAGCACGGCGTAGGCGAGCCAGTCGGCCGCCGCGATGCTCCCGTGCTCGCGCCAGGCCATCGCCCAGGCCGCGGCCACGAGCGCGGCTGTCGGCAGGACGCGAACCAGCGAGGAGGAGCCGCCGCCCGCGAGCGCGGGGGCTGGCGACCGGGCCTCGGGCTCGACCAGCGTCATCCGCCGCAAACGCTAGATGGTTGATCGGAAATTCGCGTACCCGCAGGGATGGCCCAGACCAAGCAGGGCGACAGGGACGGAGGTGGCGCGTAGCATCGCTACGTGCCGCGTCCGGACGTGGTGGCCGGCGCCGTGTCTGGGCCACCAGCTGCGCTGCGTGAATTTCCGATCAAGCATCTACGAGATGGCTGACCTGCCGGCGAGCGCCCCGGCGCCGTGCGGCGCCAGTCTCGCCCCGGCGTGACCCCCCAGGGCCTCGGGTAAGATGGGCTCAGGTCGGGAGCGCGACTACCGATCAGGGAGTCAAGCGCAAAGGGGGAAGAGGGTTGTTCGAACGTTTCACCGAACGGGCTCGTCAGGTGGTCGTGCTGGCCCAGGACGAGGCGCGCGCGCTCAAGCACAACTACATCGGCACCGAGCACATCCTGCTCGGCCTCCTCCGCGAGGAGGAAGGTCTCGCCGCCCGGGTGCTCGAGTCGCTCGACATCACGGTCGAGGAGGTGCGGGCCCAGGTCGCGCGCATCGTCGGCCAGGGCGACGAGGTCACCACGGGGCAGATCCCGTTCACCCCGCGCGCCAAGAAGGTGCTCGAGCTCGCGCTCCGCGAGGCGCTCTCCCTCGGCCACAACTACATCGGGACCGAGCACATCCTGCTCGGGCTCGTGCGCGAGAACGAGGGCGTGGCGGCGCGCATCCTGCTCGACTTCGACGCCGACGCCGAGAAGATCCGGAACGAGATCATCCGCATGCTCTCGGGCCCCGGCCGGCGCCAGCAGGGCGGCGGCGGCGGCGGGGGCGGCGAGAAGTCGAAGAGCTCGAAGCTCCTCGACCAGTTCGGCCGGAACCTGACGAAGCAGGCCTCCGAGGGCAAGCTCGACCCCGTCGTCGGCCGGGCCACCGAGATCGAGCGCGTGATGCAGATCCTCTCGCGCCGCACGAAGAACAACCCGGTGCTGATCGGCGAGCCCGGCGTCGGCAAGACCGCTGTCGTCGAGGGCCTCGCCGCGCGCATCTCCGCGAACCAGGTGCCCGAGCTGCTCAAGGGCAAGCAGATCTACACGCTCGACCTCGCCGCGCTCGTCGCCGGCTCGAAGTACCGCGGGGAGTTCGAAGAGCGCCTGAAGAAAGTGATGAAGGAGATCACGCAGCGCGGCGACATCATCCTCTTCATCGACGAGCTGCACAACCTCGTCGGAGCCGGCGCGGCCGAGGGCGCGATCGACGCGGCCTCGATCCTGAAGCCTGCGCTGGCGCGCGGGGAGCTGCAGACGATCGGCGCGACGACGCTCGACGAGTACCGCAAGTACCTCGAGCGGGACGCCGCGCTCGAGCGCCGCTTCCAGCAGATCCGGGTCGAGGAGCCCTCCGTCGACGACACCGTTCTGATCCTGCGCGGGCTCCGCGACCGCTACGAGGCCCACCATCGCTGCAAGATCTCCGACGCGGCTCTGCGCGCCTCGGCGATCCTCGCCGACCGCTATATCCAGGACCGTCATCTGCCGGACAAGGCGATCGACCTGATCGACGAGGCGGCCTCGCGCATGCGGATCCGCAACATGACCGCCCCGCCGCGCTACCGCGAGCTCGAGGAGGAGATCGAGCGGGTGCGCAAGGAGAAGGAGGCCTCGATCGAGGCCCAGGAGTTCGAGAAGGCCGCGAATCTCCGCGACAAGGAGCGAAAGCTGACGCAGAAGAAGCGCGAGCTCGAGGACAGCTGGCGCGCGTCCGAGTCGGAGGAGCAGGGCGAGGTCGGCGAGGACGAGATCGCGGACATCGTCTCGATGTGGACCGGCATCCCGGTCTTCAAGCTGACCGAGGCGGAGACCCAGAAGCTGATCCGGATGGAGGACGAGCTGCACAAGCGGGTGATCGGCCAGCACGAGGCGATCATCGCCGTCTCGAAGTCGATCCGACGCGCGCGCGCCGGGATCAAGGACCCGAAGCGTCCGACCGGCTCGTTCATCTTCCTCGGCCCCTCGGGCGTCGGCAAGACCGAGCTCGCGCGGACCCTCGCCGAGTTCCTGTTCGGCGACGAGGACGCGCTGATCCAGGTGGACATGTCCGAGTACATGGAGAAGCACTCGGTCTCGCGACTCGTGGGCTCGCCGCCGGGCTACATCGGCTACGACGAAGGCGGTCAGCTGACCGAGGCCGTGCGGCGCAAGCCCTACTCGGTCGTCCTGCTCGACGAGGTCGAGAAGGCCCATCCCGACGTCTTCAACATCCTGCTCCAGATCCTGGAGGACGGGAAGCTCACGGACGCGCAGGGCCGCAAGGTCGACTTCAAGAACACGATCGTGATCATGACCTCGAACATCGGCGCCGCGACGATCTCGAAGAACCAATCGCTCGGGTTCTCGATCGGCGACGAGATCGGCCTCACCTACGAGGACATGAAGGAGCGGATCATGGGCGAGCTGAAGAAGGTCTTCCGCCCCGAGCTCCTGAACCGCATCGACGAGGTGATCGTCTTCCACAAGCTGGCCAAGGACGAGATCAAGCAGATCGTCGACCTGGTGCTGAACCGCCTGCGGATGCAGATGGGCGAGCACGAGGTGACGATCGAGCTGACCGACGAGGCCAAGGATCTTCTCGTCGACAAGGGCTACGACCCGGCGATGGGCGCCCGCCCGCTCCGCCGAGCGATCCAGCGCTTCATCGAGGACCCGCTCGCCGACTTCGTGCTTGGGTCCAGCCTGACGCCCGGCTCGACGATCGTGGTCGGCCGACAGGCCGACGGCGACGAGATCGACATCTCGGTGATCCCGGGGGCCCCGCCCGAGCCCGAGAAGGTCACCGTTCCGCCGGAGGAGCCGGAGGGCTCAGCCGACGTGGACGACGACCGCGCAGACGTCTAGCCTCGTCCGGCGCGGCCGCTACGGTAGGCCCGTGAGCGTGGACGCATACGCGGCGGTCGAGAAGGCGCTGCTCCACCTGTCCGCGGCGCGCGAGCGCGTCGAGGCCGCGGCCAAGTCTGCTGCGGGCGAGGCTTCGCCGCTCGTCGAGGCGCTCGAGGAGGCCGAGCGCGAGCTCCTCGCAGTGCACCGGCGGCTGTTCGAGCGGGCGTACTTCGGCGCGGCGGGCGAGCGGCAGCTCGCGCTCGACGCGGCGTAGCACCTACTTCGGCGGCTGACGCTCCTCGGCCGTCGGCTGTGGGAGCTCGTCGGCCGCGATCAGCTCGCCGGCGACGATCTCGTCGAGCAGTGTGTCCAGCTCCGGCCCGAGCGCGACCGTGTGCTCGATCACCCAGAGCAGCTGGAGCAGCTCCTCGGTGAACTGCGCCGGCCAGGTCTCCGGCCGGATCGCGTCGAGCGGCGAGGAGCGTCGCCCGGCTCCCTCCTTCATCCGGTAGTCGAGCCAGGAGCCGATCACGTCGAGCCCCGAGACGGAGTAGGCGCGGACCTCCGGCGCGACCGGGCGCGAAGACCCTTCGCCGACCCGAAGCTCACGCGTCTCCGGGTCGTATGAATGAGCGCGCGGATAGCCGGCCGGCGAGGCGGGGACGGCGGCAATCGCACGCGCGGCACCCTGTGGCACGACGCCCTCCGTTTCGCCCTCGGGGATGAATCGCTCGCCGAACGTGTGGAGCCAGATCAGCCGCCGCCCGAGCTTCGTGCCGTGGCTGAACCTGCTGGCGTCTCGCGTGAGCGGGATGCGAGGGCCTGGGATCTCGAGCTCGGACACGAAACGGGTCGTATACGAGGGTGCCGCGAGAATCGCGTAGCAGTAGGCGAAGAGCGCTTCCGCGTCGAGGTCCGTCCCGATGAGCTGGCGAAGCCGATCGAGGATTCCTGCCGGAAGGTTCGGTTTGGTCGCCATCGCGTCGCGCCAGAGTGGGATGACGTCCTTGCCGCCGCGCCCAGAGAAGTGGTGGAGATCCGGGATGAGGTTCGTGACCGTCGCGGCCGGACCGAGTCCTAGCCGTTCGGTGAGGAGGCTCGTGAGGAAGAGCTGTCTGGCGCCCATCGCACGCCAGAGCGGCGGTCGAGGACGGTCGATCAGCCGGGCGTCCGTGATGCAGAAATGTCGATCGAAGCTGCGGTAGGCGTACGTCCCCAAAGGCGGGGCTGCGGAGGGCGGGGACGCCCGGAGGGGAGGCAAAGTCTCATTTTCCGTCAACGAGGCGACGCTCTGGCTCATTGAGCGCGCACCGGTCTCGCGAAACAACCGACTCTGCTCGCTCGCGGCGGCGTTCAGGAGTGCCTTCCACCTTGCGACGAGAGTTCCGCGATCCGAGCCTATCGGCCACGTTCGTTTCCATTGAACGCCGGAGTGCTGCCATGGCCAGAGGTCGGTCAGCGCTGGCCACGCAAAAAAGTCGGCGCTCGATGTGGGCAGAAAAGGCTGCGTCCACCCGTCGAAGCAGTCCTCCCAAGGGACGTCACGGAAGCCGCTGATCGCGTTCAGCGAGTCGTACTTCGCCGCGCGCGTCCCGTCGATGCGTGCGTAGCGAACCCGAGCCGGCGTTTCGGGGTGCGGCTCGGCGTAACGAACGCCCACGGCGATCGCGACCGGCGTCTGGATGTCGAACACGTTCTCGCTCTGGCGAGCGCCGCGGCCCTCGCCGCCGAGGTCGAGGATCCAGAGCTCGTCGAAGGTCTGTCGCATGAACTTCCGCATGCCGGCGAACCCTGGCCCGCGCAGATAGGACGACGCCGTGATGAAGCTGACGATCCCACGGCCGGGCGAGTTCTCGAACACCTTCCAGAGCGCCCAGCGCCAGAAGTAGACGTAGAGGTTGTAGAGGTTCTTCACGTGGACGCCGGGGGCGTCGCGGATGAAGTCCTCGAGGATCCCGGGCTTACCGCCCGCACGCTTTCGCACCCAGCCGCCGAGCCGGGCGACGTCCTCCTCCTCGCCCGGCTCGATCACCTGCCGGAAGTAGGGCGGATTCCCGAGGCAGACCAGCACGCGAACGTCCGTCTTGACGCGGCGGGCGCGCTCGTTCTCCTGCGCGAGCTTCGCGTGGAAGAGCGGCGCGTGGGCGAGCTCCGCGGGCGCGGCGTGCGGCGACTCGAGCGTGTCGGTCAGGTAGATGTGGGCCCCGTCCTCCGGCAGCTCCCCGTTCGCCTCGGCGACCTGCTGTGTGAACCGCAGATGCGCGACGGCGTAGGCGCCGACCAGCAGCTCGAAGCCGTGGAAGTTGCGAGCGATCACAGCGGCCCGTCCGGGGACGCTGCCCTCACCGTAGAGCTTGCGGACATGCTCGAGGCCGGCGGCCATCGCCGCGAGCAGGTAGGTGCCGGTGCCGACGGCGGGATCGAGGACGACGACGTCGTCGTCGGCGAGACCGAGGTTCTTCCCGAACCGCGTGCGGAGGAGCTCATCCACCAGGGTCACCTGCGCCTCGACCACCGGCGGCGGCGTGAAGTAGACGCCGCGCTGCTTGCGCTGGCGCGGGTCGTAGGCGGCGAGGAAGTCCTCGTAGAAGTAGAGCCAGAGGTCCTTGCCGCCCGAGTGCTTGGCGAGCGCCTCGGTGTCGACTGCGCGGATGACGCGGTCCAGGAGCCCGAGCGGCGCCTCGACCTCCTTCCGCGCGGACCGGTCGGTGAGGATCCGGAGGATCTGGGCGAGTAGCGGGTGCCTACGGTCTAGCGTTTCCGGTGCCGCCGCCTCGACCTCCCTCGCGCCCTCGACCCGGGCGAGCAGCAGGGCGTACGTCAGCGTCTGTGCGTAGGCATCGGCGAACTGGGCGTTGTCTGCGTCCGGGAAGAAGTACCCGCGCCAGTCCGCGGCGAGACGCGTCAGAGCGGAACCGGGATCGTCCAGCGCGAGCGCGACCGTCTCGCGCAGGAGGCGGGTCAGCGGGGCAAGGAGCTCGGCGAGCGCCCTGGGCGAGCTCGGAACGAGCGGCTCCCAGCGGAGGAAGTCGCGAAGGAGCGCCTCGAGCGCCCCCGCTGTCTTGTCGTCGTACGCCGAGGCTCCGTCCGAGCGGACGTCGCCGGGTGCGCGAACGATGCTGCCGACGAGCTCGCCACGGCGGTAGAGGCCCCACTCGTTCCCGTCCGTGTAGACGAGGTTCGGATGGTCGGACAGCTTCTTGAACTGCGCTCGATCGTGTTTGTCACCGAAGTTCCCGGCGCGCGCTCCCTTGCCCGGGGCCTTCAGCTCAACGTGACCTTCGAGGAGCTTGCCGACGGAGACGCCGATGTCGGGACGTACGCCTCCGGAGGTGAGGGACTCAGTCCGAGTGACCACGTCCAGGTCGAAGATCTCGCCGACCTCTTCCAGGAGCCTCTGCGTCGGTCCCTTCAGCTGGTCTTCGGCCTGGGCGGGGTTGAACTCTGCGACTCCGAAGTTCGTAGTCAGGCCCTGAGCAAACTCTCGCAGGACCTCCAGCAGTTTCGATTCGGCCACAGCTCCATTCTGCTTTATCCGAAGGATGAGCCGTTTCCGCGCGCTTCGTGCGGGTAGGTGAGCGTCTCCCCCGACGACAAGGAGGCGGCATGGCGGAGTTGACGAACCTGGAGAGCAAGCTGGGCGAGGTGCTCGGGCTGGCGATGGCCGCGCAGGGCGCCACGCAGAAGGTGATGAAGCTGGCCGAGGAGGAGGACGCGTCCGACCTCGTCTCGACGCTCGAGCGGATGCATCGGGAGGCGAAGGAGACCGAGGAGCGCGGCACGGAGGTCGCCGGAGCACTCGAGGGCAAGAAGACGGCGATTCTCGAGAAGGCGCGCGAGACGAAGGCCGAGGCGACCGAGATGATGTCGACCTACCTGGGCGACGACGCGGACGCGCTCGACGGCTTCGAGTTCCTGACAATGGCGGAGGCCGGGGAGGTCGGGCACTGGTCGATCGTCGAGACGATGGCTCGCAAGGCCGGAAACCGCGAAGTTCAGGACCTGGCGACGTGGGTGAAGCCGATCCAGCAGCGCCACTTCGACGACGTGATGCAGGGGTCGCTGGAGCTCGCCCAGGGAGAGGACCCGAACTCGACGCAGTAGTCGTCTTTCACGAACTCGGCACAGACGGTGTCGGATGCCGCTCCTAGACTGGAGAAGTGGCGAAGATCGCGGTCCAGCATGCGTGCTCCGAGTGCGGCTATGCCAGCGGGCGCTGGTTCGGACGGTGCCCCGGCTGCGGCGCCTTCGGGACACTCGTCGAGGAGGCGGCGCCGGCAAGGAAGGCGGCTTCCGCGGGGGTGGCCCACCCTCTCTTGCGGCTCGTCGACGTCGAGGTCGAAGAGGCGCCGCGACTCTCCACGGGAGTCTCCGAGCTCGACCGCGTTCTCGGCGGCGGCCTCGTCCGGGCATCGCTCGTCCTCGTGGGGGGCGAGCCGGGCGTCGGCAAGTCGACGCTCCTGCTGATGGCCCTCGCCGCGATCGCCCGTGAGCATCGGGCGCTGCTCGTGACGGGCGAGGAGTCGACAGCGCAGGTGAAGCTTCGCGCCGAGCGTCTCGGCGGCGCCGGCGGAGTCGAGATCCTGGCCGAGACCGAGCTCGAGACGATCTGCGCCACGCTCGAACGGGAGCGTCCGGACGTCTGCGTGATCGACTCGGTGCAGACGCTCTACTCGGCCGAGCTCGGTTCTGCGCCCGGCTCGGTCGCGCAGGTGCGCGAGGCGGCCGCGCGGCTGCTGCGGGTGGCGAAGGAGTGTGGGATCGCGACGTTCCTCGTCGGCCACGTGACGAAGGACGGCTCGGTCGCGGGCCCGCGCGTGCTCGAGCACCTCGTCGACTGCGTGCTCCAGTTCGAGGGCGATCGCTACCGCGAGCACCGGATCCTGCGCGCGGTCAAGAACCGTTTCGGCTCGACGAACGAGCTTGGCGTCTTCGAGATGACGGCGGCCGGGCTCGAGGGGGTGCCCGACCCGTCGGAGCTCTTCGGCCGGACGGCGGGAGGCGAGATCGGCGCGGCGGTGGCCTGCACGCTCGAGGGCTCGCGCCCGCTGCTGCTCGAGATCCAGGCGCTCGTTGCTCCGACCGATCTCGCGATGCCGCGCCGCGTGGGGACGGGGGTCGATCCGAAGCGGCTCGCGATGATCGTCGCGGTGCTCGGACGCCACGCTGGCGTCGCGCTCGGGCAGGCGGACGTCTTCGTCAACGTCGCCGGCGGCGTCCGGATCGACGAGCCCGGCGCCGACCTCGGCGTGGCGCTCGCGATCGCCTCGGCGGCGAGAGGGGCTCCGGTCCGGGACGGCCTCGCGGCCTTCGGCGAGATCGGTCTGACGGGACGCCTTCGGCCAGCGGCGCAGGCCGAGCGGAGGCTCGAGGAGTGCGCGAAGCTGAAGATCGAGGCGGTCCTCGCGCCGGCGGGGACTACCGTGCGGCAGGGGCGGAGATCGATCGTCGCCGCGGAGACCGTGCGCCAGGCGCTCGGGCTCGGACTCGTCGCCAGGGAGCCCGCGCGGGCAAGCCCGCTCTGAGCAGGGCTTTTTTCTCCAGTACGCCCGTAAAAGCCGGAAAAGTTAGGATTTTGCGGGGATTTTTGCTAGAGTGGGACTCTGATACGCCGGCGGTAATCGCTCCGCCGGCGTTCTTCGTGGCTACCGGAAAACGAAGGAGGCTCCGCTTGTTCAAGATCGGCGACAAGGTGGTGTACCCCCACCACGGGGCGGGGACGGTCGTGAAACGGGAGAAGCGCGATGTGCTCGGACAGCAGCGCGAGTACCTGACGATCCAGATCCTCCACAACGACATGACCGTCAACGTTCCGGCCGAGAACGCGGAGAAGGTGGGCCTCCGCCGCGTGATCGACGAGGAGATGGTTGGCCAGGTGCTGACGGCACTGACCGGGTCCGGCACCACGATGCCGAAGAACTGGAACCGCCGGTTCAAGCACAACCGCGACAAGATGAAGACGGGCGACATCTTCGAGCTCGCCGAGGTCGTGCGGAATCTGTCGCTCCGGGACCACGAGAAGGGCCTGTCGACAGGCGAGAAGCAGATGTTCGTGAAGGCGAAGAAGATCCTCGCCAGCGAGTTGATGTACGCGAAGGCGATGGACGAGGACGAGGCCGCGCTCTGGCTCGACGACGTCCTCTCCGACGCGGGCGTGAACGGCAAGCCTACGACGAAGGCCACCGCCGCCGCGACTGCCTAGCTCCGGTGGCGTCTGGGCGGTCTTGCTCGCCGCGGGACGGGGTGAGCGGCTCGGCGCGGACCGACCCAAGGCTTTCGTGCGACTGGGAGAGCGGGTGCTCCTGGCCGAGAGCCTCGAGCGGCTCGAGGCCTCCGGCTGGGTGGACGCGATCATCGTCGTCGCTCCGGCCGGGTGGGAGGAGCCGGCGATCCTCCTCGCAGAGGAGCTCGGCTGCGGCAAGGTGACGGCGACGGTGACCGGTGGGCTGACCCGGGCGGACTCGCTCCGGCGCGCGCTCGAGGAGGTACCCGAGGAGGCCGCGGTGATCCTCGTCCACGACGCGGCCAGGCCGCTCGTCTCGCAGGAGGTCGTCGAGCGCCTGCTGACCGCCCTGTCCGCCGGGTGGGACGGAGCGGTACCGGTCCTGCCGCTTGCGGACACCGTCAAGCGCGTCCGGGACGAGGCGGTGGTGGAGACGCTCGATCGCGCCGAGCTGGCCGCCGCCCAGACCCCGCAGGCCTTCGTTGCGTCCGTACTGCGGCGGGCAGCGGCGGGCGACATGTCGAGCGCGACCGACTGCTCCTCCCTCGTGGAGGCCTCCGGGGGCCGGATGAAGGCCGTCGCCGGCGACCCGCACCTGCTCAAGGTCACCTCTGCCGCCGACCTCGAGCTC
>Ga0136620_10000475_pt1 | contig 18238 bp, 17 predicted proteins | sample AntDrymUQ4162106_2_FD_104806 | JGI IMG/M metagenome (GOLD analysis project Ga0136620, IMG submission 104806) | Polar desert sand microbial communities from Dry Valleys, Antarctica - metaG UQ416 (21.06) | ecosystem: Environmental > Terrestrial > Soil > Desert | place: Antarctica: Dry Valley... | reverse complement strand
CGGGTGCCGCAGTGCGTCTCCGAACGGCTCTTCTCGCGGTTCGCGTTCCGTAACGTGCTTGCCGGTGGTGCATGCCACATCGTGATGGTGGATGTCGCGTGGACAGGCGGCTTGACCGAGGCGCGCAAGATCGCGGACCTCGCCGACGCCTTCCACCTACCCTTTGTTCCGCACGACTGCACGGGACCGGTGACGCTCGCAGCCTCACTCCAGCTCTGCGCGCACTCGACGAACGCGAAGATCATGGAGATCGTTCGCGGGTTCGTCGAGGGCTGGTACCACCAGGTCGTCGACCGCCCGATCGAGATAGCCGGCGGGCAGGCGCTGATCCCCGACTCGCCCGGATTAGGAATCGCCCTCCGGGAGGACCTCCGCGAACGCGCCGGAACGAGCGTGCGAAGGAGCGACCTCTAGTTGCCTTCCCACCGCCGCGCTGCTCGCGAGCCTTCGCGTACCACCGAGATGAAGACCGCCTGGGCCGGCCGCGACGACGTCCTCGACTCCGAGGAGTACGCGCTCTTCTGCGCGGGGCAGCTGGCAGACCCATATCCGCTGCTCGCCTGGCTGCGAAGCAACGATCCTGTTCACTGGAGCCCCACGCTCGACACCTGGATCCTCACCCGCTACGACGACGTCCTCGCCGGCCTTCTCGACAAGCGTTTTGCGAACGACCGTATCTCGGCGAACATGGCGGCACTCCCGCCCGAGTTGCAGAAGTCCTGCGCGCCGCTCGGCGAACACGTCTCCAACTGGCTCGGCTTCACGGATCCCCCGAAGCACACACGTCTACGCGGCCTCCTGCGGACGACCTTCAGCGCCTCACTCGGGGAAGAGCTTGCGCCGCGCATCGGCGAGATCGTCGACGATCTGCTCGAGAGCATCGCCCAGGACAGCCGGGCGGACTTGATCGTGTCCTTCGCATTTCAGCTTCCTGCTCGCGTCATCTGCGAGATCCTCGGCGTGCCCGGCGAGCATACGAAGGCATTCCATCGCTGGTCGGACGACATGGCGGCCTTCACCGGGAACCTCGGTCCCACACTCGTCGAGATCGCGCCGCGGGCTATGCGCAGCTACGTCGAGCTCGAGGAGTTCATGGGTGCGATGGTCGCCGAGAGCAATCGCTGTCCGGCCGGCGACCTGATGAATCACCTGGCGCAGGCGGAAGCGGGCGGCCAGCTCTCGCGGCCCGAGCTCATCGGGCTTTCCGTGTTCACGCTCGTCGCCGGCCACGAGACGACCGCGAGTCTGCTCGCGAACGCGCTCTCCATCCTGCTCGAGGATCACGCGCTCCGAACGGAGCTCGAGCGAAACCCGCAACTGTTCCCGAATGCGGTCGAGGAGTTCCTCCGCCTGGAGGCGCCGATTCAGTTCTCACCCCGACTCTGCGCCGAAGACCTCGAGAGCCGGGGACAGGAGATTCGGCGGGGCGACGTCGTCATGCTGCATCTCGGAGCCGCGAATCGTGACCCCGAGCGCTTCCCCGAGCCGGATCGTATCGACCTCGAGAGGGAGAACAACCGCCATCTCTCGTTCGCCTGGGGCCCGCACTTCTGCCTCGGCGCGCCGCTCGCCCGTGCGGAGGCGATCGTCGCGCTCCCGAGGTTCTTCGAGCGCTTCCCGCATGCTCGACTGACCGGGGAGCCACTCTCGTGGCGACAGAACATGACGATGCGCTCGGTGGAGCATCTCTCTGTCGATCTGGGCTGAGTGATCGAACGCGTCAGGGCTCACACCCTTGCCCCGCGCCTACAACTCGAGTGTCTCGCCGACGGCGAGCACCCGCGTGCTCGGACCGCCGAGGCGCTCGCACGTCGCCGTGAACTGGCCGGGATCGAGCGTCGCCTCCGGCCCGTAGCCTTCGGCCGCCCACAGGTCGTAGTGCACGGGCACCGCAAGCGCGGGCTCGAGCTGGTGAGCGAGGAGAGCCGCCTCGAGCGCGTTCATGTTCCCGCCCGTCCCGTTGATCACGAACAGCCCGACGGCGAACGGCCCCAGCCGCTTGGCGGCCCGGAGGCGTGCGTCGTACTCGGTGTCCCCGCTGTGGTAGATGCGGATGCCGCTCACCTCCAGCACGAGGCTTACGGCGTCCTCCGCGATCCAGCCCGGCACGTCGTGCCGCGCGTACTCCGCGTGCACCGTAAAGGGACCGCTCGTCGCCGTCTCTCCCCGCTCCATCGAGATGACGCGGTCCTGCGCGATGCCCCACCCGCGGAGCCGCGTAACGCATCCCGGCGGTGCGAGGAAGGTCATCCCGGGACTCGACCGCGCGAGCGCGCGGCACGTGGGCGGATCGAGGTGGTCCGGGTGCCAGTGCGTGCTCACGAGCGTGGTCACGACGGTCGTCTCGGGATCGAGCACCACCGGGGCGACCCGGGCGAGCCCGAGCTCGTCGCGAAGGTAGTCGGAGAAGTACGGGTCAACGAGCAAGAGCTCGCCCGTCGGTGCGCGCAGGGCGATGCCGGACTGTCCGAGCACCGTCATGGCGACGCCGCTGTCGGGGGCACGCACCTAGTCGTCTCCTGCCTTTACACCACTTCCGCACCCTGTTAGCCTCGTGCACGATCCATCATATTCGATCCGCCGTGGACGAGCGACGGCGGAAAACTGGGGAGGTTCCCGTATGCGTGGCACCCTTCGAGCGCGTCGCATTTGGCTTGCGGGCGCTCTCATCCTCGCGGCGGCTCTGGTCGCCGTCCCCGCCGGCGGCGGTAAGACGAACGCCCCGAGGGGCGACAGCGGGCCGTTCAAGGTCGTTCTCAGCAACAACTTCCTCGGGAACGACTGGCGCCCGCAGATGGAGCGGCTGGCCGAGCTGACAGCGCAGCAAGCGCCGTTCCGGGGCAAGATCACCCTGCAGATCGTCAATTCGGAGACGACGACACAGGCCCAGATCGCGTCGCTGAACAACATCATCGCCTCCGAGCCGGATGCGATCCTCATCGACGCCGGCTCCCCGACCGCTCTCAACCCGACGGTGGAGCGAGCCTGTCGCGCCGGCATCAAGGTCATCTCCTTCGACCAGCCGGTCACCGCGCCCTGCGCATACCGCGTCTACCAGGATCACGGCATCGGCCAGCGGGCAGTCGGTCAGTGGATGGCCAAAGTCCTGAAGAAGCAGGGCGGCATCTTCGTCGACCGCGGCCTTCCGGGCGCGCCGATCTCGGCGATCATCCACGACAACTTCCTCGCCGGCCTGCGCAGGACTGCGCCGGGGGTGAAGGTGGTGGCCGAGTACGACGGCAAGTATGCGATCGGCCCGACCCAGCAGGCCGTCTCGAGCCTGCTCGCGGGGAACAGCGATGTCGCGGGAGTCCACACGCAGGGGTACTGCACGGCAGCGTTCAACGCCTTCAAGAACGCGGGGAAGACCGTCGTTCCGACGACCTGCTACGGGTACAACGGCGAGCTCGTCGCGTGCGCCCGGCAGAAAGTGCCGTGCGCGGTCCTGAGCGGGTCGACGGTCGTCGTCCAGATCGCCATGAAGCTCGCCCTCGACGCGCTTCAGGACAAGAAGGTTCCACCACCGAGCAAGGTCATCCGCGTTCCGTGGACGCTCTACCTGACCGGCCCGCGGGTCTCGCTCTCCAACGTCGGCGGTAAGGTCGAGTACGTCAAGCTCGGCAAGAACGCCTTCCCGGCGCTCGCGCCCGGGCTGGCATTGCCGTACACGCTTCCGCAGTACAAGATCAGCGCGCAGCAGGCGGCCGCCAAGCGAAAGTAAGGCCTGCCGCGGGGCCCACGTGACTGACGATGGTCAGAGGATGCAGCAGCGGGCGAGGACTGGGTCTCCCGACCTAGTCCTCGCCGACATTCGGAAGTCGTTCGGCGGCGTCCACGCGCTGCGCGGGGCGACGCTCGAGTGCTGGCGAGGAGAGATCCACGGCTTCGTCGGCGAGAACGGCGCAGGGAAGAGCACGCTCGTGAAGATCTTGTCCGGAGCCCTCCCCGCCGATGCGGGCGAGATGTCCCTCGACGGGAAGCAGCTCCGCCTGCGCTCGCCGGCGGACGCTCGCAGGGCAGGGATCGGAACCGTCTTCCAAGAGCTGAGCCTGATCGCCGACCTCAGCGTGGCTCAGAACCTCTTCTACGGCATCGAGCCGAGCGTGCACGCTGGTCGGATCGGCGTGCGAGCGCTGCGGGCCGCGGCGCGGTCGGCGCTCGCGGCCTACGGGTTCTCGAGCATCCAACCGGACCGCCTGGTGTCCGAGCTGCGGCTTGCCGAGCGTCAGATCGTCGAGGTCGTGAAGGTGCTCATCCGCGAGCCGGAGGTGCTCATCCTCGACGAGGCGACGTCAGCTCTGCTCCCCGAGCAGGTGCAGTGGTTGTTCGGGACGGTGAAGGAGTTCGCAGAGTCCGGTGGGATCGTCATCTTCATCTCGCACCGCCTGGCCGAGATCGAGGCGCTCTGCGACCACGTCACCGTCCTCCGTACCGGCAAGGACGTTGGCCATGGAGCCATCGCCGAGATGCCGGAGGACACCGTCGTCGAGCTGATGCTCGGGCGGAAGATCGAGCGCTTCTTTCCGCATTCCGAGCGGGCGGGGCGCGTCCGCCCCGATCAGGTCGTGTGCGAGGTGCAGGACTTCGGCTCGCCCCCGCGTCTGCACGACATCGACCTCTCGATCCGGCGGGGCGAGATCATCGGCATCGGCGGGCTCCAGGGGCAGGGGCAGGCCGATCTCTTCTTCGCGCTCTACGGCGTCCGCCCCTCGACGGGGAGGCTCGTCGTCGACGGGAAGGTCGTACGCCTGCGGAAGCCGGGCGACGCGCTTGCCGCGGGCATCGCGCTCGTGCCGGAGGATCGCACGAGCGAGGGCCTCTGCCTCTCGCTGAGCGTCCGGGACAATGTCTCGCTCGGGAATCTCGGCAGCATCTCGAACGCGTCGCTGATCCGGCCCGAGCAGGAGCAGCGGCTCGTGAGGTCGGCGATCGACTCGCTGCGGATCGTGCTCGAGGATCCACGCCAGGAGGCGAACTCTCTTTCGGGCGGCAACCAGCAGAAGGTGCTGCTCGGGCGCGTCCTCGCGCGGAAACCATCGCTCCTGCTCATGTACGACGCTACCCGCGGCGTCGATGTCGGCACGAAGACCGAGATCTACCATCTGATGCACGAGCAGTGCGAGGCGGGCGTGGGCATCCTCTTCTACTCGACGGATACAGCCGAGCTCGTGAACCTCGCGGACCAGGTGGTCGTCCTCCACGACGGCACCGTTCGGGCACGGCTCTCGGGTGCCGACCTGACCGAGGAGCGGATCATCGCCGCGGCTGTCGGTGGGCGCCGGCGGGAGGCCGTTGCGTGAGCGAGACGGCCGTCGATCCGTCTGTGCGCGGGAGGTGGGCCGCGCCGCCGCTGCGCCTGGCACGGAGGATCGGCCTCGTCGCGGCGATGCCCTACCTCTACCTCGTCGCGCTCGCACTCGCGATCTACTTTCTGCAGTCGAACCTGCTGACGGGTTCGGGCGCAATCGACGTACGCGCGACAGCGGTGTTCCCGCTGGCCCTGATCGCGTTCGGGCAGACGCTGGCGATCTTCACGCGCGGCATCGACCTCGCCGTCGGCGGCATCGTGAGTACGACGACTGCGCTACTGGCGACCCACGGCGGCACGAGCGGGCTCACGCTCGGCGTCCAGGTCGCGGCGGTGATCGGCCTGGGCGCGGTCGCCGGCGCCTTCAACGGCGCGGTCGTCGCCCTCACGCGCCTGCAGCCGTTCATCGTCACACTTGCGACCTGGTCGATCTGGGGCGGGGTTGCCTTCGTCGTGCTCCCGGTCGAGGGCGGCGCAACGTCGCCAGGCCTGATCTCGCTCGTGCTCGGCAGCGTGCTCGGGGTTCCCAAGTCGGTCTGGGGCATCGCGATCCTCTTCGCGATCTGGCTCTGGCTCCGGAACACGCGCTTCGTCGTCGACCTGAAGGCGATCGGAAGCGACGAGGCGCGCGCCCGCCTCGTCGGCGTCCCGCTCGTGCGCCGGAAGGTCCAGACCTACGCCATCTCCGGCGCGCTCGCAGCGACGGCCGGGGTCTGGGTCGCCGCCCAGACGGCTTCCGGGGCTCCGACTGCCGGGGATCAGTTCATCCTCGCCTCGGTCGCCGCGGTCGTCATCGGGGGCGCCAGCATCTTCGGCGGGACCGGCTCGGTAGCCAGCTCGATCGTGGGCGCGATCGTGCTGCTCATGATTCCGGACCTCGTCTTCGCGCTCGAGCTCACCTCGTTCTGGAGCGTCTTCTTCCAGGGCTTCCTGCTGATCGTGGCGGTCACGATCAGCTCGCTTGCGATCACCCTGCGGGTGGGGCGGGGGAGGTAGGGGTGAACGTGCTCGCGACGCGTGGGGTGAAGGTGCCGCACTCGCTGAGGCGGAACCCGGCGATCCTGCTCAGCTACGCGACAGTCGCCGCGCTCTTCATCGCGGGCACGCTCTACACGAGCGGCTTCGGGAGCGCCAACAACATCCGAACGCTTCTGCTGCAGGCGTCCTTCATTGGCGTAATCGGGCTCGGACAGACGCTCTGCATCCTCACCGGAGGGATCGACCTCTCTGTGCCGTGGACGCTCACCGGCGCCGCAGTTCTGACCTCGATCCTGGCCAACGGCGACGCCTCCCGCCTCCCCGAGGTGCTCGCCCTCGTGCTCGTGCTCGCGGTCGGCGTGGGCCTCGTGAACGGGATCGGCGTCGCTTACGCGGGCGTTCCGCCGATCATCATGACGCTCGGCACGAACGGCGCTCTGCAGGGCCTTCTGCTCGTCTACACGCAGGGCGGCATCTCCTCCTTCCCGCCGCTGGCACTGAACCGGTTCGTGCTCGACCGCTCGCTCGGGCTCCAGAACCAGCTCTGGATCTGGATCGGGGTGGTCCTCCTCGGCATCGTCCTGCTCAGCGCAACGACGCTCGGGCGCAGGCTGTATGCGATCGGCACGAACCGCAACGCCGCCTACCTCGCCGGGATCAACGTCAAGCGGGTCCTCGTCATCCCGTACGTGATCTCCGCCGTCGGCGCGGCCGCGACGGGGATCCTGTTGATGGGATATACCGGCCAGGCATTCCTGACCATGGGTGACCCGTACCTCTTCGCCTCAGCGGCCGCGGTCGCCGTCGGAGGTGCGTCGATCCTGGGGGGGGACGGCCACTACGTCGGCACGGTCGCCGGAGCGATGGTTCTGACTCTCCTGAGCGGCCTGCTCCTGCTCTTCTCGCTGGGCACGGGCTACCTCTCGATCGCGTACGGCGGCGTCCTCCTGGTCGCCGCCTTTCTCGCAAGCCTGAAGCTGTCGCGAAGGTGAGCGGCGCGGTGCAAGAGGTGGTGATGCCTGCGCTCGGCATGGCGATGGAGGAGGGCGTCCTGCTCCGATGGCTGAAGCAGCCGGGGGAGTCGGTCGCCGCGCAGGAGCCGCTGGCCGAGATCGAGACCGACAAGGTGACGATGACCGTCGACAGCCCGGTTGCGGGCAGGCTCGGCGACCACGCGTTCGAAGAGGGCGCCGTGGTGCCGGTGGGCGCCCTGCTCGTCCGTGTGCTCGCCGCGGGCGAGGACGGGCAGGGCGTCCTGCCTTCCGAGCACAAGCCTGCTCCTTCGGCGCCCGCCCCCGAGGCTCACAAGCGCCCTCGCCCGATACTTCCGACCCCTCCTCGCGCTCCGGTCACCGAGGCGCTCGCCGCGACGGAGGCGGCGGCGCTCGTCGGTGAGGGCTCCGAGGCGGCCTACGGGCAGGTGCTCGTCGACGTCGAGTCGGACGACACGCTCCAGAGCATCGAGATCACGGGCCTCGATCCCGCGGTGCTCGTGGAGTGGCTGGAGACGATGGTGCTGATCCGCGAGTTCGAGGACGCCTGCGAGCCGCTCGCGCTCGCCGGCAAGATTCCCGGCGGGATGCACTCTGCGGCGGGCCAGGAGGCCGTGGCCGTCGGCGCCATTCGCGCGCTCGCGCCGACAGACATCGTCACCAGCAGCCACCGAAGCCACCACCACAGCTTCGCCAAGGGCCTCTCCCCGCGCTCGGTCATGGCGGAGCTCTACGGGAAGGCGACCGGCTGCCTCGGCGGCCGAGGCGGGCACATGCACCTGGCCGACTTCTCGATCGGCCTGTTCGGCTCGAACGGCATCGTAGGAGGAGGGCTCGGGATCGCGACCGGCGCCTCACTCGCCGCCAAGCTCGACCGTCGCGACCAGGTCGCCCTCGCCTTCTTCGGCGATGGGGGCGCGAACACCGGACGGATCTGGGAGAACGTCAATCTCGCCGCCCTCTGGAAGCTGCCGCTGATCATCATCTGCGAGAACAACCTCTACGCGGTCGAGACACACGCGGGTCGCGTGACGGCCGCCGAGACGATTGCCAAGCGCGCGTCCGGTTTCGGGCTGCCCGCGCTCCAGGTGGACGGACAAGACGTGGCGGCGGTGTACGGCGTGACCGTCGAGGCCCGCGAGCGAGCGCGCCGCGGGGAGGGACCGACCTTCGTCGAGGCGCTCACCTACCGCTACCGCGGCCACAACACCGGCGACGCCGAGACCTATCGCGGGCGCGAGGAGGTCGAGCGCTGGCGGCGGACGAAGGATCCGATCCTGCGTGTGGCGCGCGCGCTCGAGGCGGTCGGGACGCTCGAGGAGGGACAGCTCGACGAGATCGTCGCCTCCGCGCGCGCGACGGTCGAGGACGCCGTGCAGTTCGCCGAGGCGTCCCCGTGGCCCGATCCGGCTGACGCCTTCGAGGGCGTGACCGGCCTCGCACTCGACGGCAGGAGGCGACCGTGAGCACGACCGTCACCCTCTCGCAGGCGTTCCAGATGGGTGTCCGCGAGGAGATGGCCCGGGATCCGACGATCTTCGTGCTCGGCACGGATCTCTACGAGCGCGGCGGCCACTGGGCCCAGATCAAAGGGCTCGGCGCCGAGTTCGGCCGGGAGCGGGTCCGCGACACGCCCATCTCCGAGGCAGCGATGGTGGCGGCGGGCGTCGGCGCCGCCGTCAACGGCGCGCGGCCGATCGTCGATCTCAACTTCATCGACTTCATCTTCGGCGCCATGGACGAGGTGGTGAACCAGGCAGCGAAGATCCGCTACATGTGGGGCGTCCCCGTCCCGGTCGTGATCAGGGGGACAGCCGGGGTCGCCTTCGGCGGCCCGCAGCACAACAACAGCCTCGAGTCGTGGTTCGCGCACACCCCCGGTCTGCTTGTCGCCACGCCGTCGACGCCGGCCGACACGAAGGGGCTGATCAAGTCCTCCCTGCGCGGCGAGGATCCCGTCATCTTCCTGATGCACAAGGCACTGACGGGTCTGCGCGGCGAGGTCGGGGGTCCGGACGAGCTCGTCCCCTTCGGCCGTGCTGTGCTTCGCCGACGCGGCACGGACGCCACCGTGGTCGCCTACTCGGTGATGGTCGGCAAGGCGCTCCGCGCGGCGGAGAAGCTAGCCGAGGACGGCATCGACGTCGAGGTCATCGATCTCCCGACGCTCGCCCCGCTCGATCTCGACACGATCGAGAACTCGGTGCGCCGGACGAGCCGCCTCGTCGTGGCCGGCGAGGCGCCGCTCCAGGCGAGCGTCGTCAGCGAGATCGCCGCCGCGGTGCAGGAAGCTGTCTTCGACGATCTCGACGCGCCCGTTGTGCGTGTCGGGGCAGCCCATGCCCCCATCCCGCACAGCCCAGCGCTCTTCCAGGCGCTGATCCCCCAAGTCGCGGACGTCGAACGGGCGGTGCGATCGGTCGTGACCGGCAAGCCCTCTGCCGCACCCGCCTAAGCGTCGGCGCGGGCGGCGCGAGGCGGCCGGCGCGGACCGGCCGGCCCTCGAGCGCCCGCCAGCACGAACCGGTACGTCATGACCGTCTCGCAGGCGACTCGAGGGAGCGGGCGGCCGTGAGTGCGCGGCGCGCGAACGCGGTGGGGTCGTTCGGCTGCTCGGTGGGGAAGAGCTCGACCGACACGGCGCCCTCGTAGCCCCGCTCCGCGAGCGCGTGCGTGAAGTGCTCGAGCTCCAAGTCGCCCTCGCCGGGGAGCGCGCGTTCCCAGGTCGAGGGGTCGCGATCGGCGACCTGCGCCAGTGCGATGCGCGCAAGCGGGATGTGCCCGATCGCAGCGAAGCTCTCGCCAGCCGTGGCGATGTTGTAGCTGTCGAGGATGAGCTGCACCTCGTCTCCAGCGGCCTCGGCGATCCGAAGCGCGTCGGCGAGCCGGCGGATGCCGCTCTCGGCGCCCGGCCGGGTCGAGGACCGGCCGACTGTCTCGAGCGCGAGCCTCACGCCGGCGGTCGCTGCGAGCCCGGCGAGGGCGGCGAGCCGGTCCGTCGCTGCCGCTTCCAGCTGCGGACGGGGCGGCAGCCGGGTCTCGCGGATCGGCGCCACGCAGACGACGACGGGCGACTCCACGTCGACCGCGAGCTTGATCAGACCCTCGACTGCTGGCCGCGCGTCGGGGTCGTCAGCAAGCGCCCAGTCCATGAGGGCGTTGACGGCCTCGACGCGCAGGCCGCAGGCGCGGGTGGCCGCGGCGACGTCCTCGCGACGCTCGGTGCTCCCGACCACACGCAACTCGACGCCGTCCGCACCCGCCTCGGCGGCGGCCTCGAGGAAGCGCGCGGTCGAGAGTCCCGGGAAGCACGACTGGTTGAGGGCGAGCCGCCTCACGTACCGCCGATGCGCTGGAGCGCGGTGGGGAGGATCACGAGCTCCGGAACGAAGGCGCGTGGATCGAGCCCGGCGAGGAAGAGGCAGGCCGCGGCGACGTCTTCCGGCTGGAGTGCTTGCGCCCGCTCGTCGGGTGAAGGCGGCTGCAGCCGGGCGTCGAGCAGCGCGGTGTCGACCAGGCCGGGCAGCACGGCGCTGACGCGGACGTCGCGCTCTTCGCGCGCCACCGCGTGGGCAAGCCCGAGCACGGCCCGCTTGCTCGCCTGGTACGCGGCGCCGGAGGCGTCCGGCCAGCGTGACGAGACGGAGGCGACGACGACCACCAGCCCCGCCGCCGCCCGCAGGGGCGGCAGGCACGCCTGCACGAGCAGGAACGCGGCGGTGGCGTTGACATCGAGCACGTGCCGCCAGTCGTCGAGCGAGAGCTCGCGGACCGCGCGCCGCGGAACATTGACGCCCGCCGCGTAGACGAGCAGATCGAGCCGGTCGAGCCCGGCGGCGAGCTCACGCACCGCGTCCGCGTCGGTGAGGTCGAGCGACACTGTCCGAACCGCCTCGTGCTCCGCGGCGAGCTCCTGCAGGAGCGGCTCTCGACGGGCGACGGCGAGCACGTCGGCACCCGCCCGCGCGAGCGCGAGCGCGGTTGCGCGCCCGACGCCGCTGCTCGCTCCCGCGACGAGCGCCGCGCGGCCGGCGAGCTCGTCCGGGCTCACAGCCGCGCCGCGACGGTGTCGCGGAGCTCAGGGATCGGGAACCTCGGCAAGCGTCCCCCGAGGAAAGCTGCGGCATCCTCGATCGCGGTCGAGAGCGCCTCGCGCAGCGCCTCGACCGAGAGCGAGGCTGAGTGCGAGGTGACCAGGACGTTCGAAAGCTCCCAGAGCGGATGTCCGGGCGGGAGTGGGGAGGGCTCGACGACGTCGAGGGCAGCACCGCCGAGTCGGCCCTCGCGCAGGGCGTCGACGAGCGCGTCGGTGTCGACGATCGGGCCGCGCGCCACGTTGATCAGGACGCCGTCGGGACGGAAGCGTGCCAGCTCCTCGCGGCCGATCAACCCCGTGGTCGCGTCGGTCAGAGGCAGGTGCAGCGCGACGTAGTCGCAGGCGAGCGCCTCCTCGAACGACGCCTCGCGAGCACCCGACCGCTCAAGCGCCTCCGGCCTCGGCGTCCGTGTCCACACCCGCACGTCGAGGCCGAGCGCACTTGCCTTCTCGGCGGTCCGCTGACCCGTGCGCCCGAAGCCGAGAATCGCGAGCGTGCGCCCGGTCAGGCGGCGGGGCGTGGGCACGATCTCCGAGATCGAGAGCCAGCGCCGCTCGCGCGCTGCCCACATCAGGCGGGGCAGGCGCCGCGCGAACGCGAGGACGAAGAGAAGAACGGTCTCCGACATCTCCTCCGTGCAGAAGTCGGGTACGTAGGTGACCATGACGCCGCGGCGGGCGGCGGCCTCCACGTCGATCCGCTCGTACCCGGTGCCGCAGCGCGCGAGCACGCGGCAGCGGGGCAGCCGCTCGAGCAGCTCGTCGTCGACGGTCGCGCGGTAGAGGAAGAGTCCGTCGCACTCGACTCCCGCGGCGGCGATGTCGTCGGGGTCGTGGCCCTCCAGCGCGACGATCTCGATGCCGAGGTCGCGCGCTCGGCGCTCGAGGTCGTGGGGGGCCGCGAACTCCCCCGCGTCGGTGTTGAGCATCCGCCAGCGCGGCTCTGCGTCTCTCACCGGCCGACCGTCCCCCCGGCGGTCATCGCCAGGTTGCCGCCGTCGACCGGCACCAGGACGCCCGCGACCATCGACGCCGCGCCGGACGCCCGAGCGCCGCGAGCTCGCTCAGCGCCGAGACCGTGCGAGGCGTGTAGAACGTCTTGCGCGGCCGATCAGACCGTCGTCGGTATGGATGCGCAGCCAGTTCGGCTGCTCGTCGCTCCAGACCGTTTCGAGGCGCTCGCTCCTCATGACAGATGGGCGAGCTCGGGCGTGCGCGAGGGGGCCAGGTAGCGCATCATGTCGGGATCGCGGCTCTCGACTCGCCCGCGCACGGCGTCGAGCAGGTCGGCATGCCCGCGACGAACCGCCTCCGCGGCGCCTTCGACGTCGCTGCCGCGCAGGTGCTCGAAGCGCTCGGTCACGATCTCGAGCTCGCGCTGCCAGGTGTCCGGGAAGGGATGGACGAACGCGCCGGTGTAGCGGCGCAGGGACTGCTGCACGGCGTCGATCATCTCGCGCAGAAGCGGGTATCGCGGCGCGCCGAAGAGCTCGGAGTGGAGCTGGATCACCCGGCTCGTGTACCCGTCCGCGTCGCGTTCCGCGTACGCCTCCGTGATCGCATGGAGGAGGCGCGAGCAGCGGTCGAGCTCGTCGCTCGTGATCCGCTCGAGGATCAGGCGCAGAGCCGGCTGCTCGAGCGCGTCGAGGACGAACAACCGTTGTTCGTAGTCCTCGAGCGAGAGCCACGTGACGGTCGCTCCGGCGTGCGGCACGGTCGTGACCAGCCCCGCGCTCTCGAGGACGAGCAGCGCCTCCCGGATCGGCGTCTTCGAGACACCGAAGCGCGCTGCCAGGTCCGCTTCCACGAGCCGCTCGCCCGGGGGGATCTCGAGGTTCTGGATCAGCTCGTACAAGACTTCGTAGATCACCATCTTGTAGGTCTGGCGCGCGCTCTTGCCGAGCGGTGTGATTGGAGACATGGGGCGTCGCTCCCGCTTGAAGGCGTTGGCGCACGATATATGATGTGCTGCGACTCGCGGCTGTCCGGTCGGAGAGGGAGGCGCCTTGTGAGCGTGACCACGGAACCCGCGCTTCCTCCCCTCGCCGAGGAGCGCGCGCGTGCGGCCGCGAGCCTGCGCGAGCGTGGGATTGACTTCGCGCTCCTCTCGACGCCCCCCAACGTCACGTACGCGAGCGGGTTCGAAGCGCCCCTCCTGCTCGGCCCGATCGTCGAGATCGTCGGCTGGATCCCGCCGGCGCTCGCGCTCCTCGCGGGCGCGGACGGGAGCGGCTGGCTGATCGTCCCGGACGCTTACGCGGCGGGCGCGCAGGCCGGGAGCTGGCTCGAGCACGTCGAGTCCTACGGCTCGCTCGGTCACTTCGAGCCGGTCGACCCGCTCGCGTCCTTCTGCGAGACGCTTCGCTCGGTGCTGCGCGCGGCGGGTTTGGCGGGCAGCCCGGCTGTCCTCGGCGTCGAACCGACGTTGCCCGCACTCGTCCAGGGGCTCCTCGAGGAGGAGTTCCCCGCCCTGGAATTGCGGGATGCGAGCCCCGCGCTCGAGGCGGCGCGCTGGACGAAGACGCCGCGCGAGATCGAGCTCCTTCGCGCGGCCATCCGCGTTGCAGACGCCGCGCAGAACCGCCTCCGCGAGCTGGCCGTGACCGCCGTCGGGACGTCAGACGTCGACGTCTGGATCGAGCTGATGAGGGCGATGGAGTTGCAGGTCGGGCGGCACCTGATCGTGACCGGCGAGCTCGTTACTGGGCCGCGTACCTCCAGGATCGCACCCGGGGGGCCGGTGGGACGGCGCATCGACCCGGGCGATGCCGGGCTCCTCGACATCAGCCCCCGCGTCGACGGCTACTGGGCCGACTGCACCAACGTGGTCGTTTTCGGGGCGGAGCCAAGCGACGAGCAGCGGCGGTACTTCGCGGCAGCGCGCGAGAGCTGTGAGGCGGCCGCGGATACGCTGCGTCCCGGCGCACGCTGCTCGGATGCCGCCGAGGCCGTCCGGGTGACGTTGGAGCGCCACGGCTTCCCCGTCGCGCACTACACCGGGCACCAGTTGGGCACGAGTGTCAACGAGCGCCCTCGCCTCGCTACCTACGACGATTCCATCGTCGAGCCCGGCATGGTGTTCGCGATCGAGCCCGGCGTGTACGCGGGCGAGGGAGGCACGGTCGGAGCCCGCGCCGAGAAGGTCGTTCTCGTCACCGAGCGTGGGCCGGAGTTGCTCTCCCGGTTCGAGTGGGGCATCTGACCGCGACGAGCCTCCTCGCGCCACCTCGCAACCGCACCGGCTGGAGCGGGTTACCGCCTTGCGCGCGGTCGCCGATGAACGGGCTGCCGGAGGTGTCCGTCGGCTGGTTGCCGCCGGGGGCATCGAGCAGGTTGCGGAGGTTGAGATCGGGCGTGCCCGGCGTCTCGTGCTCACCGGCGCGCCCGTGAGGGCTCCGCGGTCCCTCGACCTCCAGCAGCGTACCGAGCGCGGCCCACCCGAGCGCGACGAGCTCCAGCTGCGGCCATCGTCGGAGGCGCACCCGACGGAGGAGGTCAAGGCGAGCATCTGCCGCCTCGGGGCCCGTGCCTAGCCCCGGCGACCCGCTCGCCGGCCGGACGGCGCTCGTCACTGGCGCAAGTCGTGGCATCGGGCGTGCGGTCGCAGCACGCCTGGCGGCGGCAGGCGCCGATGTGGGGCTGGTTCAGAGAGGCGAGGCGGCCGAGACGGTGCGCGAGGTCGAGAGCGCGGGCCGGCGAGCCGTCGTCGTCCGCGCGGATCTCGGCGTGGCAGTCGAGGGCGAGCGAGCCGTCGAGGAGATCGCCGCTGCGCTTGGGCGGCTCGACATCGTCGTCTGCAACGCGGGCATGATGCATCGACAGCCGGCGCTGGAGGTACCGCTCGAGGTCTGGAACCGGATGCTCGCGGTGAACCTCACCTCGACGTTCGTCGTCTCCCGCGCCGCGGCGCGCGTCTTCGTCGCCCAGGGCGGAGGAGGTTCGATCGTCCACGTCGCGTCCGTCCTCTCCTTCCAGGGCGGTATCAACGTGGCGCCCTACGCGGCGAGCAAGGGCGGAGTCGCGCAGCTGACGCGAGCGCTCGCGAACGAGTGGGCGCCGCTCGGGATCAACGTCAACGCGGTCGCGCCCGGATACGTCGACAACGAGTTGACGGAGGCGATTCGCCTCGACGAGCACCGGTATGCCGAGATCACGGCCCGCATCCCGGCCGGGCGGTGGGCCTCGAACGAGGACATCGCCGAGGCGGTCGCGTTCCTCGCCTCGCCGGGGGCAAGCTACGTCCACGGCCATGTGCTCGCCGTCGACGGCGGCTGGCTGGGCCGGTAATCGAGGGGAGGAGCGATGAAAGACATCGAACCGCAGTCGGAACGCCCGGTCGTCCTCAAGCGGCGGGACTTCCGTCCGCGCTGGAACTCGCCGCGCGCCGACACGCCGGGGTATGCCCGCGCGATCATCGACGGCCTCAAGGGCGTCAACTTCGCCGCGAACATCCTCGTGCTCCCCTTTGGCCAAGGGTCCCCGAAGCACGACTTCGGCGGCGAGGTCGTCGTCGTGAGCCTGACGGGTGAGGTCGAGTTTCGCGTGCAGGAGCGCGAAGGAGAGCAGCGCTACCTGCTCGAGCCGCCCGACCTGCTCTACCTTCCTCCCGGCGTGACCTACGAGTACCGGAACGTGGGCATGGAGCAGGCGACGTTCCTGAGCATCGCCGGGCGGGTGGACGAGTGGCCGGCCCGCGCCCGCTACGAGGGCGTCGAGGGTGAGGTGACGGTTCACCGATGAGCGCGATCGTCACCGGCGGGGCCAGCGGGATCGGTCGGGCGACCGGGCTCGCGCTCGCCGCCCACGGGTATGCGCTCGCACTCTGTGACCTCGACGAAGCGGGCCTCGAGGAGAGTCGGCGTGCGGTGGCGGCGCGCGGCGGCTCGTGCCTCGTGGCCCGCTGCGACGTCGGCGACGAGGCTGCCGTGAGCGCATTCGCCGAGCGCGTGGCGCGGGAGCTCGGGCCGCCACGCGTGCTCGTCAACAACGCAGCCGTCATCGTGCGCAAGCCGCTCGTCTCGCTCACGCTCGCCGACTGGGACTTCACGCTGCGCGTCAACCTGCGAGCCGTCTTCCTCTGCACGCAGCTCGTCGGCCGGCACATGCTCGCCGCGGGCGGAGGCAGCATCGTCAACGTCTCGTCCACCACCGGCAGCGTCACCACCGAGCCGGGCGCCGCCGCCTACAGCGCGAGCAAGGCAGCCGTCGTCTCGCTGACGCAGACGACCGCGATCGAGTGGGGGCCGCTCGGCGTCAGGTGCAACAGCGTCAGCCCCGGTTTCGTCAGGACCGCTGCGACCGAGGCGGCGTACCGGTCTCCGGAGGTTCTGCGGCGGCGGGCCGAGGCGGTGCCGCTCGGCCGGGTCGCCCAGCCCGCGGACGTGGCAGACGTCGTCGCGTTTCTCGTCTCCGACGGGGCCCGTTTCGTGAACGGCGAGAACGTCGTGATCGACGGCGGACTCACGGCCAACCTGTTCGCGCAGCTACCCGGGCGCGAGCGGATGGGTGAGGGCGGTGAAGGAGCGTGACGGTGCTCGAGCGCTTTCGCCTCGACGACACCGTGGCCGTCGTGACGGGGTCGGCTTCGGGAATCGGGCGCGCGATCGTGGTCGCGCTGGCCGAGGCGGGGGCCGACGTCGTGGGCCTCGACCTTGCGGCGGAGGAGGCGGCGCGCGTAGCGGCGGTCGGCCTCCGGTGCGACGTGTCGTCGGCGGATTCGGTCGAAACCGCCTTCGCGGAGGTCGACGCGCGTCTCGGACGGGTCGACGTGCTCGTCAACAACGCGGTGGCGCCTGTGCCGCGCGTGTACCCGGAGGAGCTGACAGCCGGTGACTGGCAGGCCGCGCTGGACGTGAATCTGACCGGTTACTTCCTGTGCGCGCAGGCCGCGGGACGCCGCATGATCGCCCGTGGGGAGGGTGGGGCGATCGTCAACGTCAGCTCGATCGCAAGCATGAGCGCGCTCGGGCGCGGGAACTTCGCCTACAGCGCCAGCAAGGGCGGCGTCAACCAGCTGACGCGGGAGCTCGCGATCGAATGGGCGCCGCACCGCATCAGGGTGAACGCAATCCTCCCGTGTCAGACGCGGACACCGAAGCTGCAGGAGATACTCGATCACCCGAACGTCCAGGCGCAGTCCGTCCTCGCGGACATCCTGCGCGGAATCCCGCTCGGCCGATTTGGCGAGCCCGAGGAAGTCGCGGCAGCCGCGCTCTTCCTCGTGTCCGACGCCGCCTCCATGATCACCGGCGCGTTGCTGCCCGTCGACGGCGGCAACCTGGCGCTGAATGCGGGAGGGACGGTCGGATGGTGAGCTGAGCTTCGACCTCTTGATCCGCGGCGGGCGCGTGGTCGACCCCGCGAGCGGGCGTGACGGACTCGTCGACGTCGGCGTGGCGGACGGGCGCGTCGCTCGCGTGGAGCCGTCGCTCGCCGGTACCGCCATCGCGCACGTGCTCGACGCGAGCGGACTCGTCGTCACTCCCGGCTTGATCGCAACGACTGCTAGCGAACTCCGCGTCCTCTTGAGCCTGAGACCTGAGCCGAGTATTATAAAACGAGATTCCGCAGTCGGGCCGCTTCGGATGTGCCGGGAGAGGGAAGTTCCCCGCGGGCCGATGATTCCCGGCTCGTCCACCGCTGACAGGAGGGCAACGTATGGAAGCCTCAACGCCTGCACGACCGCCCGACCCGGGGGCTCGAGCGCAGATGGCGGGCTCGGATGCCGCCTCGCCCGCGCGCGCGCTCGTCGTGCGCCTCGGTGACTGGATCGCGCGTGGCGCATTCGCCGGGCTCGCTGCGGGCCTCGTCTTCCTCCTCGCTGAGATGGGTTGGGCGACGAGGGCCGGGCTCCCCGGCGTCGCG
>Ga0136620_10000474_pt1 | contig 18241 bp, 24 predicted proteins | sample AntDrymUQ4162106_2_FD_104806 | JGI IMG/M metagenome (GOLD analysis project Ga0136620, IMG submission 104806) | Polar desert sand microbial communities from Dry Valleys, Antarctica - metaG UQ416 (21.06) | ecosystem: Environmental > Terrestrial > Soil > Desert | place: Antarctica: Dry Valley... | reverse complement strand
GGGCAGCGGCCCGACCATCTCGGCCGCATCGAAGAACCCGACCTGCCTGGATTCGGTAGCAAGCATGCCAGAATGGTCCCGCTCAGACCGGACAGGACGGGCACTTTTTCAGGGGTCTTCTAGTCGCCCTGCTTCCCTAGGTCCCGCGGCTCCGCTTCGTCGGGCTCGCCGTACTCGGCGCCCGAACGATCGCTCTCGACCTCGCCGCTGAAGGCGTCCTGAGTCGGGCTGGTGCCGGGATCCTCGTGTGAGGCCTGGCGTTGCAGCGCTTGCTCGGCCTGCTCGAAGCCCTCAGCCTCGCCCCCGCCGGCCTCCTCCACCGGACTGCGAGCAGGGTCGGAGTCGCTGGGCGGGACCGAGCCGCCGATCTGGGCGGCCTCAGCCGCGGCGGCCGCCTCCTGCGCGTCCTCCAACTGTTCGGCCCTGGAACGCTCCTGCGGAGTCTCGGCGCTCACTCCCCGGCCTCTAGACCGCGCAGGAAGCCCTCGAACAGGCGGCGGTGGCCCTCCTCGTCGCGGAGTATGGCGATCACCATGTCCTGTGTGACGGGGTCCGTGCCCTCGCAGAACTCGATGATCTTGTTGTAGTGCTCGATGGCGCCGGTCTCGGCCTGGATGACGCCCTCAACGACATGCTTGATGTCCAGATTGTCGGACGGCGGCTGGAGGAAAGACTGCTCCGGGGTGAACTCCTGCGACCCGGGAACCACCCCGTACAGCTCCTTGATGCGGGTGGCGAACTCCTGGGCGTGGCCCAGCTCCTCCTGGATATCGGTGGTGAGGGACTCCGCTATCTCGCGGGCGAGCAGGCCATCGGGGTTGACCGAGTTCGTGATGTAGCTGATGACGGTCTCGAGCTCCATGAAGTAGGCCCTCTGGAGCATCGTCACGAGCTCGGCGCGCTCGGCCTTGACCTCGTCGCTGAGGATTCCCTCGCTGGCTGCCACTGCCTCCATTATTCCTCCTGTTCGAACGTCCGGGTGGGCCTTCCCGGCGGATACGGTCTCAAACGGCGGGCGGCCCAGTGGAGAGTTACCCAGCCGCGCGTCCGGGTACTCGCACTTGGTGACTGTGGCGATGACCTTCGACGACGGCCCCGATCCCGGATGGACCCCACGGATCCTGGATGTCCTGGCCGAGGAGGGGGCGGGCGCCACCTTCTTCGTGCTCGCCCCGGCAGCTTCAGAGCATCCCGAGTTGATCGCTCGCGCGGTGGACGAGGGGCACGAGGTGGCGCTTCACGCCGAGCGCCACGTGCGCCACACCGAGATGGACCATGACGCCATCGCCGCGGACGCCGAGGCAGGGCTGGCGCGCCTGTCAGAGCTCGGCGCCGAGCCGGCCCGATGGCGCACGCCGTGGGGCGTACAGACGCAGGCCACGAGGAATGTGGCTTGCGCCCTGGGCCTCGAGCTGGTCGGCTGGACACACGACAGCCGAGACTGGAGCGGCGAGCCGGCCGAGACGATGCTGGGCCGCTGCACAGCCGGCCTGGCCGGCGGGTCGATCGTGCTGATGCACGACGGGCTGGGGCCGGGCGCCACGAGAGAGGGCTGCGGGGAGACCGTGAGGCTCACGCGCGATCTGATCGTGCAGGCCCGCCGGCTCGGCCTGGAAGCGCTGTCGCTGGAGCGGCGATGAACATCGCACCGGCCTCGCTGAGTAGCCAGGACGCCCTGGCCCGCGTGGCGGGCTGCGCCGAGGAGCTGGACCGCAATCCGGGCTTTCCCCACGAGGCCCTCGACGACCTGGCCGCCGCGGGACTGCTGGCGCTCACGGTGCCGGCGGCCGGTGGCCGGCGGGGTGCCGGCGTGGAGGAGGAGTGGGAGGCCGTGCGAGCCGTGGCACGGGCCGACGGATCGGTGGGCCGCATCTATGACGGTCATCTCAACGCGGTCGAGCGCCTGGCGGTGGCGGCCCCCGAGCCATTGCGCTCCAACGAGCTCGGCCGGGTCGCCGCCGGAGAGGCCCGGCTCGGGGTCTGGGGCGCCGACCCGCGTCCGGGCGAGGGCGAGCCGGCGCGGCTGGTAGCCGGCAGCAGGGTGCACGGGGCGAAGGTGTTCTGCTCGGGGGCGGGCGGGCTCGACGCCGCCCTCGTGCTGGTCCGGGGAGAAGAGCCCGGGCCGCCGCTGCTGGCCTACGTGGACCTGACCGACGCGGTGGAGGTGGACCGCGACTGGTACCGGGCAGCCGGCATGCGGGCCTCGGAGAGTCATCGCGTCGTCTTTCACGGAGCACAGGCCCTGGCCGTGCTCGGGAAGCCGGGAGAGCTGGGCCGCGAGCCCTGGTTCGGCCGCGACGCCATCCGCACGGCTGCGTGCTGGGCCGGACTGGTGGACGCAGTGCGCGAGGAGGCCTTCGCCCTACTGGCGGAGCGGGGGGGCGGCGATGACCTCGCGGCGCTGGCGGCCGGCCGCATGTTCGCGCACGCAGTGACCGTCGACGCCCTTCTCGCCGACAGCGCGCGCCGGGTCGCAGAGGACCCGCAAGCGCCGGTCTTCGCCCGCTCGGTGGGTGTGCGCAGTGCGCTGGCGGAGGCTGCGCGCGACACGGTGCAGTCGGCGCTGGCGGCGCTGGGCTCGCGCCCCCTGGCGGCGGCCGGCCGGCTCGATCGCGCCCGGCGCGACCTCGAGGTCTTCCTGCACCAGCACCGGCTGGAGCCGTTGCTGGCCCGCATCGGACGCCAGGCCGTGGAGGCACGGGAGCGGTGACGGGCCCGACCGCCCGGCCGCGCCTGGAACGCCGCTACTTCGAGGACCTCTACGAGCGCGACCCCGACCCGTGGGGCTTCGAGTCGAGCGCCTACGAGAAGGAGAAGTACGCGCGCACGCTGGCGGCGCTGGGTGAGCGCCGGTTCGACCACGCGCTGGAGGTTGGCTGCTCGATCGGCGTCTTCACCGCCGCCCTGGCCCCCCTGTGCCGGCGGCTGCTGGCCGTGGACACCTCCGAGCGAGCCGTGGCCGCCACCGAGCGGAGGCTGAGCCAGCGCCCTTGGGTGCGGGTCGAGCGCAGGACCCTGCCCGAGGAGGCTCCTGCCGGCCCGTTCGACCTGATCGTCTGCTCGGAGGTCTTGTACTACTGGCCCGAGCCCGAGCTGGCGACTGGCCTCGACGCTCTCAGCGCCTCGCTGGGCCAGGGCGGGCTCCTGCTGGCGGTGCATTTCACCGAGCCGACCCGCACCTACCCCCTCCAGGGCGGCCGCGTGCACGAGCTGCTGCGCGCACACCCCGCCCTGCGCCCGGTCCTCGGCCAGGAGCGTCCCAACTACCGCCTGGATCTGTTCGAGCGCGCATGAGCTCGGAGCCGGGCATCGTGATCGTCGGCGGCGGGCCGGCCGGGCTCTCTGCGGCCCGGGCCTACCGCGCGGCGGGCGGCGAGCTGGACGTAACGCTGGTGGCCGCCGAGAACCGGCTTCCCTACGAGCGGCCGGCCCTCACCAAGGAGCTGCTGCGCGGCCAGGCATCCGCCGATGACCTGGCGCTGGAGGACGAGCCATGGTTCGCGCGTAACCGAGTGGCGGTCCTGCGAAGTGCACGCGCGGTGGCTCTGGACGCCGAGCGGCGCGCCATCACCGTGGAGGAGCACGAGGAGCTGCCCTACTCCGCGTGCGTGGTGGCCACCGGCTCGGAGCCCGCACGCCTGCCCGTGCCCGGTGGCGACGACCCGCGCCTGCACACGATGCGCACGGTCGAGGACTCGCTGGCCCTGGCGGGCGAAGGCAACGGCGAGGCGGTGGTGGTGGGCTCGGGCTTCATCGGCTGCGAGGCCGCGGCGTCGCTGGCGACGCGCGGTGCTCGCGTCACGCTGGTGACCGACGAACCCGCGCCCCAGGCCGCGAGGCTGGGGCCCGAGGTGGCAGCGCGCCTGGCGGGATGGCTGGAGGAGGCGGGTGTGGCGTTGGCCACGGGCCAGGGTGTCGAGCGCTTCGAGCGCCGCGGTGAGGAGTGGACGGTGCACACCGCGACCGCGACAGTCCACGCGCCCGCGGTGCTATGCGCGGTGGGCGTCACGCCGCGCGTGTCGCTGGCCGAGGACGCGGGGCTCGCCCTTGCGGGTGGCGCGGTGGTGGCGGACGCGTCGATGCGCTCCTCGGCCCCCGGCGTGCTGGTGGCCGGCGACGTGGCCTTCGCCGATAACGCTGGGGCCGGGCGCCCACTACGGGTGGAGCATTGGGGCGAGGCCCTGCGCCATGGCGAGGTTGCCGGCACCGTGGCCGCCGGTCGCGAGGATGCCTGGCGGCAGGCACCCGGATTCTGGTCTCAGATCGGCGAGCGCTGGCTGAAGTACGTGGCCTGGGGCGATGGCCATGAATCCGTGGCCTTCGAGGACCACGGCGACGGCGCCTTCACAGCCTGGTACCTCGACGGGAAGGGCGTGCTCGTGGGAGTGCTCACCCACGAACGCGATGACGACTACGCCCGCGGGCGCGAGTTGGTCGAAGGCGCGGCGCTGCCGCGGTGAGCGCTCTGCCCGCGACAGACCCGCGGTTGCGCTGTTGCGTGGTGGTGCCCGCCCACGAAGAGGAGGAGCTGGTGGGCGCCTGCTTGACCGCGCTTGCAGGACAGGTCGATCTCGGGCCGGGTGAGCTGGAGATGCTGCTGGTGCTCGACGACTGCACCGACCGCACCACCGAGCGGGCGCTGGCTGCGGCGGCCGTGTCGGCTGTCCCCCTGCACCTGCTGGAGAGCGCGGAGCGCGGTGTTGGGGCCGCGCGCCGCGCCGGGATGGACGCCGCCGGTGACCGGCTGCTGTCGCTCGGCCGACCGGGCGGGCTGATCGCTTGCACAGACGCCGATTCCGTGGTCGCTCCCGACTGGGTGGCCGCCCAGCTGGTGGCCGCCGAACGCGGCGCCAAGGCCATCGGCGGCCGGATCGAGCTGGGGGCTGCGGACCGGGAGGCGCTCGGCCCCGCCGTGATGGCCGACCGCTCGCACCGGGCGCGGCGGCGCCACTCCTCCCTGCTGGCCTCCACCACCCCCGCCGGCTCGACGTTCGAGCACTGGCAGTTCAGCGGAGCGTCGATGGCGGTGACCGCAGAGACCTACCGGCGGGTCGGGGGCATCGCGCCAGACCCGGCGCTCGAGGACGAGGCCTTCGAGCATGCATTGCACAGCGCCGGCATTGCGATCGAACGCTCACTGGCGGTGCGGGTGACCACATCGGCACGCCTCGAGGGACGCGCGCCCGCCGGCCTCGCGCACGACCTCGCCCTGGCCGTAAGGCGTCGACGCGGCTAGGGGCGCCGTTACTTCTTGGCGTCCACCGCTCGCTGAAGCTGTGCCTTGCTCATGCTCGAGCGACCGTCGATGTTCTTCTGCTTCGCCTCGTTGTAGAGCTGGTCGCGCGTCCGGCCCTTGGGCCCGCCGCTGCCCGAGCGCGCGCCACCGCGCTGCCCGGATGACTTGTCCTGGGTGGAGGTCCTGGAGGCCTGCCGGGACTCGCCGCTGCGGGCGCGCTCCTTGTTCACCGTGCGCGCGGCGATCTCCTCCGCTCGCTGCTCGGACCGCCCTTGATCGACCTGGCTCTCCTTGACGTGCTCGTACTGCCGAGCGCGCTTGGATCCCTTCTTGACGCCGCGGGGGGGCATTCTCGTCCTCCTGATCGGGTATTCACTCCTACCGTGGAGGCCAGCACCAAAACCAGAAGCTGGAACACGCTCAAGCGCACCTTCAAGGGCTTCCGGGAGGACAGCGTCACCGACATGGCCGCGGCGCTCACCTACTACGCCGTGCTCGCCTTGTTCCCGGGCCTCATCGCGCTCGTATCGATCGTCGGTCTGTTCGGCGACCCGCAGGCCACGACCGAGACGCTCACCGACGTCGTCCGGGACCTCGGCCCCTCCACCGCGACCGAGACCTTCGAAGAGCCGATCCAGAGCCTGACTTCCAACCGGCGTGCGGCCGGCATCCTGTTCGTAGCGGGCCTGGCCGGAGCCCTCTACAGCGCGTCCGGCTACGTCGGAGCCTTCATGCGCGCGTCCAACACCATCTACGGCGTGCAGGAGGGGCGGCCATTCTGGAAGCTGCGCCCGCTGCAGATCGCCGTGACGCTGACGATGGTGCTCATGCTCGTCGTGGTCCTGGGCGCCCTGGTGCTGAGCGGACCACTGGCCGAGACGGTGGGCAACGCGGTGGGCCTGGGCGAGACGGCCGTCACCGTGTACGGCCTGGCCAAGTGGCCGGTCCTGATCGCGCTGGTGCTGGCCATGCTCTCGGTGCTGTTCTACGTGGCGCCCAACGTGCGCCTGCCCGGGTTCAAGTTGATCACTCCGGGGAGCGGGCTGGCCGTGGTGGTATGGCTGCTGGCCTCCGCCGGATTCGCCTTCTACGTGGCCAACTTCGGCTCATACGACAAGACGTACGGCACCCTGGGCGGCGTGGTGTCATTTCTGGTGTGGCTGTGGATCACGAACATCGCGGTGCTGCTGGGCGTGGAGCTCAACTCCGAGATCGAGCGCTCGCGCGAGATGAATGCAGGCGTGCCGGGGGCGGAAGAGGAGATCAAGCTGCCTCCGCGTCAGGCCGCCGGCGGCTGAGGGCCAGGGCTAGGAGGCCGACTGCTCGTCGGAGTCGTGCACGCGCACGACGGAATTCAGCAGCAGGTTGTTCGGCACGCGGACCGTTTCCCCATCGGGGGTGCGCAGCACGGTCATGGCGGTCTCCATGGACACGATCTCGCCGCGAACATCGGCGATGCTGATCACCTGGCCCTCGCTGTAGGCGGTCCGCACGAAGCGCCCGGCGCTCAGCTCGCGCGCGACGTCGCGGCCTCCAAGCCCGAAGGCCAGGGCGAGCGTGGCGGCCGCGCCGGCGAGCAAGATTCCCACCATCACCATCAGGATCGCCGTGGACACCGCCACCTGAGCGGCCGCGGTGATCGCGAACACCGAGACCACCGTCAACTGGGCTACGCGACCGAGAGGTACTGCGAAGTCCATCTGGTGAGACGTGCGGTCGAGGCGCTCGCGCACGATTCCGCCGAGCACCACACCGGCCAGGAGCAGCGCGCCGGCCGCCAGCAGCTTGGGCAGGAACAGCACGGCCTGGTTGAGCGACTCGCTGAGGAACTGCAACCCCAGTAGCGAGAGCGCGGCGAACAGCACGACCAGGCTGAGCCCGATGCGCACCGCTGTCCCCACGAGGGCGCTCAGCGAAGGGGCGAGTCCCGCCTTCTCGAGCACCCTGCCGACGTGCACGCGGTCGACCAACTCGTCGAGATGGGCGGCATGGAGCGCCTTGCGCACCAGCCGGCCCACCAAGCGGGCCAGAAGCACGCCCACGATCAGCAGCAGCAGCGCGCCGCCGACCCGCGGCAGGAAGCCGCCCAGCGCCTCGCCCGCCCGGTCCAGCACGGTGGCCACGAGCGGCATCATCGGCTCCCTCTCCGGCCTCGGGTCAGGCCAAACAGACCATCGAGCAGAGCGCCGGCAATCATGGCGACCACCCGAAGCGGCGCTCGTACCGCCCGCTGCCAGCGAGCGGTACGGACAACCCTGCGGACCAGCGAGGTGCCTGGCTCGGGCGCGCCGGTGCGAAGCGCTTCCAGGTGCTCGTCCAGCCGCCGCTCGGCGGGACTCGCGGCGTCGCCCGGCGATCCGGCGCTCACTCGGGCAGCTCCCAGTCGTATGTGTTGTTGCGCAGGATGTCGATCAGCTCGCCGCGAGCGCGGTGCAGCCGACCCTTGACGCTGCCCAGCGGGCTCTCGGTCATGTCGGCGATCTCCGCATAGGCCAGGCCCTCCACGTCGCGGAGCACGAGCACCACCCGGTGCTCGGTGCGCAGTTGGGTCAGCTTGAGCTCCAGGCGCCGTCGCCGCTCGCTCTCCTCCAGCTCCCGGGCGGGGAGTCGCTCGGCCGGTCGCTCATCCACCTGTTCTTGGACGTCCTCACCGTCTCCCACGGGCTCGGCGCGCTTGCGCTGGGCGGCGTTGATCGCGGTGTTGTGCACGATCCGCAGCAACCATGCCCGGAAGGGACTTTCGCCCCGGAAGCGATCGAGACGGTGAAAGGCGCGCAGGAATGCGTCCTGGGCGACGTCGTCGGCCTCGTCGGGACCGACCACCCGAGCCGCCACGCGGTGGACGACCGCAGTGTGGCTCTCCACCAGCTGGCCGAAGGCCGAGCTGTCCCCCGCAAGCGTTCGCCGGACCAGCTCGCGGTCAGGATCGTCTCGTGAGGTCATCGGGACTCCGCGATCGTCTGGTGAGGTCATGGGGACTCCGCGGCGGGGGACGTGGTCAACGGCAGGGGTCATCCCAAATTGGACCAACTCGGGCCCCGCGAGGTTACGGGTGTGGCGTAACTTCCGGTATGGGCCGGGGTCGGACGACGCGCGTATGCGGTCGGTGAGACAAGCTGTCACGCCCCGCCGCGTGAGCCACACGTCGGCGTGCCGGACCGCCGCTCGTTCATGCGCCGGTTCACGCTGTCGTGCGCGCTGGCTGCCGCGGTCGGCGTGCTCCTCCTCTTGGCCGCGGCCGTGGCTCGCTTCGGCGGAGCTGCTGCGGAGGCCGTGCTGGGAGACGGTGCGCTCGCTACGACCGCCGGCTTGGCGCTGCGGTGGGGCCTAGTCTTCGCGCTGCTCCTGCTGGCGGTGGGCCTATTGGCGCACTTCGCTCCCGCCAAACGCCGGCCCGCACGGTGGGTGAGCTTCGGCGCTCTGCTGTCTGTGGGCGGCTGGGTCGTCATGTCGCTGATCTTCAGCTGGTACGTGACCTCCGTAGCCGACTACGGGTCGATCTTCGGCAGCCTCGCCACCGTGATCGTGGCCATGGAGTACCTGTACCTCTCCTCGATCGTCTTCCTCACGGGAATCCAGGTCGACTCCTTGGCGCGCTCGAGCGTGGAGGGAGCGGCGACCTCGTAACTCCTGGCCCGTCAAGGCTGTCGGAGGAGATCGTTATGGCGAGGTTCGGCAATGCATCCGGTTCCGGAAGCTCGCCGTACCTCCCACACGCAAGCTCGCCGTACCTCCCACACGCAAGCTCGCCGTACCTCCCACACGCAAGCTCGCCGTACCTCCTACACCAGACTGAAAGGCAGCTTTGAACACAGCAGCGATCAAGATCTCCGACTCCCTCCAGCAGGGCTTCGACGCCTTCTTCGCGTTCATCCCCAACCTGATCGCGTTCCTCGTGATCCTGATCGTGGGCTACTTCATCGCGAAGATCGTGTCCAAGATCATTCAGAAGGTGGGCGAGAAGGCCGGTTTGGACAAGGCTTTGCACGAGTCCGACGCCAAGCAGTACGTGGACCGGGTCTCGCCCGACGCGTCGCCCTCGGCGGCGATCGGGAAGGTGTTCTTCTACATCATCTTCGTGTTCGTACTGACCGCGGCGATCGGCGCCCTGAAGATCCCGGCCGTCACCGCATTCATGAACCAGGTACTGGCCTACCTGCCCAACGTGATCGCCGCGATCGTGATCTTCGTGGTGGCAGCCGCCATCGCGGGTGCAGTGGCCGCCGGCGTCGCGAAGCTGCTGGGCGATACTCCCACCGGCAAGGTGGTCGCGACCGCGGTTCCGTCGCTGGTGATGCTGATCGCCGTGTTCATGATCCTCAACCAGCTCAAGATCGCTCCAGAGATCGTGCAGATCACCTACACCGCATTGCTGTTCACCGTCGCGCTCGCCTCAGCGCTCGCTTTCGGCCTCGGCGGCCGCGAGGTCGCCGGACAGATGCTCGGCGACGCCTACCGCAAGGGCCAGGAGCAGAAGGGCCAGGTCAAGGACGACCTCCAGACGGGCAGGGAGCGCGGGCAGGAGCAGGCCGAGCGCGGCAAGGAGCGCGCCCAGCGAGAGGTGGGCGACAGCTCGAGCCAAAGCGGCCGACCGGACGAGCAAGGCACCGTCGGCTCCGGTTCCTACCGGGCCACCTAAGGGAGCTGAGATGGCTAAGGATTCGATCAAGGAGCTCGAGGGCCAGACGGTCCGCGACCGTGTCGGCACGACGATCGGCACGGTCGAAGGGGTCTATCTCGACGAGGAGACCGACCGCCCCAAGTGGGCGGTCGTGCGGACCGGCGGGCCAGGCGCCAACCGGTTCGTGCCCCTTTCTGACGCCAAGACGGGTGGCGAGGACATCCATCTGGCCGTCACGGCCACCAGGGTGGAGGAGGCGCCGGAGGTCAGAGAGCAGCAGCGGCTCTCGCCGGAGCTCGAGGCCCAGCTGCACCGCCACTACGCGGGCGGTGGGGATCTCGAGCCGGCCGGTTCCGATGAGGACGGCGAGCAAGACAGCGCTGCTGCGGCGCGCTCGCGCGATCGCAATCGTGACCGCGACCGCGACCGCGGGGACGCCGACCGCGATGAGAAGGGCTCACCGGAGGAGCGCCAGCGGGACGAGTACGGCGGTTTCAACCTCGGCGCGTCCCTGCTGGGCTGGCTCGTGGCCGCCGGCATCGCCATCTTCCTCACGGCGATCGTCAGCGCAGCGGGAGGCGCGATCGGGCTCACGAAGGTGAGCGCGTCCGAAGCGGAGGCCGTTTCGATCGTGGGGGGAGTAGTACTGCTGCTCGTGCTGATGGCGGCCTACTTCACCGGCGGCTACAACGCCGGCCGCCTGTCGCGCTTCGACGGCGGGCGCCAGGGATTTGGAGTGTGGCTGGTGGGACTCCTGATCACCATCACCCTCGCGGTCGCGGGGTTGGTCTTTGGCAGCGAGTACAACGTGCTCGAGCGCCTTGACCTGCCGCGCATCCCGATCGACGAGGGTTCGCTTGCCACGGGCGGGATCATCACCCTCGTGGCTGTTGTCCTCGGCACGCTGCTGGCGGCCATCCTGGGTGGCAAGGCGGGTGAGCGGTACCACAAGAAGGTCGACCGGGCTGGGCAGGGCCGCTAGGGCCCGTCCGGTCCGGTCAGCGGCGGCGGGGCGCGATCTGCGCCTGGCCGCCGCCGTCGCTGCATGCCTCGGCCTTGCAGCTCTCTCGCTGTTGCGCCCCTCCGCCCCGACCACCGATCCCTGGGGCTGGATCGTCTGGGGCCGCGAGCTCCTAGCTCTCGATCTCCACACCGACGTGGCCTACTCGCCGGCTTGGAAGCCGCTGCCGGTGCTTCTTACGACGCCGCTGGCGCTGCTCGGCGACCTGGCGCCCGCGGCCTGGCTCGTGCTCTCCCGTGCCGGTGGCCTGGCGGCGCTCGCGCTTGCATATCTGCTCGGGGTGCGGTTCGGCGGCCGCATTGCGGGCGTCTTGGCCGCGGCCGCCCTCGCGCTGTCCAACGGCTTCCTGCGGGCGCTGGAACACGGCTACACCGAGCCGCTCATGGCGGCGCTGCTGCTCGGCGCCGTTGACCGCCACCTAGCCGGCCGGCGTCACACGGCTCTTGCTCTTGGCGTGCTGGTGGGCCTCGGGCGGCCCGAGATTCTGGCCCTGCTGGTGCTCTACGCCGCGTGGCTGTGGCGGCGGGACCCGGCGCAGCGGCGCCTGACGGCGGCGCTGCCGGCCGCCGTTCCCCTCCTGTGGTTCGGCCCCGACTGGTGGGGGTCGGGCAATCCCTTCTACGGCGGCGGCGTGGCCTCGGGGGCCAGCGCAGACGTCGGCGGCCTCGGCATCCTCGAAGCGGCTGTGCTCACCCCCGGCGCGGCGGTGGTGATGCTCGCCCTGGCCGCCATGGCCTGGAGGCGACCAAACGCATCAGAGGTGGCGCAGGTTGCCGCGCTGACCTTCGGATGGATCGCCTTCTTGGCATTGATCGTGGAGATCGGCTATCCCGCCAGCGAGCGGTTCGTGGCCGTGCCGGTGGCACTGCTCTGCGTGCTGGCCGGGGCGGGCGCCGCGGGCCTGATACGCGCGCTTCGGTCGTCCCAGGCTCCCCGCGTGGCCGCCGCACACCTGGCCGCGGCGGGGCTGGTGGCGCTCTTGTTCGCCCTCCACCTACACGGGCGCGTCGAGAGCATTCCGGCGGAGGTCCACGCCGCCGAGGAGAGAGCTCGCGTGCAGAACGGCCTTCGTGAGCGTGTGGCCGCGGCGGCCGGCTCTGGCGGCTCGGGCTGCGTGACCGTCGGACTGCCGCCCCAACTGGGCTGGAACGCCGGCGCCATCGCCTGGGAGCTGAGGCTCCCGATGGCGGCGGCTCAGGGGGAGGCCTGCGCGACACCGGGTGATCTGTAACCAAGACCCATTCGTAGCTGTCAGGTTGTCCGACGGTTTCAACCAACCACCAACGGGCAGAGGGAGGCGCATGGCTCAGCAGCAAGACCTAAACGAACTTCCTGTGGGCGAGCTCGTCCAGCGGATGTCACAGCAGACGGCGTCGCTGGTCCGCCAAGAACTTCAGCTCGCGCAGGTGGAGATGAAGGAGAAGGGCAAGCGCGCCGGCTTGGGCGCCGGCATGTTCGGCGGCGCGGGCGTATTCGCGCTGTACGGCGTGGGCGCGCTGATCGCCACGCTGATCCTCGTCCTCGCCACCTTCCTCGAGGCCTGGATCGCGGCCGCAATCGTGACCGTCGTGTTGTTCGCGGTCGCGGGCATTCTGGCGCTCACCGGCAAGAAGGAGATCGACCAGGCCACGCCGGCTCAGCCCGAGCAGGCCATCGAGAGCACGAAGCGCGACGTCGACGAGGTGAAGGGGAGGGCTGGCCGCACATGAGTCCCACAAAGCGCACGAAGAAGGACGACCCGGACGGGGAGCAGAGCCCGGAGCAGGCTGCCGCCGCGGTCAAGGCCGCCGAGGCCGAGGGCCCCGGAGGCGCATCGCTGGACGAGGGGCAGGCACCTCCCACCGCCGCTTCCGCCGATGAGGCCAAGGCCCCCAAACCCGGTTCGCCGGCCGCCACCGAGGAGGCCGAGCAGCTCCGCGACGAGATCGACGAGACACGGGAGCGGCTTGGCGACACCGTCGAGGCGCTGGCCGGCAAGGCAGACGTGAAGGGCCAGGTCAAGGAGAAGGTGGAGGAGCGCAAGGAAGAGCTGCGTACCAAGCAGGCCCAGGCCAAGGTCAAGCTCAACGAGACACAGGCCCAGGCCAAGGAGAACCCCACCCCGATCGCCGCAGGAGCTGGAGCGCTGGTGGCGCTCCTGCTGCTCCTCTGGCTCTGGAGGCGCTAGCGATGAAGTTTCTGTACACGCCGTTCGGCATAGCCTTCGGGGTGCTCGGCGGCCTGATCGGCGGGAAAATCTTCAAGCAGATTTGGAAGCTGGCCTCCGGCAAGGAGGACGCCCCATCAGCCAAGGAGAGCGAATACGGCTGGAAGGAGGTCCTTCCCGCGGCGGCGCTGCAGGGAGCGATCTTTGCCCTCGTCAAGGCCGTGATCCACCGCAAGGGAGCGCAGGGCTTCGAGCGGCTGACCGGCGTCTGGCCGGGCGACTGACGCACGACAACCTTCTGGAGGACTGACTATGGCCGGCATTGAGCACCGCGATGAGCGCGAAACCCTGGAAGCCAAGCGCGAGGATCGCGGAGCCGACGACGGACAGGGGCCCGATAGCCCCTCCGACCTCGGGGGTACCTCGAAGAAGGACACGCTGAAGCGGACCTTCAAGGAGTTCTCGGCCGACAACATCACCGATTGGGCGGCTGCTCTCACCTACTACACCGTGCTGGCGATCTTCCCGGCGCTGATCGCGCTCGTTTCGATTCTCGGGCTGGTCGGCGACTCCGCGACCCAGCCGCTGCTCGACAACATCGGTTCGGTCGCTCCCGGTCCGGCCAAGGACATCCTCACGAGCACCATCGAGAACCTGTCCAGCAGCAAGGGCGCCGCGGGGTTCGCGTTCATCATCGGCCTGGTCCTCGCTCTGAACTCCGCCTCGAGCTATGTCAGCGCGTTCACCCGAGCGTCGAACGACATCTACGACGTCGAAGAGGGGCGCCCGGTCTGGAAGCTCAAGCCGCAGCAGATCGGTGTCGTCCTCGTGCTGATCGTGCTGCTCGTGATAATCGCGGTGGCCGTGACGGTCTCGGGCCCGCTGGCGAAGGAAGTAGGCAAGCTGGTCGGAGTCGGCGATACCGCCGTTCTCATCTGGGACATCGCGAAGATCCCAATCATCCTGCTGCTGGTTTCGTTCATGTTCGCCTTCCTCTACTGGGCGGCGCCGAACGTCAAGCAGCCGGGCTTCAAGTTCATCAGTCCGGGCGGCGTCGTCGCGCTCGTGATCTGGATCATCGCCTCGCTGCTGTTCGCGTTCTACGTGGCCACCTTTGCCTCCTACAACAAGACCTACGGTTCGATGGGCGGCGTCATCGTGTTCTTGGTTTGGCTGTGGATCACCAACATCGCGATCCTGTTCGGGGCCGAGCTCAACTCCGAGCTCCAGCGCAGCCAGCAGCGAGAGGCCGGCGAGCGCGCGCCCCTGGATGAGCCCTTCCTCGAGCCGCGAGACACCTCGAAGCTCGAGAAGAAGGAGAAGTAGCTCGATGCAGCTGGAGGGAGCGACGGCGCTGGTCACCGGCGCCAACCGCGGCATAGGCCGCGCCATCGCCGAGGCCCTCGCGACTGAGGGTGCCCAAGTGCTGGCGGGGGTGCGCGAGCTCGATGCGGGCCATGACGTGCCGGCTCCCCTGCAACCGGTCCGCATGGACCTGTCCAGCCCGGAGGCGGTCGATGCGAGCGTCGCCGCGCTGAGCGAGTCGCCGGACATGCTCGTGAACAACGCCGGGCGCTTTGCGGGCGGCCTGCTCGAGCGCCAAGACCCCGCCCGCCACCAGGAGGTGCTCCAGGTCAACCTGGCCGCCCCGATACGCCTCACCCGGCTGCTGTTGCCGGGAATGCTCGAGCGCGGAGTGGGCAAGATCGTGAACAACGTCTCGATCATCGGCCACGCCCCGTTTCCCGGAGCCGCCGTCTACGCCGCCTCCAAGACCGGCCTGGCGGGCTTCACGGACTCGTTGCGGCGCGAGCTCGAAGAGACCCCCGTGACCGTGCTCGAGCTGGTCACGCCGGGAGTGGACACCGAGATGATGGACCAGGTGCAGGAGGAGCTTTCCGCCCATTCCAGCACCGACAAGTGGGATCACGTCGACCCGGCGGACTGGGCCGCCAAGGTGGTGAAGGCCATCGCCGGGGACGACGATCGTCTCAACCCCGGCGGAGCCGAGCGCGCCGCACAGCTGCTACCCGACAGCCTGCTCGACGTGGTGGCCAAGCGCGGCTTTAAGCGCTGATGCGCGTAGTCGTCACCGGCGCCAGCGGAAACGTCGGCACTAGCGTGATCCGCGCCCTCCAGGGCGACGCGAGCGTGGAGGAGATCGTGGGCCTGGCCCGGCGTCTGCCCGGCCGCTCGTTCGATAAGACCACCTGGGTGCAGGCCGACGTACCAGCTCCGAGCTGGAGCCCGTCTTTCGCGGCGCCGACGCGATCATTCACCTGGCCTGGCTTATCCAGCCATCCCGAGACCCGGCCGTCCTGCGCCGGACCAATGTGGAGGGCAGCGCGCGCGTCTTTCACGCCGCCGGCGCGGCAGGCGTGTCCACCCTGGTCCATGCCTCCTCGGTGGGTGTCTACTCGCCCGGCCCGAAGGACCGCCGCGTGGACGAGAGCTGGCCGACCGAAGGGATCGCGACATCGGCCTACTCACGCCATAAGGCCGAGGCCGAGAAGCTCCTCGACCGCTTCGAGGCAGAGCGGCCAGAGGTACGTGTGGTTCGCCTGCGTCCCGGCCTGATCTTCAAACGCGAGGCAGCCTCGGAGATCCGGCGATACTTCGCCGGCCCTTTGCTGCCCAACCCGCTGCTGCGTCCCGGCCTGATACCGGTGACGCCCGACACCGAGCGCCTGCGCTTTCAGGCCGTGCACTCCCACGACGTGGGAGAGGGATACCGGTTGGCCGCGATCAACGGGGAGGCCCGCGGGGCGTTCAACCTGGCCGCGGAGCCGGTCGTCGACGGTGCGGCGATCGCCGACCTGTTCCAAGCCCGTACGGTGCGTGTTCCGCGAAAGGTCCTCCGCACGGTCGCCGACCTCAGCTGGCGCCTACGCCTGCAGCCCACTGACGCGTCGTGGCTCGACCTCGCGTTGGACTCCCCCCTGATGGACGTGTCCCGGGCTCGCGAGGAGCTGGGCTGGACGCCGAAGCGCGGCGCCACCGAGGCCCTGGCCGAGCTGCTCGCGGGAATGCGGCACGGCGCGGGCTTCGACACCCCGCCGCTGGCCGCGGGAGCCGGGGGACCGGCCCGCATCGGCGAGCTGCGCACCGGCGTGGGCGCGCGAGACCTCTAGAGGTACCCGGAACGCAAACGGCCGGACCGCGCCAGCCCGGTGGAGAGCTGATGCGGCCCGGCCGTCGCGACGAGGGCCGGTGGAGGCCCCCGCCGACGGGAGGGAACCGTCGTTTAAGCCTTGATGAAGGGCTTGGCAGCCTGCAGGACTTCCTGCATGGTCTGACCCTTGTCGAAGGCGCTCGGGCTGATCTGCTCGCCGCGCAGGAAGCGGATGGCGCCGGCGTGGCGCCCCTCGACCTGGACGATCGAACCGGCGGCCGCGAGAACCTCCTTCGACTTGATCATCGGGCCGGCACCGTTGTAGGCACCCACTCCGAGATCCTCGAAGGTCTGAGCGGTCTCGAGGAACGAGTCGGAGCTGGCGAACGCCTCACCGAAGTCCACGCCCGGGGCCTTGACGGGCGTGCCGCCCAGGTCCTGGATCGTGGTGGTGAGAGCTTTCACGTGCTCGCTCTCATCGCTCTGCAGCTGGGTGGCGATCTCCTGGACCATGCCCTCCAGCCCGCTCACCTTCTTGAGGGCCATCGTGTAGAACGCCGACTCGAGGTACTCGAGCGTGAGAGCGAAGTTGAGGATCTCCAGATCCCCGCCGCCCTCCTGGGCGATCGCCTCGCGTACGAACGGGCCAACGGTGGCCAGGCCGTAAACCGAGCCCGCAGCGATCGCGCTGCGAGCGAGGAAGGCCTCGCGCGTGATTCCTTGTACTTCGACGTGCGCCAATTCCGGCGCCGCCATCTTGGGATTACTCATCTGATCTATCTCCTTTCCGAAGAACTCAGCGTGGATGCCGTTAGCTCTTGATGAACGGCTTGACCATGCGGAGTACCTCGGGCATGGCTGCGGGCTTGGCGAACGCGCCGTCGGGCACGATGGACTTGCCTATTGCAGCGTTCAGCACTGCAGCGTGGCGAGCCTCGACCGTGTGGATCGAAAGCGCCGCGGCCAGAACTTCCATGTTCTTGATCCGGCCGGCCTGACCGAGGTAGGCGGCCGCGCCGAGGTTCTCGACGGAGGCAGCTGTCGTCAGGATCTTCTTCTCGCCGCCCGCAAGGACGGACTCGAAGTTGGTGGTCGGCTTGGTGGCGGGCTTGCCACCCAGCTTCTCCACCGTTGCGGTGAGCGCCGCGACGTGCTCCTGCTCGTTCTCGGAGATCTCCATCGCGATCTCGGCGACCTTCTTGTCCTTGACCTCACCCGAGTCCAGCACCTGCTGGTAGAAGTCGGCCTCGAGGTACTCGAGCGTCAGGGCGTAGTTCACGATCTCGAGGTCCTGCTTGGACGCTCCGCCACCGCTCGGCTTGCTGCTGCTGGAACTGCTGCTGCTGGGCTCCTCGTCGTCGCCGCCACAGGCAGCGATGAGCACCGAAAGAGCTCCGGCAGCGCCAACGCCACCAACCATCTTCAAGAACTGCGAGCGGGAGCCAGGCTCCTGTCGCAGCTCGTCGAGAGCGGACCGCTCCTCTTCGTGCGGCGCCCGCGTCGTCGACTCATTCATCAGCGAACCCTTCTGTCGAATATCTGGGTCGGAGCGGAGTGCCTCGTTCAGGCACAACGATCCGCTCTTGTCAATGACTGCGGAGCCCCGCGCCGGTCGGATCACTGACCGCGCCCTACAATCTCCACGTTGGTGAAGCTTTTCTCCGTCGACATCGTCAAGCAGGACGGGCATGTCCAGGCGGCTTTGGGGGGCGAGATCGACCTTTCCACGGTCACCGAGCTCCAGGACCGCCTGGATGAGGCTCTGGAGGGCGACCCTCGAGTCGTGGTTCTGGACCTGCGCCAGGTCTCATTCCTGGATTCCAGCGGCCTGAGGCTGATCCTGCGCCTGAACAAGCACCAGGAGGAGCGCGACGGCCGCCTGGTCCTGGTTCGAGGCGGGCGGCGCGTGGCGCGGGTGCTCGAGATCACCGGCGCCGACCGGGAACTGGAGATCGTGGACGACCCCGCGGAGGCCAGCGCCTACTAGACCCTATGAGGCGGTTGACCTGAAGGGTTGACCGCCGAAGCTGTAGGCCGGACGCTCCTCGCGGGGGTTTGTCTGGCCGGAGATAAGGCTCCGGCTGACCCCAGATCTGTGAGGAGGT
>Ga0136620_10000472_pt1 | contig 18266 bp, 12 predicted proteins | sample AntDrymUQ4162106_2_FD_104806 | JGI IMG/M metagenome (GOLD analysis project Ga0136620, IMG submission 104806) | Polar desert sand microbial communities from Dry Valleys, Antarctica - metaG UQ416 (21.06) | ecosystem: Environmental > Terrestrial > Soil > Desert | place: Antarctica: Dry Valley... | reverse complement strand
GCTGAAGCTGGTCGTCGTCGAGCCGGGGGCGGCCGGCGCGCTCGACGCGGTCGCAGTCCGCGACCGCGTCGCCAGCCGCCTCGAGCGCATCCCGCGCCTGCACCAGAGGGTCGTCCTCGGACCAGAGCCCTACTGGGAGGACGACGACGACTTCGACCTCGACCGCCACGTGCGCGAGCCGGCCGGCGAGACGCCGCCCGACCGCGCGCAGCTCGAGGAGCTGGTCGGCGAGCTGATGTCGAAACGCCTCGACCACGAGCACCCGCTCTGGACGCTCGACGTCGTCGCGCTCGCGGACGGCGCGCTCGCGCTCGTGCTGCGAATCCACCACTGCATGGCCGACGGCATGACCGTCATCCGCTGGGCCGGGGAGCTGCTCTGGGACGACGAGCCGCCGCCCGCCTCCGCGGCCACCGAACCCGCGTCGGCGACCGCGCCCGCGCGGCGGCGCGGGGTTCGGGCCGCGCTTCGCGGCGGCGCGGGCGCCTCGGCCGCGCTCGCGCGTGAGCTCGGCGGAGAGGCACGCCGCCGACCGCGCTCGCCGCTCGACCGTCACATCTCGACGACGCGCGCCGCGGCGTTCGCCCCGAGGCCGCTCGCCGACCTGAAGCGGATCGGCTCCGCGTTCGCCGAGCACGCGACGGTCAACGACGTCGTGCTCGCGGCCGTCGGTGGCGGCCTCGCCCGCTGGCTCGCCGCCGGCGCCGGACCGGTGGCCGACATGCGCGTGCAGGTGCCGGTCAGCCTGCACCGCCGCCACGAGGGCCCCGACGCCGCCGGTAACCACGACTCGTTCCTGTTCGTCGACCTGCCCCTCACCGAGCCCGACCCCGTCACACGACTGCTCGCGATCAGCGCCGAGACGCGCGAGCGCAAGCACCACCACGACGCGGACGTGCTCTACTCGTTCTTCCACGGGCTCGCGCACGGAAGGCCGCTCGCGGCCGTCGCCGCGCACCTCGGCGCCGGCCCGCGCGCGTTCACGCTCTCGGTGTCGAACGTGCCCGGGCCGCGTGAGCCCCGGGCCCTGCTCGGGCGGCCGGTGAGCGAGATCTACACGCTGGCAGAGCCGGCCGACCGGCACGCGCTGCGGGTGTCGGTGATCTCAGTCGCCGGCCAGCTCGGCTTCGGGCTCTGCGCCGACCCCGACGCCGTGCGCGACCTCGACGTGCTCGCGGCCGGGATCGAGGCCGAGCTCGACGCGCTGCTCGAACGCGCCGTCTGAGCTCGCCGGATCGGCGCTACTCGATGCTCTCCTGCCTGCCGCCGGCCATGAAGAAGTGTGCGTAACTCCTACCCTATGCGCGCCGCCCGCATGCTTCTATAGCCTGCGCGCCGGATGAGCGTCGAGGCGGGCCAAGCCGGCGGGGCCCCCGCGGGCGGGCCTCCCGCCGGCGACGAGCAGACCGTCGACGTCGCGACCCAGAGCCTCGTCCGCCCTGCTGCGGTGATGGCGGTCGGGACCGCGCTGTCGCGGATCACGGGCCTGCTGCGGATCGTCGCGATGGCCGCCGCTCTGGGGGTCACCGAGTCGCGGCTGGCGGACTCGTACAACCTCGCCAACACGCTGCCGATCTCGCTCTACGAGCTGCTGCTCGGTGGCATCCTGACGTCCGTCTTCGTCCCGGTGATGGTCGAGGAACTGCGCACCAAGCCGCGCGAGGACGCCTGGGAGGCAGTCTCGGCCGTGGTCACCGTCTCGCTCGCGGCGCTCGCCGCAATGTCGCTCGTGGTAGCGGTGGCCGCGCCGTGGATCATCGAACTGTTCTCCTCGCGCGTCGAGGGCCCGGAGGGGGCCGCGCAGGCTGATCTCGCGGGCTTCTTCCTGCGCGTCTTCGCCCCGCAGATCCTGCTGTTCGGCTTCGCGGCGATCATGGGCGGACTGCTGAACGCGCACGGGCGCTTCGCCGTGCCGATGTTCGCCCCGATCCTCAGCAACCTCGTCCTGATCGCGGTCTTCGGTGGCTTCGCGCTGCTCGTCGCCGGCGTGCCGACGAACGCCGGCGTCGCCGCGAACGACGATCAGAAGCTGCTGCTCGCGCTCGGCACGACCGGCGGCGTGGCTGCGCTCGCCGCGATCTACTGGCCGTTCGTGCGCCGGCTGCCGGGCCGACTGCGGGTCCGCTTCGATCCCCGCCACCCGGTCGTGCGCAAGATCGTGCGGCTCGCCGGGTGGACCTTCCTCTACGTCGTCACGAACACGATCGGGCTCGTGGTCTCGTTCTATCTCGCGAACCAGATCCAGGGCGGCATCACCGCCTACGTGACGGCGTTCGCGTTCTTCCAGCTGCCGATCGGCATCGCCGCGGTGTCGATCGTGACCGCGCTCGTCCCGCGCATGTCGGCGCAGCACGTCGATGGCGACCGCGACGCGTTCCGGGCCTCGGCCTCCGGCGGGATGCGGGCGCTCGCGCTGCTGCTGCTGCCGGCGACGGCCGCCTACCTGGTGCTCGCCGACCCGCTGATCGAGACGCTGCTCGAGCACGGGATCGTGCGCGCCGACAGCGTCGACCTCGTGGCGGAGGTGCTGCGCCTGTTCGCGCTCGGGCTGTTTCCGTTCGGGGCCTTCCTGCTCTGCATCCGCGCCTTCTACGCGCGCCAGGACACGCGCACGCCGGGCCTGATCAACGTCGCCGAGAACGGCGCCACGATCGGGCTCGATTTCGCGCTCTTCCCTTCGCTCGGAGTCAAGGGCCTCGCGCTCGCGCACACGCTCGGCTATGTCGTCGGGACGGCGCTGGCGGCCGTGTTGCTCGCGCGCCGGACGGGCGGGCTCGAGCTGCGGCGCACGCTGGTCGAGATCATCAAGGCGCTGGTCGCGTCCGCCGTGGCGGTAGCAGCGATGGTCGGCGTGATGGCGGGCGCCGAGAGCGCGCTCGATCCCGGCGACCTGCGCGCGCTCGCGCAGCTCGTCCTCGGCGGCCTCGCGGGGATCGCCGTGTTCGGTGCAGTGGCGCGCCTGGTGCGGGTCGAGGACCTGTCGCTGTTCGCCCGGCTCGTGCCGGCGCGGGTGCGGGCGCGCTGGAGCGACTGAGGGCGGGCGTGTCGGGCCCGGGGCTGATCAACGTCTATCCGCCGCTGGCGCCGGTCGCGGCGCTGCGGCCGCGCGGTCGCGCCTTCCCGTTCGGCGAGCCCGGCCTGCGCCTGACCCACCTCGGGCGCGGAGCGGTCTGGCTCGCGCTGCGCGCGCTCGGCCTCGGCCCCGGCGCACGCGTCGCGATGCCCGCCTACCACTGCGGCTCGGAGGTCGAGGCGGCGCGGCTCGCCGGGCTCGAGATCGACTTCTACCGCGTCGATTCCGAGCTGCGTGTCGACGAGGACGACCTCGCGCGTGCGGCGGCGGGCACCGACGCCGTCTATGCGATCTCGCACTTCGGCTTCCCGATTCCCGCCGCGCCGGCCGGCGCCCCCGTGATCGAGGACGCCGCGCACGGGCTGTTCTCGACCGCTGGCGGGGCGCCGCTCGGTTCGCGCGGGGACGCGGCCGTGTTCTGCCCGCGCAAGTCGCTCGGGGTGCCGGACGGGGGCGCCCTGCTCGTACCCGACGCTCGCGCGCGGGCGCGCGTGGATGCCTGGCTCGAAGGGCGCCCACGCGCACGCGGCCTCGCGCGCTCGACCGCTTCGCTGGCGGCGGCGCGCGCCGCGCTGTCGCGGATCGGCCCGCTGCGCGCGACCGCGACGAGGCTGATCGCCGGCACGAGCCGCACCGATGCCGCGGCGCGCGCGGGGACCTTGACCGAGACGGTGATCGGAGAGTGGGATCTCGAGGTCGCCGACATGGAGACGGCGGCCGCGCCCCCTGCGCGCTTGACCGCGGCGCTCGCCCCGCGCTCGAACCCCGACCTGATCCGTGCCCGCAGGCGCGCGAACTACGCGCGCCTGCTCGACGAGTTCGGCGAGCGCTGCCCCGAGCCCTACCGCGAGCTGCCCGACGGCGTCTGCCCCCTGTATCTGCCGGTCCGGGCCGCCGACCGTCCGGCCGCGACGGCGAAGCTGATCGAGCACGGCGTGCGCGCGCTCGAGGTCTGGCCGGTGCCGCACCCGCTGCTCGACCGCGAGCGCTTCTCCGAGCTCGAGCCGGCGCGCCGCGAGCTGCTCGCACTGCCGGTCCATCAGAGCCTCGAGCCGCGGCATCTGGACGCCGTCGTGCGTGCCGCAAAGACGGCCCTGACCGGCTGAGCCGAGCCCGGCCCCCAACACACGTCCAGTGCCGGTGACCGGCCTAAATGGACAGACGAAGGCCACCAGGGCGCCGCGCAAGGCAAGGCCGCTCGGCCTGCAGGTCCCGTAGCTTCTAGGTCGGGCGCACCAGCACGACGGGGGTCTGCTCGTCCTCGTTGCCGGCCGGGTTGTCCTCGAGCGCGGCCGTCAACCAGGGCCGGTCGACACCGCTCGAGGCGCCGACGACCCAGGCGCCGGTGAGGTGGTTCGCGTCGACGATCGCGACCGCCGCGCCGAGCGCGGCGGCCAGCTCGGCGGCCGTCTCGTCGGGAGCGCGCGGGCCGAAGACGACGTGGTGGTCGTGCGGGGGCATCGCCGCGGCGACGTCGTCGATCATTGCCGTCTGGGGACCGGCGACGCGGTAGAACCAGCCGCGCCGCCCGATCAGCTTGCCGACGGCGCCCGCGATCGCGCCGAGCACGACGCGCGGGCGCCCGGCGACGAGGACCGCGCCCTGCATCCCCTCCGGGCTGTGCAGCGGGCCGATCTTGCCGACGAAGCGGCACAAGACGCGGGCCAGCGGGCCCGAGCCGACGAGCTCTAGCGGGACGATCCGCCCCTGACTGGCCGCCGTCGCCGATTCGGCGAGCGCGATCACGTCGCCTAGCTCGAGCACGTCGCGGGTCGCGTCGGCGATCAGCTCCGCCAGCCGAGTGCGCAACGTGATGAACGGCGTACGAACGGGGATCCGCTTGGCGCCGACCTGCCCTTCGGATACGGGCGCGATCTTCGGCCGGGCGAGCGCTTCGCGCTCGCCGAAATGCTCGGCCAGCAGCTCGCGCAGGCGCACGTTGCGCGGATAGATGCGGGCGCCGCGGCGCCACGTCGCGTGCGCCGCCTCGCGTTCGCCGGCCGCCAGCTCGAGCGTGCCGAGCCGGTCGTAGTCGGAGGCGTAGACGAGATAGTCGGGGGCCAGCGCCACGAGCTCGGCGAACCAATGCCGTGCGGCGGCAGCGTCGCCCTGCTCGAGCGTCAACCGCGACAGGCGCTTGAGCGCGTGCCGGCGCAGCTCGGGGTGCTCAGCGGCCTCTTCGAGCACGGGGCGCGCTTCGTCGACGCGGCCGGCGGCCACGAGCGCGTCGGCGAGCGTCAGCGCGTACCACGGGATCTTCGGATGGCGCTCCCTTGCCGAGCGGATCGCCTCCACGGCGCCGTCGGCGTCGCCGCGGCGCTGGAGCGCCTCGGCGAGCGCGGCCGCCGCGAAGCGTGCCTCGCCGGCCTGCGCGAGCGCCGCGCGCGCGTCGCGCTCGGCGCTGTCCTCGTCGCCCTCGAGCGTCAACTCGAGCCAGGCGAGCAAGCCGAGATCGTCGCCGCCGAGCGACCCTGCCGCACGCGCACGTTCGAGCCGCTCGCGCGCGCGAGCGGGCGTGCGCAACCACGTCCGGCGCGCGCGCCAGCGAGAGAACGACTGCTGTGGGGCCGGCGCCACGGGGTCGGATAGTGTCGCAGCGGACCCGAGCGAGAGGAGCCGCGATGGACAGGCCCGCTGATCCTCTCCGCGGTCAACTTCGTGCGCGGCGAGATCAGCTCGGACGACACCGCCTACGGCAACTTCGAGATCAGCGACCACGAGTACGCGATCGTCGGCGGCAAGTTCCTGCTCTTCGTCGCGATCGTGGCCGCGATCGGGATCCGACGTCGCCGAACCGTTCACCGCGCCCGCCGTCGCGGAGGCGCGGCGCGCGGTCGCGGGCTCCCGCAGCGTGTGCGACCGCGAGCGTCTGATCCGCGAGCTCGGCGACCGGGCGCTGCTGCGTGAATGGACGCCGCCGCTCGCGGTCGATCCCACGCCCGAGGCCGTAGCGAGCTACGTCGCCGCCCTCCATCCGGCGACCTACGAGCTCCAGCCCGGCGCACCGCCCGCGCGGCGCTAGCTAAGCTTCGACCGAAGTGGCTGCTCCCGGCGCACGGAGACTGACGCTGGCCGCGCTCGCGTCCGCGGCGGCGTTCGCGCTCGCCGCCACGCCGGCCGACGCCGCGCAGCCGCCGATCCCGATTTCGGAGCTGTTCACGAACCCGAACGCGCCGATCTTCGAGGGCGAGGAGGCGGTGCCGGATCCGGTCTACGCGCCCGAGGTCCCGCAGCACCCCAAGATGGCAGCCAACGGCCAGTCGAACCTCCACGACGACGGCTATATGTCCGACACGTACACGTCGGCCGGGCCGCTCGGGCGCGCGATGCGGACCCGCACCAGCTTCCTCGAGGGCGTCTGCGCGTCGATCACGTTCGACAAGCGCGGGCGGCTCGTCACCGTCTGCGTCGGCCTCGAGGGGCCGAAGCTGGTGCTCGTCGACCCGCGCTCGCTCGACACGATCGGCGTGATGAGCCTGCCGCCGCGCATGTCGGCGGGGGGGAACCTGTTCCAGGACTTCGCCGGCGGCGGCTACTTCTATCTCGACGAGAGCGACCGTGTCGTCGTGCCGACGACGACGCGCCACATCATGGTCGTCGCCGTGCGCGGCGACGGCTTCGTCACCGAGCGCGACTACGACGTCAGCGGCCAGCTGGCCTCCGGCGACAAGATCGTCTCCGCCCTGCCGGACTGGTCCGGGCGGATCTGGTTCGTCACCGGACAGGGGGTCGTCGGCGCGGTCGATCCTGCCAGCGGGACCGCCCAGGTGCATCGGACCGGCGAACCGATCACGAACTCGTTCTCGGTCGACGAGGACGGCGGTGTCTACATCGTCACCGACGGCGCGCTCTACCGCTTCGACGCCGACCAGGCGGGTGCGCCGCAGGTGACCTGGCGCGAGCCCTACGAGAACACCGGCGAGGGCAAGCCCGGGCAGGTCGGCCCGGGCTCGGGCACGACTCCCACGGTGATGGGCAGGGACCTCGTCTCGATCACCGACAACGCCGATCCGATCAACGTCGTCGCCTACAAGCGCGGGCGCAGCGTCAAAGGCGCCCGGCGCGTGTGCTCGGAGCCGGTCTTCCCGAAGGGTCGCGGCTCGACCGACCAGTCGCTGATCGGCACCCACAAGTCGATGATCGTCGAGAATAACTACGGCTACACCGGACCGGCCTCGACCTTCCAGGGCGGCGTCACCGAGCCCGGCCTCGCGCGGGTGGACGTGCGCGCCGATCGCAAGGGCTGCAAGACGATCTGGACCAGCGACGAGATCGCGCCCTCGGTCGTGCCGAAGCTCTCGCTGCGCACGGGCCTCGTCTACACCTACACGAAGAACCGCGACGACGCCGACCCCTGGTACCTGACCGCGCTCGACTTCCGCACCGGCAAGACCGTCTTCAGGCAGCTGGCGGGTCAGGGTCTCGGCCTCAACAACAACTACGCGCCGATCACGATCGGCCCCGACGGCAGCGTCTACGTCGGCGTCATCGGCGGCATGGTCACGCTGCGCGATCGCAGCGACCCGAACGACGTCGAGCCGCGCCTGCCACGGCTCGGCCTCAAGCTCAAGCGCGCGCGCGGCGCGGGCGCGCTGCGCGCCCGACTCAGCGGCGACGATCGCGGTCTCGTCAAGAGCGTCGACTACCGGATCCGCGGGCGCGGGGTGGCCAAGCGGAGCAAGCGCTCGCCGTTCCGCCGCTCGATCCGCGAGCGCGGCCTGCGCGGCTCGCGCCGCTATCGCGTCACGGCATCCGTAAAGCTGCGCGACGGGCGCACGGTCTTCCACAAGCGGAGCTTCCGCACTCGCTGATGGCAACATGCGCTGAGGACTTCGACTAGCCGCCCGCCACGCGCAGGACGACGATCGCGACGTCGTCGCGGGGCTCGAGGCCGGGCGCGCTCAGCAAAGCGCTGCGGATCGCCGCGACGATCTCGGCGGGCGACTCGCCCACGTGCTCGTGCAGGACGGCCGGCAGGTCGGGCAAAGAGCCCGCGCGGCCGGGGGCGTACGCGTCGAGCAGGCCGTCGGTGTAGAAGACGATCGTCTCGCCGGCGCGCAGCTCCGCACGGTGGTCGTGGAGCGGCGGGTCGGGCATGACGCCGAGCAGGGTCCCGCCCTCGCCCAGCTCCGCGACGGTCCCGTCGGCGCTCAGGAGCAGTGGCAGCGGGTGCCCGCCGCTCGCGAGCGCCACCGTTGCCCTCGCCCCTCGCGGGGTGAAGCGCGCGTAGGTCGCGGTGCAGAGCTCATCGCCCTCATGCTCCTCGAGCAGCGCGGCGTTGAGCCCGCGGAGCACCTCGCTGGGCTGCTGATCGGGAGTGGCCGCGATCCGCAGCGCGTGACGAGCCAGCCCGGTCAGGGCCGCGGCACGCACGCCCTTGCCGCAGACGTCGCCCAGCATCAGAGCCCAGCTGCCGTCGCCGAGCTCGACGAAGTCGTAGAAGTCACCGCCGACGCGGTAGCCCTCGCCGGCCGGCGCGAAGTGGGTCGCACTCTCGATCCCCGGCAGCTGCGGCAGCGGCGGCGGCAGCAGGCTCTCCTGCAGCGTGGCCGCGATCTCGCGCGTGGTCGCCTCGGCCAGCCAGCGCTGGCTGGTGACGGCGGCGAGCACGAGCGCGGTCAAGCCCGCGATCGAGACGAACGTCTGGGCCAGCAGCAGCTCTTCGTCGGGGTCGCCGGCGGCGGCGAACGGGCCTTCCCCGTTCGCCGTGAAGACGACCGCGACCACCGCCACCGCCAAACTCGCCACGGCTGCCCCGGGCTGCCAGAAGCGCAACGCTGCCCAGATCAGGAGCGGGAACAGCGGGTATACGAGCTGCGCGTCGGTGCCGAGGAAGAGGAACACCGAGACCCCGCCCAGCGCAATCGCGAGCGCGATCGCCTCGAGCACGGTGCCCGGCGCCTTGCGGTAGGGCCGGTGCGTGACGGCGATCAGGATCGCGGGCGCGACGATCATGTCGCCGCCGATGTCGCCGAGCCACCAGGTGCGCCACACCGACGCGGAGTCGGCGAAGGCAACCTCGTCGGCGAGCAGCAGGCTCGTGACGCCGATCGTCGCACTGATCAGGGTGCTGAGGAGGGCGCCGAAGAAGACCAGCGAGAGCACGTCGCGCACGCGCTCCAGCGACGGGCGGAAATCGCCGACGCGGCGCAACAGGAACGCGCCGGCGAGCGCCTCGAGCGTGTTGCCGGTCGTGATCCCCAGCACGGCGCCCGCCGGAGCCCCGGTGTCGAGGTTGGTCAGCAGCGCCCCGAGCGCAACGGCCGGCCAGAGCCGGTAGCCGCCGAGCAGCAGCGCCGCGAGCGCCAGCCCGGTCGGCGGCCAGATCGCCGTGACGCTGCTGGTCATGAAGGCAAGGTCGAGCCCCAGCCTTCCGAGCAGGACGTAGGCTGCGGTTACCGTGACCAGCTGCAGGGCGTAGCGAGCGCCGGGGGGCCAGATTCGGCGACTCTAGCCAACTCCGGCGGGGTTGCTCAACCCCCCTTGGCGCCGCTAGCCGAAGCTAGTGGAAATGCGCCATGCCGCGCTTGTCGAAGTACTGCTGGTGGTAGTCCTCGGCGCGCCAGAAGTCCGACGCCGGCGCGATCTCGGTCGCGATCGGCTTGCGAAAGCGCTCCTGCGCGCGGTCGCGCGAGGCCTCGGCGATCGCCTTCTGGTCATCGTCCTGGTAGAAAATCGCCGTGCGGTACTGGGTGCCGCGATCCGGTCCCTGGCGGTTGACCTGGGTCGGGTCGTGGATTTCCCAGAAGCGCTCGACCAAGGTCTCGAATGGGACGCGCTCCGGGTCGAAGGTCACCTCGACCACCTCGGCGTGCCCGGTCGCGCCCGAGCAGACGTGCTCGTAGGTGGGCTCTGGCAGCTCGCCGCCCGAGTAGCCGACGGTCACGTCTTCCACGCCTTCGAGCTCGCGGAAGGAAGACTCCACGCCCCAGAAACAACCTGCTCCGAACATCGCCTTTTCCAGCATCTTTACGCTCCTTGTCGTCCGCCTGCGCTGTAGTCCCCGAGCTGGGCGAAAACGTTACCGACCCGGCTGCCCGGCTACAGCCGCTGGGTACGAAGTTTCAGCGTCTGCTTTCGCTTGCCGGCCTTGGCCCTGATGCGGACGGTGTAGTCCCCCGGCGAGAGGTCCTGCCCGGGCAGGTTCAGAACGATCCGCTTGCCGGCGGCACGGCGGGCGGCGGCAAACCTGCTGACCAGCTTGGACCCGCGCCGCACTTCCACCGCGACCGTGGACCGGCGGTCGACGCGGTAGGCGATCACGAGACGCTTGGAGAAAGCCGGCGCCGACAGCGCGGCGCTCTCGACCAAGCCGCAGCGAGAGCGTCGCTGGAAAGGCGGCAACTGCGTGATCCGCCCGCCACCCATGCGGAAGCCGACCTCCCGCACGTCGCGCTTACCGCTCGCCCCGCGCGTCGAGAACCGCGCCACGTAGACCCCGTCCGTGAGCTTGCGCGAGAGGTTGAACGAGGTCTTGCGGCGTTTGCGCGCGACCCGCTGGGTGCCGCTCGCGCCACCGGCGACCCGCCGCACCTCGACCGTCGCCGGCAGCTTCACGCGCGGTTTGAACGACAGCCGCACGCGGCCGCCTCCACGCGAGCGCACCCGAGCCGAGCCGAAGCCGGAGTCCTCGACGCAACCGAGCTCGGTCACGCCGAGGTTCCTGTTGCTGAGGATCTCGTCGGTGCGCCACAGCAGCGGGTTCCACTTCTTCTGCGAGTACATCCGCGTCTGGTCCGCGTAGTAGGGCGATTCGGGGTTCGCCGACTGGGAGTAGGTCATGATCGTCCGCCCGCGCGGCCCCTTGTCAGTGAACTGGACGGCGATCACGAAGCTCGATCCGTGGGACACGTCGGGATAAGCGCGCGAGCCCGCGAAGGAGGCCGTGGTCGCGTTGAAGACGCCGAGCTCACCGGGGCCGCCGTGGATCGGGATCTGCTCGTCCCCGCGCTGCTCGTACTGGTAGCCACGCAGCGGAGCGTCGAGCGGGATGCCGAGGTCGCGCAGCTCCTTGACCGAGTCGGCGAGCGCGAGCGCCACCTGCGAGTTGGCGGTGTTGAGCCCGCTCGGGGTGTGGACCGGGTTGCCCGCGTCGAAGGGCGTGGAGAAGCCGGCCGGGTTCGTGACCGGCAGCCCGAGCCCGCCCGGCAGCGACAGCAGCCGCGCCGCGAAGCGGCGGAACAGGATCGCCCCGTTCGAGTCGAGGTCGTCGCGCACGTTCCATGCCGCCAGCACGTCGCAGGCCTCGGACACGTTCACGGGCCCGCTCGAGCCCTCCAGCACCGGGTTCGCGCGGCAGTAGGCGACCAGCGGGTCGCGCCACAGCTCACCGGCGTAGTGGCGGTTGTTGAACACGGTGTCCTGGAGCTGGTCGAGCGTGAAGCGGTTGCCGGGGCGCCCGTCGCTGCCGGCCAGACGCTGCTCGACCATCACCAGTCCGAGCCGTGTTCGCAGCGTCCGCACCGCGCGCTCGTCGCCGATGATGCGGGGGAAGCCCTCGAGCGGCTGCTTGGGGTTGGAGAGCCAGTGGCTGTCGTTCGAGTTGGTGACGTAGTCGGAGCGCTTCAGGCTCGGCATGCTGTCCGGCGCGAACGTGCCCGGCTGCGGCGAGGCGGGGTCGTTGCCCCACTCGCAGTCCGAGCGGGAGCCGTCGAGCACCGGGACCCCCAGCAGCGGCAGCCCGACGTGCCCGAGCGCCGTGTTGCAGCGCGCCGCCCTCTCGTCGGTGACGTGGGGGACGACGCCGATGTCGGCGTAGTAGGCGCTGCCGGCGGAGTCGGCCGCGATCGTGTGGACCCACGGTAGGCCGAGGTATCGCCGCAGGATGCCGTCGAGCTCGTCGACCGACTGGGCGTGGTTCGTCTCGAAGAAGTGGTTGAGGTAGCGTAAGTTGGCCGCGTTGGCGTCGCCCATCGCGTGCGCGACGACCGGCGTCCAGGGGAACAGCGGCACCCCGAGGATCGAGGTCAGGATCGGCCCGTGGTGGCTCGAGTAGAGCGTGCGCGTGCGGTCCTCCAGCTGACCGCCGGCGCCCGGCACCTTGACCGTCACGCGGTCGGCGCGCATCTGACGCACCTGGCCGTCGTAGAAGTAGCTCGTCGGGGAGCCGGGAACGAGCTTCAGCTCGAACGGCGTGAACCGGCGCGCGGCCGAGACGGTGTGGCTCCATGCGAGTCGCTGCGTGTGGCCGATCAGCACGAGTGGCAGGCCGAACAGGCTCGCCCCCTCGACATCGACCTTGCCGGGGATCGTGAGGTGCAATTGGTAGAGGCGCTGCGCACCCTGCCAGGGGAAGTGCGGGTTGCCGAGCACCATCCCGCGACCGTTGTCGGTCGCCTCGCGGCCGAGGCCGTAGGCGTTCGAGCCGGCCGCCTCCAGCCGCAGGCGCTCGAGCGCGTTCGCCGACGCTCCCGGCTGGGCGGGCGGCGGCACGAACGGGGCGGCCGCGCCGATGCCGTCGATCGCGACCCCCTGGCTCACGAGCAGCGCGAGCTTGTAGAAGTAGCGGTAGACCGTCAGCTCGTCGATCGGGCGCACCCAGTCCTTGCCGCGGCAGGCCGGGTCGGGCAGCTTGTCGACGCCGGTGTCCTTCAGGTAGCGGTTGTAGCCGGCGACGTAGCCGCGCACCCCCTGCCGGATCTCTTCCTTCGGGCCCTGCGGCGGCTTCTGCTCGAGCAGCCCCTCGACGACCTTGCGGTCCTTGATGCGCTGGAAGAAGAAGTCGGAGTTGAGGTTGTTGACGACCGATCCGTTGCCCTCGAAGCGCCACGAGTTGTCCGGACCGAAGAAGCGCGAGCGCTCGGCGCCGACCGTCACGTACGAAGCGGCGATCGTGCAGATGTTGTCCTGCGCGAAGGCGTAGCCGTAGCCGTAGCCCACGCCGCCGAAGTCCTTGGCGTAGATGTGCGGGATGCCGCGCGAGGTGCGCCGGATGGCGGCGTTGAAACCGTCGCTCGAATAGACGCGCTTGGACTTGGCGTCGCTCTTCGGCTTGGGCTTGGCCGCGGCGCTCGCGCCGTCGGTCGGAAGAACGGGCGCGAGCAGCGCCAGCGCGGTCGCGACCGCCATGCCGATCAGACCTCTGTTGAGCGTTCCCTCCCGCACTGCGAGCCACGAGGCTACTGGATGCAGGCCTGCACCTTCGCCGGTTCGTTGCCGGCCTTGGCGACGCATTCGAGCACCTTTTCGGCCTCCTTGCCCCGCAGCGTGCGGACCGCGGGGGGCGAGCCGCCGCCGGCCGACTGCGCGCCGGGTCGGTGGACGTCCCGGCCTTCGCCGTTCGCGCTCCAGTGCGTGTGCTGATCGTCGTCGAGGAAGGTCTGCCAACCGAGCTTCCCGTCGATCGGGTTCTCGTGCGCGACCATGTAGTCGATCGCGTCGACATCGGCGCCCGACTTCTCGCGGATCGCGCTCGCGATCCGCTGCGGCACTTTCGCGTTCAGCCGCGTGACGCCGAACCTGGAACTGGAGACCGCCTGGGCGGGAAGCGCGGCCCGGAACTGGATCTTGCCGCCCGGCCCGATCGCGAGCTGCTGCGTCTTGCCCTTGCCGCGCAGCGAGACGCTCGCCTGGCCGGGCGCCAGGCGCAACGTCGAGATCTGGCCCTCGGAACCGCCCTCCTCGCGCAGCGTGTCGATCACGCGCTGGAAGTTCTTGCGCTTCAGCAACGACTCGCCCGAGTCGCCATCGACGCTGTCGGGGGAACTGATGCCGGGCGAGCGGGCAAGGCCATCGCGCGGATCGTCCGGCGCGACGCTCGCGACCAGCTTCGACGCTCCGAACGCCGAGGCGGCGGCCACCGCCAGCGGGACGAGGACGGCGAGGATGCGCGTGAGCGGACTCAGAGGTCCCCCAGCACACGCGCCTTCGCGGCGGCGAACTCCGCCTCGGACAGCACGCCCTGTTCGCGCAGCTTGTCGAGCCGGGCGAGGCGCTCGACCGGGTCGCCCTCGCTCGCCGCGCCCGGCGTCGCGGCGGCGTCCTGGCCGGCCGGCGGCAGGGTGTAGCCCTGCACCGGCGGCACCGAGGGCATCGTCGGCAGCGTCGACGCGGAGGGACCGGGCGACGGTCCCGACGCCGGCGCGGGACCGGGCGGGCTCGGAGTGCGCGGTGGCGGCTTCGGTTGCGGCGGCGTGTAGGCGGGCGCGCCCAGTGCGCTCGTCCCGAGCGCCGTGTCCCGAGCGCCCACGCTCTGCCCGCTCACGCCCGCCGCCCCGGAGCCACCGCGCCGGACGCGCCTTCGCGACCCTCCGCCGCGCAGCACGAACGCGAAGATGCCGATGATCGACGCGAAGATCCCGCCGACGCTGAGCCCGATCAGCGTGCCGATTCCCTCCGGGCATGGCTCGTCCGAGTAGCGGTCGTTGATGACGACCTGGTTGCCGCCGCAGCTGCCGACCTCGGTGACCTCCTTGATCGACAGAGCGGCCGTGAAGACGCCGCCGCCGATCAGGGCCGCGGCGACCACGGTGAGAATCCAGTAGCGCACCTGGCGGAGATCTAGGCGCGGGCCGGCAGCGTGGCGAGCGCGTCGCGCAGGTCGTCGGCCGACTGGAAGTCGAGTCCGAGCGTGTGGTCATGGCGATAGCGCACGACGCCGTCCTCGTCCACGATCACGACCGCGCGGCGGGTCCCCGCCATCGGCGCGTACGCACCGTACGACTTCGCGACGGCGCCGTCCTCGTCGGCCAGCAGCGGCACGTTCAACCCATGCTTGGCGGTGAACTGCTGGTGCGAGTCGACGCTCTGCGAGGAGATGCCGACGACGACCGCGTCGAGTCCCGATACGTCCTCGCCGCTGTCGCGGTAGGAGCAGAACTGCTTCGTGCAGACCGGGGTGTTGTCGCCCGGGTAGAACAGCAGCACGACCCGCTTGCCCTGCTGCTCGGAAAGCCGGAACCGGCCTTCGGTGCCCACGAGCTCGAAGTCCGGCGCCTGCTCGCCCAGTTTCGGTTTCTTCGCCATCGCTCGCTGGGGAACCTAACTCTTCGGCGGAATCGACTGCTTGAAGCGGAACAGGTTGTCGGGGTCGTACTGTGTCTTCACGCGCACGAGGCGGTTGTAGTTCGAGCCGTAGTACGCCTTCTTCCAGCTGCGCAGGTCCGGGTCGATGTAGTTCTGGTAGGCGAAGCCCGACGCCGCGCCCTGCATCGCGGCGCGGAACGAGCGGATCCATCTCAAGCCCTGCCCGGCGCCGCGTGAAGAGCCCCAGTACGAGAGGTACTGCGCCGAGAACAGCTGGTCGCGATGGACGAAGGCCGTGGCGCCCGGCTTGACCGAGTTGATCTTGCCGCCGTAGGCGTCGAGCACGATCGCTCCCGAGCCCGACTGTCCGTTGCGCTGTTCGATGTAGCGCGTCATCGTGCGCCGCGCGCTGCCCGAGAGAGCCCGCGCGAAGTAGTCGGACTTGCCGGCGAAGATGGCGCGCGCGAGCGTGCCGCCGGCCGACTCGCCGCGCGTGTGGCACTGGGCGAGGCCCATGTCGGCGCAGCCTGCCCAGCGCTTCTGCAGCGCGAGATAGGACGAGCTGCCGGTCGAGATGCTCGCGCCGGAGCGCCGCAGCGGGCCGAGCAGCCCGCGCAGGCTGCCCGCCGAACCGAAGTACTGGCCCACGCAAGTCACTGTCGGGCCACCGGTCGAGAGGTTCAGCAGCGACATCAGCTCGTCGGGCGCCTCGGGCGCGAACGACTGCCAGGCGGCGATCGCGTCCTCGGCCGCGCCCCACGGCCAGCGCGCGAAGAAGTAGGCGGCGGAGCGCACGCGGAAGGTGCGGAAGACGAAGCGGGTCACGACGCCGAAGTTGCCTCCGCCGCCGCCGCGGCAGGCCCAGTAGAGGTCCTCGTTGGTGTCGGCGTCGCAGCGCAGCAGCCGGCCGTCGGCGGTCACGATGTCGAGCGCGATGATGTTGTCGCAGGTCATCCCGAGCTTGCGCGAGGCAAGGCCGATACCACCGCCCTGCGCGAGTCCGCCGATGCCGACGCTCGGGCACGAGCCGGCGGGGATCGTCACGCCGCGGCGCGCGAGGCCCGCGTAGACGTCGATCAGCTGCGCGCCGGCCCCGATCGTCGCTGTCGTCGCCCCCGTGCCCACGTTGATCGCATCGAGGCCCGAGACGTCGATCACGAGGCCCGTGGTCGTCGAGTAGCCGGCGTAGCTGTGCCCGCCCGAGCGAGCGGCGACACGAACGTCGTACTTGGCGGCCCAGCGCACGCAATCCTGCACGTCGCTCGCGCTTGCGCAACGCGCCACCGCCAGCGGGCGGGTCCCGTCGTAGCGCTCGTTGTAAACCAGAGCCGCACTGCGGTAGCCCGAGCTCGACGGGGTCAGCAACGGCCCGCGCAGGGCGCGCGACAGCTCGCGCAGGCGCCGCTGCGTCTTCGAGCCCTGGGCGCCCGCCCCGACGAGCTCCCATCCGAACGGCGTCCCGGCAGCGAGCGCCGCGGCGCCCGCGCGCAGCAGAAGGGAGCGGCGGTCGAGGCCGGACACGGGTCCACGATAGCCCGCCCGCCGGGACGCGAGCGCCGTTTGTTCGCCGTCGTACGCGTGCTGCAGGTGGGGCTGTACCTGTTCGGCTCTAGTCGAGCCCGTTCAGCGTCTTCACGACTTTGAACAGCCCGCCCGTCTTGTAGAAGTCGACCGAGATGGTGTTGGGCAAGCGGTCGCGCTGCTTCTCACAGGCGCGGGCGCGTGCGAGCAGCGGGTCATATGCGTTCGCCTGCTTCGCGTTCGAGGGCCGCGGCGCCGGGCTCGAGTCGATCCAGTTGTTGATCAGGAACAGCGGCGCGTAGCTCGGGCCACGGAGCGGTTTGCAGCTCTCGGGCGGCTCGAGCTGCTTGAGCGAGGTGAACTTGAACGGAGTCTCTTGCAGCAGACCGGCGTAGGCCTGATGCATCCAGCGAACGGCGCCGGCGTGACGTTCCATCATCACGGCGACCCGGCCACCGTCCTCGATCATTTCGCGCAGCGTCGGGAACTCGCCCTCGCGCAGCTGGCCGGTGTAGACGTAATCGCTCAAGCCGCTCTTGCGGAACACCTCCGCCGTGTCCTCGGGCGTCGTCGAATCCTCGATCACGATCGCGATCACCTCGTGCGGATTGGCGACGAGGAAGTCACGCACGCCGCGTAGCGTCGCCTCCATCTCGATCGCGCCCAGCTCGCAGAAGCCGTGGCAGAGCCACAGCTTGCGCTTGTCCTTGGCGCTGAAGCCGAGGTCGTCGCGGATTCGCAGCGCCGCCTGGACGAACTCGTCGCCGAACTCCTGCTCCAGGGCCGCGCGCGCCTTCGCCCCCTTCGGGTTCGTCTCGAGCTCGGTCTGGACGCGGCCGTTGGTCGCCTTGCGCCCGTAGTAGCTGTCGATCGCGAGCGCGCGGATGCCGTCGTCGAGCTGCTGCGGGATGCCCTTCTCCTGCTGCGGGAAGAGCCAGCCGGGATTGGTCGCGGCGGACATCGCGTTGTGGGTCCCCGGGAGGACGACCTCGTTCAACGGGCGGTCACACAGCTCCTCGGCGCCGTTGCAGGCGCGGATCGGCGGCGCCGCGGCGCTCGTGCCTCCACCGCCGAGCAACGCGACCGTCAGCAGCGCGATCGCGATCACGGCGACCCCGGCCGCGACCGCCCCGGCTGGCACGCGCCGCAGGCGCCCGACGATTCGCCCGGCGGTCTCCTCGAGCTCGTCGCTGATGTCGGGTCGCGGCCCGGGCTTGGCGATCAGCGCCAGCAGCTCCGACACCCCCTGGTAGATCAGATAGATGCCGACTGCCAGCAGCGCGAAGTCCAGCGCGGCCTGCGGCGCGAGGACGATCAGCACGCCGGCGGCCGCGAGCACCAGGGCGCGCACGACGCGCAGCCACGGGCGCGACGGGATCGTGGTCAGGCCGCTCCACGCGCGCCTTAGCGGGACATCGACGTCGAGCGGCCGGATCAGCGATGAGGCCGCCGCCGCGATCACCACGCCGATGCCCGTGAACGCCCAGCCCCAGGCGCGCAGGTCGTGCAGGAAGGCGTCCCAGACGGCCGCCGCCGCGTCGTGGGCCAACTCCTCGTCGATCTTCCCGAGCACGATCCCGCGTGTGACGAGCACCACCGAGCCGACGTTGCGCGCGCGCTCGCGCGTCACACTCAGCGCTCGCTCTCGGACGCGTCAGCGGTCGCCACCTGCGGCACGAGGAAGCGTCCGACCAGCGGCAGGTCGACG
>Ga0136620_10000471_pt1 | contig 18282 bp, 16 predicted proteins | sample AntDrymUQ4162106_2_FD_104806 | JGI IMG/M metagenome (GOLD analysis project Ga0136620, IMG submission 104806) | Polar desert sand microbial communities from Dry Valleys, Antarctica - metaG UQ416 (21.06) | ecosystem: Environmental > Terrestrial > Soil > Desert | place: Antarctica: Dry Valley... | reverse complement strand
CTGATCACGGTGTACGGCACCGACTTCGGGATCCACAATCCCACGTGGATCTCCAGGTTCACCGACATGACACGTCAGGCAGCGACCTACCGCGCGGGACGAGTCCTACTCGCCGGCGACTCGGCGCACGTGCATTACCCTGCGGGTGGACAGGGGCTCAGCCTCGGTGTGCAGGACGCGGTGAATCTGGGATGGAAGCTGGCTCAGGTGGTCAAGGGGACCTCCCCGGAGAGCCTCCTGGACACGTATGGGGACGAGCGCCACCCGGTCGCTGCCCGCTGGCTCCAGCACACGATTGCCCTGACCGCGCTCCAACGCCGGGACGAGCGCATCCAGCCTCTGGTCGATCTCGTGTCGGAGCTGGCGAGCATGGACGAGCCTCGCAAGCGGCTCGCCGGGATCACCTCCGGGCTGGACATCCATTACGACCTCGGCGAGGGACATCCGCTGCTCGGACGCCGGATGCCCGATCTGGACCTCGTGACCGCCGACGGCCCGCTCCGTGTCTTCGAGCTGCTGCACGACGCCCGGCCGGTGCTGCTCAACCTCGGTGAGCCCGGCGGCTTCGACATCACTCCATGGGCTGACCGGGTCCAGCTGATCGACGCGAGCTACAAGGGGGAGTGGGAGCTCCCGGTACTCGGCGCGGTCACCGCTCCCACTGCCGTGTTGATCCGGCCCGACGGATACGTTGCCTGGGTCGGAGACCGAACCCAACTCGGACTCCCGGAAGCGCTGACCACCTGGTTCGGACCGCCTGCTGCGGCGTGACCCACCAGGTTCCAAGATCAGTATGCGAGGAGCTCTCATGGACCTGACCACCGCTTCGGCGAACGTGGCGGCCAGTCCTGCTCTGCTTCCCGCGCGAGCATCCCGAGCGCGGCGCCGCCTTCCCGGCAACGCGCGGACAGCAGGTCGGTCGCAGCCGCTGCCCCGCGACCGCCCAGCGCTCGTGGGAGGTCACTCGACGTCCGGGGACAGAGACCTCCCGCTGCCAATCCACCGCTGACCAGTCCGACGGTGGATCACTCCACCTCAGAGGCGCGCCACCGTTAATGACATGTCATCGACGGACGCAGCCTGATCACTTCCCTGCGAGGACGCGGGCCGCCGAGATAGCCAAGCAGTAGCGGGGGAAGCGGGCCGCCGTGGTCAGCATCGCCCGCCACGCCGGATCACCGACCAGGGCCGTGACGGCCTCGCCGATCTGCGCGTGCAGGGCCTCAACTCGCGCGGCGCGGTCGTGCCGAGCAGCGCTGCTCCGTGGTGCGCGACCCCGTGGCTAGGCATAAGCCTGCCGGCGAGGGCGAGTCGACTCGACCCGGTACCGCCGCGCCTGACATCGCCGGCTGCCGGCAAGCGCCGTACCGGTTGATCCTTCGTTCGACGGCTCCGTCTAGTGCCCGGTCGCTGGGTCGGGCAGGTCCTCGATCCCGAGATCCGGGCGTGCGCGGGTCAGCCTGGCGGGGTGCCGCAACACGCCGCTGTCGGCTGCCACGTCGGCGCTGACCTCCACAATCAGCGGCTCCACCACGGCAACCTCCACCGGACCGAGCTGACGCCGTCCCGGCGGTCCGCCGCCGTAGCGAACCTCGGTGCGGCCGGTAGGCGTGAGCAGTCGTCCGATCTCACGAGCAGCCGCCCGGGACAGCCGGCCGGTCGCCCCGGCCGGCGCCACCCACCGTCCTGCGCCAACGTCGACAGCATCAGCAGCGTGGGTTCGTGGGGGTCCCCGACTACCACGGTGCAGACCAGCTCCACGGTGGCCCGGGCCTTCAGCTTGTGCCACACCCGCTGGCCCGGCCGGGTCGGGTACACCCCGCCGGCGTCCTTGATGACCAGCCCCTCGATGCCCGCGGCGATCAGCGTCTGCGGCCACTGCTCATCCCGGGCGGATGCAGTTGGTCGGTGACGCGGGCCAGCGCCACTGTCGGCGGCAGGTGATCACACGCAGGCGGCATGGCGGGACCCGTCTCTCCCCGTCGGCGGCCCTACTCGTGCCGGCGCACCGGACATCCTTGAGTGGGGCGGGCTTCATCGAGTCGGGTCGGTGGCTGCGGGTCGCAGGTGGTCGGCCGCGACCCACGCCTCCACGAGCACCACCCGGCCGTCGTCGACGACGGCGTACACCACCCGGCCTCTCCACGGGCCTTCCTCACCGTCGCGGATCCATTCCGAGAGGAGTCCGGGGCACGGTTCGGCCTCTCCCGGAAGGCCGGTCACCAGCAGTGCGTCGGCGCCGAAGTCACCGCCCGGGAGTGCGCGGTGTTCGACGGTTGGCCCGCTGCGCGCCTGGTAGGCACCGGCGGGGAGCCTGCCGCCCCGCGTACGCCGGCGCCGGCCAGCCGCTCGGCCAGACTCAGCCCGGAGCGGCGCGGCGCCATCCCACCGGCCATGCCTGCCAGTATGAGCGTGGGCGTCGAACACTCGTTCGACAGGCTGGGTCTACGCCGTTAAGCCCCGATCCACCGATGAGGCTGGTTCCTGCGGCCGGTCGCGGCACCGAGAATGCCCTTGCCGCTGTAGCAATGGGGCTTCTCGAAGACCCGATTCGACCTAGGCGAATAGCACTCCGGGATGCAAACTCCACCGGCCCGATCCGATCGACATCCCGGTCACGGGCAGCTTCCGTTACCCCTGTCGGACGGACTCACGGGCACTCCCCAAACCTTCAGGCTCAGGCACGCCGACGTGCCAAGTCCGCAACTGCTTCTACATTCTCCTGCATGGGTAAAGTCGAGGTAAGTGTGGACGGCTACCGGATCGAACCGCTGGGTCCGCAGACGTGGGATGCGTTCGCGGATCTGGCGGAGCGACACAACGGCGTGTGGGGTGGGTGCTGGTGCACCTGGTTCCATCTCTACCCGGACCCCCCCGAGCGCAAGAAGCTCGGCCACCGCGAGTTCAAGCGGCAGCTCGTCGAGGAGGACCGCGCTCACGCAGCGCTGGTGTTCGACGGTGACGTCGCGGTCGCCTGGGCCGAGTACGGGCCGGTCGAGGAACTACCGAACATCCATCACCGCAAGGAATGGGAACAGGGCGTGGTAGGCATGCCGGACTATCGGATCACCTGCCTGTTCGTGGACCGCAGGTACCGGCGCAAGGGGATGGCCGTGGTCGCCGTTCGAGGCGCGCTGGCGCTGATCGCCGCGGCGGGTGGTGGCCTGGTCGAGTCCTACCCACACGACCTCCCCCCGGGCAAGAAGACCTCGGCGTCGTTCCTCTACAACGCCACCCGGAGCATGTACGAGCAGCTCGGGTTCAACTACGAGCGGCCCAAGGGCAAGGGCAACTGCGTGATGAGCAAGGTGGTCCCGGCCGGCTAGCCTCGATCGGTCGTCTGGTCTGAGGCGACACCTGCTCAGAGACCGAGTGGGAGAGGCACTCCGTGGGTAAAGGGTAACCGGCGTTTCCAGACGGGTTCGGGTAGTGGTCGGCGGCGAGTCGCTGCTGTCCTCGGCGGGTGGGTCGCTGCTGGTGCAGACCGCTGCGGCGGTTGGTTTGGATCGGGCGTTGAGCGTGTGCCTGGCGCCGTGGCGGGCGCGGCACGACCCGGGCAAGGTCGTGCTCGATCTGGCCGTAGCGATCGCACTGGGCGGTGACTGCCTCGCTGATCTTGCGGTGGTGCGGGTGCAGCCGGATCTGTTCGGTCAGGTCGCCTCCGATGCGACGGTGTCGCGGCTGATCGCGACGCTGGCCGCTGAGGCTCCGGTCGTGCTGGCGGGCCTGCGGCGGGCGCAGGCGCGGGATCGGGTCTGGGCGGTCCAGGCTCGGTCGATCCCGATGGGCCGGTGATCGTCGATCTGGATGCCACCATCGTGCTGGCGCACTCGGACAAGGAAGGCGCAACTGCGACGTGGAAGCGGACGTTCGGGTTTCATCCGCTGCTGGCGTTCGTCGATCATGGGCCGGGCGGGATGGGTGAACCAGTCGCCGGGCTGCTGCGCACCGGAAAGGCGACGGCCAACGACGCCGCGGATCACATCACGGTGCTCACCGACGCGCTGGCCCAGATCCCCGAGGCCGACCGCTCTCGGGTGCTGGTGCGCGGCGATTCGGGCGCCGGGGTGCATGAGGCCCGCTGGCCTGGCCCCGCAGGATGAGGCCTGACACGACGTGGCCGGCATCGCCTCGGGCCAGCCTTTTTGGCAGTGGACGACGGCACCTGGCCGGCTCATCGCAACTGCAATCGGAGGGGTCTAGCCTGCTGCTGGGCCCGAGGTCGACGACGAGGCGCCGCTGCCGGACCCGCCAGGCATGGTGGCCGAGCCGACTGCCGCGGATCTCCCATCGGGCTACAGCTTCGGGGCCTCACCAGTTCGTCGGCAGCGGGCGACCCTCGTCGTACCCGGCGCTGCTCTGCAGACCCACGACAGCACGCTGATGGAACTCCTCCAGCGAGGCTGCCCCGGCGTACGTACAGGAACTGCGCAGCCCAGTGACGATCTGGTCAAGCAGGTCCTCGACGCCGGGGCGGTCAGGATCGAGGAACATCCGCGACGAGCTGATGCCCTCCTCGAACAGCGCGCTTCGGGCCCGGTCGAAGCCGCTGGCATCGCGGGTCCGACTGCGCACGGCGCGGGCCGATGCCATGCCGAAGCTCTCTTTGTAGAGTCGCCCCGATCCGTCGCTGTACATGTCTCCCGCCGACTCGTACGTCCCGGCGAACCACGAGCCGACCATGACACTGGCTGCCCCAGCGGCCAACGCCAGCGCGACGTCGCGGGGGTACCTGATCCCACCGTCGGCCCAGATGTGCCGGCCGGCCTCGCGGGCGGCAGCAGCGCACTCCAGTACGGCGGAGAACTGCGGCCGGCCGACTCCGGTCATCATCCGCGTCGTGCACATGGCTCCAGGCCCCACGCCGACCTTGACGATGTCCGCGCCGGCCTCGATCAGCTCGCGGGTTCCATCGGCGGACACCACGTTGCCGGCGACGACCGGGGTCTGCCCAGCAACCGTCCGGACCGCACGCAGGGCGTCGAGCATCTTGTCCTGGTGGCCGTGCGCGGTGTCGACAACCAGGACATCGATCCCGCGCTCCAGCAGCGCCTCCGCCTTGCCCCGGACATCGCCGTTGATGCCCACCGCGGCGCCCACCCGCAGCCGCCGGTCGAGGTCGAGCGCGGGCGTGTACAGCGCCGAGCGCAACGCCGACGTACGGGTCATGATGCCGACCAGCTGACCCGCGTCGACCACCGGCGCAGCCGGTAGGCGGGCGTCGGAGAGCAACTCGAAGACCTTCGGCAGGTCAGCACCCGCATCGACGCAGAGCGGGTCCGGCGTCATCACCTCGCGCAGCTGGGAGAACCGGTCGTGGCCGGCCGCGTCGTGCTCGGTGAGGATGCCCACGACCCGCTCGCCCTCGACGACCACGACCGCTCCGTGCGCCCGCTTGGTGATCAGCGACAGCGCCTCACCAATGGTGGCCGACGGCGGCAACGTGATCGCGGTGTCGTAAACCGGGTGCCGGTCCTTGACCCAGCGCACCACGTCGCCGACCACCTGGGCCGGGATGTCCTGCGGGATGATCGCGATGCCGCCGCGGCGGGCCACCGTCTCAGCCATCCGGCGGCCCGCGATCGCGGTCATGTTGGCCACGACCACCGGGATCGTCGTACCCACGCCGTCGGCCGTGCGCAGGTCGACCTCCAGCCGGGAGCCGACCGACGACCGGACCGGGACCATGAAGACGTCGGAGTACGTCAGGTCGTACGCCGGCCGCACGTCGTTGAGGAACCTCATGCCGTCCATCCTCCCCGACTCCATCCCCACTTTGCCTGCGCAGTGGCCGCCGGAGCGCCCGTTCTGGGCGGTTTGCGGGGCCACCCGACAGGCAAAGTCGGTGCCGGCGGGTGGAGGGCCGGGCGACGGTAGCCTTCATGGAGTGATCGACCTGCGGCTGCTTCGCGAGGACACCGACCGCGTCCGTGCCAGCCAGGCGGCTCGGGGCGAGGATCCGTCCACCGTGGACACGCTCCTCTTGGCCGCCGAGCGCAGGCGCGAGACCGTCGGCCGCGCCGACACCCTGCGGGGGGAGCAGAAGACGATCGGCAAGCGGGTCAGCCAGGCCACTCCGGCGGAACGTCCCGCGCTGATGACCCAGGCCAAGGAGCTGGCCGCTGCAGTCAGATCGGCTGTGGCCGACGAAGCCGCGGCCGAGGCAGCGCTGCGGCAGGCGCAGCTCGCCGTACCCAATGTCATCGAGGACGGCGTACCGGCCGGTGGCGAGGACGACTACGTCGTCGTCAAGGAGATCGGTGACAAGCCGACGTTCGCCGGGTTCACCCCCCGGGATCATGTCGGACTCGGGCGGTTGCTCGGCGCCATCGATACCGAGCGCGGTGCCAAGGTGTCCGGTGCGCGGTTCTACTTCCTCACCGGCCAGGGCGCGCTGCTGCAGCTCGCCCTGCTGAACATGGCGGTCGCGCAGGCCGTCGAGACCGGCTTCACCACGGTCATCACTCCGACGCTCGTCCGGCCGGAGGTGATGGGCGGAACCGGGTATCTTGGCGCCCACGCGACGGAGGTCTACCGGCTCGAGGCCGACGACCTGTACCTCGTGGGTACGTCGGAGGTGCCGCTCGCGGGCCTGCACATGGACGAGATCCTGGACCTGTCCGCGGGGCCACGGCGCTACGCCGGCTGGTCGTCGTGTTACCGGCGAGAAGCCGGCTCCTACGGCAAGGACACCCAGGGCATCATCCGGGTGCACCAGTTCGACAAGGTCGAGATGTTCTCCTACTGCGACCCGGCCGACGCCCGTGAGGAGCACGACCGGATGCTGGCCTGGGAGGAGCAGATGCTCGCCAAAGTGGAACTGCCCTACCGCGTCATCGAGACCGCGGCCGGTGATCTCGGCTCCAGCGCCGCCCGCAAGTACGACTGCGAGGCGTGGATCCCGACCCAGGGCCGCTACCGGGAACTGACGAGCACTTCGAACTGCACGACGTTCCAGGCCCGCCGCCTGAACATCCGCTACCGGGACACCGAGGGCCGCCCCCAGTTCGCCGCCACCCTCAACGGCACCCTCGCGACCACCCGGTGGCTGGTCGCGATCCTGGAGAACCATCAGCAGGCCGACGGCTCGGTCGCCGTCCCCGCCGCCGTGCGCCCCTACCTCGGTGGCCGCGAGGTCCTGCAACCACAGTGAGCTTGACGCCGAAACTGATCGCCACCGATCTGGACGGGACCCTGTTGCGCACCGACGGCACAGTGTCCGAGCGCAGCCGGACGGCGCTTTCCGACGTGCGATCCCGTGGCATCCCGGTGGTTCCGGTGACCGGTCGGGGACCGCGGCTGCTGGACCTGGTCCGCCGTGACATGGGCAGGCAGGGGCTCGCCGTACTGGCCCAGGGTGGATACGTCGTCGACCTGGCCACCGGCGAGGAGCTGTCGGTCTCCTCGCTGCCGTCGGCGGTGGCCGCCAAGGCCGTCGAGCTGATCGAGGACGCCGTGGGCGGGCTGATCATCGCGGTGGAGGAGGTCGGTGACCTCACCGGCCCGTTGCGGCTGCAGAACGGCTTCGACTGGCCCTTCCCGGATCCCGCCGTACTGCTGCACCGCGCCGAGGTCCTCCGCGGCGATGCGTTGAAGGTGTTCGTGCGCTCTCCGTCGCACGATCAGGACTCGCTGCTCGCCCTTGCACTGGACGTGCTGCCACCCGACCTGGTCGAGGTGACCCACGCGGGCCTCGGCTTCATCGAGATCTGTCCGCCCGGTGTCACCAAGGCGACCGGGCTGGCCGTTGCCGCCGCGCGGCACGGGGTCGCGGCCGACGGCGTGCTCTGCTTCGGGGACATGCCCAACGACCTGCCGATGTTCGCGTGGGCCGGGCACTCGGTGGCGGTCGCATCCGCGCATCCCGTGGTCCTCGCCGCCGCCGACTCGGTCACGCTGTCCAACGACGAGGACGGCGTGGCTGCCTACCTCGAGGCGCTGTTCGGGTGACCTGGCGCCCGCGGCTGGTGGCGACCGACCTGGACGGGACCCTGCTCGGTGCCGACGGGACGGTCTCGGCGCGGACGGCGCGGGTGGTGGCACAGGTGGAGGCGGCCGGCGTACCCGTCGTCATCGTGACCGGCCGGCCACCGCGCTGGCTGGGCTCGGTTGCCGAGCAATTGGACCACCGCGGCATCGCTGTCTGCGCGAACGGGGCGGTGATCTGGGACCTGCACACTCAGCGCATCGTCGAGTCCGACCTGCTCGACCCGGCCGTTCTGGCCGATGTCACCGGCCGGCTGCGGTCGGAGCTGCCCGAGGCGGCGTTTGCCATCGAGCTCGGCAGCGCGTTCCGGCACGAGCCCACCTACCGGGTCGGAGTGGATGTCCGGTCGGAGGTCTCGATCAGTGAGCTCGCCGAGATGATCGGAGCGCCCGCGGTGAAGCTGCTGGTTCGGCATCCGACGTATGGGCCGGATGAGTTGCTGGCCGCGGCGGTGACGCTGTTGGGCGACTCGGTGACCGCGACTCATTCATCGCACGACGGGCTGCTGGAGATCTCCGCCGCGGGGGTCACCAAGGCGACGGGGCTGGCCAGCGTCGCTGCATCGCACGGGGTCGACGCCGAGGATGTGCTCGTGTTCGGTGACATGCCGAACGACCTGCCGATGTTCGGGTGGGCCGGCCGGTCCGTGGCCGTGACGAACGCACATCAGGCCGTGCTCGACGCCGCCGACGAGGTCACCGGCTCCAACGCGGAGGACGGAGTCGCGGCGTACCTGGAACCGATGTTCCCCTGACCCCACTACAGGTACTGCCCGGTCCCTCCCATTGCGGACTGCTGCTGGCCCGGCTGCGGTGGCTGGCCCGGCATGCTTGCTCCCGCCGGCAGCGCGCGGCGGCGCATCTCCTCCAGCTGCATCCGGGCGGACATCTGCTGGGCGAACAGTGCGGTCTGGATGCCGTGGAACAGTCCCTCGAGCCAGCCGACGAGTTGCGCCTGCGCTATCCGCAGCTCTGCGTCGGTGGGTGTCGCGTCGTCGTCGAACGGCAGCGAGAGCCGGCGCAGTTCGTCTCGCAGTTCCGGTGCGAGACCGTCCTCGATCTCGTGGATGGACGACTCGTGGATCTCCCGCAGTCGGTTTCGGCTGGCCTCGTCCAGGGGTGCCGAGCGGACCTCCTCCAACAGCTGCTTGATCATGGTGCCGATCCGCATCACCTTGGCCGGCTGCTCGACCATGTCGGCGACGTTCGGCCCGGCATTCTCGCCGTCCTCGTCGACGGCGATCTGGCCTACCGGCCGGCCGTCCTCGCCGACGATGACGACCTGCCGCGGGGGTGTTTCCTGAGTTTCCTCGGTCATGGCACAAACCCTAGGCGGGTTGCCGCTGCCGCTTCCACATGCCCCGGTCTCGGCGCAGGCTGCATTCGCCGGAAGACCGCGGGAAGCGGGGTGACGTATGCGACTAACCTCACCTTGTGCCGCTTGACATTGCCAAGGTTCGGGGGCTGTTTCCGAGTCTGTGCGATGGATTCGTGCACCTCGACGGCCCCGCCGGCAGCCTCGTTCCCGAGAGCGTCGCGCACGCCGTCGGGGCGACGATGCGGCGTCCGATCGGCAACACCGGCGGCGCCTTCCCGTCCTCCGTCCGTGCCGGTCAGCTGCGCGACGCGGCTCGGCTGGCGATGGCCGACCTGGTCGGCGGCGGTCCGGAGGGCGTCGTGCTGGGCCCTAACATGACCACGCTGACCTACGTCTTGTCCCGGGCGCTGGCCAAGACCTGGCGGATGGGTGACGAGGTCGTCGTCAGCCGGCTCGACCACGACGCGAACATCCGTCCATGGGTACAGGCCGCGGCCGGGGCCGGCGCAGGTGTGCGGTGGGCCGAGATCGACATCGAGACGTGCGAACTGCCGGAGTGGCAGTACGACGAACTCGTCACCGACCGCACCCGGCTGGTCGCTGTCACGGCGGCGAGCAACGCGGTAGGGACCCGGCCCGATGTGCGCGCCATCGCCGACCGGGCGCACGCGGTCGGTGCATTGGTGTACGTCGACGCGGTGCACGCCGCCCCGCACATCCCGCTGGACCTGGCCGAACTCGGCGCGGACTTCATCGCGGTGAGCGCCTACAAGTGGTGCGGCCCGCACGTCGGCGCCGTGGTCGCTGCTCCCGCCGTCCTTGACGCCCTTCAGCCGGACAAGCTGATCCCGTCACCGGACCGGGTACCGGACCGGTTCGAGACCGGTACGCCGCCGTTCGAGCTGTTCGCCGGCGTGGTCGCGGCCGTCGAACACATCGCGGCCTTGGCCGGCGACCAGCCGGTGGGCGGCAGGAACCACGCATCCACCGGTGCTGACCGGCGCAGGCGCATTCTGGTGTCGATGGCTGCCGTCGAGGCGTACGAGCAGCAGTTGATGACGCGTCTCGATCAGGGCCTGCGGGCGCTGCCGCACGTCACGGTGCTCGGGACCGCGGCCCGCCGTACGCCGACGGTGTCTCTCACCGTCGACGGGAGGACACCGCGGCAGGTGACCGAGGAACTGGCCCGGCGCGACATCTGTGCCTGGGACGGGGACTACTACGCGCGCGAACTCATGGACGCCCTCGGTGTCAGCGAGGTGGGCGGCGCTGTCCGACTCGGATTGGCCCACTACACCGCGGCCAACGAGGTCGAACACGTCCTGAGCGTCCTCGACGACATCCGTCCGTGAACATGGGATTGTGCCGGTCCTGACCGGCCAAACCCCTTGATCACGCGAGGACTCAGGTGGCGAGCAGGATCTTGCCCACGTGCGCACTGGCCTCCAGCAGCCGGTGTGCCTGCGCAGCCTGCGCCATCGGCAGCACCTGATCGACGACCGGCCGGATCTCTCCGGCGGCGATCGCCGGCCACACCTGCTCCCGCACGGTGGCAACGATCTCGCCCTTGCCGCCCGGACCGTCCGGCGGTCGGGCCCGCAGCGTCGTCGCGTTCACCGATGCCCGCTTGCGCAGCAGCGTCCCGAGGTTGAGCTCGGCCCTCGCGCCGCCCTGCAGCCCGATCACGACAAGCCTCCCCCCGACGGCCAGTACGTCGACGTTCCGCTCGAGGTAGGCCGCACCCATGTTGTCCAGGACGACATCGGCGCCGCGGCCGTCGGTCGCCTTGCGCACCCGGTCGGCGAAGTCCTCGTTGTGGTAGTCGATCGCGACCTCGGCACCCAGTTCGAGGCAGCGGGAGCGCTTGTCCGGCGTACCGGCGGTGCAGAACACCCGAGCTCCCGCCCGCGCGGCAAGCTGGATTGCCATGGTCCCGATCCCGCTGGATCCGCCGTGCACCAGAAAGACGTCGCCGGCCGCGAGGCCGGCCAGCATGAAGACGTTGGACCACACCGTGCAGGTCACCTCGGGCAGCGCGGCGGCGGTCACCAGGTCCACGCCGGACGGGATCGGCAGCAGCTGACCGGCCGGTACGGCGACCCGTTCGGCGTACCCGCCGCCGGCGAGCAGGGCGCACACCTCGTCGCCTACGTGCCAGCCGGTGACCGCGGAGCCGATAGCGGTGATCCGGCCGCTGCACTCCAGCCCCGGGTAGGCCGAGGCGCCCGGCGGTGAGGGGTAGCTGCCCTGTCGCTGCATCACATCTGCGCGGTTCACCGCGCTGGCCGCCACGTCGATGAGCACCTCACCGGGCCCCGGTGTCGGCTCGGGCACCTCGGTCCAGGTCAGGACTTCGGGTCCGCCGAAGGAGGGCAAGGTGATCGCGCGCATACAACTAACCTATGCGGACCGGTTCGGTGACCGACCGGTTACTCGGAGGTGTGATCGTGGCCGATGTTCTCGTTCTCGGTGCCGGACTGGGCGGCCTCAGCGCGGCGCTGTTGCTTGCCAGCGACGGCCACCGGGTGACTGTCCTCGAGCGCGACGACGACCCGCCGCCAGCCGACCCGGAGCAGGCCTGGGCCAGCTGGGACCGGCACGGCGTGAACCAGTTCCGAATGCCGCACTACATGCTCCCCCGGTGGCGCCAGCTCATGCAGCGCGAGCTGCCCGATGTGCTGGCCGACCTCGTCGCGGTCGGTGCCGCCTCGATCAACCCGCTGGCCCTGATGCTGCCCAAGCACAGCGGTGGCTGGTGGGACGGCGACGAGCGCTTCGCAACGGTGACCGCCCGCCGGCCGGTGCTGGAGTCCGCGCTCGCCCGCGCGACGGAGAACCAGCCAGGGGTGACGATCCGGCGCGGCGCCAGGGTCACGGCCGTGACGACCGGTACGCCGACGAGCCCCGGCGTACCGCATGTCGCCGGCGTCCGCACCGGATCCGGTGAGCAGATCTCCGCCGACGTCGTCGTCGACGCCACCGGTCGCCGCTCGACCGTGCCCGGGTTGCTCGCCGCGGCCGGCGCTCGCCCCGGCACGGAGCAGCGCGAGGACTGCGGCTTCGTCTACCAGACGCGGCACTTCCGGGCCCGCTCCGCCGGCGCGACTCCGCCGGTACTGGCAGCGCTGATCCAGGACTACGCGGGCCTGTCGATCCTCACCCTGCCGGCCGACAACGACACCTGGTCGGTCTCGTTCGTGGTCAGTGCCCGCGACCGGGAGCTGCGCGCCCTGCGGGAGCCGGCGGCGTGGTGCGCGGCGCTGCGGCTGTTCCCGTTGGCCGCGCATTGGGCCGACGGCGAGCCGATCAGCGACGTGGAGGTGATCGCCGGGATCGAGGACCGGATTCGCCGGTACGTCGACGCGGACGGCCCGACCGTCACCGGGCTGCTGCCGGTCGGTGACGCCTGGGCCTGCACGAACCCGTCGCTGGGCCGCGGCTCGTCCATCGGCCTCCTGCACGTCTGTACCCTGCGTGACCTGCTACGCCAGGCCGAGCCGCACCAGCCGGCGACGCTGGCCGTGCGCTGGGACGAGCTGACCCGCAGGGACGTCGAGCCGCTCTTCCGGCTGACGCTGGCCTTCGACCGGCACCGGCTGGCCGAACTCGACGCCGATCGGGAGGGTCGGACGTACCGTACCGCCGACGCGGGCTGGGCGAGCCACAAGGCGCTGGTCGCCGCGGCCCGCCGCCACCCTGAGGCGCTGCGCGGCGTACTGGACATCTCCTCGCTCCTTGCCACGCCGCAGGAGGTGCTCGACCGGCCGGAGGTGGCCGACCGGCTGGACTTGGCAGCGGAGAGCCGACCGCTGCCCGGACCCGACCGCGCCGAGCTGTTGGCAGCCGTCGCCGGCTGAACCCCAGCCCCCGCCGGCTGACCCCCAGCCCCCGCGCGACGGGACGAGTCTCAGGCTGCCGCGTGGCCGTCAGCGCGACCGACGGCAACCGCAACGGCACCCGAGCGTGCCGCGGCCCGCTCGGCTCGATCCGGTACCCCGTTGATGCCGGTTGTGGAGATGCCGTAGGTCCCGATCACGAATGCTGCGGCGTCACTGTTGCGGTCCAGCGCCTGGCGGTTGGGATTGCCGAGGTTTGTCGCACGCATGGTGGTAGCACGGGTCGTCGGCGAGCCCGCCGTACCGCCCCACGTGGCGGCCTGTCCTCGGTCTTGATGCCCTCGACGCCGGTGAACAACCCACCGGAGGAGATGCCGACGGCAATGAACGGTCCGTAGTCCGACCGGCCGCTGAAGTCCGTTCGCTCCGGCGTACGTCGATCGAGGCGAGGTAGTCGACGAACGCCTGCTCGATCTGCGCGGAGCCGTAGGGATCGGGACCGGCCCCGACACCGTCGGAGTCGTCACCGTCGTAGACGAAGTACGCCGCGTTGGGCGAGCCGATCATGCCGAAGTCAGGTACAGCGCGATGTCCAGCTGCTGCTGGAACGACAGGCCGGCGACATACGCCGTCGACCCGATCAGCCCGAGTTCCTCGGCCGTTGTCGTTGATTCCCGGACCTGCCTCGACGCTGTCCAAGTGTGCCCCGGCCATGACTTTGGTGGTCCGGCCGGTCCGGTCTTCGCGATGACGTTGTAGCTCGTGCGGGACTCCAGGTGGTAGCGCAGCTCCAGCGTCGCGGGTTTGCCGAACTGTCCGCGAGCCCCGTGCCGTCGTTCTGGCTCAGTCCGGCCGTGGGGATGACGGCCGACTCCGGGTCACCCAGGGTTCCGTTCACCGGGACGCCGCCGCCGACGTTGTTGGAGATAATCGTGCCGCTGACGGTGAACACCTCCGCGTCGACGACCTGCTCCTCATACCTGAACGCGACCTGGCCTTGCGGACGAGCTGGTTGGCGAGAAATGGCGCGTCCGCGGTCCCCGCGGCTGCGGGTGTGCCCGCGGCCACCAAGCCGATGACAAGCCCCCAGGCTGATCAGACTCACGCTCTTCCAGTGTGGACGTCGTGCCAAGTAACGGTCTCCTTGATCCACCGAAAGTGATCGGACGGCACCTGCGGACCTCCGCCACTCTCTTCTAGTCGCACTCGTTCCGCGCTCGCCCCAGTTGAAACCTGTCCTGGGCTGCGGCGGAAGATCACTTTGCGCCTCGCCTGATCGCCTGCCGCTGCTGCGCGTGCTCGATCACCCGAGGAACCTCGGCAGACCACGCGGAGACGGTCAAAGGCTCACCGCTTCGGGCCGAGAAAGGCCAGCGCCTCGCGAGCCAACGACCACCGTCGGCGTCAGCGGTCGGGTGCACGGCCAGCCACTACCGCATCAGCCGCCCGTGTCCGGGGTCGAAGCGACCAGCCGACCCTTGACGAGCATGGCGCAGCGCCGACGCACCATAGCCGCGCGCTCCCGCCAGGTGCGGGAGACGTCCTCCGGAGACTCCGCGAGCATGTCGTCGACGAGCCGCGCATAGCGCTCCTCCGGTTCGGCCACCTACTTGGAGCGCAGGTCCTTGCGCAGGATCTTGCCGCTGGCCGACTTCGGGATGGCGTCGATGAACTCGACCGAACGCACCTTCTTGTGCGGAGCGACCTGCCCCGCGACGTAGGACATGACGTCCTCGGCGGAGATCTCCTGGCCCGCTCCGACCACGACGAACGCCTTGGGGATCTCCCCACCTTCCTCGTCCGGTACGCCGATGACCGCCGCGTCGGCGATACTCGGGTTGCCGAGCAGGATCGCCTCCAACTCGGCCGGCGCGACCTGGTAGCCCTTGTACTTGATGAGCTCCTTGACCCGGTCGACGATGGTGAATACGCCCTGCTCGTCGACGACGGCCACGTCGCCGGTGTGCAACCAGCCCTCGGAGTCGACGGTCGCGGCAGTGGCCTCGTCGTTGTTGAGGTAGCCCTTCATGACCTGCGGCCCGCGGACCCACAGCTCGCCGGGCTCGCCCTCGGCGGCATCCTCTCCGGTTTCCACCGACACCAGCCGGCACTCGGTGTTCGGCAGCGTGACACCGACGCTGCCGGTCGGGAGGTCCACGCCGTCGGGCATCGCATGCGAGACCGGGGACAGTTCGGTCATCCCGTAGCCCTGCTTGACCTCGCACCCCAGCCGCTGGGCGCAGGCGTCGGCGAGTTCGGCGGACAGCGGCGCCGCGCCGGAGAAGATCACCGACAGCGCCGAGAGGTCGAACTTGTCGACCATCGGATGCTTGGCCAGCGCGAGCACGATAGGCGGTGCCACGTACGCCCGGGTGATCTTCTGGTCCTGTAGAACGGTCAGGAACTGCTCGAGGTCGAAGCGCGGCATCGTCACGACGGTCGCCCCGGTGGACAGTCCGACGTTCATCAGAACGGTCAGCCCGTAGATGTGGAAGAACGGTAGTACGGCGATCAGCCGCTCCCCCGGCCCTACTTTGAACAGCGCCTCGCACTGGGCGACGTTGGCCACCAGGTTGCGGTGGGTCAGCATCACGCCCTTGGGCAGGCCCGTTGTCCCGCTGGAGTACGGCAGCGTGACCAGGTCCGCTTCCGGGTTGATCTGGACCTGTGGGCTGGGCGCCTGCGAGCTGAGCAGGTCTCGCAGGGAGGCATGGCCCTCGGCGCCGTCCATGACGATGATCTCCTCGACCGGCTGCTTCTCGGCCGCGGCCCGCGCCCGGTCGAGGAACGGCGAGACGGTGATCAGCATCTTCGCGCCGGAGTCCTTGAGCTGGAACGCGATCTCCTCCGGCGTGTAGAGCGAGTTGATCGTGCTGGACAGCGCGCCGGCGGCGGCGATCCCGTGGAAGACGACCGGGTAGTAGATGGTGTTCGGGCTGAATATGGCGACCGTGTCGCCTGGCTTGACGCCCCGCTCGGCCAGCGCCGCGGCCACCCGATCGACGTAGCCGGCCAGCTGACCGTAGGTCAGCTGATCCCCGCTGAGCCCGTCGACGAGGGCTTGGTCGTCCTTGCGCTCCGCGGCGTTTCGCAGGACGTACGCCGGGACCGACACGTTGGGGATCTCGACAGTGGGATAACTGCTGCTGGTAACGGTCACGAGATCTCCTGGGTTCAGCGGGGCCAGAGCACGGCTTGGGTGCAGCGGAAAAGGGCGAGGGTCTTTCCCGAGTCGACATGTCGCACGGTGGCGTCCCAAACCTGCGTCGTCCGGCCGGCGTGGATCGCCTCGGCGTCGGTGCTGATCATGCCGTCTCGGGCGGTGCCGAGGAAGTTCGACTTGAGCTCGATTGTGGTGAACCCGCTGGAACCTTCCGGCAGCAGGGACCGGCAGCCGAAACCACACGCGGTGTCGGCCAGGGCCACGATGGTGGCGGCGTGCAGGTAGCCGTTGGGAGCCAGCAGCTCGGGCCGGACGGCAAGCCGAGCGCTGACCCGTCCCGACCTGGAGTCGGTGAACCGCATCCCCAGCAGTCCCGGCAGGCACCCCTCGGTGAGCTCGTTGAGCTCGGTCACCGACATCACCATCCGGGCGCCGCTCGGACTAGCTGTCGCGCTGCTCGGCGTCGCGCAGCAACTCACACAACATCGGCAACAGGTCGCGGGCGATCGTCGGCTCGGCCTCCAGCACCGGACCGAAGACCCACGGGGAGATGAACAGGGTGCGCATCGGTGTCGTCGCCCGCACGGTGGCCGACCGGGGCTTGCCATCGATCAGGGAGATCAGGCCGAAGTAGTCTCCGGTCCGGAGCTGCCGCCGCTGCTTGCCGCCGACCTCGACCACAGCCTCCCCCTCGGTGATCAGGTGGAAGCCCAGCGGCGTACCGCCTTCTTCGACGACGTGATGGCCCTCGGCATGCTCAACGCTCTTAGCCGAGGAGGCGAGCGAGCGCAGGGCGCGCTTCCCGATCCGCGCGAACGGCTCGGCAGCGGCGAGCTGCTCCTCCACGGACCGGTCTGCTTTGGCCATAGGAGCCCCTTTCGTCGCACCCGATAGCCCGGCGCTCGCCGGGTCCGCTCCCCCGGGTCACAGTAGAGGGTGCCGAGCATCAGCGGCGAGACCCGATCAGGCCGACCTCGCGGTGGCTGGCCGGCCGGCCACGCACTCCAGGACAAGGCCTTCGGAGGCCGCGACGACCGAGACGTCCCGGTTCTCGGCGGCCGCCAGCATGGCGTCGACCTCATCGTCGGTGCGGGTCGGTGCGTGGTGGAAGAGCACGACGGTTCCGACTCCGGCCTGGACTCCCAACGCCACCGCGTAGGTCGACGCTGGCGTGCCCGAGGTAGCCGACGCCGGGGAATTCCTCCCTGCGGTGCTGCGCGTCGTGGATGAGCACGTCGACACCGGCGGCGAGTTCCAGCGCGGCCGGGTGCCGTTCGCCGAGCCCGTCCGGGCCGGGGCCGACCGAGGTGGGGCTGTGGTCGGACAAGTAGGCCAGCGATCCGCCGTCCGCGCTGACCCGGTAGCCGTAAGTCCGGCCGCCCTTGTGCGGTATCTCCCGGGCCAGCACGTCGAAGCCCTCTAGCTGGAAGCCGCCCTCGTCGAGGTCCTCGAAACTCCACCCCCGGCCGAGCTCCGACGGCACGATCGGGAAGTTGGGCGGAGACAGGCAGCGCTGCAGCAACGCCTCACCGGAGTCGCCCTGCCGCGGCATGAGGACGCGGACGCGATGGCCGGGCCGACCGCCGGCGGCGAAGAACGGCATCCCGTGGGTGTGGTCCCAGTGCAGGTGCCCGAGCAGCACGCTGCCGTCGTACGCCCCGTCTACCAGCGGGCTGACCGCCTGCATCCCGGTGCCGGCGTCCAGGAGCAGCTGCACCGGCTGACCGGTTCGAGCCAGCGCCACGCAGGACGTGTGGCCGCCGTAGCGGACGAACGGCCGGCCCGGTGACGGCGTGGAGCCGCGGACTCCGCAGAACGTGACTCGCACGGGGGCACCGTAGCGGTCTGCCGGCCAGCTAGACGATATGGAGGTGCCCGGTTCTTGGGCCGGGACCTCACTCGCAAGTTGTCGTGGGTTGCCGGCCCGGGTTGAGTCCGGGGCGGTAGAGCCAACATTTGCGGGAGGTCCCGGTGGAGAT
>Ga0136620_10000470_pt1 | contig 18296 bp, 10 predicted proteins | sample AntDrymUQ4162106_2_FD_104806 | JGI IMG/M metagenome (GOLD analysis project Ga0136620, IMG submission 104806) | Polar desert sand microbial communities from Dry Valleys, Antarctica - metaG UQ416 (21.06) | ecosystem: Environmental > Terrestrial > Soil > Desert | place: Antarctica: Dry Valley... | reverse complement strand
GTGGTCGGTCACGATGGCAAGCGGGCCTGGCGCGCGAGCGCCAGGGTTCGCGGCTCGCGCTAGCTCTTGCCTCGATCGACGGCGCCGCGCTCGCGGGCGGCGCCGTCAGTCGAGCTCGACGTGCTCGACGAAGACCAGCCGACGGTCCATCGCTGTCGGCACGCGATCGTAGGGCGCTGCGTCGTCGACGAGGTACTCCTCGTACTCGGCGACCACGAGGCGGAAGCGGGTGCCCGGGCCCGGAGGCTCGGGCAGGGTGACGGCTCCCTCCCAGAGGGTTGGGGTGACCCGCACTCGGCTGACCAGCCCGGACCGGACGAGCTCCTCGAACCTGCCGCCCTCGAGCAGCCGGCGCGCCCGTTTCTTCTCCGCCGCCACCCGGAGTCGGTTCTTCGTCGGACCGGCCGAGAGCCGATCGGCGCGCTCGACCAGGGCCCCGGCCTCGCGCTTCCAGCCGAAGTCCTCTCCGAGGGAGGGGTCGAGGCGCTCGACCCACACCTCGACGACGCTCGTGGGTGAGACGATCGCCGGGATCCGCGAGACGAATGTCCCGTCGGCGAGCCTCAGGCTCATCGCCGGCGAGTGGATCGCCTCGTCGTGCGCGCCCGAGTCCTCGTACGTCGGCCCGAAGGCGGCTATGCGGCGCACCCGGGGGTCACTTCCGCGCGTGACGGTCAGCCAGCGATCGGGGGCGAGGCTCATGAAGTCTGCGAGGACGATGTTCGAGAGATGTGCCCGCTCGGTCGAGTCCGGCTGGTAACGGGCGAGCGCGAGGCGGACGAACGGGAAGTAGGAGCGGCCCGGATCGACCTCGACGTCGCAGTACCAGAGCTCGCGCTCCTCGTCGTAGAACACGTCGTGGGGCGCGATCTCGACGAGGCCCACGCTCGCGGACGGTCTCAGGCCCGGGTGCGGGAGGCCGGCGACGCGGAACGAGCCGGGCCGTTGATCCGCCTCTGCCGGCGGCGCGAAGGGAGGCAGCCACGCGCCGGAGGGGTCGGCTTCAGTGCGGGCGAGCGGGAAGTCGGCTCGCCGGGGAGCGACGCCCCGGACGAAGGGGCTCGCCCAGATCGGATCGTTGCCCCACTGAGTCACGGAGCTCTTCATCGGAGCCTCGGCCGGCTCGGTGTTCGGGTCTCCGGCGAAGGATGCCTCCGGCAGGACGACCGCTAGCATCTCTCCGTAACCCGACACGTTCCACGGCCGGCCGAGATACACCCGGAGTCCCGCCCCGCGCCGCCAGCTCGACCGCTTGCCCGCGGACACCGAGCGAACCCAGCCGAAGGTCGGGATGGTGTAGAGCACCTCGGGCGCGGGCGGCGGTGCCGAGCTGGGCACCCACGTCCGAACCCGCTCGCCGACCACCTTGATGTTCTCGTCGGTGGGCACGGGCTCACCATCGACCTTCGTCGTCAGGACGGACGCCGGCATGTACTCGCGAAAGCTCGTCGTCGCCTCGAGCCAGTACTCGATCCGGCGGTACCGCGTGTCGCCCAGCTCGTGGTACTTCGGCTGGACCAGATCGTGGAAGCGGCCGCCCGCGCGGATGAGGTCGGCGCCCACGACCTCGTGGTCGGGAACTCCCGTGTGCGCCGGGTCGTCCAGCGCGGAGGCATAGAAGCGTGCCTCGGTGATCTTCACCGAGAACGCCTCGTCGGTCTTCGGCCGGTTCTGGCCGAGCGGGGCGGCGGGATCGTCGAGCGGCTCGTTCCACTCCGCTCGGAGGTCGACGCGGTCAGTGGTCGCGAGGCTGACCCGGGCGGTGAAGTGGGGGGACGCGAACGTCTCGCCGTAGAAGCGGTCGAGCTGGAGCTTCAGGTCCGGGGCGATCAGCGGTTTCTGCACCGCGTGGACGAGCTCGACGGTCCGCCAGGGAGTGAGCATCCAGTGCTGCCCCTCCCGCGCCAGCCGCTCGAGGCTCGCCCGGTCGGCGTCGGTGAGCCAGCTCCAGACGGCGAGGAGTCGCAGCGCCTCGGCAGAGGGCCGCACCGACAGTCGAAGTGTCGCGCGCGCTCCCTTCGGCAGTGGCACGACCAGCGCCCCCGCCCCCTCGTCGAAGCGCGGCGCGCCTGCCTCCTCCAGGATCTGGATCTGGAACGAAAGTGCGTCCGGCCACGATCCGCCGCCGCGGTAGAGCGCGACCCGGATCACCTTCGACTCGTCCCAGCCGGGCAGACCGAAGATCCTCGCGCCGACCTCCGTCGCGAGGGGGTCCGGCAGATACGGGAGCGCCGCCTCCTCGCCGAGAACGGCGTAGGTGGTCTTCTCGCCCGCGGCAGCGCCCGCCAGCGGGCCTGTCGCAGTGACCTGGAACGCCTTCAGCGGCTTGTCTCTCGCCTTGAGCAGCGCGAACGAGCCCGCCTCGACCCTGCCGCCGGAGTCGAGCATCCCGTGGAGCTCGGCCTCCTTGACGGTCGTCCGTGCGGGCACCGCATAGCGCCGGGCGCGCTGCGCGCTCGGAACCGCGTTGTCCGCGGGCGAGACGTTGAAGCTCCGGATCGCGAGCCGCTCCATCGACTCGCCTTCGGCTGGCGTCTCCGGAGTCGCGCCCGCCGGCCGTACGAGGGCGATCGCCGGCGCCTGGACGGGGTCGTGGCGCAGGTAGGGAGTCGCATGCGCGTCGGGCCGCTCGGGCCCGAAGTCGTCTGCCTGCGGGTCGAGCGAGTTGCCGGCCAGGTCGACGAGGCGGGCGCGGATCCAGTAGCGGCGCCCGTAACGCAGGCGGGGAAGCGATCCCGGCACCGGCTCGTACGTCGTGCGGAGGCGGATCCCGGGCGGCACCTCGGCCTCCGCGTCGGCGGGCGCGTCGCTCCGGTCGATCGCCCTGCCCGGCATCGGGGCACAGAGGCCCCAGCCCGTCCACGCGGTCAACGTCTCGTGGAGGTAGACGAGATCCTGGTTCGACGCCGGGTCGGCGGACTTCGTCGCCGCCAGGCGCACCGTCCCCTCTTCGTCGGGGACGGTGAAGGCGACCTCGCCGCCGCCCAGGTCGTAGGCCGCGGCGCGCCGGCAGAGCGAGCGCCAGAGGCCGGTCTCCGCATCCCACACGTCGATCCGGTAGCCGCGCACGACGTCCTCGGCCGCGAGCTCGAGCGGGGTTCCTGCCTCGATCGCGGCGTTCCGGTCACGGTTTCGCTCGAGCGTGCCCTCGAGCATGACGCCGCGCCTACGGTGCACGAGCATCAGTCCCGCGCTCCTGAGCGCAGGAGCGCCCACCTCGCGCTCGAAGCGGGTCGTCGGGTCGACGCGCTGCTCGGGCGGCCGGGCGCGGGCCAGGGAGCGTGCGAAGCCGATCAGCTTCAGCCCCGCTCCGTCGACGTCGGTCTGGACGAGCCGGAACCGCTCGGGATCGAGGTCGAGCAGCCCCTCGGACGCGCGAAAGTCGCCGGGCTCCGGGGCGACGCGCGGCAGGGCTTCGAACTGCGAGGCCGACAGGGTCGCTCGGACCTGCGGTGAGGCAGCGGGGGCGGGCGCGACTGCCCCGTCGATCTCCGGCCACTCGACGCTGACCGCGAGCAGCGCATCCGCCGCAGGCGAGAATGTGGCGGGGTCGAGGACGAAGTCGACGACCAGCCCCAGCCGGCGCAGCAAGGTCGGATACTGGTTGGCGGCCGAGACGATCTGATGGAAGTCGATCCGTTCCGCGAAGTCGGTGGCCGCCGGCAGCTCGGTCCGCTCGTACTCGAGCGTCCGCGTCGTGATGCGCTCATCGTCGGTGCGGGCGCGCTCGACGGTCCGCGGCGTCGATGGGGGCGTGTGAAAGGTCACGAACCGGGCGAGGGTCACTGCGAGCCCTGCGCTGACGTCGCCACGCATTCCTTGCTCCTGCCGGGCGAGATCGAACCCTCGCACCGGGTCGCGGAGACCGGTGTCGTGGTTCGCGAAGCTGCGGTCGTTGGCGGCCACCGCATCGACGAGCTCGCCCCACCCGAGGTCGTCCAGAAGCTCGGAGACCGCCGGAAGCCGTCCCTCGGCGCTCCGCGCGAGACCGCCGTAGAGCGAGCGCGCGAGATCGTCCATCGCTACCGCGTCGTACGAGACCACGGCATTCGAGGAGAGATCGCGGAACGCAAATGGGAAGACGATCGTGGCGGGGGGAAAGAGCGCCCGCCAGGTTGCGGAGTCCGGCAGGGCGACGGCTCCGGAGATCTCCTCGCCCGAGAGGGTCACCCCGCTCGCCCCGAGTGTGACCGTGAACGTCGAGGCCGAGACGCTGGCCGGCCAGTCGAGAAAGTCCGGAAAGGCATCGAGCGTGCCCGGGGCCCCGTCCGGGACGAGGCGCGGCGACGCGAGGAGCGACAAGCGAAGCGACCCGCCGTCCGCCGTGTAGCGGTTCGGGAGCGGTGTCCAGAGGACGGTCTGGCTGGCCACGAGCTAGGCGGCCTCCTCCGCGAAGGCATTGCAGTAGCGGCTCCAGGTCGTCTGGTTCGGGATCAGCTCCACGAACCCGGGGTCGGACTCCGAGCCCGCGAACTCGCGTCGGCACGACACGGAGACGTCCATGCTGAGGAACAGGATCTCGATCTCGACGACGAGCGTCGCCTCGCCCGAGACGATCGACTCGCCGCCCTCCTTCAGGTAGCCGAGCTGGAGATTGAACGTCAGGGAGGCCGAGAAGATCCCGAGCAGCGTCAGCTCCCCGTGCAGGCGTACGTAGCCCGCGAGCTCGACCGAGCCCTTGCCGGAAACCGGCTCCAGCCAGTGGAAGTACACGCCCGCCTTGATCTCGACCCCGCCTGACGCGACCCCGAGATCGATCGCGACCGCCGCGCCGAACTCGAGGGCGGCCTCGATCTCCTGCACCCCGGCTGATCCGATGCCGATCGCGAAGAAGCCCCCGCCGCCAAAGAGCGAGACGGTCAGGCTGAACGGATGCTGGCGCTCGGAGAAGTTGAAGCGCACGCTCGCCGGCCGCGCGTCGAAGGGCAGGGAGAACCCGGCCCCGAGCGACGCGTTCGAGAGAGCGAAGATGCCGACCTCGACGTTTGGCAGATTCAGCGAGTAGCTGGCTGCGATGCCGCTCGGGGTGACGGTGAGGCTGGGCGGATCGGAGAACCCTCCCGACGGGATGAGCGAGCGCAGGCCATTGACGAACTCGAGCGGGCCGCCGAACACGATCGCGTCGTCGCCGGGGTGCAGGTCGACGACGACGTCCGGCTTCTGGCCGCGCTTCGCCTCGAACCGGAGCAGGTCGAACCAGAGCACGATGAAGCCGAAGAGGTTGACCTTGAAGTTCTCGAGGCGGGCGTTGGCCTCGAACGAGGCGGCCGCCGGCTCTCCGACCGGCGTCGTGACGACGCCCGACATGTCGAGCGTCGTCGGCGCTGCGGGGTTCGCTCGTGGGACGAAGAGCCCCGCCGGATCGGACTTCGCGATCTCCGTCCGCCAGGTGAAGCTCGCCTCCACCCGCGCCGGCAGGTCGCCCTCGGCTGCCAGCTCGCGGGCGAGCATCCTCGGCGCTGCCGGCCCCGAGAGCGGCACGGCTCCGAGCAGCGTCTCGAGCGGGATCCCGCCGAGGATCTTCGCGGCATCGAAGAACTTCAGCGGATCGAAGGAGTTCGCCGCCGCCGTCCCCACGTCGCCCACAGGCCCGGCGATGCGCGAGAGGCCGGCGATGCCCATCGACGGAGAGACGAGCGCCCCGAGCGCGTCGCTCTTGGGCTTGCCCGGCCCGTCCCCGAAGTCGAGGGCGTAGTCGGTCAGCGTCCGCAGGAAGACCTCGCCTTCGTTGCCGGCGCCGAAGCCCTTGTCGCGGTAGACGTCGGCGTAGGCCGTCCCCACCAACGCGTTCGACTGCCCGAGCAGTCGCTGCACCGCCCGGATCCCGATCTGGGCCTCGGCGATCGCCGGGTAGAAGGTGGGCTTGAACCGTTCGGGTCCGCTGACGTCGTCGGCCCGGAAGACGAGGCTGGCCGCCGGCAGGCGGGGATCGCCCTTCGAGTCCGACCCCGGCGGGGCCGGCGGCGCGAAGCAGATCGTCGCACCTCCGGTGTCGGCGAGACGCCGCGCCCCAGGCGCCTTGCCGTAGGCGTCGCGAATGAGCGCGGCGGTGGTTGCCGGGAAGTTCGCGTTCTCGCCGACGAAGAGGAGGGGCAGCGAGAAGGTGACCCGGTTCCCGCAGAGGTCGGTGGCCGCAAGGTCGAACGGGAACGGCTCGCTGGGGGAGACCATCGGCCAGAACGCTGCGCGGGCCGGGACGAGCGCGTAGATCGCTGCCCCCTCTGGCCCGGGGATCCGGGTCGGCGCCGATCCCGGCTCCTGCAGGTTCGGGGTGACGCGGCTCAGGATCTCGACGGCCGTGAAGGGGAAGGTGTTGCCGTCGAACACGTGCCGGCTGCCGTCGTAGAGCTTGAAGGGCTCTCGCACGGCGATGAAGAAGCGCTGGCGGAGCACGGTGACGCGCTCGCCGGTGGGGTCGTCGCCGAGCGGCTCGAACTTTCGCTCGGTCACCTTGATCAGCGACGCGGCGTGGCCGAAGGGGCAGAGGAAGCCCGCGTAGACGACGCGGACGTAGTGGTCGCGGCCGAGGGTCGCCAGATGGCGCCACTGCTCGAGGTCGACGCCCTCGGGTCGCGTCGTCCAGTTCCCCTCGACCTCGAGCAGACCGCCGAGCGACGAGAGCGCCAGCCGGCTCGCGAGACTCGACCGAGGGCGGTAGGCCTTGCGGGCGTCGACCCGCTCGCCGAACCCGGCCATGAGTCGGACGAGCAGCTTCCGATCGAGTGGGTCGAGCGTCGCCCGGAACGGGCGCTGCGGCGGGTCGAGGAGCGGGAAGAGGTCCGGGTCGTCCGTCGGGTAGTCAGGCGACCAGATCGCGCGAACCTTGCTCGAGCCGTCGGCGCCGGCCTCGCCCTCGCCGGTCGAGAGACGCGTGTGCCAGAGCTCCGTGCGACCGCGGTGCTCCACGTGCGTGTCGCTGTGGCGCCAGCGGGAGTCTCCCAGCGGCGACAGGATCAGCCGGTGCGGCAGCTCGAGCGCCGTGACGCCGGCCGAAGGCTCGTGCGGGGCGAGCAGGAGCTGGAGGTACGGGAGCCGCGCGAGCGCTTCGGCGTCGACGTCGAGCTCGCCACCGCGGCCCGCGAGCGCGCGCGTCGACTCGAGCGCCAGGGCGGCGACCGCGGCCGAGCGGGCCGTCGGCTCGACGAGCGCCGGAAACTGCTCCGTCAGCCTCGCCAGCTCGGCTTCCATCGCGGCCGCGACGTCCCGCGACAGGGTGCGCCGGGAGCCCTGCGTCAGCACGCCGGCGGTGAGCTCCGCGACCCGACGGCCTGCCTGCGCGAGGGGGCGCTCGAGGCGCTCTACCCCGCGCTCGGCGAGGCCGATCGCAAGAGCCGCCGACGCCGCCTCCCAGGCAAGGCCCGCGGCAAGGGCGCCGAGCCAGTGCCGGTCGAGCTCCAGGAGCTCCTCTCGCCGGATCTCGGGGTCGGGCGCCGCTGTGATGTCCAGGCGCATCGGCCACGTCCGCAACGCCCGGAGCACGTCCGGCAGGGTGTACGGCAGCGCCGTCTCCTCGGCGGGCATCCGCAGGCCCACCCGGCTCCGGCCGGACATCCGCACCCGCGCGAGCGGCAGCTGGTTCGGCAGGTCTTCGGCCGGGGCGCCGCCGGCCTGGTTCTTCTTCGGATAGTCCGGGTGCTTCGAGACCTCCTTGTCGCTCGTGTCGCTCGACCCGGTCGCGTCGAGGAACGCCTCCTCGGCGAAGCTCTGCGGCGGGAACTCGGCGAGGAGGTACGCGCCGGCGCTCGGATTCCTGCGCACGAGTGCCGGTGGCGCTTCGCCCGAGAGCTGGAGGTTCTCGAACACGAGGTCGAGGACTAGGAGGTCGTCTGGCCGCCGAACCGAGACGCGAAACTCCTCGGGCGCTCGCCGAACGATCTCCTTCCAGACGAGCGAGAGGTCGACGTCGAGGACGTCCTCGCCGAGCCCGCGCCGCCTGTTCCGTTCTCGTCCACCCGGTGGGGGCACCTGCCGCCTCCTCGCTGCCCTCCGACGGCAAGAGGGTGGAGCTCGACCTGATTGGCAACGGAGCCGCCTGCGCCGGTTTGAATACCAGATCGGCCGGCCCGAAGCAATGCGCCAGGCTCAGACGCTTACCCGGGCAGCGCAGAGGGGTGTAGGAGCGGTACGGACGGCTCCCAGCCGGCACGGAGGACCGCGACGAGGGAGGGAGGCGTGATCAGCACTGCGTACCCGCGGCCCGGTCGCTGCACCGAGCTCTCGTACCCACCCGGGGTCCAGCGCAACAGCCTGCGGCCGAGCACGAGCCAGGGCTCCCCGTCTCGCAAGACGAAGGCACCGTCGGGAAGGTCCTCGAGCCGTCCATCGTGGTGGAGTTGCGCGCGGGTGCCGGGTGCGACCCGCTCGCCGTGGAGTCGTGTGTCGACCGCGTCCGCTCCAGCGCGACCCGGGTACAGCTCCCTCCACAGCGCGAGGAGCCGGTTGTAGTCGGCACGACGGCAGAGCGCGCACGGACGATGCCCGGCGGCGAAGGCCGTCGCCTCGTCGAGGAAGAACAGCTCGGTGAAGCGCCCGGGTTGTAGGAGCGGCTCGCGGTGCCAGCCACGGAACCGGAGGCGGCAGGCGATCCACCGCCTGCCGGCGTAGCGGCGGCGAATCCGCCCGGCGTCGTCATGGAGGCAACCGCGATTCCCGTAGACGAGCCCGCGAGCCGGATCCGCGACGAGCTCGCCCAGCGGCGTGACCCGGTTTCGGAGCGGCACCTCCCGGCTCAGCCTAGCGGCGTCGCCACGGCTGCTCAGGCCCAGCTCATCTCTCACGAGGCTCTCATCCTGGGTCTTCGACCGATTCGCCCACACGCTCGGCGGCTCCGCGAAGCGCATCGAGACCCAGCTCGCGGCGCTGCGAGCGGCGGCGAGAGCCGGCAGGTTCGCTCGGGCGCTGAGCGCTTCGGCCAAGCTCAGAGCGATGCTCGCCGGACTGAGCGCCTTGCCGGGGTAAGCCGCTTCAAGGGCCTGTCCAAAAAACCTGCCAGGCCCCGGCGGAATCCTTTCTGGACAGGCCCCTAACCCGCGCGCGGTGTCGTCGTACCGGACCAGACCTTGCGTCCGTCGAGCCTGACCAGCTCGAGCCGGTAGGTCACGCCGGCTCGGCCGCGCCGGTCGGTGTATCTGTAGACGTGCCCGCCGGTCCTCCCCGAGGACCGGGCCGGGATGAGCGCGCGGTTGAGCCGCTCGAGCCTGCCGGTCCCGCCCAGCCTGTAGAGGTTGAAGCCGGCGAGCCGGGTTTCGGAGGCCGTGCGCCAGCGGACGACGACGCCGCGTTTCGTCGGGATTGATTGCAGGGTGAGGACGGCGGCGGCCGTCGGGTTGAACGGCTCCATCGTCGACTGGTTGAGACGGGGCAGGTCGACCGCTTCTGTCAGGAGCGAAGCGTCGTCGAGGGCGAGCACGTCGACGCCCCGTGCGTTGCGGTTGTTCGCGTACATCCTGTCCCGGTACCAGTACGACGACCACGCGTTGGCGGCGATCGGAACTTTCGGGATGTAGAACCCGACCTGGGTCGGGCTCGCCGGGTTCGTGAAGTCGACGATCGTCGTCGCGCCCGAGTACCAAGCGGAGGTGAGGACGTCGCGGCCACTGGTCAGGGGCAACGTATTGAAGTTGTGGGCGCTGCAGACGATCCCGAGATCCTGCTGCGGGATGTGGTAACTGCTCCGGACGACGGGGATGGCTCGATTGGTCACGTCGTAGAACCACAACGCGCCCGCCGGCGAGCCCTGGGTCGAGAACACGCAGCCGGGCGCCGCAGCCGCGCCGCCCATCTCGTCGCCGATCACGAGCGTGTTGCCGTCCCAGGAGAACGTCGTCGAGTGATGGATGTTGATCGCCGGGTTGACGATGTGGGCGAGGATCATGGGCTGCGTCGGGTTCGTGATGTCCCAGAGCTGAGATTCGCTGATGCAGGCCGCGCCTGCGAGCTTCTTCTCGAGCAGGACGGTGACGTCGTGGCAGCCGATTGCAGCAGGGCCGACGGTCGGTGTCGCGATGACGCTCGCGCTCGCCGGGGTTGCGAGCGGCACTTCGACGACCGAGATCTTCCGGTGGGTCAGGACGCTGCAGGTGGGGCTATTGTCGCCCAGCGGATACGACAGGACGTAGACCAGGACACGGTTGTTCGCGAGGTCGGGGACGAGCGTGTTCGTGTGCGAGCCGCAGTCGGTCCGGACCGTCGCGATCTGGGTCGGACTCGTCGGGTCTGCGATCGAGACGATGCGAATCCCCTCCCAGGCGGAGCCGGTACCCGCGTTGCACTCGGTGCCTGCGCGCGGGCCGTCGACCGAGACGAAGACCAGGTTCTCCCACACCGAGACGTCGGACTGCGAGCCGTTGCAGTCGAATTGCCCGATCTCGACCGGCGCCGCCGGATTCGAGATGTCGATCACGCGGAAGCCTCCGGGCGTCTGGTTGCCGGAGATCGCATAGTTCCCCCAGAAGGCGATGTCCGTGCCGCCCTGAATGGTGCCGCCATCGGTGAAGCTGGCGACGAGGCTCATGTTGGCCGAGTGGAGATCGGCGTTGTGACTCGCGCGGGCGAGTCCCATGACGACGAGCGCCGCGACTGAGGCGAGCGCGAACACGACGCGACCTCTTTTCATCCCGAACCCTCCTTCACTCGTGCTGACACGTTCCGAACAGCGGCTTCCGTTCGTCTGCCTGGTATTCCTACCGCACGCGGACCCTGGTGGTCGCACGCCACGTGTGTCGCCCGTCCCGGCTCACGATCTGCAGCCGGTAGCGATAGGTCACACCCGTGCCCGCACGAGAGTCGACGAGGCGATACGTCCCGCCACCGGTCCCTCCGTACGCCTTCGCCGGAATCAGCCGGCGATTCACCTTCACTCCGGCGCCGCCCGGGGCGAAGCGCCAGACGTCGAAGCCGAGGGTGTCGATTTCAGACGCGGTCCTCCAGCGGAGCGCCACTCCCCTTCCGCTCCGCGTGGCGGCAGTGAAGGAGGCAATCGTGACGGCGGTGGGGCCTGGGAGGCGTGGCCTGAGGACGAAGAGGCCCTTGGAGATGTTGCTGGTGACGACGATCCCGCTTCGGAAGTAGGGGTAGTTGGCCCAGTCGCCGTCCAGGTCGCCTCCGTCCGAGGCGCCCGGGATGAAGTCGTGGGCGGGAGCAGTGTCGAAGTAGGCGACTTCGGTCAGCGTGCCTGCGGCGACGTTCGAGACATCCATGATCCGCAGTCCGCAGGCGTAGTTGCTCTGGTAGGCGAAGCGCCCGATGATGAACTGGTTGTGGTCGGTGCAGGTCGTCTGGTGCTGCCACGGCGCGATCAACACCGGACTGTCGAGGTCGGTCATATTCCACAGGTACGTCGTGGTCTTGGTGGTTCCGTTCTCGTCGAGCTCGTCGTCGAGCAGGATGTACCGCTGGTCCTCCGTGAACCAGCCCTGGTGCGTGTACTTGTCGACGCGGAGCGTGCCCGGGTAGGTCACCCGCGACAGCATTGCGGGCGCGCTCTTGTTCGTCACGTCGAACATCGTGAGCGTGTCCTCGTTGTACATCGCGCAGATCTCCCTGCCGGTGTAGGTCGTGTCGGGGCCGCGGTAGACGACGCACTGGTTGTCGTGCGTGTAACCGTCGGCGCTCACGCAGCCGACGAAGACGGGGACCTTCGGGTCCGGCTTCAGGTCGAACATGCGCGGACCCGCGCTGCACATGTTGCTGCCGTTGACGTACGCGAAGCCGGTGTCGGGGTTGATCGTAATCGTGTGTGCTCTCCCGAACGACGTGTCGCGGCTGTAGTCAAGCGGGGTGAAGACGACGCCGGGCAAGGCGCTGCGCAGCTTCGTCAGGTCGAAGATCTGCAACCCCGCGCCGACCAGGTCCTGGACGATGTAGACGTGGTTGTTGTAGACCTCGAGCTCGCGCCAGAGCACGGAGGGAACCGCCGGTGGCAGCGTGCCGAAGATGAGAGGGAGCTCCGGATTGCTGACGTCGATGAAGGTCGTGGCGTCGGAGTGCCCCTGAATCACCCACTCCTTGAGTGTCACGGGGTCCGTCCAGCCCTCGATGTCGCTGGCCGTGATACCGACCGCGACGTTCGTGTCCAGGTACGCAAGCAGGTCGACGTTCTTGCACGGGAACACCCCCGCCATCCCGGCCACGCAGTTGACCGCGCTCACGGCCCCGGCCTTGAGGCGGGCCGCGGGGGTGAGCGACGCCATGTACACGTCCTCTTTGAGGGCGCCGACTCCGGAGCCCTCGAACCTGAGGGCGTCGTGCCCCTGACTCGATGCCGGGGCGATCCCGGCCAGCAGCAGCGCTGCCGCGCCGGCCAAGAATGCATTTCGTCTCGCTCCCATGCTCGTGGGCGCATTCTTACATACAATCGCGGACGGCGCGGAGTCGCGTCGCCTCGGCAGACGACCTGCACAAGGGACGCCGCGACACGGGTCGGCGGGCGCCGGCGCGGTGAGACGGCCGGCGCCCGCTCGAGTGACGCCCGATCCTCCTGGATCCTTCTCCCCGTCTGGCTGGGCCGGTTGTTTACGGCCCGGTGACCTGGATGACGACATCTCCGAGGCCGTTGGGTCCCTCCTTCGAGACGATCTGCCCGCGAGCGTTCCGGTAGCGACCGGTCCCGCCGGTGATCGCAGCGATCTGCGGCGGCTCGGGCACCGAATCGAAGATCGTCTGCATCGTGATCTGGTCCGCCTTCGCCAGCTTCGTGCGCGCGTTCGGCGTGAATACCACCTGGGCGAGGCTGCGGTTCTCGTTCTTGCTGTCGACCATGACGTACGTTCCGATCTCCGTGCCCACCGGCTCCCTCGTCTGCGGATCGAGGAGCTCGCCGCGAACAAGAACGAGATCGCCGTTGCTTGGCCCTCGTGGCGCCCGGTCGATCACCTGCTGCTCCTCGCGGACGAGGAAGTGCAGCGTGCGGGCGCTCGTGCCGCCGGACGAGCCCGTAGATGCGACCGCGGCGCCGCCCGCCAGCGCCAGAACGGTCGCAAGGCCGAGTGGAAGGACGATTGCGCGGCGTAAGCGGAACCTTCCGGGGCTGAGGTTGAAGCTTCGGTTCATCGTTGGCTCCTTTCGCCTTTCATGGCTGTTCCTCGACGAAGATCACGCCGAGGTGGTTGTCGGTGATCTCACCGCTGTCGCTGACGAAGATGTGCGAGACGATGTCGCCGTAGGCGCCCTCAAACTGCCCCTCGCCGCCGAGCACCTCGCCGATGACGCTCGCCTGCTTGAGGTGCGGGTCAGGGCTCTGGGCAAGCTGCGGGTCTCCGAGCGTCCGGAACCGGACTTCGTGCCCAGGGCCGAAGCTGATCGTCCCCTGCGTGCGGAACCGGCCCTCCTCCTCGAACGTCAGCTCAGACCGGAGCCGCGCCTCGCCGCCCGCGGCCAGCTCATACCGGCCGTGAAGCCCATCGGCGAGGATGCTCGTGACGAAAGCGCAGCTCGGCGCCGAGAGGTCGACCACGAGGGGTCCACGAGCGGAGCCCGACGCCCGGCCGCGGAATTGAAGCGCGTATGTGATCGGAGTCATCACGTCAGCGGCGCCATGGTCGCGCGCGCCCTCGTCTCATCGCTTCCGTGGAACCCCCGAACCTGCGCGCCGTGCGAAGCGTGTCGCTTCGGGGGTGCCCGCTACCGTCTCCGCATGCTGGTGGGGCGTGAGCCTGAGTGCTCGGCGATCGACAGGCTGCTCGAAGACGCACGCCGAGGAACGAGCGGCGCCGTACTCTTGCGGGGAGAGCCCGGGATCGGCAAGACGGCCCTTGTCGCCTTCGCCGTCGAGCGGGCGGCCGACATGGTCGTCGTCCGAGCCCAGGGCGTGCAGTCGGAAGCCGAGTTCGCATTCGCTGGCCTGCTCGAGGTCAGCAGGCCGCTCCTGGGGAAGATCGAGGAGCTGCCCGAGCGCCAGGCAGCGGCGCTTCGCGCGGTGCTGGCGCTGGGAGCGGCGGTGCCGCCCGATCGGCTGGCTGTTGGGGCGGCCACTCTGAGCCTTCTGGCGGCCGCCGCAGAGGACGCGCCGCTGCTCGTGACGATCGACGATGCGCACTGGCTCGACGCCGAGTCGGCCGATGCGCTCACCTTCGCTGCACGGCGGCTGGAGGCGGAGCGTGTGGCGATGCTCATCGCTGCGCGGGAAGGAGAGGGCCGGCGCTTCGACAACGCTGGGCTCGACGAGATCCAGGTCTCCGGACTCTCGCTCGACGCGACGGCTACCTTGCTCGCCGCCGCTGGTCTGCCGTCCGAGGACGCGCTGGCGGAGCGACTGCACAGCCTCACCGGTGGCAATCCGCTGGCTCTGCTCGAGCTTCCGCGGTGGCTCGGCGACGGTGATCGACCTGGCGAGGCCGTCACTTCCGAGCCGCTGCGTGTCGGCGAGCGTCTCGAGTCGGCGTTCGCCACGCGAGCCGCGACTCTCGACGAGCGGACGCGCGACGCGCTACTGGTGCTCGCTTCCAGCAGCACCGACGACTCCGCATCGATCACGGCCGCTCTCGCAACGGCTGGGCTGTCCACCGCGGATCTCGTCGGCGCCGAGGATGCAGGCCTCATTCACATCACGCTCAGCGGCATCCGGTTCCGGCACCCGCTCGTCCGGTCCGCGCTGTACCACTCGGCGTCGCCATCCCAGCGGCGCGTCGCTCACCGCGCGCTCGCAAACGCGCTCGAGAGCCGGGATGCAGAAGGCGCCTCGTGGCATCGTGCCGCAGCGACGCCCGGACCTGACGAGACGGTCGCTGCGGCTCTGGAGCGCACGGGGGACGACAGCCGGTTGCGCGGGGGGTCGTCAGCGGCGTCGGCCGCATACGAATGCGCGGCGAGGCTTTCGCTCTCGCACCAGGAGCGTGCGCGGCGACTCCAGCTTGCCGCGCGGGAGGGATGGCTCGCCGGGCAAGCGACGCGAGCGCTTGCGCTCGTCGCCGAGGCGATCACAGCCTGTCACGACGACCTCCTCCGCGGAGAGCTCCTTTACCTTGGCGGCGAGATCGAGCGGTTCACGGGACGCCCCGGCGTCGCCCACCGGATGCTGCTCGACGCCGCGGACCTTGCCCGCCCCTTCGATCCGGAGCGCGCCGCCCTCATGCTCGCGGAGGCAGCGGATGCCTCTTTTCAGCTCGGCAGCGACGCATCCGTGGCAATCGTCGCCGCGTTCGACAAGCTCGCGGTCCCGCCGGGCGGGGTCGGAGACTTCCGCCGACTGGTCGCACTGAGCCAGGCGGCTTCACATCGAGGCAGCCATTCGTTCCTCGAGCACGCTCGCGCTGCCACGCTGCTTGTCGAGCACGGTGGAGTCGATCTCGAGGCGCCGCGAGATCTGGTCTGGGCGGGATACGCGTACTGGAGCCTCGGGGAGTACCGCGGCTGCCGCGAGCTTGCGGAGCGTGCTGTCACACGCGCACGCGAGACGGCGACGGGCGTGCTTCCCGACGCGCTGCGGCTGCTGGCGCAGACCGACCACGCAACGGGACGGTGGAACGCGGCCTATGCTGCCGCCTCCGAAGCGCTCGAGGTCGCCTCTGCGCTCGGAATGAGCATGATCCGCTGCGCATGCTCGAGTCAGCTCGCGGCAATTGCAGCTGCGCGCGGCCAGGCGGCGGCCTGTCGAAGCCACGCGAACGAGGCGATCCGGCTCGCGACGGAGCTCGACATGGGCGGCTACTTGCTTCGGGCGAAGCGTGCGCTCGCCTTGCTGGCGCTGGGTGAAGGACGTCTCGACGACGCGATCCGGACCCTGGAGGAGATCAGGCTCGGCCTTGTTGCGTCCGGCAACCGCGAGTACTTCAGCTCGCCGGTCCCGGACCTGATCGAGGCGTTGGTGCGCGCGGGCCGCAGGCAAGAAGCAGGGCAAATCTTGCGTGAGCTGGAGCCGCTCGCAAACCCAGAGCCGGGCGGCGAGCTGGCGATCCTCGAGCGTTGCCGAGGTCTTGTCGCCGGGAAGGGCTTCTTGGGCTCCTTCGAGCGTGCGATCGCTCATCACTCCGCGTGGGACAACCCCTTCGAGCTCGCGCGCACCCAGCTGTGCTCCGGCGAGCGGCTGCGGCGCGACCGCCGGCGACGCGAGGCGCGGGAGCAGCTGCGTGCGGCGCAGGCGACGTTCGAGCGACTGGCAGCAGAACCGTGGGCCCGCCGCGCTCGTACGGAACTCCGTGCGACGGGGGAGACGGTGCGGCGCAGGGATCGCGCGGAGGAAGAGCAGCTGACGCCGCAGGAGCTCCAGATTGCGATTCACGCCGCCGAGGGGAAGTCGAATCGCGAGATCGGTGCGGCACTCTTCCTCAGCCCCCGGACGGTGGAGTTCCACCTCACCCGCGTGTACCGAAAGCTGAACATCCACTCGCGTGCCGAGCTGATCCGCCGCTTTCCGGCCGAACAGCTCGCGGAGAGGCTTTCGAACCGAGACTAGGAGGCGCCAAGACCGGCGCCGGAGGAACCTGCCGAAGTCGTCAGGGTGCCGGCGCAGCCGGTGCCAAGTTCCGCCGGGAATGGAGCTAATCGGGCACTATTCGAACCGGAAGACGACACTGCCCACGTTTGTCGAACCCGCCCCGTCCGTCTTTCCGGTCGCCACGCCGGTACAAGCGAGTGGCGCAACTGCGCCGAGACCAACGAGGAGCCGCAGGCCGGGTTGCCGAAGTGTCCCGCTCATTGCATTCCTCCAGTCGTCGTTCCACCGGGCGACGTGAACGATGACCGCCACTGCGACGACGGCCAGCCGCGGCGAGTACGGCTCGGCGGAGCATCAGTCCGGCGTACACACGCACTTGACGCGGCCGTTCGGCAGCTTCTTGTACGCGCGATCGCCGCGCTTGCAGCAGACGAAGTTGCAGCGGGCCATGCCGTCCTTGCACTTCAACTTGCAGAGCTTGATCGGGTTCCCGGCCACATTGAGACCGGTGACGCAGACCTGGTCACCGGAGCAGCAGGACTCACCGCAGCACTTCCCGTTCGGACAGCAGCCCAGATTCCTGGGCCTCAGGGTGCTGCCGCAGCGGTGCTCGCCTGCGGGGCACCGCAACACGCACGTCTTTCTGGTGCGACCCGCGATCGTGAGATCGACGCATTCGGAGTCCGTGCCGCAGCACGTCCCGGCACACTGTTTGGCCTTCGGGCAGCAGGTGTTCGTCGTGGGGCTGTAGAAGCACTGCCCCGGCGGGCAGCATGTGTAGTTCCCACTACCGGGAATCGGGCGGCTGCAGCACTCGGAGATCGTCGGGCCGAACTGGTCGGCGCACGACAGCTTGCTGCCGGGCGGGCAGCCCCCCGTGCCTCTCGCGAGCCCTGCGCGGGCCGTCCGTGCGCCGACTCCGGGGAGGGCGACAGCGGCGAGCGCGCCGGCGGCGAGCCGAAGCGCCTGACGGCGCGGCATCGGAGTCGCGAGGTTGCGAGCAAGATCATCGAAGTGGCTCTTGCTCACGGCCCGGCCCTCACGGCAACGGGCACGTCCGGGCCGGAGTCGACGCGACCGCGGCCACCTGCGAGGGCGAAGACTGCCTCTGCTCCTCCTGCAAGGGGCGAGGCGATCCGACGTTCACGGTCGACGAGGACAGCCATCGGCGTACCGTTCGCCCCGAAAGCCTCTCCCGCCCTGAAGTCTGGGTCAAGGGCGACGGTCGAGGAGAAGCCCTCGGCGCGTGTCGAAGCGGCGTCGCCGGACGAAACGATGAGGAGCCGCGGCGCGTCCATGGGTTTCGATCGCTCCCAGATTAGCAGCTCGTTACGCATCGAACTGCAGAAGCCGCAACCCGGGTTCCAGAAAAGGACGAGTGTCTCCTCACGCCCGTGGCCTGCGAGCGAGACGGGTGCTCCGTCAAGCCCCGGCACCGTGAGCTCGGGCGCCGGCGACCCGACGGACAGCCCTTGCTCCTCGCTCTCGCCGGCCCCAGCGAGCGCGCGATCGAGCAGCCGCTTGATCCAATCGGCTCCCGGGGCTACGTAGCTCGCGATCGTCCCGTCCGAGGCGACGAGCACGGCGCTCGGAGTTCCGCCGGCCTGATAGGCCTCGTGCACGGCGAGGTCGGGGTCGGCGAGCACGTCCTGGAGGCCATGCTCCTGCGCCTCGGCCAAGCTCTCCTCCCGGTCGCCGCCGTTCGCGATCGCGATCGTGAGGCGGCCTGAGTGCTCGTCCTGCCAGGCGGCGACGTCGGGCAGGAGCGCCGTGCAGGGCCCGCAGCTCGGGCTCGTGAAGAGAAGCAGCAGCGGCAGGCCCGGCTCGAGCAGGTCCGCGAGCGAGACGGAAGCGCCTGTCGTGTCCGCGGTAGCGAACGAGGGCGCGGTCGTGCCCGGCGCAAGGCCAAGCTCCGGCACGGCGC
>Ga0136620_10000468_pt1 | contig 18403 bp, 19 predicted proteins | sample AntDrymUQ4162106_2_FD_104806 | JGI IMG/M metagenome (GOLD analysis project Ga0136620, IMG submission 104806) | Polar desert sand microbial communities from Dry Valleys, Antarctica - metaG UQ416 (21.06) | ecosystem: Environmental > Terrestrial > Soil > Desert | place: Antarctica: Dry Valley... | reverse complement strand
TCGCCCCCAGGACTGCGTCCTCAGTCGCGCCCGTATCCTGAGGATACGAACGCTCCCTGCGTCCTTGCCTGGAAACGACCATCGCACCCTGGCAACGAGCGTTATTCCGCCAAACCCTCCTAGTTCTTGGCAGCCTCGACCGTGTCTTTGCCGAGAGCGCGAACGACCTCGGGCCGGTCGAGGAGGCGGGCTCGTTCCTGCGGGGTCGTGCGGTTCTTGATGTAAGGGTCGTCCAGGATCTCGGTCAGGTCGCGGCCACGCTCGTGCTCACGGATGACGTACTGCGCGACCCGGTCCTCCCCTGAGGAGCGGACGAAGAGATTCTTGAAGATGTCGCGAAGCGCCATGGGACGATTCTAGTAGCGTCGGTGACCTTGCAGAATCGGAGCCGGCCAGTCGTCCTCTCCGCCGTCCGTACTCCGGTTGGCCGGTACGGCGGCGCGCTCGCCGGCGTTCGTCCCGACGATCTGGCGGCCACGGCGATCGCGGCAGCCGTGGAACGGGCCGGCGTGGAGGCCGGAGAGATCGAGGATGTCTATTTCGGCGCTGCAAACCAGGCCGGTGAGGACAATCGCAACGTCGCTCGGATGGCCGCGCTGCTGGCGGGGCTTCCGGAATCCGTCGCGGGAGTGACCCTCAACCGCCTCTGCGCGTCGGGCCTCTCCGCAGTCGCGTCGGCCTGCCACGCGGTTGCGGCGGGGGACGGAGACCTCTTCGTCGCCGGCGGGGTCGAGTCCATGAGCCGCGCCCCGCTCGTCATGGCCAAGCCGGACGAGGCCTTTCCGCGAGGAAACCAGACGGTCTACGACTCGACGCTTGGCTGGCGCTTTCCGAACCCGCAGATGGAGGAGATGTTCCCGCTCGAGTCCATGGGGGAGACCGGCGAGAACGTCGCCGAGCGCTGGGGCGTCTCGCGCGAGGATCAAGACGAGTTCGCTCTGGAGTCGCAGAGGCGCTGGGCCGCCGCGGACTTCTCGGGCGAGCTGGTCGCCGTGAACGGGGTCGAGCGGGACGAGCATCCCCGGCCCGACACTAGCCTGGAGAAACTCGGGAAGCTCCAACCTGCGTTTCGCAAGGACGGGACGGTCACAGCCGGCAACTCGAGCGGCCTGAACGACGGGGCGGCGGCGCTCGTGATCGCCAGCCAGGAGAAGGCGGAGGAGCTCGGCGTGGAGCCGCTCGGGGCTTTCGTCGGGAGCGCGGTCGCCGGCGTCGAGCCCCGAGTGATGGGCATCGGTCCGATCCCGGCGGTCAGGAAGCTCCTCGAACGTACCGGGGTGGCTGTCGGCGAGCTCGACCTCGTCGAGCTGAACGAGGCCTTCGCCTCACAGAGCCTCGTCGTCATACGGGAGCTCGGTCTCGACCCGGAGAAGGTGAATGTCAAGGGCGGCGCGATCGCACTCGGCCATCCGCTGGGAATGAGCGGCGCTCGCCTCGTCGTCACACTGCTGCACGAGTTGCGCCGCCGTGACGGCCGCTACGGGCTCGCCACTCTCTGCGTCGGCGTTGGGCAGGGACAGGCGGCGCTCTTCGAGCGAATCGCCGGGGGTCCAGCGCAGGCCGAGATCGGGTAAAAGCGTTCCATGGATTCGCGCGCTGAGCGGGCCGCGAAGAACGAGTCGCTCTTTCGCGAGGTCAACGAGCGCATCACCGAAACCTCACTCGGGTCGACCGAGTCGTCGCGGGCTGTCTGCGAATGCCAGATCACCGACTGCCTCGAAACACTCGAAGTCACGCTCGAGGAGTACGAAGTGGTGCGAAAGGAGGGAGATCGCTTCATCCTCGTCGAGGGTCACGATGATCCGGAGATCGAGCGCGTCGTCGATCGGACCGACCGCTTCATCGTGGTCGAGAAGATCGGCGAGGCCGGGCAGGTGGCTCGCGACCTCGATCCGCGGAGCTAGCTAACCGGCCGGAGGCCGGATCAGGATCCGGCCGTCGAGCTCCTCCGGCACGAAGGGCAAGCTCCTCTCGTTCAACCAGCTCTGGATCTCGCTCATGAGCTCGGCGCAATCGCGCTTCCCGTCACCGTCGCCACAGGGCACCTCGACGAGGACTGCGCCACTGTCCTCGACAGTTGCGGCTTCCAGGCCGTGCTCGGACAGGAGCTCGACAACGGCTTGCATACCCCGGTTCTGCCCCGGGGATGCCACCGGAAACCCGATATCGTCCCCGCCGCCATGGCGGTAGCAACCGAGCGCGAGTACGGCCTTTTCATCAACGGTGAGTCGACCGAGCCCAAGGCCGGCGGCGTCACCGAGTTGAGCGAGCCGGCGACCGGCGAGCCGCTCGCGCGGGTTGCCCTGGCTTCCGAGCAGGACGTCGACCGCGCAGTCGACGCCGCGCGCGCCGCGCTCGACGGCGACTGGGGCAGGACGCCGCCGACCGAGCGCTCCCGCCTCTTGCACGCCCTGGCCGACGCGATCCAGGCGAACCGCAAGGAACTGGCGGAGCTCGAGGTACGGAACGTCGGCAAGGCGATCTCCTCCGTCAAGGCAGAGCTCCACCAGGGCGTGGAGAACTTTCGCTTCTACGCGTCTGCGATCGGGTCGATCGCCGGGCGCTCCAATCCGATCGGCGGGTCGCTCCTCTTCTACTCCTTGAAGGAGCCGGTTGGCGTCGCCGGCCAGATCGTGCCCTGGAACTACCCGCTGATGATGACGACCTGGAAGCTGGCGCCGGCGCTCGCCGCCGGTTGTTCAGTCGTTCTCAAGCCGGACTCTGCGACACCGTTGACGGCGATTCGCATGGCCGAGCTCGCCGGTGAGGTGGGCTTCCCGCCCGGCGCGATCAACGTCGTCCCTGGAGAAGGAAAGACGGTTGGGGCATACATGGTCAAGCACCCCGGCATCGACAAGATCGCCTTCACCGGCTCGACCGAGACAGGAGCGGAGATCATGCGGCTCGGCTCGGACTCGATCAAGCGTCTGACCCTCGAGCTCGGCGGGAAGAGCCCGAACCTGGTGTTCGCCGACGCGGACCTCGGGGATGCCATCCCGAGCTCGGTCTGGTCGATCTACTACTCCGCGGGCCAGAGCTGCGAGGCGCGATCCCGCGTCCTCGTCGAGCGTCCCCTCTATGACGAGTTCGTCTCGAGGTTCGCCGAGGCTGCGAAGAGTTTGAAGGTGGGCGATCCGCTCGAGTCCGAGACCCAGATGGGCTCGCTCGTCTCACAGGAGCACCGTCAGAAGGTGCACGGATACGTCGGAAGAGGCGTCGAGGAAGGCGCGGAGCTCGTGACCGGCGGCGAGCCCACCGACGGCAACGGCGCCTTCTATCCGCCCACCGTGCTCGCGAAGGTCGACAACTCCATGGCCGTCGCCCAGGAGGAGATCTTTGGCCCCGTCGTCACCATCATCCCCTTCGACGACGAGAAGGACGCCGCAAGGATTGCGAACGATTCACGCTACGGGCTGATGGCGACCGTCTGGACCGGTGACCCGGCGAAAGGGCACCGGCTGGCACGGCGGATCAAGGCCGGCACCGTCGGGATCAACATGCCGTACACCGCCTTTCCCGGAATTCCCTTCGGCGGCTACAAGCAGTCAGGGTTCGGCCGCGAGCTCGGCCTCGACTCGCTCGAGCTCTACCTGGAGACGAAGAGCGTGATCGTCTCGACCTCGCCGAAGCCGTTCAACCCGTTCCAGCTCTAGCGCCGGTGCGCTACCGGTGGGCGGTGCTGGCGGCGGGCACCGCCGCGCAGGCGGGCCTCGCGGCCGTTTTCATCGGCGTGCCGGTGCTCGCTCCGGCGCTGCGTGACGAGTTCGACCTGACGCTCTCCCAGGTGGGGCTCGCGATCTCGGCCTTGTGGATCGGGCCCATCCTGACCCTGCTGGGCTGGGGCATGCTCGCCGACCGCTTCGGCGAGCGCGCGATCCTGGCCGGTGGGCTCGCGGTCTGCGGTGCGCTGACCGCGGCAGCCGGCCGGGCGGGTGATTTCGGGACGTTCCTCGTGCTGATCCTCTTTGCCGGCGCGTTCGGGGCGAGCGTCAACGCCGCGAGCGCGCGGGCGGTGATGCAGTGGTTCCCACCGGAGGAGCGAGGGCTCGCTCTCGGCATCCGGCAGACGGCGATCCCACTGGGCGGCGGGTTCGCGGCCCTGACGCTCCCGTTCGCCGAGCACTCCGGAGGCATCGAGGCAGCGTTCGGCCTGCTGGGTGCCTACTGCATCGTGAGTGCGACGGTCGCCGCCGTCCTCATCCGCGAGGCGCCTGCCCGGGACCCCGAGCTCGAGCGTGCGGTGGTTGCCTGGTCGCTGCGGGACCGGCAGGTCTGGACGTTGTCGTTCGGAAGTGCTCTGTACCTCTTCGCCCAGGTGCCGGTGATGTCGTTCACCGTGCTCTTCCTCCACGATGTCCACGGGGTCTCGGAGACTGCTGCGGCAGGAGTGCTCGTCGGTTGCCAGGTCGGAGCTGCCGGCGGGCGGATCGGAGCTGGTTGGGTCTCTGACCTGCTTGGCAACCGCCTGAGGCCGCTGCGGTGGATCGGCCTGGCCAGCGCCGCCACGCTGCTCGTGACGGCGCTCGTCGCCGACGGTGCCGTGCCGGTGATCGTCGTCATGCTCGTTCTCGCCAGTGCCATCTCGATGTCGTGGAACGGCCTGTCCCTGACGGCTGCAGCCGAGCTCGCCGGCAGGGCTCGAAGCGGGGCAGCCATCGGTTTTCAGCAGACGATGTTGTCGGTGGTCGGCGTCGGCGTGCCGATCACATTCGCTGCGATCGTGGAGTCGACGTCGTGGCAGGCGGCGTTCGGATTCTCGGCGCTCGGGCCGCTCGCGGGCTGGTGGATGCTCGGGACTTTGCGGGAGCGGGTATGAGTCAGAGATGCGTCTATATCCGGAGCTGCGCGGGCCGCGAGTCCGCGCATTGGTCGCCGATCTCGCCTCGATCCTCCTCCTGGTCCTCTTCGCGTTCGCGGGCCTGAAAGTCCACGACGCCGTCGACCGGCTCGCGGTTCTCGGCGAGGGTGTCCAGGCGACCGGCGGCGCCGTGCAGGGCGGATTCGACTCCGCGGCGGAGGCCGTCGATGGGACGCCGGTGGTCGGCGATGACATCGCCGACGGCCTTCGCTCGGCCGGCGAGGGGTCGGGCGGCGAGGTCGTCGAGCTCGGAGAGCGGGGAGAGGACGGCGCCCGCGATCTCGCAGATCTCCTCGGTTTCGTCACCTTCGCCCTACCGGGGCTTCTTCTGCTGACCCGGTGGCTCCCGGGCCGAATCGTGCAGGTCAGGAAGCTCCGGGCCGCATCGCAGGTCTTGGGCGACGGTGGAACGCCCGAGCGCCGGCGGCTGCTCGCTATGCGCGCGGCTTTCTCGCTGCCCTACGGCCAGTTGCTCACGTACACCCGGGATCCGCTGGGAGATCTCGAGGACGGCCGCTACGACGCTCTCGTAGCAGCCGCCCTAGAAGACGCCGGGCTCAGATCCAGCTGAGCTCCTGCTGCAAGATCGGCACCGCGAAGTAGAACGCAAACGCGAGCGCCGAGACGTACATCAGCGGATGCACGCGGGCCCATTGGCCCTGGCAGATCCGAATCCAGACGTAGACGATGAATCCGGCTGCGATGCCGTCCGTGATCGAGAAGGTAAACGGCATGAACATGATCGCGACCGCGGCTGCGAGACCGAGTGCGATGTCGTGGAAGTCGATCCCGGCGAGGCGCCGCTCCGGCGTCGTGGGCCGGCGTGCGGCAGCGGGCTCGCCCTGGCCTGGGTCGTGGCGGAGCGGATCGCCCGACTCGACCTCGGCCTCTTCCTCGATCTCCGTCAGGACGGAGATCATCAGCCAGCCGACGATGATCAATGCAGGCGCCGTGGCCTGCGGCGGCACCATGCCGATCAGCGGTGCCAGGAACATGAACGGGAAGAAGAGGAATCCCGTCACGACGCTCACCCAGCCCGTCCGGCCACCGACACCGACACCCGACGCCGATTCGATGTAGGTCGTCGCCGAGGAGGCCGACGCGAAGCCGCCTACGGCTGCAGCGGCCGAGTCCACCAGCAGCGGCTTCCCGATCTCGGGCATCTCGCCTCGCTCGTCGAGGTAACCCGCCTGCCGGCCGACGCCGACGAGCGTGCCCATCGTGTCGAAGAAGTCGGCGAGGAAGAGCGTGAACGCGAGCGTCAGCGCCGCGATGACCGGCAGCGTCGAGAACGCGTCGAAGCTGATGTCGCCGACCAGGCTGAAGTCCGGAGTCGAGAAGATGTCGTCCGGCCACTTGGCATAGCCGAGGTTCTCGGGATACACGTCGGCGGCGTAGTTGACGATGGTCGCGAAGACCGTCGTCAGGATGATCCCGAGCAGCAGGTCGCCGGGGAAACCGCGGGCCCGCAGACCGATCGTGATCAGCAGCCCGACGATCGTGATGATCACGGGCCAGGTCGTGAAGGCTGCGAGGTCGACGGGGGTCGGTGAGGTGCGGCCCTGGACGAGCCCCGAGTTGTAGAGCCCGATGAACGCGATGAAGAGGCCGATCCCGATCGCGATCGCCTTCTTCAGCTCGAGCGGGATCGCCCGCATGATCGCCTCGCGTAGGCCGAGGAGGACAAGGATCGTGATCGCCACGCCTTCGAGGACGACTAGGCCCATCGCCTCCGGGAAGCCGAGCCCATTGTCGGCGACGAGCGTGAAGGCGACGACGGCGTTGAGCCCGAGGCCCGGCGCGATCGCGTAGGCCATGTTCGTGTAGAGGCCCATGATGATCGTCATCACCCCGGCGACGAGACACGTGGAGGTGAGGACGGCGTCGAAGGGCAGGCCGGCCTCTTCGAGGCCGGGGACTCCCGCGAACCCGAGGATCGCGGGGTTCACGAAGATGATGTAGGACATGACGATGAAGGTCGTCATGCCCGCGACCGTGTCGCGTCCGGGAGTCGTCCGGTTCTCCCGGAAGCGGAAGCGCCTACCGAACGCTGAGCGTTCGAACGACGCGGCAAGCTCACTCATGCAGCTGCTCCTTTCCGCAGGTCCGTGCTGAGTACGACTCTAAACCGCCGTCTCGATGACGTTTTCCACATCGGTGACGGTGCGGGGGCAAATCGGATCGGCGGGACGCTGGAAGAGGATCACGCGTGTGCTCTCGCGGTGTCGTGGATGGAGGAGGCCGGCCTGGAAGTCGAGCTCGACGAGCGTGGGAATGTCGTGGGTCGGTTGCGCGGGACGAAGCCCGATCTGCCCGAGGTGTGGACGGGTTCCCACCTCGACTCGGTGCCGAGAGGCGGCAGGCTCGACGGAGCCCTCGGTGTCGTCGCCGGCCTGGAGGCCGTCTCGGCCGTCGGCCGGTCCGAGCGGACGCTCGCCGTGGTCGTCTTTCGCGACGAGGAGACGGGATGCCACGGGAGTCGCTGGCGTGCGCGGAGCGCGCCGCTGCCCGGGTTTTACGTCGAGCTCCACGTCGAGCAGGGCCCGGTCCTCGCGAACGCGGGCGCGCCGCTCGGTGTGGTCACCTCGATCGCGGGCATCGTCCGTTGCACGCGCGAGTTCTCGGGGAAGGCCGACCATGCAGGGACGACTCCGATGAGCGCCCGGCGGGACGCGCTGACCGCTGCAGCGGAATACGTCCTCGAGGTTCGCGACCGGGCGGCGGCGATCGACGGCGCCGTGGCCACGGTGGGGCAGCTGAAGGTCAAGCCGGGGGCCGCCAACGTGATTCCGGAATCGGCGCGTGTGACGGTGGACGCGAGGGCGCCCGACCAGGAGCGCCTCGACCGCTTGATCGCGGCGCTCGCGTTGGAGGATGCGCACTACCGCATTCCGCCGGCCGCGATGTCGGAACAGGTGCGGGCCGTTCTTGGAGAGGAGGTCGAGCGCCTCGGGCTGACAGTCGTCGAGCTGCCGTCAGGAGCAGGACACGACGCGGAACCGCTGGCCGCCGCAGGAGTCGAAGCCGGGATGCTCTTCGTCCGCAGCCTCAACGGCGGCGTGAGCCATTGCCCGGAAGAACACTCGAGCGACGAAGACATCGCGCTCGCCGTGCAAGTGCTCACGGCAGCCCTCCGCAGGCTCTCGAACCCCAAGTAACAGTCTGTTACTTGGAGCTGAAACGACGCCGAGTTGGCACGTTGTCGTGCCGCCCGAGGAACGACAGTGGGGGAGTGCCGACGATCGCGCCGCGAATTTCCCAAAGACTGCTCGAAGCCATCGTCCGGCTCGACGACAGGACTGTCCCGATCGCAGAGACATCGGCCGAGTCGGACAGGAAGCCGAGCGACTAGGCCTGACGAGGCCTAGCTACGAGCGCGTTCGCGAGATCGTGCATGAGTCCCGGAGGATCAGGCGTCACCGCCCGACAACCGCATCCGTGCTCGTCGACGTTGCGCTCCGCGTGCGTCCACCCGAGGCCGTCGTCGATCACCTCTCGGGGGTCGGAGTAGCGTCCCTCAACCGGTAACCGAGCCCAAGTAACAGTCTGTTACTAGGGTTCTAGCGCTCGCGAAAGGAGATGGGCTTGGCGCCCTCCCACAGCGTCAGCCGGCCGAGCTCCTTCAGCTGCTCGATCCCCTCGACGAGTGTGGCGAAGTGATTCGCCCAGAGCTGGCCCGCTTTGCTCGCGAAGTTGCAGTAGCCGTACGGAAACAGAAGCTCCGTTTCGCTCACGGGTCCCGGGTAGAGGGCGATCTCGCCCGGGTGCGGGTAGCTCGTCGCGTTCTCCGGGCCGATTCCGAGGTCGCGGTCGCCCCAGGGGATCCAGTTCGACTCGCCGCTCCAGCGGCAGTGGATGATCCGGTCCTCGAGGGGGAGGATCGACCGGAAGGCCGCGCAGGTCTGCGGCGCCAGCTCCTCCTCCCAGCGGGCGACGAAGCGAAGTCCGGCTGCCTCGATCTCGAGCACGGCCGGAACCTACTCCAACGACGAGATCCAGGAGCCGAGCGCCTGTCGCTCCTCGTTTGTCATCCCCGTGACATTTCCGAGAGGCATCGCCTTCGAGTCGACCGACTGCGCCTTGATCGCGTCCGCCTGCGACTCGATCTGCTCGAGGGTGGCGAGCTCTACTCCGCCGGGCGGCGACTCGAAACCCTCTCGCGTCGGCGTCTGCGAATGGCACGGGACGCAGCGCTGCTGGACGATCGCCTGCGCCTCCTCTGCGCTCACCGCTCTCGCCGGTCCGCCTCCTCCATCACCGTCGTCCGGCCGGATTGCGACCGCCAGGGCGGCGACGGCGACGGCCGCCGTGACGGGAATCCACCAAACCGTCCGGCCGGCGTGGCGCAAATTGAAGAAGTGCCGCACCCACGCCCCAATGAGGACGAGCGCGACCAGGACGAGCCACTGCCGGTCATGTCCGTAGGTGAACGGGAAGTGGTTCGAGATCATCGTGAAGACGACCGGGAGCGTGAGATAGTTGTTGTGCACCGACCGGCGCTTTGCCTCCAGGCCGGGCGCCGCGTCAGGCTTGCGGCCGGCCTCCTTCGCCCGGATCAGCTCCCAGTGCGCCGGGATGATGTTGAAGAGGACGTTCCCGGCCATGATCGTGCCGAGCATCGCGCCCACTTGGAGGTAGGCCGCCCGTCCGCTGAAGACCTCGCTCGCACCGTAGGCCGCGGCCGCCACGAGTCCGAGCAGAAGGACGCCGAGCAGAAGCTCGCTGCGAAGGACACGGCAGGCGAGGTCGTAGAGAAGCCAGGCGATGCCGAGCCCCATGAGGCTCAGCGTGATCGCCGCGGCCGAGGAGATGTCCCTGACGGACTCGTCGACGAGGTAGGTGTCGGCGTCGAAGTAGTAGAGGACGACGAGCAGCGCGAAGCCCGACAGCCAGGTCGCGTAGGCCTCCCACTTGAACCAGTGCAGCGGCTCCGGGAGCTCTCGCGGCGCGACCGTCCACTTGGAGATCCGGTAGAAGCCGCCGCCGTGGATCTCCCAGGTCTCGCCGCTGACCCCGTCCTCGACGTCTCGACGCTCGCGCGGCCTTCCGAGGTGGTTGTCGAGGGCAACGAAATAGAAGGACGTTCCGATCCAGACGATTCCCGCGACGACGTGCAGCCATCGGATCAAGAGGTCGAGCCAGTCGTTCCAGTACGGGTCGATCACCGTTCCAGCCAGCGGCTTCGCGCGATTGCGACGAGTTCCCGGATGCCGGTCTCGATCTCTTCCTCGTGCGACCGCTCGAGGCGCTCCCGAAGGATCGGAAGGATCTCGGCTCGCGAGCGGCCGTCAACGAAGACGACGAAGCGGAAGCCGAACTTCTCCTCGTAGACCTGGTTCAGGTAGGCGAGCTCGGTGATCACAGCGGGCTCCTCGCCGGTTTGCTCGGGCGAGGGCTCGCCAATCCGGGGGTGCGTCCCGAGAGCTTCCACCTTGTCGCTGTCGGAGAGGGAGAGCGCCACGTCCTCGGCGCGGTCGAGCGGCTCGTCGATCTCTGCAAGGAGGTCGACGAGAAGTGGGCGCCCGCTGAAGAGCTCCTCGAGCTCCTCGACCGTCAGCTTCCGCGGTAGCTCGCGCATCCGTATGGGGAGACGAGGAGCGGGACGTGGTAGTGCCCATCGTCGAGTGCGATCTCGAGCTCCACGCGGCGGAAGAACGGTGACGGGGGGTGGAAGACGAGGCGATAGTCGCCGGGGTCGAGGCCCGAGGCGAGCTCCGGGATCCGGCCGTCCTCGTCCGTCTGCCCGGAGCCCACCGGATCGTCTCCGTGCAGAAGCTCGACCCGGACGCCTCGTGCGGGCTCGCCGCGGCCGGTGTCGAGGACGTGTGTCGACAGCGATGCGCTCACGGGAGGAACTTTCTCGCCTGAGTGCGATGTTCCCGCGCGATCTCGCTTTCGTCCGCCCGCGCGAGCTGCCCGTCGCCCACGACCTCGGCTCCATCGACGTAGAGGCGATCCACCCGGTGAGGCCCAGAGAACACGAGGCCGGCGACGGGGTCGGTCGCCCCGCCGAGCTCCAGACCGTCTGTCCGCCATACGGCGACATTCGCACGCTTGCCGGCCTCCAGTGAGCCGATGTCGTCGCGCCGCAGAACATCCGCGCCCCCCCGAGTTCCGAGCCGTAGGGCCTCCCGGGCGGTCATCGCCTCGGGCCCCCCTCGGCCCCGGGCGACGAGGAGCGCCTGCTTCACCTCGAGGAAGAGGTCGCTGCGCTCGTTCGAGGCCGACCCGTCCACCCCCAGCCCGACGGGCGATCCGGCGTCGACGAGGTCGCGCACCGGCGCCACGCCGGCGCCGAGGCGCAGGTTGGAGGTCGGGCAGTGCGCGACGCCTACGTGCAATTCGCCGAACCGCCGAACGTCGTCCGGGGAGAGGTGGACGCAGTGCGCGCACCAGACGTCGTCCGCGAGCCAACCAACCTGATCCAGATACTCGACCGGGCTGCAGCCATAGAGCTCCCGGCAGTACGCATCCTCCTCCACGGTCTCGGCGAGATGGGTGTGGAGCGCAGCACCGTGCTTCCGCGCCAGCTCCGCCGACTCGACCATCAGCTCCTTCGTCACGGAGAACGGCGAGCACGGCGCGACGGCGACGTCGAGCCCGCGCTCGACCAGCGCCTCGGTCTCCGCGAGGATCGTGTCCCGGTCCTCGACGAGCTCGTCGGGCGGCAGGCCGCCCTGCGATTCGCCCAGATCCATCGAGCCCCGGCCGAGAACCAGGTGGACGCCGAGCTCGGACGCCGCGCGGAGCAGCCCCTCGATCACGTCCGGCTGCCCCCGCGGGAAGACGTAGTGGTGATCGAAGACGGTGGAGCAGCCCGACAGCGCGAGCTCGGCGAGCCCCGTTCGCGCCGCCGCGTACTCGGCGTCGCCGTCGAGCCGCGACCAGATCGGGTAGAGCGTCTTCAGCCAGGTGAAGAGGTCGGCCTGCTGCGCCCGCGCTCTCGTCAGGGTCTGGTAGAGGTGGTGGTGGGTGTTCACGAGGCCGGGGGTGACGACCGCCCCGGCGACATCGACGGTCTCGTCTGCTTCCGGGCGGCTGCCACTACCGGCTTCCGCGATCAGCCCGTCTTCCAGGAGCACCCAGCCGTCCTCGTGCTCCGTCCCGGCGTCGTCCATCACGACGACATGGGCGCTGTGGAGGATGATGCTCAAGCCCGTAGCGGGACGAGCTCGAAGCGGTCGACGTCAACGAGTCCGCGGTCGGTGATCTTCAGGCTCGGGATCACGGACAGGGCGAGGAACGCCATGGTCTGGAACGGTGAGGGCAGCTCGCAGCCGAGCGACCGCGCCGCCTCCACGCAGGCGCGGCTGGAAGCGATCACCTCGTCGAGCCCGGCGTCCGACAGCAGACCGGCGATCGGGAGCTGCAGCTCGGCCCGCACGATCCCGCCGTCGACCACGACCACGCCGCCCCCCGTGTCGGAGAGGCGCCGAACCGCGCGCAGCATGTCGTCGTCCTTGACGCCGACGACGACGATGTTGTGCGCGTCGTGCGCAACGGTCGAGGCCAGCGCCCCGGACTTCAGCCCGAAGCCACGTACGAATCCGAGGCCGACGCGTCCGGTCCCGAGATGCCGCTCGACGACCGCGATCTTCAACAGGTCACGCTCCGGATCGGAGACGGCCTTTTCTCCGTCGACCTTCGGCTCATCGGTGAGCGAATCGGTGACGATCTGGTCGGGCACGATCCCGATCACCCGCGCCTGACCGGCGTCTTCCCACGGCACGACGAAGTCGTTCGTCGAGAGAGGCCGGATCCGGACGGTGTGGCGAACCCACTCTGGCACGTCGAGCTTCGGGATCTCGCCGACGGGGCGGCCCGCCTTCAGCACGAGCTCCGGGTCGAACCGCTCGAGGTCGGGAAGAACGAGCACGTCGGCCTGGTACCCCGGTGCCAGCGCGCCGAAGTCGCGGAGCCCGTGCCACAGGGCGGGGTTGAGGGAGGCCATCACGAGGGCATCCTCGGGAGCGACGCCGGCGGCGACGGCCGCGCGCACCATCGAGTTGATGTGTCCCTCTTCGGCGACGTGCTCCGGCTCCCGGTCGTCGGTGCAGAACGCCAACCGGTGCGGGCCGAACTCGTGGACGAGCGGCAGCAGGGCGTGGAGGTTCCGTGCCCCCGACGCCTCGCGGATCAGTACCCACATCCCGGCCCGGAGCCGCTCGCGCCCCTCCTCGATCGTGCTCACCTCGTGGTCGGAGCGAATCCCGGCGGCGGCATACGCGTTCAGCGCCTTCCCGTGGACGGACGGTGCGTGGCCGTCGACGTGAGTGGCTCCCGCCAACGCGAGCTTCGCCAGCTCGGCGTCGCTGCCGGAGACGACACCCGGGAAATTCATCATCTCTGCCAGGCCGAGCACGCGCTTTCTCCGCAGGAGCCCTTCGAGATCTCCGGGAAGGAGCGGTCGCCGCGGCGACTCGAACTCTGACGCAGGCACACACGAGGAAGCCATGAAGAAGACGTCTAGCGGAAGGTCGTGGCAGAGGTCGGCGAGCCAGTGGATGCCGTCCGTCCCGAGCACGTTGGCAATCTCGTGCGGGTCGGCGACCACGGCGGTCGTTCCCATCGGGAGGACGAGCCGGGCGAACTCGTCCACGAGCAGCTTCGACGACTCGAGGTGCATGTGGGCGTCGATGAAGCCTGGCGCCAGCCAGCGGCCCGACGCGTCGAGCACCTCCCGCCCCTCGTAGTCGCCGAGGCCGGCGACGTAGCCGTCCACGATTGCCAGGTCTCCCTCGAGCCACTCGCGGGTGAAGGAGGAGAACACGCGTCCTCCATGGATCACGAGGTCGGCGGGTTCGTCTCCGCGGGCGACGGCCAGGCGTCGGCTGAGATCGGGCATTGCAGGGAGAACGTACTAGCCTTGGCGCCGTGGAGGTATTCACGCCCCGCTCGCTCGAGGAGGCGCTTCGCCTGAAGGCGGAGCAGCCTTCAGCGGTACCCATCGAGGGCGGCACCGATGTGATGGTGGAGCTGAACTTCGACCGGGCGAGACCCGAGGCGCTCCTCAATCTGAACGAGGTTGCCGAGCTCAGGGGCTGGTCCCGGGACAACGGCTTGCTCCGGCTCGGTGCAAGCCTGACCTACACGGAGGCGATGGCTGCGCCCCTCTCAGAGCAGCTTCCCGCGCTGGCCGAAGCCTCGCGAACAGTCGGCTCCCCGCAGATCCGTAACCGCGGGACGCTCGGAGGGAATCTCGGTACGGCGTCGCCCGCCGGGGATGCCTTGCCGCCGCTCCTCGTCGAGGCGGCGGAGGTGGAACTCTCGAGCGTTCGGGGTGTGCGGACGCTGGCGCTCGAGGACTTCCTCGTCGGCCCGAAGCGGAACGCACTCGAGGCCGACGAGTTGATCACTGCGGTGCTCGTCCAGCCGAGCGGCGCCCGGCAGACGTTCATGAAGGTCGGGCCGCGGAACGCCATGGTCATCGCTGTCTGCTCGCTGGCGGTCTCCGTCGACCAGGAGCGGAGCGAGCTCCGCGCCGCCTACGGATCGGCGGGCCCGGTGACGGGGCTCGTGACCGCGCCGCTCGACGAGGTCGATTCCTTTCCCGAGCGCGTCGCAGAGGCGGCAAGCCCGATCGACGACGTCCGCGGCAGCGCCCGGTACCGGCGACACGCCCTCCGCGTGCTCGCCGAGCGTGGGCTTCAGCGCTGCCTGACATGAGGATCGAGCTCAGCGTCAACGGAGAGCGGAAGCAAGCGGACGTGTGGCCCGGCGAGAGCCTGCTCTTCACTCTGCGGGAGAAGCTCGGGCTTCCAGGCTCGAAAAACGCCTGTGAGCAGGGGGAATGCGGCTCGTGCTCCGTGCTCCTCGATGAGAAGCTCGTCTGCTCCTGCCTAGTTCTGACCGCGCAGGCGCAAGGCCACGAGATCGTTACGGTCGAGGGCATCGCCGAGGACGACCGCCTTCACCGGGTGCAGGAGGCCTTCGTCCAGACCGGTGCCGTCCAGTGCGGTTTCTGCACCCCCGGCCTGATCGTTGCGACGGTCGACCTCCTCGCTCACCGCCCGGAGCCCTCCGACGACGAGATCCGCGAGGCCCTCTCCGGGAACCTCTGTCGCTGCACCGGCTACCAGAAGGTCTTCGACGCCGTCCGTCTGGCGGCCCGGGCATGAGCACGCCCGCGACGAGACGAAAGCTGGAGCTCGGCCGGGTAGGGGAGTCCGTAAAAAGAGTCGACGCGATTCCGAAGGTCACCGGCGAATTCGCGTACTCGAGCGACCTCTTCGCCGCCGGGATGCTCTGGGGGCACACGCTCCGGAGCCCGCACGCCCACGCCCGCATCCTCTCGATCGACATCTCAGAGGCCGTCGGGCTGGCCGGGGTGCACGCCGTGCTAACGCACGACGACGTTCCGGGCGACAAGCGCTACGGGCTGGAATTTCCCGATCAGCCGGTCCTCGCGTTCGACCGGGTTCGGTACTTCGGTGAGCCGGTCGCCCTCGTCGCGGCGGAGCATCCCGAGCAGGCGCGTCGCTCTGCGGCCGCGATCAAGGTGGAGTACGAGCCGCTCGAGCTGGTGGTCGATCCGGAGCTCGCTGCCGACCAGCCAGCGATCCACCCGCAACATTGGACCCAGGGGCACGGTTACCGCGACGACCCGAGGCCGAACGTCGTCCGTGACATGCGAATCGAGCGCGGCGACCCGGATGCTCGAGCCGACGTCTCCGTCGAGGGCTACTACGAGCTCGGCATCCAGGACCAGGCCTTCCTCGGCCCGGAGTCGGGGCTCGCCGTCCCGGACGGCGAGGGCGGCGTGGACATCTACGTGGCGACCCAGTGGCTCCACGTCGACCGCGACCAGGTGGCGCCCTGCCTCAACCTCTCGCGCGAGCAGGTGCGCATCCACCTCGCGGGGGTCGGTGGAGCGTTCGGCGGCCGCGAGGATCTGTCCATGCAGCTCCACGCCGCGATGCTCGCGCTGCACACGAATCGTCCCGTGAAGATGGTTTACAACCGCGAGGAGTCGTTCTTCGGGCACGTTCACCGGCACCCCGCGCGGATCTGGGCGGAGCACCGGGCCAATCGGGACGGGAAGCTCGTCTGCGTCCGCATGCGGATCCTGCTGGACGGCGGGGCCTACGCCTCGAGCTCGACGGCGGTGACCTCGAATGCCGCGTCGTTCGCCGTCGGCCCCTACGCGATCGAGAACGCGCTGATCGAGTCGACCTGCGTCTACACGAACAACCCTCCGTGTGGCGCCATGCGCGGATTCGGGGCAGTCCAGACCTGCTTCGCCGCCGAGGCGCAGATGGACAAGCTTGCGGCCGAGCTCGGGATGGATCCCGTCGAGCTGCGGCTACGGAACGCGCTGGCCTCGGGGGACGAGCTGCCGACCGGCCAGAAGATCACCGGCTCGATGCCGGTCGAGGAGGTCATCCGGCGCGCGGCCGCCATCCCGGTTCCCGATCCCGAGGAGCTGCCGCGCGACCCGATCCGGCTGCCGGGCGGCGCGGGGAACACGACCCGGGGCGACGGCGTACAGCGCGGCGTCGGCTTCGCCGTCGGGTTCAAGAACATCGGCTATTCGGAGGGCTTCGACGACTACACGGCCGCCCGGGTGCGGCTTTTCGCGGACACGGACGGCGACCTGGTCGCGGAGATCTACTGCGCCGCCGCCGAGGTCGGACAGGGCGTGACGAACGTGATCCTCCAGACGGCGCGAACCGAGCTCGAGCTCGAGAACGTGATGCTCGCACCGGGGACGACGGGCGAGGTGGGTTCGGCCGGCTCCGCGTCGGCCTCCCGCATGACCTGGATGGCCGCCGGCGCGGTTCAGGCGGCATGCCGGGCGGTGCGGGACGAGCTCGACCGCCGCGGCGACGGCCTCGCTTCCGGCGAGGAGATCGACCTCGAACGCATCTACCGGCACCCCCGAACCGGGCCGCTCGAGCCCGAGACCGGGCAGATCACCATGGAGCGCGCGCATGTCTCGTTCGCCGCGGCCGCGATGCGAGTCGTCGTGGAGGTGGACGTCGATCTCGGTCTGACCCGGGTCGTCTGGATCGGCACCGCCCAGGACGTCGGCACGGCGGTCAATCCGCAGGCGGTCTACGGGCAGATCGAGGGAGGAACCGCGCAGGGCCTCGGGCTCGCGCTCATGGAGGAGATCCAGACTCGCGACGGCTTGATCACGAACGCGAGCTTCACCGACTACCTGATCCCGACCGCACTGGACATGCCGCCGGTCGTCGCGGAGCTCGTCGAGCATCCGGAGCCCGAGGCGCCGTATGGCGTCAAGGGCGTCGGCGAGCCGCCGACGGTCGTATCGACCGCGGCGATCATGTCGGCGATGCGCGCTGCAACGGGCCGGGAGCTCAACCGAGTCCCGGTCAAGCCGGACGACATCGTCTTCTCGGGTCCCTAGCCGGCTCGGGAGAGTGAGAGCGCGGCGCCGGCGGCCAGCAGCAGCAGGCCGAGGACTCGCCACCGGTCGATCGGGATCGCGTCCTGCGCGAGCCAGCCGTAGCGGTCGACCAGCGCCGCCATGATCAGGTTTCCGGCGATGAAGAGGCCGATCGTGGCGGCGACGCCGATCCTCGGCACGGCCAGCGTCGCCGCGAGGACGATCAGGACGCTGGCGGCGCCTCCCACCCACAGCCAGACCGGCTCGTGCGCAGCTGCGCGGACGCCGGCGAAGCTCCGCTCCCAGACGAGCACGACGGCGACGGCGCAGAGGAGCGAGATGAAGACCGAGAACGCGACGGCCGACGCAGTGCCCACGCGCCCGCCGAGCTCGCCCATGACCGCAGCCTGAACCGCCCCGGCCAGGCCTGCGACGAACGTGACCGAGACGACGAGCGCCGTTCCGCTGGACACGGGGCGAAGCTATACGCTCACGCGCGTCGCCGACGGAAGGAGAGCGGATGGTGCGCGTGTTCGTCCTCTACGAGGAGAAGCCGGATCCCGAGCGGTACCAGCAGCACGCGGAGCTCTGCCGCAAGGTGCCGGGCGGGACGTTCAGGAACGGCGCCGTGTTCGGAGCGCCGATGGGGGAGCCGAAGTTTCCCTACTACGCCGAGTGGGAGTTCCCCGACATGGACGCGTTCAAGTCGGCGGCCCGCACCGAGGAGTTCATGGCGACCGGCAAGGATGCGATGGAGATGGGAGGCCGCTTCCACGTCCACTTCGCCGAGGTCGAATGACCCAGCCTGCCTACCCCTCGCCCGTCTCCCCTGACGAGCTGGGCTTCGAGTTCATCGTCTACGAGAAGGCGCCGCCCCGCGCGTCGATCACGTTCAACCGGCCCGAGGTGCTGAACGCGTTCAACTTCAAGATGCTCCGTGAGCTCGCACGCGCCTGCGAGGACGCCTCGTGGGATGACGAGATCCGCGTCGTCGTCCTGACCGGGGCCGGTCGTGCGTTCTGCGTCGGCGCCGACTTGCGCAACTGGGCCGACGAGTACCTCGGCAAACCGACGGAGTACTGGAAGTGGTTCGGCGCCTTCAAGGACGCCCACGACCGCCTTCGTGAGATCGGCAAGCCCACACTGGCGAGGATCAACGGCATCGCGGTCGGCGGAGGCAACGAGTTCCAGATGGC
>Ga0136620_10000467_pt1 | contig 18414 bp, 13 predicted proteins | sample AntDrymUQ4162106_2_FD_104806 | JGI IMG/M metagenome (GOLD analysis project Ga0136620, IMG submission 104806) | Polar desert sand microbial communities from Dry Valleys, Antarctica - metaG UQ416 (21.06) | ecosystem: Environmental > Terrestrial > Soil > Desert | place: Antarctica: Dry Valley... | reverse complement strand
CGCGGAGGCCGCACGCAGGTGGGTCGAGACCTGGCGCCGCGGGTGGCCGGCGAAGGACGTCGACTCGATCGCCGCTCTCTATTCCCCCGAGGCTGTCTACCGGGCGCTAGCGTTCCGTGAGCCGGACCGGGGCCTCGGCGGCGTCCGGCGCTATCTCGAGCAGAACTTCGCCGCCGAGCACGAGCTCGAGTGCTGGTTCGGGGAGCCGGTGATCCAGGGAGACCGCGCGGCCGTCGAGTGGTGGGGAACCTGGATCGAGGAGGGCACGCGATTGGCGATGGCCGGCGCGACGGTTCTTCGCTTCGACACGGCAGGCCTCGTGGTCGACCATCGTGACTACTGGAACCAGTCTGATCGGCCGGAGCGACCGTACTCGGGGTGGTGAAAAGCTAGGAGCTCTCACGGACGAACGAAGGTCGCGCGCACCGACCTCGCCGCCGAGAGGCGAACCGAGCACGGGACGAGGCCCTTGCAGGCGCCCGACCAGCCGGCGAACCGCGAGCGGGCGGCAGGGGTGACGCGCAGCGCGACGACCGAGTCGCGCGTGAAGGTGAAGCGGCAGGCCGCCGGGCAGGAGATGCCGGCCGGCCGGCTCGTGACCTTCCCGGCCGCGCCGCGGCGGCGGACGACCGAGACGCTGAGCGTGGCCTGAAAGGCGAAGCGAGCGACGACGGAGGTCGCGGCACTCACCGTCACCGCGCAGGAGGCTGTCCCCCTGCACGCGCCTCCCCAGCCGAGGAACCGTGCGCTGGGCTGCGGGCTAGCCCGGAGCGTCACCGCCGACCCGCCGTCCCACAGGATCGAGCAGGCCACAGGACAGGCGATTCCCGGCAGGTCGCTGACGACCGACCCAGGCCCCTGCAGGCTCACGGTCAGCGGCTGGCGCAGCAGGTCGAGCCGGCTGAGCCAGCCCGAGTCCTGGACGTCGAACCAGGACCCGGTGTGTCCGTAGTAGTCGTCACGACCGGCGTCGAGCACGAGCTGGGACAGGCCCTGGCCCCGGGACACCGGGTACATCAGGTCGTTCTCGAGGTCGCACGGGTGGCCCGGATCGCCGGGACAGGGGTGCAGCGGGCCGGGTGAAACGAGCGCGCCGAGATTGTGGACGAGCTCGTGCGCGGCGACGCTCGCCGTGACAGCCTCCAGTCCGAGGTCCTCCGGCCGGCAGACCGTGCCGAGGAAGACAGCCGCGACCGCCCTGAGCCCTCCCTGATCCGGGAGCACCAGGCTCTGCCCGCACACGTTCTGAGCCTCGACCGGCCCGTCGTAGAAGAGGAGGATCTTCTTCGCCGGGTCGTCGAAGCCCGCGGCCGCCAGGTCGGTCGCCAGCCGCAGGAACCTCGAGTCGAGAGGCGCGAAGTACGCGCCGTCGTGCGCGAGCTGCACGCGCGAGATGTCGAGCTGCCCGAAGCCGGGCTCGCAACCCGGGAACGGGAAGAGGTCGAAGCGTGGCGACCGGGCGGGGTCCTGTCCTCGCCACCACGCGTCGATGCCCGCCACGTCCGAGGCGATCAGCGACGCGAGCGAGGCGAACCGGTCCGCTCCGCCGGCGGGAATGGCATAGACGACGTGCACCTGCCGCCCGCTCGAGCCCTCGGGCTTGCGGTCGGCTCCGGCCGCGTCCGTGCCGCACCAGCGAACGTGCGTCGCCGGCCGGAGGCCCGTGCCCGGTGCGAGCGGGCGCTGCACGCGGACGGAGGCGGGTGCGGAGGGCTGTTTGGCAGGCGTCCCCGCTGCCCCGGTCAGAGCGGCGGCGACGCAGGCCGCGAGGGCCGGCAGACCCGCGAAGAGACCCCTCCCCACGACCGGACCCTATTTGCCTGCGAAGATGATCCGGAGCGCTTCCTCCACGCAACCCCGCCCGCCGCACCGCTCGAGCACCCGGTCGGCAGCGGCCTTCGCCTCCTCGGCCGCGTCGGCGGGGGCGAGCCCCAGCCCGACGAGCTCGAGCGCAGGAGCATCGCGCGCGGCATCGCCGACGTAGCAGATCTGGGCCAGGGGGACGTCGAGCGCGGTCGAGACGCCGTGCACCGCCGCCGCCTTGTCGCGGTGGCCCGCGTACACGTGCTCGATCTCGAGCTTGCGCGCGATCGCGTCCACGATCGGCGTCTCTTCGCCGGTCACGAGCACGACGTCGAGCCCCTTCCTCCGCGCGGCGAAGATCGCGTCGATGTCCCGGAAGAACAGGGCCTTCGACTCCCGGCCCGCTTCGTCGAGGACGACCTCGCCGTTCGTCAGCACCCCGTCCACGTCGAGGGCGAGGACGCGGATCATCCGACCCGCCGCAGCTTCTCCATCACGGGCCGCTCGCTCTCGTAGACCCGCTTCTCGCCGTCTCCGCGCGCGCGCTCCCAGGTGCGAATCTCGCGCACGAGCCGCGCGATCCCCTGCGGCTCGACCGACGCGGCCTGGTCCGAGCCCCACATCGCCCGGTCGAGCGTGATGTGCCGCTCCACGATGCACGCGCCGAGCACGACCGCCGCGAGCGTCGTGTAGAGCCCCACCTCGTGCCCGGAATAGCCGACGGGAACGCCGTAGCGCTCGGCGAGACGCGGGATCACTCGGAGATTCAGCTCGTCGGGGCTCGAGGGGTAGGTGCTCGTCGTGTGCATGAGGATCAGCTTGTCCCGCCCGAGGATGTCGACGGCGCGGTCGATCTGCTCCAGCGAGCTCATCCCGGTCGAGAGCACGATCGGCCGGCCCTTGGCACGCGTGTGCTCGAGCAGCCCGTCGTCGGTCAGGGAGGCCGAGGCGATCTTGTAGCAGGGCGGGTCGAAGCGGTCGACGAAGTCGACGGAGCCCTCGTCCCAGCAGGAGGCGAGCCAGCGCATGTCGAGGCTGCGACAGAAGGCGGCCACCTGCTCGTAGTCGTCCGCCTCGAACTCGAGCCCGAGCTTGAGGTCGCGGTTCGTGTCGCCGAAGGGGCTCTCGCGCGGGCGGTCGAGCTCGTCGGCCGCGTAGACCGTCTCGATCGTCCGCTTCTGGAACTTGACCATGTCGACGCCCGAGCTCGAGGCGGCACCGATCAGCTGCTTGGCCACCATCACGTCGCCGTTGTGGTTGATCCCGATGTCTGCCATGACCACCACGGGTCGGCCGGGCCCGACCTCGCGGTCGCCGATGCGGACGGGCGCGAGCTCCATGCTCATCCGGCCTCGACGAACGCTGCGACGCGCCGGTCGAGCTCGGCTGTGCGCTCGCGGAGCGCCTCGACCGCCCGTCGGAGCCGCGCCCGGACGTCGTCCGCGTCCCGGAGCGCCCTGCTCATCGCGGTGTAGGCCCGCTCGCCGACATCCGGGTCGAGCACGTCCAACGTCAGGTCGCCGAGACCGGCGTCTGCCATGAACTCGCGCATCCGGGCCTGCGAGACGAGCGGCACCGTCGGCGTGCCGAGGCCGATCGCCGGGTTCATCGAGTGGATCCGCATGCTGACCGCGAGACTCGCCTTCGCGTAGAGATCGTAGAAGTACGGCCCGTGCGCGGTCGGAAGACCCGCGTTGGCGGTCACCGTACGCAGCTTCAGCTCGTCCGGAAGCTGCGAGAGGAAGGCGTTCGTGAGCGGCAGGTCGCCGAAGCCGTGCGGTGCGAGGACGAGTTGCAGGTCGTGCTCGGCCGAAAGCCGCTCGAACGCCCTGGCGAGGCCGCTCAGGAGGCGCCCGCGCGCCCTCGTCCAGCCGCGGGTCCGCAGAAAGAGCGCCCGTAGCCGCTCCTCCGAGAGCGTGCCGCCGAGGCGCCGCCAGAACTGCTCGCGGAGCGCGCCGCCGAAGCGATAGAGCTCGTCCTCGGCGTTCAGCGAGACGATCACGTTCACCTTGCCGATGGCGAGCTCGGGGTGCCAGGCGTCCCGGACCGGGACGTAGAGCGCGGAATCCGGCGCCTCGAGAATCCGCTCGGACGGCCTGCCGAGCACGCCCTCGAGCCATTGCTTCGTGCCGTCGTTTCGAGCCGCGAAGAGCACGCGGTCACTCGAGACGACGTGCTCCAGCATCCGCCTCAGCGCGCCAACGTGGTGGTAGCGCCGGTACGGCCACGTCCGCTGGGAGACGCCGTAGAAGACGATCGGCTTCTCGATCCGCTGCCAGAGCTCGAGCGGCAGGTCGAAGCGCGAGCCGGTCGCGGCGTAGCGCTCGCGGCCCTCGAAGGTGACGGCCCCGCCGACGAGCAGGGCGTCGCAGCCCGAGTTGACCCGCTCCACGAAGCGCTCGTCGAAGCTCCGCAGGCCGCGGCTGTATTCGTCCCAGGGCTCGCGATCGAAGCGCACCTCGCCGGGCCAGTCCTCGCGGAGCACGCGCTCGAGCCCGAGGATCAGCGCCGCGTTGCCGATGTTGTTGCTGCGGTGGTTCGCGAGGTGCAGCAGGGTCGTCGCCACGGCAGCTAGTGCCTCGGCAACGTTACTGGGCGAGGCACTAAACCACGGCGGCCTCGGCCGCGGGCTCGATCGCCCAGGAGTGGTGGACGAGCACGGGCCCGAAGTAGTCGGTGCTCGGCGGCAGGCGGTCGGTGCCGAAGAAGTCGCCCTCGCCGACGACGAGGCTGCCGGCCCGGTAGACCTTGTCCACGAGCTCGCGACCGGCGAACAGGGAGAAGCGGAAGTCGTAATGGCCGGGTGCGAGCGGCAGCTCCGGGACGTCGCAGACGAGGCGCCCCCTGGCCGGGGCCCGGCCGAGGTCGGGCGAGGCGACCTCGCTGACGAAGGAGAGGAGGCCCCGGTCGCCGCTGTCCGAGACGACGATGTTCGCCTTCAGCTCGTCGAGGTCGCCGCCGTCGGAGGCGTACTCGAGCACCAGGCGGAGCGCTGCCCCGGCGCGGATGTCCTCGACGGGCTGGCCCGCGGGGTCCTCGATCCGGAAGCTGGTGACCCGCACGCGCCCTGAGCCGACCCGGTCGAGCCGATCGGCCAGCGAGGAGTCCTCGCCGGAGCGCATCGCCCGGACGTACCGGTCGATCGCCTCGGCAGTCCGGCCGCTGAAGGCGATCCGGCCGTGGTCGAGCCAGATCGACTCCGGGCAGAGAGCTGAGACCGACGGCAGCTTGTGGCTGACGAAGAGCACGGTCCGGCCGCCGCCGGCGACCTCGCGCATCTTGCCGAGGCAGCGCTCCTGGAAGGCCACGTCCCCGACCGCCAGCACCTCGTCGACGACGAGGATCTCCGGCTCGAGGTGAGCCGCGACCGCGAAGCCGAGCCGGACCGCCATCCCGCTCGAGTAGAACTTGAGCGGCGTGTCGACGAAGCGCGCGACGCCCGAGAACTCGAGGATGTCGTCGAGCTTGCGGGTGATCTCCGAGCGCCGCATCCCGAGGATCGCGCCGTTCAGGTAGAGGTTCTCGCGCCCGGTCAGCTCGGGGTGGAAGCCGGTTCCGACCTCGAGCAGGGCTGCGACCCGGCCGCGGAGTTCGACCGTCCCCTCCGTGGGATCGGTGATGCGCGAGAGGATCTTCAGAAGCGTGCTCTTGCCGGCCCCGTTTCGCCCGACGATGCCGAGGATCTGGCCCGGCTCGACGTCGAAGGAGACCCCGTCGAGGGCCCAGAGCTCGTCGCGCACCTGTGCCGACCGCTCCCGGCGGAGCATCGAGGCCGCACCGCTAGCGAGCGCGTCTCTGAGGGTCTTGTAGCCCGCGCGCTGGCCGAGGCGGTAGCGCTTGCGGAGGCCCTCGGCCCTGATCGCGAGCTCGCTCACGGCCGCGAGAGGAGCTTGCGGTAGACGTAGAGCCTGCGCGCGACGAGCGCGCGGCCCTGACGGAGCCGCGAGTCGACGTTCATCGTCTCCCAGCGGTCGAGCGGGAGCCAGCTCCGAAGCAGGCGCGCACGGCTCGGGGTCGCGCCGCCGTTCCGCTCGTAGCCGAGCTCCGCGGCCAGCTCGGCGGTGGCGAGCTCGATGAACGCCGCCTCGCGGGGGGTGACGACGCCGTCGGCGGGTCGCTGCAGGTCGGCCACCGGGTGCTCCGGAGCCCGATTCGGCTGCTCCCGCAGATGCCTGCCGCCGAGCGCGGTCTGCAGCTCCGGCTCGGCGGGCGGGCGGATCCCAAGCCAGTCGCAGATCTCGGTGACCACGCGCGTCGGCTCGCTGCAGAGCTCCTCGTAGCGGACGAGCAGGTGCCGGGCCGGGTCACGACGGCCGACCCCGAGCACGTAGCGCGCGTGCGGCAGCCACCGGCGCTCGAGGAATGTGCGGAGCACGTCGCCACCCTGGAACCAGAAGGGCTTGCGCTTGACGACCATGTCCGTGCGCTTCAGGGAGGCGTAGTTGGCCGAGGGATCGCGCACGAGATGGAGGAGGCGGAGCCCGGGGAAGAGCTCGAGGTAGCGCCCCGGGTGCTCGACCTCGATCGTCTTGAAGCCGTGAATCGCCTCGGGGGACAGGCCGGGCGGCGCGTAGGCCGCCCGGACGCCGTCGAGGAATGCCTCGAGCCTCCGCTCCGGAGGGCCGCTCGAGGCGCGGAGCGCGGCGAGGGGGTCAGCGTGGGGCTCATTTTCCCCCTCGAGGCGCCCCAGGTAGGTCTCGCGCAGCTCGGCGAGCTGCCCCTCGGCCCAGCGGTCGAGCGAGCCCGGCTCCGAGGCGAGCCAGTCACGCAGCTCGAGGAAGCGGAGCTCGATCGGGTAGATCCAGAGGTCCGGGCTCCCGTCGAGCAGCCGCATCAGGAGCGTCGAGCCGTTGCGGCCGGCGCCGAAGATCCCGAGAGCGGCGCGCTCCTGCATCGGTCAAGGGTACGCGAAGGCCCCCCGGCCTATCCTTCGGCGTCGTGTCCCGCGAGACGCTGTTCGAGATCCCCTACGACCCCGACTGGGGCTACGAGCGCTCGTTCTTCCTCGACAACGAGCTCCGCTATACGAAGATGCACCGGCTGCTCCGGGAGTCACTCGGCGACCTCGCCGGACGTCGCGTGCTCGACCTCGGCTGCTGCCGCGGGCTGCTGCTCGAGCGCTTCCGGGCCTATCCCGGCGTCGAGCTCGTCGGGCTCGAGATCGACCAGGAGGAGACCCGGCTCGCGCAGCGGCGCGGCCTCAACCCAGTGCGGCACCACATCAACCGCTTCGACGGCGACCGGATGGTCGCCAGCCTGCCCTTCGTGGCGGAGAGCGCCGACATCGTCCTCGCGGGCGAGATCCTCGAGCACATCGTCGACACCGAGGGGTTCCTGCGCGAGATCCGGCGCGTCCTCGTCCCGGGAGGTGCCGTCTGCCTGTCGACGCCCAACATCCTCTGGTTGAAGCACCGCCTAGGCGTCCTCCGTGGCCGGTACCCGGACGCTCTCGACTACCGGCTGCGGTACGGCGACGACTTCGGCCACGTGCGGGTCTTCGGGCCGGAGCAGCTCCGCTCGCTGCTCGCCGAGACGGGATTCTCGGACGTACGCGTGGTCGGCAAGCGGCTCGGGCCGATCTCGAGCCTCGAGACCCTGGCTGCCACCATCCTCGACCGGGCCGCCGACCGGCTCCCTGGACTGAGCGACAACCTGATCGCCGTGGCCTTGCGCGGCTGAGCTTCGCTCTGCGGTAGTCGCTTGACACGCGGGCAGAGTCGTGCGAGAGTACGCATCGTCAAGTCCCTGCAGGCCCTCGGGTCCGCGGGGATTTGACATTTCTGGGGCCGGATCGGTCGCCGGCGCGGCCGCTCCAGGCCCCGGTTTTTCCTTCAGGGCTCTCGGCCGTAGAGGGTGAGCGTCTCCTCGACCATGCGCGTCTCCGAGAAGCGCTCGCGGACCTGGCGGCGTGCCTCGCCGGCGAGACGGCGTGCCTCGTCGGGCGAGTCCAGCAGGCGGACGATCGCCTCCGCGAGTGCGGGGGGGTCTCGCGGCGGAACGAGCAGGCCGGTCTCGCCGTGAACGACCGTCTCCCGGATCCCTCCCACCGGAGTGGCCACGACCGGGACGCCGGCGGCCTGGGCCTCGATCACGGCGACGCAGAAACCCTCGAAGAGCGACGGGAAGGCGAAGACGTCGAACGAGGCGAGCAGCTCCGGGACGTCCGCTCGGGCGCCCGTGAACTGCACGTGGTCGCCGAGGCCGAGGCTCCGCGCCTGCGCCTCGAGCTCGTCCCGCAGCTCGCCGTCGCCGACGAGGACGAAGCGCGTATCGGGACGGCGCGCCACGACGAGCGCCGCCGCCTCCAGGAGGTACCGCTGGCCCTTTTGCTCGGCCAGGCGCGCGACGTGACCGACGAGCGACGCCTCCTGCCGGAGCGCGGGCTTGGCCGACCCGAAGCGGTCGAGGTCGATGCCGAGCGGAACGACGTGCCCGCGCGGACGGCCGTCGGTGACCCGGTCGGCCTCGGACGTGTAGATCACCTCCGGCCTCGTCGCCCAGCCGAGGCGCCACCAGAGACGGCCGGCGAGGTTGTCGCGCCGGGGCAGCTCCGGGGTGTGGTGGGTGACGAGCACCCGGGGAACCCGTGCGAGGCGCGCGGCGACGAGCGCCGGCGGCCAGACGTCGGTGACGTGGACGAGCCGGGGCCTCGCGCCACGAAGCAGGTCACGCAGCGAAAGACAGTCACGGAGCGCCGAGCGGCCCCGGGGAAACGTCTCGACCTGGACGCGAAGCCGCGAGAACGGCTCGAGCGCGGGTGTGTCGGGGAAGACGAGCAGCACTTCCTCGCGCTCGCGCGCGGCGCGCACGATCGACTCGACGTAGCGCTCGACCATTCCGAACACGGGTGCGCCGTGCAGGAACGCGATCACGCCACTACCTCGTCGAGGATCCCGGCGAACTCGCGGGCCGTCCGCTCCCACGTGAACCGCCGTGCCCGCTCGAAACCGCGCCGCCTCAGGTCATCCGCGAGGCCCGGCTCCTCGAGCACGCGCAGAAGCGCCGCGGCGAGCTGCTCGGTCGAGCGCGGATCGCAGAGGAGCCCCGCGTCGCCGACGACCTCGGGGATCGAGGAGGCGCTCGACGCCACCACTGGCGCTCCGCAGGCCATCGCCTCGAGCGGCTGGTAGCCGAAGCCCTCGTAGAGGGTCGCGTCGAGGTAGGCCGCGGCCCCCGCGTACAGGCGCCGGAGCTCCTCGTCGGAGACGTACCCGACCAGGCGGACGTGTCCCGGTGCCAGGCACCGCGAGCCGACGTTGCCCGCGACGACGAGCTCGAGGTCGCCCCCGACGGCCGCACGTGCGGCTTCGAAGGCCCGCACGACGGTCTCCGTGTTGTCGCGCGGGTCCGGCGAGGCGAGGTTGAAGACGTAACGGTCGCCCGTCTGCGGGGGCCAGGTCCCGGTGCCAGGCACCGGGACCTGGCCGAAACCGACATCGAGGCCCGGGTAGACGACCGGCACACGGCCCCGAAGCTCCGGCACCGCCGCTTCGATCTCGCGTGCCGTCGCCTGCGACCCGGCCACGACTCGCGCCGCGCGCCGCAGGCTCGGCCTCCACAGTGCGGTGGTGAGGAGGTCGCTCGCGCGCTGGTACCGGCTCGCGGCCGCCCGCCGGCTCTCCTCGATCCTGTGCGTCGGCAGCTCGAACAGCCAGACGACGTAGCGCGTCCCGCCCCAGAGCGGAAGGCGGTCGGTCATCGTCACGACCGCGTCGAGGTGAAGGCGCGCGGCCGCCCGAGGCATCCCCCACTGCTGCCAGGCCAGGAGGAGTCGCTCGCGGGCGCGTTCGACCCGGACCCCGGTCGGGCGGATGAGAGCCGCTGCTTCCTCGCCGCGCACGAAGGCGACCAGCTCGTGCCCGGTCTCGAGCGCCGCCAGGCTCTCGATCAGCCGCCGCTGCGAGCGGGCAAGGCCCTTGCCCGCCGGCGCGACCTGGACGGCGTCAATCCCGACGCGAGCCACGGCGGCGGGTCCTGAGCCGGCTGACGATGTGCTGGGGCAGGAGGCTCTTCAGAGCGAGCGACAGCGACCGGCGCGAGGCATTCCCGGGCGACAGCGCGAGCCCGCTCCAGAGCAGCCGCCGCGCTCGCGGCAGATCGAGCTCGTCGTAGAGGTAGTCCCCGGCCGCGAGGTAGGCGCTCGAGCGGCCCTGGCGGGCGTGCGGCCGCAGCCTCTCCGGCAGCCCCTCCCCGGCCAGGAACTCGTCCGCGAAGCGAACGTAGTCAGCGGCCTTGCGAGCACCGCTCCCCATCGTCTTCGAGCCGGCGTGCGTGCGGTAGGTCGAGAGCGGACGGGCGAGCCGCCGCACGGGCCCGAGTGCGCTCAGCCGGAGATAGAACTCGAAATCGAAGAAGTAGTAGCCGCGCTCGTTCAGCGGCCCGGCGCGCTCCCAGGCGCTTCGCCGCCAGAGCGAGCTCGGCTGAACGACGTGGTTGTCGGCGCGGCGAACCATCCGCTCGGGATCCCACGTGCGCGAGGGCAGGTAGCCCGTCTCGTGTGACTGCGCGTTCGTGTAGAGCGCGTCGCCATAGACCATGACGACGTCAGGCTCGCTCTCGAGAGTGGCGACCATCGCGGTCAGGGCACCCGGAAGCAGCGTGTCGTCCGAGTTGACGAAACCCATGTACTCCCCGCTCGTCCGCTCGAAGCCACGGTTGATCGCAGCGACCTGGCCGGCATTCGGCTGCTGTGTCCACCAGGCGATCCGGTCGGCGTGGCGACGGACGATCTCGACGCTGCCGTCGGTCGACCCGTCGTCGACGACCACGTACTCGACGGCGGGGTAATCCTGGTCGAGCACGGAGCGGATCGTCTCCTCGAGGAACTCCGCCTGGTTGTACGAGGGCGTCACGATCGAGACGACGGGTGTCATCCCGCGATCAGCTCCCCGTAGAGCGCTGCGAGCCGCCGCGCCTGGAGCTCGATCGACAGCTCGCGCTCCGCCAGCCTCCGGGCACCGTCGCCCAGTCGCCCGCGCAGCTCCGCGTCCGAGAGCAGTCGCCGCAGCGAGGCGGCGAGCGCCCCCGCATCGCCGGGTGGGACCAGCAGCCCCGTCTTGCCGTGGCGCACGAGGTCGGGATTGCCGCCGACGTCGAAGGCGAGGCACGGCGTAGCGCACGCGAGCGCTTCGACGAGCGCGTTCGAGAGGTTCTCCGCGAGCGAGGGCAAGACGAAGACGTCCGCTGCCGCGTAGGCCGCGGCCATACCCGGCTCGTCGAGCCGCCCGAGCGCACGAACCGGTCGGCCCAGGTCCGGAGGCCGTCCCCCGGCCACGGCCAGGTCGAAGTCGAGATCGCCCAGTCGCGCAAGCGCCTCGCGCAGCACCGACGCGCCTTTGCGCCGGTCGGCGAGATCCGCCGCAGCGAACAGCACGGTCGGTCGGTCGGTCGGCCGCGGGGCCGGCCGGAAGACGCTCAGGTCGACGCCGTTCGGCACCACCTCGATCCGGAAGCGGCGCAGCAGCGGGCTCTCACTCGCGAGCTGCGCGAGCCAGCGGGAGGGTGTCACGAGCGTCAGCCTCGAGTGCCGGTAGACGGTGCGCTTCCAGCGCCAGAGCGCCGCCGACGTATCGCGCGGCAGCGCCGGGTACTCCGCCAGGTAGGGACAGGAGCCGCAGCCGTGCCGCCAGCGCTCGCAGTCGAGCGAGTACGCGACGTGCCCCGTGAGCGCCCACTGGTCGTGCAGAAACCAGACCACCGGCTTTCGCCGCGAGAGGAACGGCAGCGCCGTGTGGCTGAAGTAGCTGCCGTGCGTGTTGTGCAGCTGGACGACATCGGCCTGACGGAACCACGGATCTCCGGCGACGCCGAAGGACGACGGATAGAGGACGTACTGGAGCCCTAGCGGGTCGAGGATCGACGAGCAGGCACGGTCGGCGGCGCGCCAGCCCGGGCCGCGCTTCAGCAGCCTGACGTCGCCGTCCGCGGTCTGTCGGCGGCCGACCAGCATGCGGGCTGCGTGCCCCGATCGGCGGAGCTCGCGGTGGAGCCTGAGCGCCGTCCGCGCCGCGCCTCCGCCCGCGTCGGATTCGCTGATCTGGAGGACGTTCACAGCGGGGCTAGTCTAGGTCGGTGCCCAGGCTCCCCCGCACCCCCGTCCTCTACGTCCACCACCGCTCGGAGCTCGGCGGCGCCCCCGCGAGCCTGAGCTACCTGATCCGCGAGCTCGACCCGCAGGAGTTCGAGCCACACATCTACTGCCCGCCCGGGCCGGCGGCCGAGCTCTTCCGGCAGGCCGGCGCCCGCGTTCACACCGGGCCCGTCGCCGGCTTCACGCACATCTGGGCCAGCACCTACCGCGGGCGGCGCTGGCTGCTCTTCCTGCGCGAGCTCGGCCTGCTGCCCCGTCACCTGCTCCGGTTCCGCCGGACCCTCCGCCGGCACCAGTTCGAGCTCGTGCACTTCAACGACTCGCCGCTGATCCCGGCCGCGTGGCTCGCGCGGCGCGAGGAGCTGCCCGTCGTCTGGCACCTCCGCTCGGCGCTGCCGGACGGAGGCCGCGATCGCCGCTCGGCGTTGATTCGCGGCGCGATCCGCCGCTTCGCGACGGCGTCGATCGCCATCAACCACGACGTCGAGGGGGTGTTCGGCGTCGGCTCGAGCGTCGTGCCGAACTCGGTCGACCTGGGGCGCTTCCGGCCCGGGGATCAAGCGGCTGCGAAACGGGCACTGGGGCTCGATCTGGCTCGGCCGGTCGTCTCGTTCTTCGGCTTCGTCTACCCCTCGAAGGGCTTCCGCGAGTTCATCGACGCGGCCGCGCTGCTGCGCGGACGCGGCCTCGAGGCCAGCTACCTGATCGTCGGCGGGGCCGTCCGGGGGCAAGAGTTCTTCCGCACCGTCGTTGGCCGGAGCCTCCAGCTCGCCGACCTGACGCGCGACTACGAGTCGGAGGCGAAGACACTCGTGTCGGAGCTCGGCCTGGCGGACGTCGTCCGCTTCATCCCCTTCACGCAGGACACGGCCAACCTCTACCAGGCGAGCGACGTCGTCGTCGCGCCCTCGCAGGGGCCGGAGCTCGGGCGGCCGGTGATCGAGGCCGCCGCGAGCGGGGTGCCCGTGGTCGCATCCGGCTCGCGCACGGGCGGCGGGGTCGTCGTGCCCGGCGAGACCGGGGTGCTCGTCGAGGGCTACGGGCCGGAGTCGCTGGCGGCGGCGGTGGCCGACCTGCTGCGGGACGAGCAGCGCCGCGGGGCGCTCGGGCGAGCCGCCCGCGCCCATGCCGAGGAGAACTTCGACCCGGCCCGGAACGCGCGGCGGATCGAGGCCATCTACCGGCGCATCGCCCCCGTCCGGGAGCGGATCCCGATCCTCTACGTCCACCACCGGCCCCAGCTCGGGGGCGCCCCGTCGAGCCTCGCGCAGCTGATTCGCCATCTCGAGCCGCGCTTCGAGGCGCACGTCTTCTGCCCCGAGGGGCCTGCGGCTGAGCTCTTCCGCGAGGCCGGCGCCACCGTCCACACCGGTGACGTCTCGATCTTCGCGCACGTCTGGGATAGCCCCTACGAGGGCCTGCGCTGGCTGATCCTCGGCCGGGAGATCGCGGCGCTGCCGCCCCATCTGCGCCAGCTCGTCCGCCTGATGCGCAGACACCGCTTCCCGCTCGTCCATCTGAACGACTCCCCGCTGCTCGCCGCCGCCTGGGTGGCCCACGGCCACGGGGCGAAGGTCGTCTGGCACCTCCGCTCGGCGCTCGCCGGGGAGGGACGGGACCGGCGCAGTCGTGCGATCGCCGCGCTGATGGAGCGCTGGGGCGACGCCGCGATCGCGATCGACCGCGACGTGGCGGCGCGCTTCCCGATCCGGTTGCCCCTGTCGATCGTGCACAACAGCGTCACGATTCCGACCGCGGCGGCAAACGGCGCCGGCCGCAAGCTCGCCCTGGGGCTGCCCGACGACCGGGTGACCGTGGGGTTCGCGGGCTTCGTCCGCCGGCAGAAGGGCTGGCCCGAGCTCGTGTCCGCGGCGGAGATCCTCGTCGAGGAGGGAGCGCCCGCGCACTTCGTCATCATGGGCGGCGGCGTTCGGCCGCCCGCGTACTTCCAGACCGTCCGCGGGCGGGCGCTCGCCGCGGCCAACCTGCTCTCGGACGAGGAGTCTGCGATCAAGGCGCTCGTCGCCGCCAAGGGCCTCGACCCGCACTTCTCCTTTCTCCCCTTCACGGCCGAGACCGGCGAGATCTACAGCGCCCTGGACGTGGTCACGTTCCCGAACCAGGGCGTCGGGCTCGGCCGCCCGGTGCTCGAGGCGGCGACCTATGGCAAGCCGGTCGTCGCCTCGGGCTCGCGCGACGGCGCCGGAGTGCTCCTCCCCGGCAGAACCGGCCTGCTCCTCGCCGACGCCGGCCCGCCCGAGATCGCGGGGGCGTTGCGGACGCTGATCGGCGACGCCGACCTGCGCCGGCGCCTGGGCGGCGCTGCGGAGCAGCACGCCAGGTCGCGCTTCGACCCGGCGCGGAACGCCCGCGCCGTCGAAGCGGTGTACGACTCGCTACTCGGCCTCTGAGCCGCCGCGGCGGAGCAAGGCCGACCCCCCGCGCCGCCACACCCGGCCCACCTTGGCGGGCAGCGAGGCGTCCCAGTGGCAGGGATGCGTGAGCAGGATCGCCTTCGATCCCGGCGGGAGGTGGGAGGGGTCGAAGCCGTCCGGGTGCCAGCGGCGGCCGCGCTCGTCGAAGTACGAGTCCGCGAAGTAGCTGTCGTTGTCCAGGAAGTCCGCGTCGTACCGCAGTCCGAACTCGGAGAGCGTGCCCCGGGTGAGCCCGCTCGCGTCGAGTTTCTCGCCGCGTAGGCCGACATCGTTGTTCGGAAACCGCGGCCCCCGGGCCGGCAGATCCGAGAAGAAGAGGTGGTTCAGAAAGCCGTGCTTGCGGGCCTCGTACGAGCCGTGGCCCGCGACGCCGACGATCTCGAGCCCCTCGCGGCGAAGCCATTCGAGCTCGCGCGCCAGCACCCACCTCGGGTCGAGGCCTCGCGCGAGCTCGAGGGTGACGAGGTCGCTGTGGAGCCCAACTTCGTGGCCCAGCTCCTGCAGCTCACGCAACGCGCCCGCAAGCCCTGTGCTCCGGTCGTAGTAGGGCGCCGTGTGGAGCACGAAGTACGTGGCTCGTAGCCCTCGTCCCGCCTCCATCCGCGCGAGGACGAGCGCGCTCTTCAGCCGGCTGTCGACGTCGTGACGCAGGCCCACTACAGGCAGGTCGCCCCCCTCAGACTCCTCGAGCTCGCGCAGCGGTACGACCCGAACCTGCCGGAGCCGGTCGAGAAGGGCGCCGTAGGCCTCGTAGGTGAATCGCCGCTCACGGAGCGGCGACAGCAACGATCGGACCGGCCGGCGGCGTAGGAGCGCGGCCGAGGGAGGCGGGCGGTAGCTCACGTCCGTAGTCTCGCGCCGAACCGGGCCTGTTGACGAGCCCGCTCCCGCGTGAGAGCGTCCGCGCATGGCGGCACGGAGCACGCGCCACCTGACCTCCCGCACGGCCAGGCGACTCCTGGGCGTGACCGGCCTGCTCCTCGTGATCGTCACCTGGCGCGGCGACCAGGCCGCGCGCACCGCCTATGGCACCGGCTGGATCGTTCCCGAGGACGCCGGCAGGCAGCTCGCGACCGGCGCCTGCGAGGGTTGCCTGCGACTGCCGAGCGAGATCTGGGTGGGCGTCCACGCCGCCGCAGGCTTCTTCGGACCGCTGCTCGTCCTGGCGATGGTGCTCCTCTGGGGCGCTCGCCTGCTCGGGGGCGGCTCAACCTCGACCGCCCTGAAGGCGTTCCTCCTCGCCGGTGCCGGCGTCAACCTCCTGCTCGCCTGCGCGGGGGTGGCGACGCGCGCCGCCGGAGACCTCGGCCATGGAACGTCGCTGATCGGCGTGGCGGTGGCCACGGACTTTGCCCGCTTCGGCGTCGCCGCGCTCATGGGACTTGCCGTCGCGAACGTGTCGAGGGCTTCGGACGGTGGCGGGGGAAGCCTGCTCGCGACGATCCGCAGCTTCCTTCAACGCCAGCGGGTCAACCTGATCGGCGTCGTGGGCCTGGCCCTCGCCCTGACCCTCGTTCCCCAGACGAGCGGGCAGGCGATCGACAGCGTCAGGACCTGGGGACTCTTCACGGGCGGCGCGCACGGCTGGGCCCGGTTCACCTTCGGGCTCGCCACCTCCCTGCTCCTCGCCCTGGTCGTCTACGAGAGCGGCTTGCGGCTGGCGCGGGCGAAGCTCACCTGGGCGACGAACCCCTCGGTCGCGCCGGCCTGGCTGCTGTTCGCGCTCGGCACGGTCCTCGGGGCCCTCGGCGTGGTTGCCGTGACCGTCGCGCACGGCGGCTACGGCCTGATCGTCGCGGCCGTGCTCGCCTTCGGGCTCGGCATCCTCGAGCTGCCGCGTCTGCCCGAGCGCCGATCGGAGCCCGAGAGCGACCGCGCCGGAAGGGCGGCCGCGCGTCCCGACGGGTACGCGCCCGAGTACCTCGCGATCGTGCCGCTGCTCGCGATCGCCTCCGTGTCGATCGCGGCGGCAGTCGACGCCGCGCTATCTCGCGGAGTCACGCTCGCGACCCTGGAGGTGCTGCTCCCCGGGATCGTCCTCGCCGCCGTGGCCGTGGTGATGACCGTCGAGCGAGAGCCTCACTCACTCGATGTCCCGCGCGTGCGGGCGTGGCTCCTGACGCCGCTGGTCGGGATCGCCGCCGCCGTGCTGCTGCTCGGTGTCGGCGGCGCCCGCACCGAGACGGCGGCGGCCGTGTTCGGCACCCTCACGCTCGCCGGCGCGGTGGGGTACGCGTGGATCCGCTTCCGCACGCGGGCCTCCGGAAGACTTTGGACGAGCGCGCTCTCCCTGCCGCTCGCCTTCGCGGCCGGGCTCGCCGTGGCGTTCGCCGTGCACTTCGATGTCCACACCGTCGGGGAGACGATCGGAACCTTCGCCCTCGTCAACCTCGCGCTCGCCTTCATCCTGACGGTCCTCCACTTCGCCGTCCTCGCGAGCTTCTCGCTCAGGCCGCCGCGGCTCCTGTGCTGGTTCGGGCTCGACCAGCTGCCGATCGTGTCGCTCTTCGCCGTCTGGTGGGTGGGTGCCGGGATGGTCCTGCCTCCCCCGACCCTGCACGAGGTTCGCCTCGTCCAGAGGGATCCCGGCGCCGTCGGGAAGGGCCCGACGCTCAAGGCCGCGTTCGTCCAGTGGGTGGCGGCGCAGCCGGAGCTGACTGGGGAGGCCGGCGCGGATCGCAGCCCGGTGCCGCTCCTGCTCGTCGCGAGCCACGGAGGCGGCATCCGGGCTGCCTACTGGACTGCGATCGCGCTCGACTGCATCGTCGGCGTCGATCCTCGCGACTTCGACCCGCGCGACCTGCAGAGCCCGACCACGGCGGCCGCTACGCGCGAGGCTACCTGCCGCGACCGGCGCCGCTCGACCACCCAGCAGCAGCTCGCCGCGCGGCGGATCTTCATCGGGAGCGCGGTCTCCGGCGGCGCCGTCGGCCTGTACGCCTACGCGCGTGAGCTGCTGGCGCGAAGCGAGCTGTCGCCTAGCTGGTTCGACGGCCGCCTCGACCGCGACTTCGCCTCGGCGATGATCGGCTGGGGCCTCTTCCACGACGTGACGAACCACTTCCTGGGGCTCAACGCACACCGCGGCGGTGCCTGCGGCTGGAAGCTGGGCTCACTCTGCCTGACCCGCGACCGCGCGGCGATCCTCGAGGAGTCGCTCGACCGCGCCTGGAAGGGCGAGCCGCCGCTCCTCCGGCAGACCTGGGAGCGGCGGCTCGCCGGCGATCCGGCGCTGCGAGGGCCGGCCGAGACGGTGCCGCTCCTGCTGACGAACGCGACCGTGACCGGGGGCAACGCCAGGGCCGTCATCAGCGCGGGCGACCTCGGCTCGTGGCCGAACTTCGAGACCGACGCGCTCGACCAGGAGGGAAAGACGCTCGACCCCTACCCGCTCGCGGGCACCGTCGAGGCGACCGAGGCGCTCTGCCTGAGCCGCGACATCCGGCTGTCGACGGCCGCGCTGCTCGGCTCGCGCTTCCCGTACGTCTCGCCCTCGGGTCACCTGTCCGGGCGGTGCGGGCAGCCTGAGGAGGGGCAGGTCCGGGGCGTGGACGGAGACTCCCTCTGCGGGAAGGTCGCCGCCTCGGTGTGCGAGCTCCGGCTCGTCGACGGCGGCTACGCCGACAACAGCGGGCTGTTCACGATCGCTGCCCTCTGGCCCTCGCTGCGCCAGCTCGTGATCGAGTTCAACCGCACCGCACCGCGGAAGCTCGCGCCGGTGATCGTCGAGCTCGACAACCACTACCGCGTCTCCCGGCAGAGCCCGGTCTCCGGCCGCGGCAGTTCGGCCGAGTCGCTGATCCCGCTCACGACCGCCTTCGGGGCGCGAACCTCGATCGAGACCTACGCCCGGGCGCTCGCCTACCGGCTCCGCCCGCGCACCTGCACCGTGACCGTGACGCCGGCGCTCCACCCGGGCCTGACCGCCCCCCTCGGCTGGGAGCTCTCGAGCGACGCCCGCGAGGATCTGCGCGACGGCCTCGTTCGCGCGCAGGACCTGCCGGAGCGCCTCTCACCGGCCGCGCTCGACGCGCTCGGACGAGACAGCCGCCAGGCGCTCGAGTACGGGCGCGACTGGCGGGCGTT
>Ga0136620_10000466_pt1 | contig 18420 bp, 17 predicted proteins | sample AntDrymUQ4162106_2_FD_104806 | JGI IMG/M metagenome (GOLD analysis project Ga0136620, IMG submission 104806) | Polar desert sand microbial communities from Dry Valleys, Antarctica - metaG UQ416 (21.06) | ecosystem: Environmental > Terrestrial > Soil > Desert | place: Antarctica: Dry Valley... | reverse complement strand
CGCCTCCTCGCGGTAGCGGCTAAGCCTGGGGCGCTATCGGGCCGATGAACGCTGGGTGAGTGGAGTAAACGATCTGGTGCTCGTCCAGGGCATGAAGGACACGCGCCTGACCCTCAGGCGGTGGAACGACTATCCGCTGCGGGTGCTTGGGCCCTGGCTGGCGCTGAGCCTGGTCGTGGCCGTGGGCCTTCTGGTGGCGGTATGGCTGGTCGCGGTATTGAGCCGTACCGACGCCACCCCGCTGGAGATCCAGGGCCTTACCCGCGAGGTGGAGCTGCACGACTACGTCCGCGTGCTATACCGCAACTCGCTCGTGCTCGCCCTGCACGCGATGGCCTGTGTCGCCGGCTTCATGGCCGGCAGCTCGATCCCCCTGTCGGCGGCCAACCGCAGCGGCCTGGACCGCTGGGTGCACGAGAAGGCCGGCCGGTTCGCGATCGCGTTCGTGGTCTGCGCCACCACGTTCTCCCTCGTGACCCAGGCCTACCTCATCGGCGGCACCGCGGCTACTTACGCGGGTCAGCTCGACATCTCACCCGGGCTGCTGCTCGTGGGGCTGCTCCCGCACGCCATCCCCGAGCTGGTGGCACTGTTCCTGCCTCTCGCGGCGTGGCTGATCGCAAGCCGCCGCAATCGCTGGGAGGAGCTGCTGGCCGCCACGGTGGTCACCGTGGCCGTCGCCGTGCCGATGCTGCTCGTGGCCGTGGTGGTCGAGATGCAGGTCTCACCGAAGCTGCTCGAACTTCTGGCGAGCTAGCCGCGCGGCCGAGGACCGAAGCGACGACGGCCCCGCCGCAGGCGGGGCCGTCGCGCTACGGAACTTTGGTCGGCGTCAGCCGCTTACTTACGGCACTTCGGCGTATCGCTGTCGGAGTTGGACCCGCCACCGCGGTACACGTTCTTGAATGTGAACAGCCAGCGGTTGCGGGTACCGCACCCAGTGGTCTCGAGGAGACCGCGCCGCTTGCCGTTGATCCTGGCCGTCCCCCCGAGCTTGGTCTGCAGGAGGGTGATGCCGGTGGTCACGCTATCGACGGGCTCCTGGAGATTGCTTGGGATCTTCACGTTCAGCTGACGGCGCTTGGACGTCACGCCCTGGATCATCTCGGCCACGGTGACCGGCGTGGTCCCCCGCAGGAAGAAGCCGAGGTCGCCGTTCTTGATGACGAAGGCGGTCACCGTGAGGTTCTGGGTGATGCCACCGCCACCGGCCTTGGCGATCGACTTGCCGCTGCCGATCTTGGACCCCTTCGGGCAGACCGAGTCGCTCCTGGCCTGATTGGCCTTGACGATGTCACACCGCTGCTTGCGGGGCCAGTCCTCGGAGTTGATCCGCCACTGCTTGGGAAGGGTCACGTTCAGCGACGTGCTGGTGGCCGGCTGGCCCATGCCGTCCTTTGTGCCGCCCTTGAGAATGAGGTTCACGCTGTTTGCGCGCGGCGTCTTCTTGGTGCCGGCCTTGGCCGAGCCGGGCCGGAAGTCGGCGTTGACGGTCGAGTTTGCGGGCTCCTGCGCGAATGCGGCCAACGCGCCGCCGAGCATCAGGGCGCTGGCGAGCGCGCCAGCGAAGAACTTACGTCGCAAGTGTCTCCTCCTCGGGAGTCAGGCTTGTGGGTACGGACAAAACGAATTTTGCCGGCAATCTACACCCAGACAACCCTTCACAACGGGGTTTGTTTCGGTCTCGCCGGCCGTTCAGCGTCCGTGCTCGCGCTCCACACCGTCGAGCAGCTCCCAGTTGCCCCGGAGTACGCCCTCGGCAACCTGGAGCAGCCGGTCGAGGTCCGCGTCGGCCAGGCGCTCTTCGATCAGCTCGCGCGACTGCGCGGCGTGCTCGTGGTCGCGCTCGGCGTGCAGAGCGAAGTACTCCGTGGCCGGGCCCTCCTCGAATCCGTAGCGATCCACCAGCCCCCGCAGCTTGGTGTCCGCGATCGCGGGCTGGCCCGACTCGATTGTGAACGAGGCCACCAGGTGCTCGAGCGCCGACTTGCCCGCGGTCCAGGACTCGTGACAAGCGACGGTCTCGGCCCGAGGCGGACGGCCGGCGTCGGCCTCAAGGGCGTGCACGAAGCCATCCCACAGCTCTACGTGCTGGGCCTCTTCGGCCGCGTGCTCCTCGAGTTGGGCACGTACCTCGGGCTCGCTCGCGCGGGCCGCGGCGTCCACCGCCTCCGCGAGCGCGATCACCGCGTGGCGGTACTCGCCCGCGTAGAAGGCGAGCTCGTGGCGCTCCAGCCCTCCCTCGCTCCAGCGCGTGTAAAAGGGGTGCTCGAGCACGTTCCAGCGGTCGCGCAGTGAGTTCAGGCGAGCGAAGAAGTCCATTGCTGTCTCCTAGTTTTGGGAATCGTGCGCAGCCGGCCGAGCCGGCTGCTTCGCGAAAGGGGAGGTCGGCGGCGGGTGTCGGTCATCCTATGCGAAGCAGCCGGCTCGGCTGCGCACGATTAGCTTCCCCCGCCCATGAGGCCACCGCCCGGAGCCGAGATAACCGCGCCCGAGTTCCCGCCCAGGATGGAGTGGCTGAACGTGGCGTTCTTGAGGATGGACCGACTGCTCGGCCAGGGCTGTGTGCTGGTGGAGTTCTTCGACACCGCCCGCGTGAACTCCCACTGGACGCTCCCCTACGTGAAGGGCTGGCACGCCCGGTACGCCGGACACGGGCTGCGCGTGATCGGGGTGCACTCCCCGGGGTACTCCTTCGGCCGCGAGCCCGAGGTGGCTGCACGCGCCGCCGAGCGGCTGGAGATCGACTACCCGGTGGTGCTCGATCCCGACTTCGCGGTCTGGCGCCAGTACGGCAACAAGGGCTGGCCCGGGCGATACCTGTTCGATCGCGGCGGCCGGCTGCGCTACATCCACTACGGCGAGGGCGACTACGTGGAGACCGAGCGGGCGATCGGCGAGGCCCTGCACGAGCTGGACCCCGACCTGGCGCTGCCCGACCCGCTGGAGCCGGTGAGGCCCGAGGACGCCGAGGGCGTGCTGCTCGAGCCCCAGACGGCCGACGTGTCGCTTCCGGCCGACCGGGAACGCCTGGAGCTGGTGCGCGACTGGACGGACGGCGAGGACTGGATCGAGGCAGCCGATGCCGGCGGCGCGGCCACGGTCGAGTGGACCGGCGGCGGGGCCTGGGCCGTGCTGTCGGGCGACGCGATCGAGCCGGGCCTCTACGAGAGCGACGGGACCGTGGTGGCCGACGATCCGGGACTGCGGCTACACGGCTTTCAGTTCACACCAAATCCGCCCGCAGGCTAGCGGCGCGAGAAGCGAGCAATCCAAGGACGCACCCATCCGGGCACAGGCAGGGAGCGTGGGCTGCTTCAGCAGGCGAGCGACCGAGGACGCAGGAGTGCGACGCTTATCGCGCCGCTAGGGCCCGGCGGATTTCCTTGGGGAGCATGAACCGGACGTCCTCCTGGACGACCTCGAACTCCGAGACGTCGGTTGTGCCGCGCGCTCGGAAGAAGGCGACCAGGCTCTGCACCAGCTCCTCGGGGGCGCTGGCGCCCGAACTGATGCCCACCACGCGCTTGCCCTCCAGCCACTCCTCGCGTACCTGGCTCTCGTTGTCGATCAGGTAGGAGTCGGCCCCGTGGTCGTGTGCCACCTCGACCAGGCGGTTGGAGTTGGACGAGTTCTTCGACCCGATCACCAGCACGAGGTCGCACTCGCGAGCCATCTGGCGCACGGCCATCTGGCGGTTGGTGGTGGCGTAACAGATGTCGTCGGTGCGCGGGCCCGTGATGTTGGGGAACTTCTCGCGCAGCTTGAGGATGATCGTGTTGGTCTCATCCACCGAAAGCGTGGTCTGGGAGATGAAGGCGACCCGGTCGGGATCCTCGACCTCGAGCCGTTCCACGTCGGCCTCGGTCTCGATCAGCACGATGTTGCCGGGCGCCTCGCCCATCGTGCCCTCGACCTCCTCGTGGCCCGCGTGGCCGATGAGCACGATCGTGTAGCCCTCGGCGGCGAACTTCTTGGCCTCGACATGCACCTTGGTGACCAGCGGGCAGGTCGCGTCGATGGTCTGGAGGTTCCGGGCGACGGAGTTCTCGTGCACGCTCGGGGCCACGCCGTGGGCCGAGAACACGACAGTCTCGCCCTTGGGCACCTCGGTCTCCTCGTCCACGAAGATGGCGCCGCGGTCGCGCAGCCCGGCAACTACGTGCTTGTTGTGGACGATCTCCTTGCGCACGTAGACGGGCGGACCGTAGAGCTCCAGCGCCCGCTCCACGGCCTGGACCGCGCGATCCACGCCCGCGCAGTAACCGCGCGGGGCAGCGAGCAACAGCCTCTCGGGGACCGCCACACGGGCCTGGGGTGAGGTGACAGACATCTGCCTCAGAGGGTAGCCAGGAGCTCGCGCACGCTTTCGCCGACGGCGTCGAGGCTGCGCGGCGAGATCTGCGAGAGATTGTCGCAGGGGCGGTGAAAGCAGGGGTAGTCGAAGTCGATCAGATCGATTGCCGGAATCCCTGCGCGCAGGAAGGGCACGTGGTCATCGCTGATGGCGCCCTGCTCTGCGTCGGGAAACACCGCGGCCACACCCACCTTGCGAGCCGCCGCGCGCAGGTCGCGCCACAGCTCGGGATCGGAACCCTGCTCACGTGGGATCCGCAGGTCGCGCTCGCCCACGAAGTCCAGGAGCACCATCGCCTCTGCATCCGCATAGCGGCGCGCCGCCACCTTGCTGCCACGTAAACCGCGCTCCTCGAACTGCGAATCGGCCGTGCCGCGCGGGCTCTCCTCGCCATCGAAGGCGACGAAGACCAGCGTGGGACGCACGGAGCGGGGGCGGATCGTGCGCGCAAGCTGGGTGAGGATCGCCGTACCCGACGCACCGTCGTTGGCGCCCACGAAGCCGGGGGCATCCTTGGTGTCGTAGTGGGCGCCTACCACCACCCGGCGCGAGGGGTCACGGCCGCGCACCGTGCCCACCACGTTGCGCAGCCCGCCGGGGACGGCCTGGAAGCGCCCGCCGGGTAGCGCACGGCGGATGCGCCCGGCCAGCCGCCGCGACGCCGGCGAGCCCGCCGGGCGGGGTCCGAGCTGGACCTGCCGCCGCACCGAGCGGTAGGCCGCCTGCCCGTCGAAGCGGTCGAGCTTGGGCCTGGGCGCGGCGGCGGCCGCACCGTCGTCGTCGCCGTCGACGAAGGGCACGTTGTCGGTCGCCACAAGGGCGATCAGAGTGGCGCCCAGCAGGATCTGCACGGCGAGCACGGCCAACAGCGGCTTCACGCGACCGCATTGTGCCAATCGGGGCGCCGAACCCCGCCCGCCCACCGCCTCGCAGCGAATAGGCTCTGGCCATGTCCCAGGGCCACAAGGACCGGCTGACCGCGATCGACGCCTCCTTCCTGCACCAGGAGGGCAGCTCCTCGCACATGCACGTTGGAGCCATCGTGATCCTCGAGGGCCCGCCTCCAGGACGCGAGGAGTTTGCCGAGCATCTCGAGTCGCGCCTGCATCTGGTCCCTCGCTACCGCCAGAAGCTGTCGTTCCCGCGCTTTGACATGGGCCGCCCGTTCTGGACCGACGACCCGCGCTTCAACATCGACTACCACGTGCGCCACACCGCGCTGCCCTCGCCGGGCACGCTGGAGCAGCTGCGGGGGCTGGCCGGAAGGATCTTCTCCCAGAGCCTGGACCGGTCCAAGCCGCTGTGGGAGAACTGGCTGGTGCAGGGTCTGGAGGGCAATCGATTCGCGCTGATCTCCAAGACCCACCACGCTCTCGTGGACGGCGTAGCCGGCGTGGATATCGCAACGGTGTTGTTCGACATGACGGGGGTTCCTCAGAAGGCCGAGCTCGAGCACGCGTGGACCCCTGCGCCCCAGCCCTCGCAGGCCGAGCTGGTGGCCGAGGGCGTGAAGGGGCTGATTCGCACCCCCGCCACGCTGGCCGGGGAGGCGCTCAAGGCGGTGCGCAGCCCCGGGCGCACGTTTGGCCGCGCGCGGGAGGCGCTGGAGGGCCTGAGCGAGATCGCCTGGGCCGGCTTCAACCCCGCGCCCGAGGTGCCCCTCAACGTGCCCATCGGCCCACACCGGCGGGTCGTCTGGCTGCAGTGCGAGCTGGCCGACTTCAAGGCGGTCAAGGACGGCCTGGGCGGCACGGTGAACGATGTCTTCCTAACGGTGGTGGCCGGCGGCCTGGGACGCTGGCTGGGCTCGCGCGGCGTGCGCACCGAGGGCCTGGAGCTGCGCGGCCTCGTGCCGGTGTCGATCCGCGCCGAGGACGAGCATGGAGCGCTGGGCAACCGCATCGCTGCGCTGCGCGGGCCGCTTCCCGTGTACGCCCACGACCCCGTCGAGCGGCTGCGCATCGTGCGCGAGGCGATGCAGGGCATCAAGGAGTCCAAACAGGCGCTGGGCGCCGAGGTGATCTCGGGGCTCGAGGATTTCGCGCCTCCCACCCTCCTGGCCATGGCGTCGCGCCTGAACTTCTCCACGCGGCTGTTCAACCTGATCGTGACCAACGTGCCCGGCCCGCAGTTCCCCCTCTATCTTCTGGGGCGCGAGATGCAGGAGCTGGTGCCGGTGGCGTTCCTGCCCGAGAACCATGCGCTGGCCATCGCAGCCATGAGCTACAACGGCAAGCTGGATTTCGGCCTACTGGGCGACTTCGATGCGATGCCCGACCTGGACGAGCTCGCGGAGGCGTTCCGGGAGTCGCTGGAGGAAATGGTGGAGGTAGCGCGCGAGCATTCGGGCGCCGCCAGGAGCAAGGGCGCCGCGCAGCGCAAGAACGGCTCGAAGAAGAGGAAGGCCGCGCCCGCGACCTAGCAGGACACGGCCTGGGCACCGGGCGACAGGTGCTCCGGCGCCAGCCGGCGGGCCAGCTCGAGAGTGCCATCGTCCAGCTCGGTGGCCTGCAGCGTGTAGTTCCGGCTGTACTCGGCGAGAACCGCGTCGCGCACGTCCTCCCACGTGGTGCCGGGAACTTCGTTCGCAACGCTGCCGGTGGTCTCCGGTCGCCACTCGAGTCCCAGGTCGGCGTAGACCGGGACGAGGATGTCGCGAACCTCGGAGGCGCCATCCACCACCACCACCCCGCCCACGTGCACGCCGCCGGATACCAGCCGCTGCCCGACGCCCATCACCTTGCGCTCGCCGCCCGCGTTGACGCTGTGGGCGCCCGGGCAGTACTCGCCGGGCACCTCCCCCACCCGGGCGTCGAGGCCGAGGTGGCGCAGCGCCTGGGCTAGCCGACCCGCGGTCTGCTCGAAGCGGCGGTCGATGCCCGAGCGAGGATCGGAATCGGGGATCGCGTGAGCGAAGGCGATCGTGTCGTGGTGGAACACCGCGGCGCGGCCACCGGCGAGCCGTTCGATTGCCTCGAAGCCCCCGGCGCGGGCGGACCTCACGGCCGCCAGGTATCCCGGCGCAACGGCGTCACGCTTGCCGAAGGCCACGATCCGCCCGGGTCGGGCAAGGCGAAGGGTTTCGGGCAGCGCACCTGCAGCCACCCCCAGCATCAGCGCTCTTGACACCGCGGTATCGAGCGCCGCGTCGTCCGGGAACGAGTCTGTTAGCACGCGCAGAGTAGCCACCGAGCCAAAGTATGAAGCGGCTATTCTCGCTAAAGGCAGCCAGGAATCCGACCAATCGGGGAGGGCGAGATGAGCACCACCGACGAACTGCTTCTAAACAATGAGTCCTACGCCAGCGACTTCGACAAGGGCAACCTGTCCCTTCCGCCGGCCAAGAAGGTTGCTGTGGTGGCCTGCATGGACGCGCGGTTGCTCCCCTCCCGGCTCCTCGGCCTGGAGGAGGGCGACGCTCACGTGATCCGAAACGCCGGGGGTGTCATCACCGACGACGAGATCCGCTCCCTGGCCATATCCCAGCACCTCCTGGGCACCGAGGAGATAATCCTCATTCACCACACCGATTGCGGGATGCTCACCTTCACCGACGACCAGTTCGCCGAGCAGCTCGAGGAGTCCGCCGGGCAGCGGCCCAGCTGGTCCGCCGAGACGTTCGAGGACCTGGACGAGAACGTGCGGGACTCGATCGCCAAGATCACAGAAAGCCCATTCATCCCCAAGAAAGAGTCAATCCGGGGGTTCGTCTACGAGGTGGAGACGGGCAGGCTGCGCGAGGTCAGCTAGAAGCCGAGCGCGAACTTGGCGTCTTCGGACATGCGCTCCGGCGTCCACTGCGGCGTGAACACCAGCTTCGGGTGAACTGCAGAGACGCCGTCCAGCTCACCCACGAACTCTTCCATCTGCTCGGAGACCTGCGGGCCAATGGGGCATCCCGCCGAGGTGAGGCTGAAGGAGATGAAGACCTCCTCGCCCTCCACCGCGATGTCGTAGACCAGCCCGAGCTCCACGAAGTCCAAGCCCAGCTCGGGATCGATTACGTTCTCGAGCGCTTCCTGCACGTCGTCGACTGTGACCTCGGCCATGCCGATGATGATAGTCACGTCGATAGGGTTGGGATCGATGCCCCTGCCGGCACTCGTGCTCCTTTTCGTGCTGGTCCCCCTGGCCGAGCTGTATGTGATCTACCTGGTGGGGGATGCGATCGGCATCTGGGCCACGCTGGGGCTGCTGGCGCTGGACTCCGTGCTCGGGTCGGTTCTCCTGCGCTCTCAGGGCCGCGCGGTGTGGAGGCGGTTCAATGCCGCGCTCCAATCCGGCCGCATGCCCCACCGCGAGGTTCAAGACGGAGTGGCGGTGATCTTCGGCGGCGCGTTCCTGCTCACGCCCGGCTTTCTCACCGACATCGTGGGTCTCGCGCTGCTCTTGCCCCCGACGCGCGCGGTGATCATCCGCCTGGCGCAACGGACGGCCGCCCGCCGGATGGCGACCGCGGTGGAGGGCCGTGGCCGGCCACGGCCCGAGGACGATTACGACGTCGAGGGCTCCGCCACGGAGCATCCCCCCGCGGGCCCCCGCCGGCTCGAGCGGTGAGCGCACCCGCGCTCTCGATCGCGTTCTTCGACCCCGAGCACGGGCTACACGGAAGCGCGCGCGCGGGCACCACGCTGATGTTCGAGGGCTCCAGCGCCAACGTGCTCCCGGACGGCCCCGCCATGGAGCGCGACGGCGAGGGCTGGCGCGCCGAGCTGGAGGGCGCCTTCTCCCTCCGGCTGCGACCGGTGGCTCCGCCCGCCTCGCTGGGAGGGGTTGACGCGCACCTCTGCGCGGTGTCGGGCGAGGTCGGCGGCCGCGCCGTGAGCTGTCTCGGGACCGTGGGAGAGACCCACACTCCGCCCGTCTGGGACGACCTAGACGTCCTGCGCAGCGTCTCGGCGGTGTTCGACTCCGAGCACGCCTTCCTGGCCCTGTCGCGGCGTCCCGCAGGCGCTGCCGGCCACGATGCCGAGCGGGTGGCGAGCTGGCTGCTGTCCGGGGGGGACGAGCTTTCGGTCGAGGACACCCGCATGTCCACGGTGTACGACAGCGCGGGCCGCCAGAGAACCGCCGGGCTGGAGCTCTGGCTTCCGGGCGAGGACTTCCCGCGCCGCGCCTCAGGCACCGTCGTCGCCGGCTCATCGTTGGCCCTGGACGGGATCGACGTGCACGTAGCGATCTTTCGCTGGCGCATGGAGGACCGCGAGGGCCACGGCGCGTACGAGCTGTGGGTGCGGTCTGACCCCGAGGCCGCCTGAGTGCACGCGGTGGCGACATGAAGGCCGTGATCTGCGACTTCGGCGGGGTGCTCACCACCCCCCTCGGCAACGCTTTCGCTGCTTGGTCGAAGGAGTCGGGCATCCCGTTGGGGGACCTGGGGACCGCCATGGCCGCCGCCACCGAACGCCACGGCGACCATCCGCTGTTCCTGCTGGAGAAGGGGCTGATCACCCAGGCCGAGTTCATCGGGCGCATCGACACGGAGATGCCCGGCGCCGGCAGCCTCGACGGGATGCTCGACGTCTACTTCGATCACCTGGAGCGCAACCCCGAAATGATCGACCTCATGCGCGATCTGCGCGATGGCGGTCTGCGCACCGCGCTGCTCACCAACAACGTGCGCGAGTGGGAGCCGCGCTGGCGCTCGCTGCTGCCCGAGATCGACGAGATCTTCGAGGTGGTCGTGGACTCGGCCTTCGTGGGGATGCGCAAGCCCGAGCCGGAGATCTACACGCTCACGCTGCAGCGGCTCGGAGATGGGCTCGCAGCGCGGGACTGCCTGTTCGTCGACGACATCGACCTCAACTGCGACACGGCGCGCGAGCTGGGCATGACCACCGTGTGCTTCAGTGACACCGAGCAGGCACGCGCCGAGATCGAGAGCGCACTGGCCTAGCGCGCCCGAAGGCGAACGAAAACGAGACGCGGGCCCGTGTGCTTGAGGAGCTAGCCACCTTCGACCGAAGTCTCCGGGGCATCGCGGCGGGCCTCACACCTCACGGCCTCGCTCTTTGCACATTGGGTCCGCGTCTCTGCCAAGCACTCAAACAGCGAGCCCGAGAGGCGTCAAGGGGTGCGCGAAAAACGTTCCCGCTCTTTAGGAGGAAATGGGCGCCGGCAGGCAGCCAGCCGGAGGAGATGCTGCCGGGCAGCGGCAACTGACGAGGCTGAGGGATCGGCTGGCAAGGACGCAGGGGGGCCGCAGTGCAGCTGCACGCGGCCGACCGAGGACGCCGCCAGGCGGTTCCTCAGCCCGTCAGTTGTCGCTGCCCATGCGGTCCCAGCAGTAGAGCTCAACCGCCTCGGCCGCCAGCTCCATGGTGCGCTCCGCCGACAGCCAGGGCAACACCGTGTCCAGCGCCTGCTCCTCCGTGACCCCGGAGTCGAAGGCCTCCTCTCCGCGGAAGCCCGCGGCGATCCGCAGGGCCTCGCGGCGATGCTCGCCGAGGCGGGCAAAGGCCTGCAGCAGGAAGTCCTTGTTGGCGATCGGTTGGCCGACCTCGAGCGATGCGTGCCATGCGGCCAGCATCGAAAGGTCGTCGTCGTCAAGGACCTCGATCGCCTTGGCGTAGTGCACCGCCAGCTCGTCCTCGGGAATCTCGTCGACCCACGCACGCACCACCTCGCCGAGCAGCTGCCGGCGCGCCTCGCGCCCCACGGAGTCGGCGACGACGCGGATGGCTTCCTGGGGCTCTATGAAGCACAGTGGCATGGTCAGCAAGGTAGGGCTCGGGTCCGACGGAAAGGCGCTGCGCGGCGATAGCCGCCGCTTGGGCTCAGGCCGGCTCGGGCACCGGCTCCTCGGCGAGGGTGTGTTCCTCGTCCCAGCTGCACAGTGCCGGGCGTCCCGGGCAATCGGCGCACAGGCCGCGATGAGGGCTCTGAGTGGGCTCGAAGCGCCCCTCCACCACTCCCCGTGCCAGGTCGAGCAGCTCCAGCTCCAGTCGCGGCGCATCGCCGGCGCCGAAGACCGCCGAGACCACGTCTTCGGGCCGCTCCAGGAAGACGTATGCCACCTCCACTTGCGGCGCCCCACCGCGGAGCGCAGCGAGCGCGTAGACCAGGCGCTGGGTGGAGTAGGCGGCCTGGGTGATCTCCGCCGGCTCGCGTCCCTCGAGGCGGTTGCTCTTGTAGTCCACGACCAGCACGGCGTCGCCCTCGGCCACATGCACGTCGACGATGCCGTTGATCAGCAGGCTGCGGCCCCCCGTGCCCAGCGTGAAGCCGAAGGGCAGCTCGGTGTGAACACGATCCGCGCCAGCGATGCGCTCGCGCAGCGGGGACGCCGCGAAGCCCTCGACCATCGCCGTCAGGTCGGCCACCCAGGCGTCGCGCACCGGCTGATCGTTTCGCTCCAGGAGAGAGGACACCTCCTGCGCGGTCGGCGCGACCGGCGCGGCGAAGTCCAGCTCCTCCAGCAGTTCGTGAACGAGCGAGCCCCTCACCACGCCGGGCAGATCATCCTCGGCCGGGGTGGGTGGCTGCGCGGGCAGCTCGGCCGCCTCCAGCTGGCCGGCTGCGGGCAGCCCGAGCGCCCTCTCGAGGTAGAAGCGGTAGCCGCACCGGCGGTAGCTCTCCAGGCCCGAGTAGCTCAGCCGGCTGACCGGGAGCGCGGCCGGCGGCGCCACGGCCGCCAGCGCGGGGGCGGCCAGGACGTCGAGGCCCGGCGGGTCGGGCTCGGGGGCCACCGGGTGGCGGTCGGCGGGCGGCAGCAGCTCGTCCACGGTGTCCGGCCGCAGCACCTCGCAGCGCACCACCACCGGCCTGCCCTCGAATTCCTCCGCAGCCTCGAAGCGCGGGCCGCGGTCGGGCAGGCCCGGCGCCAGCGCCGGCCACACCCACCGCATCGGCTCCTCCAGCGACCCCGGCTGGGGCAGCTTCTCGAGGTCCGTGGCCCCGCTCAGCACGAGGTGGTGCTGGGCCCGCGTGGCCGCCACGTAGAAGACCCGGCGCTCCTCCTCCTCGCCCTCCAGCCTGCTCTCCTCGCGGATTCGGCCCAGCCGGCCGCTGTCCACCGACCCTCCCCCCAGATCGGCCAGCCGGATGCCCACCTGGCCGTCCTGGTCGATGCGCAGCCCGGAATCGTCGTCGCGACCGCGTTTGCCCAGGTCGGCGACGCAGACCACCGGGAACTCCAGGCCCTTGGCGCGGTGGATGGTCATTATCCGGACGGCCTCGAGATCCTCGGCCTCCAGTGGCGCCTGACCCTCCTGGTCTGAGATCAGGTCCCGCTCGGCCACGAAGTCGATGAACCCGCGCAGATCCCGCCCCTCCTCGGACTCGTACTCGCGCGCCATGCGCATGAGCTTCCGCACGTTGGCCATGCGACGGTCGCCGGCGGGCATGGCGAGCACCGCACGGTCATATCCCGACCGCGTCACGGCACGATCGATCAGGGTCTCGAGCGAGATGCGGGGAGCGGCGGCGCGCTCCTCCTTGAAGAGCGTCACGAAGCGGGCCAGGCGCTCCAGGTCGGCCTCGGGCAGCGCCGCGGCGAGCGAGAGGACCGCTTCCGGCCCCTCGATCGCGCCCACCACCCCCTCCAGCGTCCGCCAGAGGTCCCAGCTGGCCCGGCGCGCACCGGCGGCAAGGATCACCAGCGAGTCCAGCGACAGCCCCACCAGCGGCGAGGCCAGCACCGAGTGGAGGGCCAGAGCGTCGAGCGGGTTGACCAGCGCCGCGAGCCAGGCCCGGAGGTCCCCCACCTGCTGCTGGGCCCAGTAGCCACGCCCCCCGAGCACGTGGGTGGCGATGCCGCGCTCCTCCAGCGCGCGTTCGTACGCAGAGACATGGGTGGTGGCCCGCAGCAGGATGACCACATCGGACAGCGAGAACGGTCCCTCGGTCGTGAGCTCGGATATCCGCCGTGCCAGCAGGCGCGCCTCGGCGGCGCGCCAGGGCGGGACCGCCCGCATCCCGGCGCCGAACGGCGAGCCACCGGCGGCAACCTCGTCCGCGAATCCCTCCTCCCAGCGCTTGCGCACGTTGTCGGTTACCAGCAGCTCCACGCATGGCTGTGCGCGCGGCGGCTCCTCGCGCGCGCCCTCGGGCTCTCGCAGAGCGTCGAAGCGCTCGCCCCAGAGTCCGCCGAACACCAGGTCGATGGCGTCCAGGATCTCGCCCCGGCTGCGGAAGTTGACCCCGATGCGCTCGGCCCTGCCCTGCAGCTCGGCGCGATCGCGATGGCCGCGGAAGACCTCCAGGTCGGCGTGACGGAAGCGATAGATCGACTGCCGCTCGTCCCCGACGCGGAAGAGGTTGTCGCGCTCGAGCAGGTCGATGATCTCGTTCTGAAGCGGGTTGGTGTCCTGCATCTCGTCCACCATCACGTGCTCGAACCGCCCCGCGTAGTGCTCGCTCAGGCCCGCGTCGGTGCTCAGCAGGTCGCGCGCCATCAGCTCGAGGTCTGAGAAGTCCAGGGCCGAGCGGGCGCGCTTAGCGGCCGAGTAGCGCGAATGGTGAAGGCCCAGGAGCTCGCGCAGCAGCACATGGTCGTGGTACTCGCGCTCCGCGGTGCACAGCATCTCGTAGGCGCCATGGGCCTCGCGGTAGGCGTCGCTGGCCGGGCCCTTGAGGGCGTTCGCCCCCGGGGCGTAGGAGAGCGCCTTCAACTCGCCCGGCTCGAGCCGGTCGCCCTCGGACAGGGCGTCCACGAGTGCGGTGCAGCGCTCCAGCCGAGCCACGGCCTCGTTCACCTTCTTGCCTTCGACCACACCTATCTCCGTCAGCGCCGCGCGGGCGCTCGACACCAGGGCAGCTCGCTGGCCGGTGTCGCGGGGCCGGTCGATCTCGGGGAGGGACGGGTCCGAGGCGCCGCGGCTGCGCAGGTGTGAGTACGCGGTACGGACCATGGCCGCCAGCTTGTCGGGGGTGTAGGCGGCGATCAGCCGGAGGCGCTCGGGATCCTCGCCGGCTCCCAGAAAGTCGCCCAGCGCACGATCGAAGGAGTCGATCGCCACCCGCTCGGCCTCAAGGCCGTCGAGAACACGCAGCTCGGGATCCAGCCCGGCGGACAGGGAGTGCGTCCGCAGGACCCGCGCACAGAAGCCGTGGATGGTCGATATCCAGGCGGCCTCCGCATCCCGCGCCCGCTCCGGGAGCTCCATCTCGGTGAAGCGGCTGTGCACCCGCATCCGCAGCTCGGCGGCCGCCTTCTCGGTGAAGGTGATCGCAAGGATGGAGTCCACCTCCACCCCGTCTTGGGTGACCGCCTGCACGAAGCGCTCCACCAACACGGAGGTCTTGCCCGTGCCGGCACCGGCGCTGAGCAGCAGCGAGCCCTCGCGACGGTCGATTGCACGCTGCTGCTCCTCGGTGAACAGCCGGTCGCGGGCCATCACTCCTGCACCCGGCAGATCGACGGGTAGGAGCAGCCGCCCCGCCATGCACAGCTGTCGGGAAGCGAGCACAGTTGCCCCGCTCGCATCGTCTCCACCGTGTCGTGGATGGCGGTGCGCGCCCATCCGACCATCTCTTCGAAGCGTTCCGGATCCGCGCGATCGGTGGGCACGAAGTCGCTTCCCAGCTCGTCGGCCAGCTCCTCGAGCACCAGGCCGCGCGGCCGGCGATCGGTTCCGCTGAGGGGCACGTAGACCCCGCCGGCAGCGCGCAGCCCCAGCGCGCGCTCCACGGCCAGCATGTAGAGCGCCGCCTGGAAGCGGTTCTCCTTCTCCCAATCGGTGGCCTTGTACTTCTCGGTCTTGCCGCTCTTGTAGTCGCGCACCAGCGCCCACCCGTTCCAGGTGTCCACGCGGTCGATCACACCACGCACGCGGGTTCCGTCCTGCAGCTCGACCGCCGGGTGCTCGGAGTCCCTGAAGCCGAAGCGAAGCTCCAGGTGCTCTGGCTCGAAGAGGCCGTCGCGCCCGGCTTCGTGCGAGAGGTAGCGCAGCAGGTCGAACTCCAGCCGCCGCACCGCTGCCCGCACCCGGGTCTGGTCTGGCGAGAGGCGAAACTCTCCACGTTCGGACTGCAGTGCCGACACCAGGATCCGCTCGGCCTCGGGCAGGTTGCCCGGCGTGATGCGCCGTGATCCGGTCCGCTCGCGCAGGCCGCGAAAGGTGACCTCCAGAACGCGGTGCGCGTAGGAGCCGCGCACCATCTGCTCCGGGTCGGGCTCGAGCTTCTCGGGATCGAGCACATCCTCCACGAGCCACTTCATCGGACAGCTCGCAAAGCGCTCGAGCGCCCCGGCTGACAGGGCCTCCTTGGCGCGCAGCTCCTCCAGCGCGGACTGGTCGGTCAGTGGCCGTGCCCCGCCGTCGGAGCGGCGCGGGGCGGCCCGCGCCATCGCGCGCTCCCACTCGGCCTCGGTGGGGGCCTCGCCCAGGCTCCAGGTGACCTCCGCCAGCGTCCGGGTGCGCCGGTACTCATCGAGGTCGGCCAGCACCGCCTCGACGTCGGAGAGCAGAAAGGAGGGGGCGACCGGATTGCCTTCCTCGTCGCAGATCCTGGTGCTGAGCACCAGCAGCCGCTCTGCACGCGAGGCGCATACGTAGAACAGGTAGCGCTCGCGCTCCAGCTGGTCCTCGCGCAGTGGAAGCCTGAGACCGCTCGCCCGGGCCAGCTCGCGCCGGTCGGAATCGGGCAGGAAGGCCTCCGGCGCGGCGCGCGCGGGGAACTCGCCCTCCACCAGCCCGCACACGAACACCGCGGCGAACCGTCGCGCGCGGATCTGCAGCGGAGAAGCCACCTGCACGCGATCCGGCTGCGGGCTCTCCCCCACTCGCACGCGCAGCCGCTCCAGCGTCTCGTGCAGGGAACGGTCGTCCACGCGCAGGCCGCCGTCCGCCCGAGCCACGGCGTGCAGCTCGGTGAGGGCATCGTGAGCGGCCTCGAACGCCCGTGGGTCGTCCAGCTCGGCGCCCGAGAGGACCGGCGCCCGGCGCCGGTAGGGGGCCGCGAAGAGGCGGCTCAAGCAGCGGTGCAGCTCGCCGATCAGGGTGGCGGCGTCCCGGGCGCGCTCCAGGCGGTCGATCGCGTCCAGAGGCCAGTGGCGCCGCTCCCAGAGCACGCGGGCCTCGGCCGCCGTGCGCGCTCCCTCCCTGCGGACCTCGGCTTCGAGGCGGTCGGCCAGCGCCGGCTCGCGCAGCAGCCCGGGGGCGCGCAGATAGGTGAGCAGGTCGTCGGCGGTGCCCTCCAGGCGCGCGCAGCGCAACAGCGCCAGCAGGCCCCGTCCCACCCCTGTGTGGGCCAGCGGCACCGAGCGGTCGATCGAGAAGGGGATCCCGTAGGCATCGAAGACCTGCTCGATCAGGGATCCGTAGCGCTCGGGATCGCGGAGCACCACCGCCACCTCGCCCGGGGGTGTGCCCTGCTGGAGCAGCCCGAGCACCTCCGCGCCGCACAGCTCGAGCTCGGCCCGTTCGCCGCCCGCCACGTGCAACCTGACGGCCCCGCCGGATCGCACCACGGCCTTCCCCGGCTCGAACAAGCGCCGCTCCAGGGAATGCAGCGCCTCCCGGGAGTCGTCGGCGTAGTGCTCGGCCGTGTGCTCCAGGATCACCGTGCTCGATGCCCGCTCCGCGAGGTGCTCGCGCGTTGCGGCCGTCGCGCGGAAGGCCTGCTTGCCGGCCTCGAAGGGCAACGACACCGTCACGTCCACCCCGACGTGGTCGGCCAGCTCCTCGAGCATCTGCAGCTCCAGAGGATCGAAATCGTCGAAGCCGTAGGCGAACACGGGGGTCTGGCCCCAGCTGGCGGGAGCGGCGCGAAGGGCCTCGAGCGCCCGCCACGCGAAGAGGTCCTCGTCCACCAACCCGGCCGCCTCCAGCCCGGCGCGGTAGCGCCGGTAGACCTCGGCCACCTCCTCTCCGTACCGCCGCCGCGGCCCATCGCCGGCCCACTGGCGCAGCGCGCTCGTGAGCCGTGCCGGCTCGACCATGGAGCGCTCCAGCTCCGCCGCGAAGCGCACCGCGGCCCTCGCGAAGCCCGGCTGCTCGGCCGACCGGTGCAGCACGTCCAGGCGCGAGCGGAGCACCGCATCCTGCATCACCAGCTGGCGCTGCAGCTCCGAGGCGCGCCGAGCCGCCAGGCCCGCCCGGCTGGCCACCGTGCGAAACAGTGCGCTGAAGCGCACCACGCGCGCGCCGAAGATCGCGCCGCGCTCGGCCAGCTCGCGCTGGCTGTGCTCGACCTCCTCGAACGCCGGCACCACGAGGATGGGCTCCTCGGCCAGGCGCTCGCGCAGCGGGCCCAGCACCGCCCCGGCCTTGGCCGAGTTGGCCGGTCCGGTGACCAGCGTCAGCGGCACGACGGGCTACTGCTGGACAGGTCGGACTTCGTCTTTGCTCCCCGGGGCCAGGACGCCCTTGCGCGCGGCGTCGGCCAGGGCCTCGGCGTAACGGGTGGCCGGAAGCATCGGTGGGGCGTCGCGCAGCTCCCAACCGGCGCCGGGCCGGCGGACCCAGCGCCCGATACGCACGCGACCATCCTGCAGCGACTCCACCCTCAGCTCCTCGGAGAAGTCGCCGCTGCGGCCGCGGCTCACGCCCGCGTCGCCCTGCGCGGCGGGCTCCGCCGCGAGCGCACCGGCCAGTGCCTGGGCGTCGGGCTCGGAGAGGACTTCGTGGGCGTCAGCGGCCAGCGCGCCGACATCGGCGGCGTGAAGCACGGGCGCTCGGCGCCGCAGCTCTGAGCCCGCCCACTCGGCCAGGCGCACGCCCCCCGGCACCCGCTCGAGCCGGACCACGTAGCGCACCCCCTCATCGTCCTCGTAGGGACCCGCGCTCACATGGGGCCCACTGAAGGCCGCGGTGGTGGGCCCACGCTGAGGTCGCGGCCGGCGCGGGGCAGTAGCGCCGGAGCGGCGCCTGGCGCCGCGGTCGGGATCCACTGCGGTGCCCTTGGAGCAGATGGGGCAGTCGGCCAGGAAGCGGTTGTGGCGGCAGAAGAGCGACAGGTCGCTGAGGATATGCACCTCGCAGGAGGGTCTCGGTGCCGCTAGTGGGCCTTCTCGAAACGTTCGCCCGGTAATGGCGAGTTCCAGGCGCCGCCAGGCAAGGACGCAGGAAGCCCAGGTAGCAGCGCTACCTGGGCGCCCGAGGACGCCGCATGGCGGTGAT
>Ga0136620_10000465_pt1 | contig 18447 bp, 20 predicted proteins | sample AntDrymUQ4162106_2_FD_104806 | JGI IMG/M metagenome (GOLD analysis project Ga0136620, IMG submission 104806) | Polar desert sand microbial communities from Dry Valleys, Antarctica - metaG UQ416 (21.06) | ecosystem: Environmental > Terrestrial > Soil > Desert | place: Antarctica: Dry Valley... | reverse complement strand
TCTCCTCGAGCGGCGTGAAGGAGATCGCCGCCTTCGGGGGAAAGGTGGACGAGCTTGTGCCCGAAGCGGTGGCGCGCCGAGTCGCGGAGAAGTTCCCGAACGGCCGTCCCGGCGCCCCGGAAAACCCCCACGAGTAGACTCTGGAGACCAATGGACGTCCTCGTTCTCATCGACAAGCTCGACGACCTCGTGCACAACGCGAAGGCGGTGCCGCTGACCGACCAGGTGCGCATCGACCGCGAAGAGATCTACGACATCCTCGACCAGATGCGCGCGACGATTCCCGAGGAGATCAAGCAGGCGCGCTGGATCGTCAAGGAGCGTCAGGAGATGCTGGCCGAGGCCAAGCGTGAGGTCGACCGGATCCTCGGCGAGGCGCGCGAGCAGGCGGTGCGCGAGGCCTCGCAGACCGAGATCGTCAAGCTCGCCGAGCGGCAGGCGCAGGAGATCGTCGACGACTCGCGGCGCCAGGCGCGCGAGACCCGGCTCGAGATGGAGGACTGGGCGGACGGGATCCTCTCGACGCTCGAGGTCAACCTCGACAAGTTCCTCACCGCGGTCAAGCGGGGCCGCGAGCGCCTGCACGAGCGCTCGCAGGAGACCGTGGTCGCCGGCGTCGGGCCGCGCGAGCCAGAGGAAGAGACCAGCTACCTGTAACGCCTCCGATCAGCGCTGCTGATCGAAGCGAGCGTCGATTCGAATTGCGGGGGCGGCCGGGCGGTCGCCATCCTGCTTCGATGGGTGAGACCGATGCCCGGCGCCGTCCGGCCGTCTGGGCCGCGCTGACCGCGGTCTACCTGATCTGGGGCTCGACCTACCTCGGCATCGAGCTTGCGATGAGGACGATGCCGCCACTCCTGATGCTCTCGCTGCGCTTCCTCGTGGCCGGAGCGCTGCTCTGGGCGCTCGTCGGCCGCGGCCAGCGGGTGACGCTGCGCCACTGGCGTTCCGCCGTCGTGATCGGAGCGGCACTGCTCCTCGCCGGCAACGGCGGCGTCGCAATCGCGCAACAGACGATCGACACGGGCACGGTGGCGCTGATCGTCGGCTCGGTGCCGCTCTGGCTCGCGCTCCTCGACCGCGTCTTTCTCCGTCAGCGGCTCGCGCCTGTCGCGGTAGCCGGCCTCGTCGTCGGCTTCGCCGGAGTAGCGCTGCTCGCGGGCGGCGCCGGCGGCGGCTCGCTCGGTGGGGCAGCCGTCGTGCTCCTGGGCTCCCTCGCCTGGGCGGCCGGCTCCCTCTATGCCAGGAGGGCGGCTGCGCCGGAGCGGCCGCTCGCGGGCGCCGCGCTCCAGATGCTCGCGGGCGGCGCTCTGCTCGGGCTCGGCGGGCTTGCGCGGGGAGAGGCCGGCGAGGTCGACCCGGCCTCGATCTCCGGCGAGTCGATCGCGGCGCTCGCCTATCTCGTCCTGATCGGGTCGCTCGTCGGCTTCTCGGCCTACGTCTGGCTGCTGCGAAACGCGCCGATCTCGCTCGTCGGCACCTACGCGTACGTCAATCCCGTGGTCGCTGTGGCGCTCGGGACGCTCGTGCTGGGGGAGCCGCTCGGCGCCCGCGTGCTCATCGGTGGCGCGGCCATTCTCGCGGCGGTGATCCTGATCGTCTCGGCCCGCCCTCTCGTGGCGCCGCCGAGGCGCGCAGGCGCCGTCGCACCGACGCGGGCGCGCTAACCTCGGGCGCGTGACCCGCTTTCCCCTGCGCCGCCTGCGCCTCCGCTCCGGCGACGAGCACCGCGACGCGGTGCCGGTCGAGCTCGAGCCGTTCGACCTCGGCGGCCAGCGCTACCTGCCCGTCCCGCAAGTGGTCGAGGCGGAGCTGACGCTCGTGCAGGCGACGACGGGGCTCGACCTGCGGCTCCGGTTCGACGTCCGGCTGCACGGCCCGTGTGTGCGCTGCCTCGCAGACGCGGTGCTCGAGGTCTCGATCGACGCACGCGAGTACCACGCCGACGACGCCGGTGCCGGCGAGGAGCTGCGCAGCGAGTACGTGGTCGACGACCAGCTCGAGCTGACGGCGTGGGCCCGCGACGCGATCGCGCTCGCCCTGCCCGAGCAGATCCTCCACGACCCCCACTGCGCGGGACTCTGCCCCGTCTGCGGCAAGGACCTGAACGTCGAGCCGCACACCCACGACGACGTGGTTCCCGATCCTCGCTGGTCGGCCCTCGAGGAGCTGAAGAACCGCCTCTAGCCGACGCCTGCGGTACCCATCGGCGAGGGGTCAAAGCCCGGGCCGTGTCCCGATGGGCCAGAGGATGAAGCGAAACCGCAGCTTGCAGCTCTTTTCGGTCCGAAAGCGACAGGGCTCGGGCTTTGACCCCCAGACGCGTCCCTTCGGTACGATGCGGCCGGCGCTCCGGCGCTTCTCATGACGGACTGAACCAGCCAGAGACGTCCTCGCGCCTCAGGCGCTCGTCCTCGTTCCCGTCTCCTCCGGAGGTTCCGCTCGTGCGAGTCTCGCTCGCCGGCGTCGTCCGCTCGTACGGCGCCCACACCGTTCTCGACCGCGTCGACCTGACGCTCGGCCCGCGCTCGCGGCTCGGGCTCGTCGGCCCGAACGGCTCCGGCAAGTCGACGCTCCTGCGCCTGCTCGCGGGTGCCGAGCTCCCCGACGAAGGGCGGGTCGAGCGCACGCCCGGCTCGCTCACCGTCGGCTACCTGCCGCAGGAGCACGAGGCGCGGACGGGCGAGACGCTGCTCGCCTTCCTGGCACGCCGCACCGGTGTCGCAGCCGCCCAGGCGGAGCTCGAGTGCCATGCGGAGGCATGGGACGCCGACGCGTATGCGGCCTCGCTCGAGCGCTTCCTCGCCCTCGGCGGCGGTGACCTCGACCACCGGGCACGCGCCGTCTGCGCCGAGCTCGGCCTGCCCGTCTCGCTCGAGCAGGAGACCGCGACGCTCTCCGGCGGCGAGGCCGCGAGAGCCGGTCTCGCCGCGATCCTGCTCTCGCGCTTCGACTTCCTCCTGCTCGACGAGCCGACGAACGACCTCGACTTCGACGGGCTCGACCGGCTCGAACGGTTCCTGTCGCGCTTCGCAGGCGGTCTCGCGGTCGTCTCCCACGACCGTGCCTTTCTCGACCGCACGATCGACCGCATCGCCGAGATCGATCTCTGGACGGGCCGCCTGCGCGAGTGGGCAGGCACCTGGAGCGACTACGAAGCGGAACGTGAGCTCGCCCGCGCCAGGCAGTACGACAGCTGGGAGCGCTCGCAGGAGCGCAGCCGCGAGGTCGCGGCGCTGCTGAACGAGCGGCGCAATCAGGCGCGCGCAGGTGGAGCGATGGCGAGCCGGCGCGGTACGCAGGCTCTGAGCGGCAAGGTACGGCAGGCCGAACGCTCGCTGGAGCGCGTCGAGACGTTCGAGAAGCCGTACGAGCCGTGGGAGCTCCACCTCTCGCTGCCGGCGCGGCAGCGGACCGGGGACACCGTCGTCGCGCTCGACAGAGCCGTCGCCGTCCGCGGCGCCTTCCGGCTCGGCCCGGTCGACCTCGACCTCGTGCCGGGCGAGCGCCTCGCGATCACCGGCCGGAACGGCAGCGGCAAGACGACGTTGCTGGCGCTGCTGCTCGGGGAGCTGCCGCTCGCCGCCGGCCGGCGCAGCCTCGGGCACAACGCCGTTCTCGGAGCGCTCGATCAGCGCCGGCGCGCCTACGACGGTCCCGAGGTGCTGCTCGAGGCGTTCCGCGAGCGAACGGAGCTCGCCGCCGTGGAGGCACGCTCCCTGCTGGCGAAGTTCAACCTCGGCGCCGACCACGTCGCACGCCCCTGCTGGACGCTCTCGCCCGGCGAGCGGACGCGGGCACAGCTCGCCGGGCTGATGGCCCGCGGCGTCAACTGCCTCGTCCTCGACGAGCCGACGAACCATCTCGACCTGGAGGCGATCGAGGAGCTGGAGTCCGCGCTCGCCGCGTACGAGGGGACGGCGGTCGTCGTCTCGCACGATTGGCGCTTCCTCGAGCGTGTCGCACCGACCCGAGAGCTGGCGCTCTGATCGGAAACCTTCCGCTAGACTCCGCAGCCGCTCATGGCAGTCCCCAAGAAGAAAACCTCCAAGGCCCGCCGCGACAAGCGGCGCGCCCAGCACGGGATCGAGTCGCCGCGCGTGAACGTCTGCCCGACCTGCCGCCAGCCCAAGCTGCCGCATCGCGTCTGCCCCACGTGCCACACGTACAAGGGCCGCGAGATCGAGCCGCTCCGCACTCCCGCTCCGTAGCGCGTTGGCCCGCATCGCGGTCGATGCGATGGGTGGGGACCGGGCGCCGGCCGAGATCGTTGCGGGCGCCCTCGAGGCAGCACAGGCGGGCCTGACTCCGATCCTCTTCGGACCGGCCGGAATCGATACCGGCGGCCTCGAGCTCGTCGAGGCACCGGACAGGATCGGGATGCACGAGAAACCGGCCGACGCCGTGCGCGCCAAGCCGGATTCCTCGCTCGTCGCGGCCTGCCGCGCCGTTGCGGACGGACGCGCGGACTCGGTCGTCTCGGCCGGGAACACCGGGGCGATGCTCGCCGCAGGGCTCCTGCACCTGCGCCGTCTCCCCGGCGTCCTGCGTCCTGCGATCGCTGTGCCGATTCCGAGCGGGCGCGGCCCGTCCGTCCTGCTCGACTCGGGCGCGAACGCAGACGCACGGCCGGAGCACCTGCTCCAGTTCGGCTACATGGGCGCGATCTTCGCCTCCGAGATCCTCGACCTGCCGAGCCCCGAGGTGCGGCTCCTGTCCATCGGCGAGGAGCCCGAGAAGGGGAACGCCCTGACGCTCGAGGCGCATGCGCTGCTCGCCGCGAGCGACCTCGGCTTCGCCGGCAACGCCGAGAGCCGCGACCTGCTCGCGGGCGCCGCGGACGTCGTGGTCTGCGACGGCTTCACCGGAAACGTGGCGCTGAAGCTGCTCGAGGGGACGATCAAGACGCTCCTGGACGCGCTGCGCGACGAGATCGCGGCGACGCCGCGTGGGAAGGCGGGAGGCCTCCTGATCCGTCCGGCCGCGCGCCGCCTGCGCACCCGGCTCGATCCCGAGACGTACGGCGGAGCGTACCTGCTCGGCCTACGGGGCCTGGCGGTGATCGCGCACGGAAACTCCTCCCGGCGGGCGGTCGCGAACGCGATCCGACTGGCCGCGCGCGGAGTCGACCACGACGTCGTCGGCCGCCTCGCCACTCGCTTGCCCGAGCGCCGGACGTCGGCGACTGTATGATCGGGCGCGCTCCAGCCCCACTTACCAAGAGAGGTCGATTTGGCAGCGTCGCGTGAAGAAGTCTTCGAGCGGGTCAAGGAAGTCCTGAGCGAGCAGCTCGGCGTCGACGACGCGGAGATCAACGAGGAGGCGTCGTTCCAGGAGGACCTGGACGCCGACTCGCTCGATCTCGTCGAGTTGATCATGGAGCTCGAGGATCAGTTCGGGATCAAGATCTCGGACGAGGACGCGCAGAAGATCACGACCGTCGGACAGGCCGTCGACTACGTCTCGTCGCACCAGTAGCACCGCTCCCACCGGCGACCCTGAGCAGCTCCGGGGGCTGATCGCAGCGCTCCCTGCGGAGCGGCTCGAGCACGTCCTCACGCACACGTCCTGGGCGCCGGACCGCGCCTCCTCGTACGAGCGGCTCGAGTTCCTGGGCGACAGCGTGCTCGAGCTCGCGATCGCGCGCGAGCTGTACGAGCGCTACCCCGAGGCATCCGAGGGGCGGCTCGCGAAGATCCGCTCGCACGTCGTCTCGCGGCAGAGCTGCGCCGCGGTCGCGCGCGAGCTCCTGCTCGGCGAGCAGCTCGGCGAGGCCGCGGCCGAGGTGATCGGCTCGGACGAGCTCGGGAGGATCGTGAAGAGCAGCAACGTCACCGCAGCCCTGCTCGAAGCGGCGATCGCCGCGCTCTTCCTCGAGCACGGCTACGAGCCGATCGCGGGCCCGATCGTGGCCGCGTTCTCCGATCGAATCGAGTACGCCCGGACGACCCACGTCGACCACAAGACCGAGCTCCAGGAGGCGCTTGCGAAATCGGGCCGCAGCGTCTCCTACTCCGTGCTCGAGGTGGAGGGCCCACCGCACGACCGGCACTTCGAGTGTGCGGCGCTCGTCGACGGCGACGAGCTCGGCCGTGGGTCCGGCCGCGCGAAGAAGGACGCCGAGCAGGCGGCGGCCAAGCAGGCGCTCGCAACGCTCGTCGACCAGTAGCACCGCGCCTCTCCGGGCACGCGATCAGACGAGGAGCAGCGCCTCGACGATGCGATCGAGGTCGCCCCTGCCCATCGCTGTCGACGTCCGTCGCTCGACGGGCGGCGGCCCTCCGGCGTGGGCGGTGTCGCCGTCCGCGGCGCCCGCTAGCCTCGTCGCGTGCACCTGCGCTCTCTTCGCCTGCGCGGCTTCAAGTCGTTCCCCGACGCCTTCGAGTTGAAGCTGGAGCCCGGCGTCGCCGTCGTCGTCGGGCCCAACGGCTCGGGCAAGTCGAACGTTGCCGATGCGATCGTCTGGGCCGCCGGCTCGCTGACGCCGTCCGAGCTGCGTGCCGAGAAGCCCGACGACGTCCTCTTCAACGGAGCCGAGGGCCGCCAGCCGGCCGAGAGCTGCGAGGTCGAGCTCGTCTTCGACAACGCCGACGGTGGCTTCGGGCCCGAGCTCGACTTCTCCGAGGTGTCGATCGCGCGGCGCCTGCACCGCGGCGGCGAGGGCCAGTACCTCGTCAACAGGGCGGGAGTCCGTCGCACCGATCTTGTCGAGCTGCTCGCCGACGTCGGTCTCGGCGGCTCGATGCACTCGATCGTCAGCCAGGGCAAGGTCGAGGCGGTGCTCGCGTCGAGGCCGGAGGAGCGGCGCGAGCTCGTCGAGGAGGCGGCCGGCCTCGGCAAGTTCAAGCGCCGCAAGCACCGGGCGGAGCTCAAGCTCAACCGCGTCGGCATCCAGGTCGAGCGGGCGCGCGACGTCGAGGCCGAGGTGCGCAAGCGCCTGCGGCCACTGGCGCTCCAGGCGACCGCGGCGGAGCGTGCCGAGAAGCTCGCGCTCGAGCTCGCAGGGTTGCGAGCGCGTGTCGCCGAGCTCGACTTGCAGGCGGCGGAGACGCGCCGCGCGGAGGCCGAGGAGCGGAAGCTCGCCGCGGCGCTCGGACGGAGCCGAGCACAGGCGCGGCTCGAGGCCCTGCTCGCCGAGCGCCAGGCCGCCGAGGAGGAGCTCGCCGACGCGGCCGGGCGGCGCGAGTCGGCGATGAAGGCCCTGTACCGGCTCCAGGGCGCAGCCGAGCGCGTCGCGCTCCGGCGGGAGGGAGCCGCAGCGTTGCTCGCCCGGCTCCGAGACGACCTGAGCACGGCCGAGTCCGTGGCCGCGCGGGTCACGGGCGAGGGCGTCCGCTCGCTCGAGGACGCAGCCGCCGGGGCGATGGCGGCGGCCCGTGCGGCCGCGGCGGCGAGCGGTGCCTCGGCCGAGCGCGCCAGGTCGGCCCAGGAGCGGCTCGCGGCGCTCGAGCGAGGCGCAGCCTCGCGGGCCGAGGACCGGCTGGAGGCATTGCGCACGGAGCGAGCGGCGCTCGAGGCGGAGCTGGCCGACGTCGCCGGCGGGCACGAGCACGCCACGCGGGCGCTCTACCGGCTCGGCGGCGCCCGCGAGCGCCTCGCGCTGCGCAGCGAGTCGGCGGCTACCCTGCGCGCCGGCCTGCAGGCCGAGCTCGCCGAGGCAGAGGCCGCGGCGCGACGATCCGGCCCCACGCCGGACGAGCTCGAGCAGGCGGCGAACTCGGCGAAGACGCAGGCGCGCGAGGCGGCTCACCGGCGCGACGACCTCGTGAGCCGCAGAGAGCTCGCGCGCGAGCGGCTCGTCGCCCTGGAGCTCTCGCTCGCGGAGCGCGAAGGGCTCCCGCCGGCCGCCCGGATCCTCGCGGCCGAGGGTGCGTCGCTGGCGCTCTCGCTGGTCGAGGTGGAGCCGGGCTCGGAGCGTGCCGTCGCGGCCGCTCTCGGGTGGCGCGCGTCGGCGGTCGTCGCGAGCGATCCGGCCGCGGGGCTCGAGCTTCTGCGCCGCGCACGCGATGCGGGTCTCGGCAGCCTCGCGGTGCTGGTCGGCTCGCCCGCATGTCGCGTCGCCGAGCTACCCGTTGTGCCGATCGACGGACTGCTCGCCTCGGGCGTCCCGGCCGTCACCGTCGAAGGCTTCGGCTTCGATCCGGACCGCGGCGAGCTCTGGTTCGCCGGCGAGACGGCCGAGGCGCTGCTGCTCGAGCTCGACGCGCGTCGCCGGGAGCTCGCTGCCGAGGGCGCGGAGCTGGAGCGAAACGCTGCGGCGGCCGGCGCGGAAGCGGACGCCGCGCAGGAGCGGGCCGCCGAGGCCGAGGCCGCCTACGCGCGCGTCGCGCACCTTCGCGGCGCCCACGCGCTCGACCCCGCCGTTCTGGGCCGGGTGGCGGCGAGCGCCGACCGGCTCGACGAGGTCCTGCTCGCGGCGACCGTGATCGCCGCTCGGCTCGAGCAGCCGCTCCGGCTGCGCTCCGAATCCGGCTCCGACCGTGCCCGTGCGCTGGGCGACGAGCTCGCCAGGGTGGGCACACTCGAGTACGAGGCCAGGCGCGAGGCGGGCCGCGCGAACGAGAGCGCTGCCGGCGCAGAGCTGCTGCGGGCGAGGCTCGGCGGCGAGGGTCAGATCCGGCTGCTGCACGTGGACGAGTCGGAGCGGGACATTGTCGAGCCCGAAGCGCGCGATCTCGCCGAGGAGGCCGAGCGGCTCGCGCGCACCGCAAGCGAGCTGTCGAACGCGGCGCGTATTGCGGGCTCGGCGGTCGCGGAGACCGGTGCTCGGCGTGATGGCACCGTCGACGCCGATCTGCTCCGCCGCGTGGTCGCGGGGGCCACGCGCGTGGACGAGACCCTCGTCGCGGCGGCGGAGGCGGCTTCGCGCTTCGAGGCCCCCCTGCGCGCACGCGTCGACGCCGGTGCGAGCCGGACGGGCGAGCTCGGCGCGAAGCTGCGCGAGCTCGGCGCGGGCGAGGTCGAGCTGCGGAAGAGCGCTGAGGAGGCCGCCGGGCGGGCGACCGAGATCGAGATCGAGCTCACCCGCATCGACGCCGAGGCCGCCGATGCGCAGCGGCGTCGCGACGAGGCCGGCGCCCAGATGCAGCGGGCAGAGCCTGCGGAGGGCGAGGACCGCGACGAGCTCGCCGCGCGGGTGGAGCGGCTCGAGGCGCGCCGGATCCAGCTCGGGCAGGTGAACCCACTCGCGAAGGAGGAGTACGACGCCGAGAAGGAGCGGCTCGAGGAGCTCGAGACCCAGCGCGAGGATCTGGAGCGGAGCCTGAAGGAGCTCGAGGATCTCCGCGCCGAGCTGGCCGACACGGTCGAGCGGCGCTTCGCCGAGACCTTCGGCGCCGTCGCGCAGCACTTCGAGGACGTCGCCGCGACGCTCTTCCCCGGCGGTGAGGGCCGGCTCCGCCTCGTCGAGCCGGACGAGGAGAGAAGCGACCCCCCACATCAAGGACTGGGCATCGAGGTCGAGCTCCGTCCGGCGGGCAAGAAGATCACGCGCCTCGGGATGCTCTCGGGCGGCGAGAAGGCGCTCGGGGCGATCTCCTTCCTCTTCGCGCTCTTCCTCGCGAAGCCGTGCCCGTTCTACCTCCTCGATGAGGTCGAGGCCGCGCTCGACGACGCCAACATCGGCCGCTTCGTCGAGTTGCTGCGCCGCTACGCCGACCGCGCGCAGTTCGTCGTGATCACCCACCAGAAGCGCACGATGGAGGCCGCTGACGTCCTCTACGGCGTGACGATGGGCGCGGACGGTGTCAGCCAGGTCGTCTCGCGGCGGCTGCCGCGCGAAGACGCGGTCGCCGTCGGTAGCTGAGAAACGGCCAAGCAACGGACTGTTACTTCGGCGGGAGTTCACCGCCGCGTATCGTGGGTGTGCTCCCCGTGCAACCCGACCCAGAAAGAGGAAGGCATGAGCATCCAACTCGGCGACACCGCACCCGACTTCCAGGCGGAGACGACTGACGGCCCGATCAGCTTCCACGACTGGATCGGCGACTCCTGGGCGGTGCTGTTCTCGCATCCGAAGGACTTCACGCCCGTCTGCACCACCGAGCTCGGCTACATGGCGAAGATCAAGCCGGAGTTCGACCGCCGGAACGTCAAGGTCATCGGGCTCTCGGTGGATCCGGTCGGAAACCACGCCGAGTGGGCGCGCGACATCGAAGAGACGCAGGGGCACGCGCCGAACTACCCGATCATCGGCGACGCCGACTTCAACGTGTCGAAGCTGTACGGCATGCTCCCGGCGTCCGTCGACGGCGACCCACTCGCGCGCACGCCCGCCGACAACCAGACCGTGCGTAACGTCTTCGTCGTCGGCCCCGACAAGAAGATCAAGCTCGTCCTCGTCTATCCGATGACGACCGGCCGCAACTTCGACGAGGTGTTGCGGGTGATCGACTCGCTGCAGCTGACCGCGAAGCACAAGGTCGCGACCCCCGCCAACTGGCAGCACGGCGACGACGTCATCATCGCCGGCTCCGTCTCGAACGACGAGGCGAAGAAGACCTATCCCGACGGCTGGCAGGAACCACGCCCGTACATCCGCATCGTGCCGCAGCCCTCCTGAGCCGTCGGCTGGCGCGGAGCTGGTCGAACTCCTGTTGCGCGGCGAGCCGCTTCGGCGCGTCAGGGTTGGAGGCGACTACGAATGGCAGCTCGTCGAGGTAGGTGAGCGTCCAATCGCAAGCAATCACTCGAGCGTCGCGGCGAGCTTCGGCGGCGCCGCCAGCAGCCACGAGTCCTCGATCCGCTCCCGGAGCTCTTCCAGCGGGAGCTCCTCGAGGTCGATCAGCAGCATCGGGTAGCTCGCGTAGTGCGGCGTGACGAAGTACGCCGCCGGGTTGGATTCGACCAGCAGCGCTCGTTCGTCGGGATCGACCTTCACCACGAGCTTGCCCTGCTCGTGCGGGCTCTCCCAGGCGAAGAGCTTTCGACGCACCTTGAACGCGACCTCGCCGTACGAGGTGCCTTCCTCCGCTTCCGGTAGCGCGAGCGCCACTGCTCGCACGTCTTCCCACGTCGCCACGACCGAAGGCTAACCTCCCGCGATGCCAAAATCCTGGTCAGAGCTGCTCGGCGACGGCGCGGGTCCTGTGGAGACGGAGGCGGAGCGGGCGGGCTTCTTCGGGCGACTGCGCGACTCGCTCGGGAAGAGCCGCCGCGCGCTCACCGGTGAGCTCGCCGCGGCCGCGTTCGACCCTGACAACGAGGAGGACTGGGAGCGGCTCGAGGAGGGCCTCATCCACGGCGACGTCGGCGTGCGCGCCACCGCCGAGCTGATCCGCCGCCTCGAGGCGCGGGGCGAGATCGGCGAGCTGGGCGCGTCGCTGGCGGAGGAGATCGCCGACCTGCTCGGCGAGCCGGGGACGCTGAACCTGACGCAGAGGCCGGCGGTGATCCTCGTCGTCGGCGTCAACGGCACCGGCAAGACGACGACGATCGGCAAGCTGGCCCAGAAGCTGCGCGAGCACGATCGCTCGGTCCTGCTCGGCGCCGCCGACACGTTCCGCGCCGCGGCGGAGGAGCAGCTGGAGATCTGGGCCGAGCGCGCCGGTGCGGACTTCGTCGGCGCCGCACGGGGCGCCGATCCGGCCTCCGTTGCCTTCGACGCCATCGAGGCCGCGCGGGCCCGCGGCCACGACGTCGCGATCGTCGACACAGCGGGGCGGCTGCACACGCAGTCGAACCTGATGGAGGAGCTGGCGAAGGTTCGGCGTGTGATCGAAGGGCGCATCGAGGGCGCGCCGCACGAGACGCTCCTCGTCGTCGACGCCACGACCGGCCAGAACGGCCTTCAGCAGGCCCGGCTGTTCGGCGAGGCAGCCGGCGTGACCGGCGTCGCCCTGACGAAGCTCGACGGGTCGGCCAAGGGCGGGATCGCCGTCGCGATCGCCTATGAGCTCGGCCTGCCCGTCAAGCTGATCGGCGTCGGGGAGGGGCTCGACGACCTGCGCCCGTTCGACCCGCACGACTTCGCCCGTGCCCTCGTCTCCGGTTGAGCAGGCTAGCGCTCGACGGCGAAGGCGATGTTCACAGTGGTCCGGTAGGACGTGATCCGGTCGCCCTCGACTTCGCAGCTCATCGAGAGGACGTCGGCGCCCGTGATCCCGCGCAGCGTCTTCGACGCCTCCTGCACCGCGACCTGGGCCGCTTCGGCGAACCCGTCCGGGGAGTTGCCGATGACCGTGATGACCTTCGCGATCCCTGCCATGTGAAGCTCCTTCCGCTCGGTGACGTCCTCGTCTTGCCCAGAGGCCGCCGTTCCGACACGGAGGCATCCTCCCCGGCTAGGGCCTCGGCTGCGGGTCGAGCCAGACGCGGTAGTCGCCGACCCAGGGCGGATTCGTGAACTCGATCCCCACCGAGTAGCGCACCTCGCTCTCGTACTGGCCTCCGCGCTTGATCACACCCTGCTTCTCGGCCTCCTCGAGCGCGTTCTCGAGCGCCCTGCTGAAGCCCTCGGCGTGATTTCTCATCGGCTCGTCGACCGTGTAGTGCCCGGTGATCCCCGTGCCGCCGGTCTGATCTTCGTTCATCGCGCCTCCCTTCGGTCGACCCGAATCTACAACGGACGTCCGGCCGACGCCAGCCCCGCCCCGATCGCCGCCTCCCAGGGCAGGAGCGGCGCGTCGCCGCGCAGGGCCGCCGCTTCGGAGGAGAGCAACTCCGCCTCGCCGGCCTTGCCCTCTGCCGCCGCGACCGCTGCGAGCGCGTGTAGGCACTCGGCCCGGGAGCGTGTGTCGCCGATCTGCTCGAGCAGACCGAGGCTCTCGCGGAGCAGCGGCTCGGCCCGCCCGGGCTCCGCGGCGAGAAGCGCGATCTCGCCGAGCATGCACAGCGAGTAGGCCGTGTAGAAGCTGTCGCTCGAGTCGCGCGCGAGCGCCAGCGTCTCCTCGAGCGCCTCGGCGGCGCGCTCGAGGTCGCCCTCGTGGAGGGCCGCGATCCCGAGGTTGTAGGCTGAGTTGGCGATCAGCATCGGGTTCCCGAGCGTGCGCCGTAGCGCGAGCGCCTCCTCCAGCAACGTGCGAGCCCGCCCGAAGTCGCCCTGCTCCGAGAGGATCGACGCGAGCGTGTTCGCCGCTCCCGAGATCGCCCGTGCGTCGTCGACAGCCTGAGCGGCTTCGACCGCCTCCGTAGCGAGGGCGACGGCCTGCTTGGAGTGACCTCGGCGGTGCGCCACGTTCGCGAGCTCGGAGAGCGCGAAGACGGCTTCGCGCACCTTGCCGCAGCGGCTGAAGAGCGGGTGGGCTTCCTCCAGGTAGGGCCCTGCGGCCCCGTGGTCGCCCTGGGCCATGGCGAGCCAGGCGGCGCTCCAAAGCGCGCTCGCGCGCACGTCGTCCGGAAGCTCGCGTGCCGCGAGGCCCAGGTCGAGCCACGTCCGTGCTTCCGAGGCGTGGGCGTGGGCGCGCCAGAAGCGGGCGAGCGAGGAGGCGATCCGCAGCGCAAGCTGGGCGTCGCCCGAGTCGAGCGCCCACTCGAGCGCCGCTCGCACGTTGGAGAGCTCGAGCTCGATGCGATCGAGCCAGTCGGCCTGGTTCGGGCCTCCGAGTCCATCCTCGGCCTCCTCGGCGAGCCCGCGCACCCACTCCGCCTGCCGCTGCCGCAGGCCGTCGAGCAGCCCTGCCTCGGCGGCGGTCTCGAGCGCATACTCGCGCACTGTCTCGAGCTGCCGGATCCGCGGCCCTCCGAGCAGGTCCTCGTCGCGCAGGAGCAGGCTCCCGTCCAGGAGCACCGCGAGCTCGTCGACCACGTCCTCCGTCGCCGACACCGCCTCCGCGGCGGCAAGCGTACAGCCGCCGGGGAAGACGGCGAGCGACTGGTGGAGCAGCCGTTGCGCGGGCGTCAGGAGGCTGTAGCTCCAGCCGATCGTGCTTCTGAGCGTGCGCTGGCGCTCGGGCAGGTCGCGGGCTCCGCCGCTGAGCAGCGCGAGCGAGAGGCGCTCCAGCAGCGTCTCGACGCCGAGCAGCGGCACGCGCGCCGCAGCCAGCTCGATCGCGAGCGGGAGACGGTCGAGGCGGCGGCAAAGCTCGCGAACGGTTTGGTCGCTCGTCCGGATGGGTGCGTGACCGGCGGCAGCGGCGCGCTCGGCGAAGAGCGCGGCAGCGTCCTCCTCGCCGAGGGGCGGAACCAGCAGAACGTGCTCGCCGAGCACACGCAGAGGCGACCGGCTCGTCGTCAGCAGCGTCACCCGCGGTGCGCCCGCGAGCAGCTCGGCGAAGGCCGTCGCGGCCTCCGCGACGTGCTCCACGTTGTCGAGGAGCAGGAGGCGGTCGCTGCCGGCGAGCAGCTCGACGATCGCGGTCAGGGTCGGCTCGCGGGCGCCGACGACGCTGGCGATTGCGGACGGAACGAGGGCGGCGTCGCCGAGCGGGGCGAGCGGGACGAGCTGGGCGCCGTCCCGGCGCTCCTCCGCGAGGGCGGCTGCGATCTCGAGTGCAAGCCTGCTCTTTCCCGTTCCGCCCGGCCCGGTCAGGGTCAGCAACCGAACCTCGGGCCGTCCCAGCAGCTCCAGGGCCCGGCCGAGCTCAAGGTCTCTGCCGATGAGACGGTTGGCTGGCGAGGGCAGGCTCGTCGCGGACGACGTCCGCGGTGGCGGGAACTCCTCGTGCCCCAGCTGGAAGAGACGGACGGGCTGCTCGATGTCCTTCAGCCGGTGCGTACCGAGATCGCGGAGCTCGACGTCCTGGGCGAGGTCGCTCGCGGCGGCGGAGAGCAGCACCTGGCCGCCGTGCGCGGCCGCGGAGATGCGGGCCGCGAGATGGACGTCGAGGCCGACGTAGCCCTCCCGCCCGAGCAGCGGCTCGCCTGTGTGCAGGCCCATCCGAACCCGGCCCGGCCAGCCTGCGCGGGCGAGCGCCCGCTGCCCCGCCGCGGCCGCCCGCACGGCGTCGGAGGCGCGCGCGAACGCGAAGAAGAAGGCGTCGCCCTGTGTGTCGACCTCGTGTCCGTCGAAGCGCGCGAAGGCTCGCCGGAGCAGGCTCCGATGCCGGTCGAGCGCCTCGCCGTAGGCGGGGCCGAGCCGGCGCAGGAGCGTCGTCGAGCTCTCCACGTCGGTGAAGAGCAGCGTGACGGTGCCGGTCGGCAGGGCGGCCGGCGCGCCGCGCTTGCCACGGGCGGCCATGCTCCGAGTGTACGACTGTGCCCCCGCCCCGGCTAGGCACGGAGCCGGTGGGAGCGCCGTCTACACTGACCAGCCGTGTTCGACACCCTCTCAGACAAGCTCCAGGCGACCCTCGGCGATCTCCGCGGCCGGGGCCGCCTCGACGAGGAGACGATCTCGAAGGCAATGCGCGAGATCCGCCTTGCGCTGCTCGAGGCCGACGTCAACTTCGGCGTCGTAAAGCAGTTCGTCGGGAGCGTGCGCGAGCGGGCGACGGGCCAGGACGTGCTGAAGAGTCTCACGCCGGGCCAGCAGGTCGTGAAGATCGTGCACGAGGAGCTGACGGCACTGATGGGCTCCGGCGACTCGCGGCTCGCGTTCGGCAAGCCGCCCACGGTGATCCTGCTCGCAGGGCTCCAGGGCTCCGGCAAGACGACTGCCTCGGCGAAGCTCGCGCTGCTGCTGCGCAAGGACGGCAAGAAGCCGGCGCTCGTCGCGGCGGACCTGCAGCGCCCTGCGGCGATCGACCAGCTCGAGCAGCTCGGCCGCCAGATCCAGATCCCCGTCTATCGCAAGGACACCCAGGATCCGGTCGAGGTCGTGAGGTACGGGATCCAGGCGGCGCAGACGGCCGGCCAGGACGTGGTCATCCTCGACACGGCGGGACGCCTCCACATCGACGAGGCGCTGATGGACGAGCTCGGGCGCGTGCGGGACGCGGCCAAGCCGACGAACGTGCTGCTCGTCCTCGACGCGATGACCGGCCAGGAGGCGGTCCATGTCGCCGAGACCTTCTTCGAGCGGATCGCCTTCGACGGCGTCGTCCTGACGAAGCTCGACGGCGACGCGCGCGGCGGCGCCGCGCTCTCGGTCAAGGCCGTCACCGGCAAGCCGATCAAGCTTGTCTCGGTGGGCGAGAAGCTCGACCAGCTCGAGTACTTCCATCCCGACCGGATGGCCTCCCGCATTCTCGGCATGGGCGACGTGCTGACGCTGATCGAGAAGGCCGAGGCCGCCGTCGAGGAGGAGGAGGGGGCGGCGATGGAGGCGCGGATGCGCGCCGGCCAGTTCAGCTTCGACGACTTCCTCGCCGCGCAGAAGATGCTGAGGAAGATGGGGCCGCTCCAGGGCGTGCTGAAGATGATCCCGGGCCTCGGAAACCAGCTCAAGGACGTCGAGATCGACGAGCGGCAGCTGGCGCGCGTGGAGGCGATCGTCCTCTCGATGACGCCGCAGGAGCGCCGGATGCCGCACCTGATCAACGGTTCCCGCCGGCTGCGGATCGCGCACGGGAGCGGGCAGACGATCCAGGACGTGAACAAGCTGCTCACGGCGCGCAAGCAGATGGAGAAGATGATGAAGCAGATGGGCAAGGGAAAGATGCCTACACTTCCCGGTCAACTGACCAAGACAGGTAGGAGATAACCAAGTGGCAGTACGGATGAGGCTGACGCGAGTCGGCTCGAAGAAGAACCCGATCTACCGCGTGGTCGTGGCCGACTCGCGCTCGCCGCGCGACGGCAAGTTCATCGAGATCATCGGGCGCTACAACCCGCAGACGGATCCGTCGACGATCGAGCTCGACGACGCGAAGGTGCGGGAGTGGATCGACAAGGGCGCACAGCCCTCGGCGGCGGTCGCGAAGCTGATCAAGGCCTCGGCGAAGAGCGAAGGCTAGGGTGCCGGAGCTGCTGCATGGCTGAACTGCTGGCTTGGCTCGCCCGTGGCCTCGTGGACGATCCCGCCGCCGTGCGGGTCGAGGAGGTCGAACGCGAGGATGCGACGGTGCTGCAGCTCTATGTCGCGGAGGCCGACCGCGGCAAGGTGATCGGCCGCGCCGGGAGGATCGCTCGCGCGCTCCGCACCGTGGTGCGGGCGAGCGCGTCGCGCGAGCGTCGCCGCGTCGTGCTCGAAATCGTTGAGTAGCGAGGATCTCGTCACCGTCGGGCGGGTCGGCCGTCCGCATGGAGTCGACGGCTCGTTCTTCGTGGACGGGGCGAGTGAGGCGGACGAGCGCTTCGTCGTCGGCGCGACGCTGCACGTGGAGGCGGCGACCGCGACGGTCGTCGGCTCGAAGCGCGCCGCCGGTGGGCGGCGTGTGCTCAAGCTCGACCGCGAGGCGCCGCGCGGCGCGACCCTGGCGGTGCCGCGCGCCCAGCTCCCGGAGCCCGACGAGGACACGTTCTACGTCTTCCAGCTCGTGGGGCTCGATGTCGTGGAGGAAGGTGGGCGCCCCCTCGGCGCTGTCGCGGAGGTGCACAACGGACCCGCCAACGACGCGCTCGAGCTCGACTCTGGTCTGCTGCTTCCGCTCGTCGACGCCTGCGTCCTCGAGATCGAACTCGACGCGCGTCGGATCCTCGTTGCGCGCGGGTTCGCAGACGCCGAGTAACCTGGCCCGTCGATGCGCCTCGACGTCTTCACCCAAGTTCCGCACGCCTTCGCCTGGCTGACCGAGCAGCGGCCGCTGGCCGGGATCCTCGGCGAGGAGCTCGAGCTACGGCTCTTCAACTATCGCGACACGACCCCGTTGCGCTCCGGACGGGTCGACGACAAGCCCTACGGCGGTGGTGCCGGGATGGTCCTGCGCGTCGACGTCGTTGCGGCGGCGCTCGAGGGGGCGTACGGCGAGGCGCCAGGGCATCGGGTGATCGCCCTGACGCCCCAGGGCAGGCAGCTCACGCAGGCCGTCGTCGAGGAGCTGGCCGCCGAGCCGCAGCTCACACTCCTGTCGTCGCGCTTCGAGGGCTTCGACGAGCGGATCGTGCAGCACCTCTGCTCCGAAGCGGTCTCGATCGGCCCTTACGTCCTCTCCGGCGGCGAGCTGCCGGTGATGGTGCTGCTCGACGCCGTCGCGCGGCGGCTCCCGGGAGCGCTGGCGGCGGGCTCCGGGGAGCACGAGAGCTTCTCCTCCGAGCTCGAGGGTGGGCTCGAGTACCCGCACTACACGCGCCCCGCTGAGTTTCGCGGCTGGACCGTGCCCGAGGTCCTGCTCTCCGGCGACCACGGCCGCGTCGACGCCTGGCGGCGCGAGCAGAGTCACGGGCGGACCGTGCTTTCGTGAACGACTTCTACGCCACGCTCGGCGTCCGCCGGGACGCGTCGCGCGAGCAGATCGAGGAGGCCTTCCGGTCGGCGTCGGGAGACACCTGGGACGAGCAGCGCCTGCGTGAGCTCCAGGTCGCATACGGAACCCTCGTCGACCCGGACCGGCGGGCGCAATACGACCGCTGGGTCGAGCGCGAGCCCTCCCCCCGGCTCCCGGGCTACGGCGACCCCGTCGCCCAGGGCGACGGGAACCGCGCTCGCGAGTACCACTCGCGCAATCCCGTCGATCGGCTCACGCGAGGCCT
>Ga0136620_10000463_pt1 | contig 18508 bp, 8 predicted proteins | sample AntDrymUQ4162106_2_FD_104806 | JGI IMG/M metagenome (GOLD analysis project Ga0136620, IMG submission 104806) | Polar desert sand microbial communities from Dry Valleys, Antarctica - metaG UQ416 (21.06) | ecosystem: Environmental > Terrestrial > Soil > Desert | place: Antarctica: Dry Valley... | reverse complement strand
GCGGATGCCCAGGTCGAGGACCGATCCCATCGCGATGATCGCCGGCGTCAACTTCTCCGAGATGGCCTGCAGGACGCGCGCGTCGTGCGCGCCCCGCCGGTCAATCTTGTTGACGAAGATGACCGTCGGCACGTGCAGTCGCCGTAGCGCCCGCAGTAGCACCCGGGTCTGCGGCTGCACACCCTCCACCGCCGAGATCACCAGGACGGCGCCGTCGAGCACGCTCAGCACCCGTTCCACCTCGGCGATGAAATCGGGGTGGCCTGGCGTGTCGATCAGGTTGACCGTGATGTCATCGACGACGAACGACACGACGGCCGACTTGATTGTGATGCCTCGCCGGCGTTCTAACGTCAGCGAGTCCGTCTGAGTGGTGCCCTCATCGACGCTGCCGACCTCGTCGATGACACCGACCGCATGCAGCAGCCGCTCGGTCAGCGTGGTCTTACCGGCGTCTACATGCGCCAAAATCCCCAAGCTCAACGTTCTCAACTGTCATGTCCCCTACGCACATAGGTGGCCACTCCCTTCTGGCTGACATGACAGGTGGCCGCATTTCCCTCTCCTTGGTCGCTCGGGCGCTATCGCGAGTACAGCAGACGGCCACCAGCAAGGCAAGCGAGTTCTCGCCACGGTTGACTGGACTGCGAAGTAGACCGCTAATGATCCAGTTTGCAGGATCGACCACTGGCACCTACTGCAACTTGACTCGCATTTGATCTATAATGCAGTAGTGGCCAGGTCGTCAACGCTTTCTCGCCTCGGCAGGATCGCCGAGGAACAGTGGGGTCTGGTGACGCGCCGGCAGGCGCAGAACGTGGCCGGTATCGCCCCTGCCACCTTCGCCCGGCTGACGAGGGACGGCTCGATCCTGGAGCGGGTGGCCCACGGCGTCTATCACCTCATTGGGGCGCCGCTCCCCGACCACCTCGATCTTCGCGCCGCGTGGCTGCAGCTCGCTCCCGAGACGCCGGCATGGGACCGCCGGCCGGACCAGGGCGTCGTCTCCCACCGATCGGCCGCCGCACTGTACGGGTTCGGGCACCTGCCGGCGGACGGTCACCACTTCACCCTGCCGAGGCGACGGCAGTCGCGACGTTCCGACGTCCGGCTGCACCGGCGTCACCTGGATGAACGGGAGCGGATCGACCTGCGCGGGCTGCCCGTCACCCGGCCGTCACGCACCGCCTCGGATCTCCTTTACGACCGCGAGGATCCCGAGGCGGTGGCACACCTCATCGCCGATGCCATCCGCTCCAGGTACGACTATCCCGGCACCTTCGCGGATGCGCTGGCACGGCATGCCGCGCGCTTCGGCCTACGGTGGGGTGACGGGCTTGCCCTGTTGCGCTGGCTGCTCGATTTGGTCGGCGACCCGCAGACCTCGCGATGGGTGGACGAGGCGAGGCCACAGTTGAACTGGAAGCGCCCAGAGCAGGCCGGCTCGGACGAGGTTGCTCAGTGACGAGCCCGGCTGGATACGGCAGCCCCGGTGCGTTCCGCCGCGCACTCACGGACCGGCTGCGCACCATCGCAGACGGGAGCCGGTGGACGTTGCCGCAACTCCAGCGGCAGTTCGCCTACGACCGCCTGCTTGAACGTCTCTACATGGTCGATGATGGGTGGGTCGTCAAGGGTGCCGCCGCGCTCCTTGCTCGGAATCTGGGCATGCGCGCGACAATCGATGTTGACGTGTATCGGACGCGGGCACGTGAGGTGGCCGAAGCTGAGCTGCGCGAAGCCGCGAGTCGCGACATCGGCGACTGGTTCCGGTTCGAGGTCGGCGCCAGTCGTGCCGTCGGAGACGGTGAGGCAGGCGTGCGCCTGCCAACGACGCGTCTGTCGGCCCGACGCCATGGGCGATGTTCCACGTCGACCTCGTCGGTTCGGACCTGCGCATGACCGGCGCCCCCGAGCCGATGCCGCCCATTGCGCGTGTCCTCATGCCCGACGTCGAACAGCACGGGTACCGCGTGTATCCGTTGGTCGATCACATCGCCGACAAGGTCATGGCGACCTTCCAGCGCTACGGCGGCCATCAGCGCCCGTCGACGCGGTACAAAGATCTCGTGGACAACGCGAGACGATGGGTCACGTAGCCGTCCCGGATCTACAGCACGCCGGTGATCAGCAGTCCCGCCACCACCGCAGCGACGCCGATCCGGTACCAGCCGAAGATGCCGAGGCCGCGGCGGCTGAGGTAGCTGACCATCCACCGCATCGCCACGGTTGCGGCCAGGAAGGCGACGGCGAGGCCGAGCAGGGGCTTGGCCACGCCGAACGCCGCGACCATCTCGTTGCCTGACGACGCGGTTTCGTACAGGGTCGCCCCGCCCAGCGTCACGAAGCCGAGCAGGAAGCTGAACTCGACGGCGGCGGGAACGGTCAAGCCGATCGCGGTGGCGACCAGGATCGTCACCAGGCTGCGGCTCACACCCGGCCACAGCGCGAGCGTCTGGGCCAGCCCGATGAGCAGGGCGCCGCGCCACTGCAGCGCCGTGAGCGGGGCGCCAGCCTCCGGGGCGACATCGCGCCGATGCCGCGCGACGACCAGAATGACGACGCCGCCGACGAACCAGGCCACGACGACGGGCCAGGGTCCGAACAGGCGCTGCTTGATGACGTCTTCGAGCGCGAGCCCGACCATCACCGCGGGCAGGCACCCGACCAGCACCGCGATGAGTGTGCGCCTGCCTGCCTCGTCGTCACCCCGCAGGCCGCGCAGCATCGCCCCGAAGCGCTCCCTATAGAGCCCAAGCACCGCGAGGATGGCCCCCGCTTGGATCGCGATCGCGTAGCTGTCCGCGGCGTCGCCTTCGATGCCGAGCAGAGCCTGGGTGACGGTGAGGTGACCCGTCGAGCTGATCGGCAGCCACTCAGTGAGGCCTTCGACGAGGCCGAGCAGGATCGCCGCGCCCACGGTCAGGCTCACCGGCCGTAGCCTAGGCGAACCACGCCGGCACGCCCGCGGTGTCACAAGTCCCTCATAAGATCGCGTGCCATGGGGGACATCACGCTGCACACTGCGCCGTACGGCCGGCCGGCGCTGCGTCTGCTGTGCGAACGGATCGTCGCCGCCAAGGCCGACGACCCGCTGCAGCCGGTGACGGTGGTCGTACCCAGCAACTACGTCGGTGTCTCAACTCGGCGGATGCTGGCCAGCGGCGAGCTGGGGTCGATCACCAACCGTGGCGTCGGTATCGCCGGGCTCAACCTGCTCACCGTCTACCGCCTCGCCGAGCTGCTCGGAGCGCCGCGCTTGGCCGCGGCGGGCCGACGGCCGGTGTCGACCGCGGTGATCGCCGCCGCCGTGCGCCGGGTGCTGATCGAGGATCCCGGCATCTTCGCGCCCGTGCGGGAGCATCCGTCCACCGAGGAGGCACTGGTCAACTCCTACCGTGAGCTGTCGGAGCTGCGTCCGGCGAGCCTCGACACGCTGGCCGCCACCGGGACCCGCGCAGCTGAGGTGGTGCGCGTCCGACGGGCCGTGCGGGCTGCGCTGGAAGCGACGTGGTTCGAGGAGGCCGACCTCATGGCCGCCGCCGGGCAGGCCATCGCGGCGGGCTCAGCGGTCACAGATGACCTGGGCACGGTCGTCGTCTACCTGCCCCAGGACCTGTCCTACCCCGCCGCCGCGCTGCTGCGCCGCGTCGTCACGGGGGCGACCATGGAAGTGATCGCCGGTCGGACCGGCGCCGAGCAGGCTGACGCCGACGTTGATCGGGCGTTGCACCGGCTCGGTCTGAGCCCACTGTCCGATGTGGTCGCCCGCCCAGCGGTGTCGGCGATCGTGTCGGTCTCCGACGCCGAGGAGGAGGTCCGTTCCGCCGTGCAGCGGGTGATCGCGGCCGCCCGCGACGGTGTCGCGCTGGAGCGCACGGCGCTGCTGTACCCGTCCGATCAACCGTACGCGCGGATCGTTGCCGAGCAGCTCGACGCGGCGGGTATCGCCTGGAACGGTCGCGGCATGCGACCTCTGGCCGAGCGGATGCTGGGTCGCTGGCTGCTGGATCTGCTCGCGCTACCCGACGTGCGATATGCGCGTCCCGCGGTGCTGGGGCTGGTGACCGGCGCGCCCGTTGTAAGTCCCGACGGCCACCGGGTGCCCGCGGGACCATGGGAGCGGGTCACCCGTGAGGCCGGCATCGTGCGCGACCGGGGGGAGTGGCGGCGCAGGCTCACCCGCTACGCCGAGGAGCTGCGCTCGCGGGCGGACATCGAAGCCGCCGGCGACGAACCCCGCGACTGGCTCGTCGCCCGTCACCGCCGCAGCGCCGAGCAGGCGGACGCGCTGGGCGCCTTCGTCGGCCAGCTGTTCGACCGGCTCGCCGACGCGGAAGGGCGCACGACGTGGAGTGGGCTGGCCGCCTGGTGCCGGCAGACGCTGCGGCGCTACCTCGGCGGCGAGCGCCAGCGCGAGCGGTGGCCCGACGCCGAGCGGGCGGCGGCTGACCGCGTCGAGGAGGCGCTCGACCGGCTCGCAGGCCTCGACCGGGTCGAACCCGTGACGGACCTGAAGGTATTCCGCCGGACGCTGCAATTGGAGCTTGACGGCGACCTTGGACGGGTCGGGGAGTTCGGCTGGGGTGTGCTGGTCGGCCACCCCTCCGCGGCGCTGGGGATCGACCTGGACCTCGTCGTCATCCTCGGTCTCGCCGAGGGGGTCTACCCGACCCTGCCCCGGGAGGACTCGCTGCTGCCCGACGTCGAGCGGCAAGCCGTCGGCGACGAGCTGCGGCCACGGACCGAACGCGTGGCCGTCGAGCACCGCCATCTGCTGGCCGCGCTGGCGGCTTCAGGCGGTCAGCGCGTGCTGACTTACCCCCGAGGCGACCTGCGGCGCAGTTTCCAGCACGCGCCGTCGCGGTGGCTGCTGGACGCCGCCGACGAGCTCCGCGACGACGGCGGTGGGCCGCGCGTCTTGCCCCACCGCGCGGAGTGGGTGGAAGAAGTCGGCTCCTTCGCCCAGCGGGTGCGAACTGTTGCCTTCCCCGCTACTCGTCAGGAATACGGGCTGCGGGCGCTGGACGGTGTGCGGGGAACTGCGGCATTGCGCGGTCATCCGCTGGTCAGCACGGACGCGGCGCTGCGCAGCGGCGTTGACCTTGTCCTGACCCGGGGGCGGGAAGGCTTCTCGCGTTTCGACGGCGACCTGAGGCGTGTCGCGGGTCAGATCGCGTCGCCGGCCAGCGGTGAGCTGGTGATGTCGGCCTCGCGGTTGGAGGCCTGGCTGTCGTGCCCTCACGCCTACTTCATGCAGTACGTGCTGGGCGTCGAGCCGGTCGACAACCCTGAGGAGCTGCTCGAGATCGACGCCATGGAGAAGGGGTCGCTGATCCACGACGTGCTGTACCGATGGCTGCTGGGGGAACTGGCCGGGGCGCTGCCAAGGCCCGACGAGGCGTGGTCGACCACCGCGCGGTTACGGCTGCGCCAGCTGGGCCAGGAGGCCTCACAGGCCGCCGAGCAGCGAGGCGTCACCGGGCATCCGTTGCTGTGGCAGCGTGATCACCAGCGGATCCTGACCGACCTCGACCGCTTCGCCGACTACGACGACGACCGTCGGCGGCTGTCGCGGCTGACACCAGTGGCCGCCGAGCGCTCCTTCGGCATGGACGGCGCTGAGCCGCTGGCCATCGATCTCGGCGACGGACGTACCGTGCGGCTGCGCGGGCGCATCGACCGGCTGGACCAGGCCGACGACGGCAGCGTCGTCGTCACCGACTACAAGACCGGCGGCACCTCCGCCTTCGCTGACCTGAAACAGGAACAGCCGCTCGGCGACGGCAGCAAGCTGCAGCTGGCGATCTACGGACTCGCGGTGCTGGCCGAGCAGCCGGACGACCCCGAAGTGTGTTCCGAGTACTGGTTCATCTCCACGCGCGCGAGCTTTTCGCGCCTCGGCTATCCCCTGACCGCCGGCGTGGTCAGCGAGCTCCACCGCGCGTTGCGGATCGCCGTCGACGGCATCGCGGCTGGCAAGTTCCCCATGAAGCCGCCGGAACCCGGATGGAAGCTGTACACCGAGTGCCGCTTCTGCGACCCCGACGATCTGGGCACCGCCGACCGCTACCGCGACTGGGAGCGGATCCGCACTGCTGCCAGGCTGCACGACTACGTCGACTACCTCCAATCAGAGTCTGCGCCTCAAGTTGAACTTGAGACCGAGTCCCAGCCGGGGCCCGCTGAAGACCGGGGGCGGCTGTGACCATGCGCCTCAGCGACCAGGCTGCCCGCGACCGGATCGCCGGTGCCCTCGACGAGACGCTGTTTGTCGAGGCGGGAGCCGGCTCGGGCAAGACCAAGTCGCTCGTCGACCGGGTCGTGGCGCTGGTCGACGCCGGCATCCAGATGCGTTCCATCGCGACCATCACCTTCACGGAGAAGGCCGCGGCGGAGCTGCGCAACCGGATCCGCTGCGCGTTCGAGGAGAAGGTCGCAGACCCGTCGCTCGACCCAGGCGCCCGGGGACGGTTCGACGTGGCGCTCGACCAGGTGGATGCCGCCGCTGTCTCGACACTGCACGCCTTCGCGCAACGGATCCTGTCCGAGCACCCGTTGGAGGCGGCGTTGCCGCCTGCCATCGACGTGCTCGACGAGGTCGCTTCGCAGATCGAGTTCGAAGAGCGCTGGAGCCGGTTCCGCGACGCGCTGCTCGACGACCCAACGCTGCAGCGAACGCTGCTGCTGGCGTTCGCCGCGGACATCCGCCTCGACGACCTGCGGCACCTCGCGAGGGTCTTCGACAGCAACTGGGACCTGGTTGGCGAGCCGCAGCGGGTCCCGTGGCCCCTGATCGACCCGCCCGGCGTCGATGTCACGGGTTTCGCCGCGCGCCTCGACACCCTGCTCGAACGGCGCAGTGAATGCCGTGACCCCGACGACCTGCTGTGTGCCACCCTGACCGACGACGTCGCTGGCTACCTACAGCGGCTGCGTCAGGCACCCGACGAGTTCGAGGTGCTGCACCTGCTGCGCGCGGCCAAGCCCACCTTCAAGTCCAAGGGGGGCAAGAAGGCCAACTGGCAGGACAAGGACTCGGTGCTGGGCGAGCTGCGGTCGCTTGGTGAGGAGCGAACGGCGCTGGCCGCCGACGTCGCCGTCGCCTGCCTGCGGCGGATCGCCGTCGAGGTTGCCCGCTTCACCTCCGAGTCGGCCGCGCAGCGCCGAACCAGCGGGCGGTTGGAGTTCCACGACCTGCTGGTCGGTGCTCGCGAACTGCTGCGAGGCCCGCACGGTGTGACGGTGCGAGGGCGGCTGCGCTCGCGCTACCAGCGCCTGCTACTCGACGAGTTTCAGGACACCGATCCGATCCAGATCGACCTCGCGGTCTTGATCGCCTCCGACGACCCTGAGGCTGCTGGAAAGCCCTGGGACCGCATTCCGGTCGAGGCTGGCCGGCTGTTCTTCGTCGGCGACCCGAAGCAGTCGATCTACCGGTTCCGCCGCGCCGACATCGACCTGTACCTGCGAGCTCGGCAGGTGTTCGGCGATCCGGTCGCGCTGACGACCAACTTTCGGACGACCCCGCCGGTGATCGGTTGGGTCAATGCCGTCTTCAGCCGCCTCATCCAGCACGCCGACAGCTCGCAGCCCGCCTACCAGGCGCTGGCCGCGGCACCGCAGCGCACCGCGCCGCCGAGCGGCTGCGCGGTCTCGGTGCTGGGGCTACAGCCGCACGCCGACGATCCTCGGGCGGACGACCTGCGCGACCGAGAGGCCGACGACGTCGGCGACGCCGTGCTGGCGGCGTCGGGATGGCAGGTCAGCGAGCGCGACTCCGATGACAGCGGCGACAACGGGGGCAGCGGGGACGACGGGGGCAGCGGGGACGACGGGGGCAGCGGGGACGACGGCAGCGAGCGCTGGCGCCCCGCCCGCCTCGGTGACATCGCCATCCTCCTGCCCGCCCGGACGTCGCTGGCCGCGCTGGAAGGGGCGCTGGACGACCGCGAGATCCCCTATCGCGCGGAGACGAGCTCGCTGGTGTACTCCACCCGCGAGGTGCGCGACCTCATGGCGGTCGCGCGCGCGCTCGCCGACTCGACCGACCAGCTGGCCCTGGTGACAGCGTTGCGCTCGCCGGCGTTCGGCTGCGGCGACGACGACCTGTTCGACTACAAGGTGGCCCACGGGGGGTCGTGGGACCTCACCAAGCCGACGCCCGAGGGCCTGGATTCCTCGCAGGTCGTGGCCGCCGGCATGCGCTATCTCAAGGCGCTGCACCACGAGCTGCCGTGGCTGTCGCCGTCTGAGCTGCTCGGCCGCATTGCGCGGGATCGCCGGCTGTTCGAGCTCGGCTACGCCGCAGGTCGCCCCCACGATCTGTGGCGGCGGCTGCGGTTCGTCATCGACCAGGCGAGAGCCTGGAGCGAGAGCGAGGGCGGCACGCTGCGCGAGTACCTGGACTGGGCGCGGATGCAGGCGTCGGAGAGTGCGCGGGTGGCCGAGACGGTCCTGCCGGAGACCGATGACGACGCGGTGCGGATCATGACCGTCCACGGCGCCAAGGGCTTGGAGTTCCCGATCACCATCCTGTCGGGCATGACGACGGCCTCGCTCGGCCGCCGGACCCGGGTGGAGGTGGCCTTCCCGCCGACGGGACCTGTGGCGCTCAAGGTCGGTAGCGGGCTGTCAACGCCCGAGTTCGAGAACTTCAAGCCGATTGACGAGCAGATGGATTACCACGAGCGGTTGCGGCTGCTGTACGTGGCGTGTACACGGGCGAAGGACCATCTGATCGTGTCGCTGCACCGCAAGCAGCGCAAGAAGCCGCCGACCGAGGCGCACAAACACACCAACGCCGAGTTGATCGCCGGAGCTTGTGAGGACCTCGAACGGCTGGCCACGCCGGCGGAGCCGGCCCCCCATCTCGCAGGGATTCTGCTGCCCAGCGCGGTCACGAGCCGGACGCCAGCGCCGGTAACGCCGGACGGTGTGCCGGCGCCGCCGCCGTTGGATCGCTGGGAGGCCGAGCGGACGGTGAGGCTGGCCGCCAGCGCGCGCCGGCGCAGCCTCGGTGCGTCCGACGTCGCGTTGCTGACGCACGGACAGGCGCCCGACGCCGAGACGGTGGCGGGCGGCGAGAAGGACGCGCGCGATCTCGAGCTTCCGCCATGGCAGAAGGGCCGCTACGGGACAGCGATCGGTCGTGGGGTGCATGCGGTCCTGCAGACCATCGACCTGGCTACCGGTGCCGGGTTGCCCGAGGCCGCGGCCGCGCAGGCCGCTGCCGAGGGGATCATGGAGCGCGAGCCCGACATCGCCCGGTTGGCCGGCGCAGCCCTTGCCGCCCCCAGCATCATCGAGTCGCACGATTGCCGGCGCTGGCGGGAGACCTACGTCGCCACTACCGTCGGGGATCGCACGCTGGAGGGCTACATCGACTTGCTGTATCGGACCGGCGAGGGACTCGTGGTCGTCGACTACAAGACCGCCTCGTCCACCCGCGACCTCGATCGGCGTCTGGCGGCCTATCGCGCGCAGGGCGGCGCGTACGCCGTCGCCGTCGAGCAGGCGACCGGCGAGCGAGTCTGTCGCGTGGTGTTCGTGTTCCTCACCCCGGATGGAGCGGTGGAGCTGGAGCTCCCCGAGCTCGAGGCGGCGAAGACCGACGTCCGGGTCGCCGTCACCACCCCGATGTAAGTCGATCGCCGAAGCCGTGCTGCACATCCATCGAGCCGAGCGAGCGGACCGGCTGGTCGACGCGCTCGCCCGCGTAATCGCCGATCCTCCAGCCGATCCTCTGGCTGCCGAGGTCGTCGCCGTCCCCACACGCGGTGTGGAGCGGTGGTTGGTCCAGCGGCTGTCGGCAAGTCTGGGCACGAGCAACGGCCGGCGCGACGGCGTCTGCGCCAATATCGACTTCCCGTTTCCCGGCCGCCTCGTCGGCGGTGCGGTCGCGGCCGCGGTCGGCATCGACACCGGCGCCGACCCGTGGCTGCCTCAGCGGTCGGTCTGGCCGCTGCTCGACGTCGTCAGCGACTGCCTCGACCAGCGCTGGCTGGCCGGGCTCGCCGCTCATCTCGGCGCTGACGAGGCCGATGTCGACAATCACCGCAGGGCGCGCCGGTTCAGCGCTATCCGACACCTGGCCGACCTGTACGACCGCTACGGCGTGCACCGCCCGGCGATGCTGCGGGCGTGGGCAGCCGGCGATGATGTCGACGGCGCCGGCGCGCCGCTGCCAGTCGATGTCGCCTGGCAGGCGCAGCTGTGGCGCTGCCTGCGCGACCGCATCGCCACCGCCAGTCCGGCCGAGCGCCTCGCGGACGCCTGCACCCGCCTGCGCGACGATCCCAACGCCGTCGACCTGCCCGTACGGCTGTCGCTGTTCGGGCTCACCCGCCTGCCCGCCAGCTACGTCGACGTCCTGCACGCGCTCGCCGTGCACCGTGACGTCAGGCTGTTCTTGCTGCACCCCTCGCCGGCCCTGTGGACCAAGATCGCGGCGGCGACACGCGACCGCCGTCCGGGCCTGCCCCGGCGCCGTGACGATCCCACCGCCGAGCTGCCCGCCAACCCGCTGCTGGCCACCTGGGGACACGACGCCCGCGAGATGCAGCTGGTCCTGACCGCCGGCGACCGGGGTGGTGTGGATCCGCTACCGAATCGGTCGCGGATGCCCACCACCTCGGGGCTGGGGCGACCCGTCGACCACCACCATCCCTTCGAGGACGGGGCGACCACCCTGCTGCAGCGGCTCCAGGCCGACGTGCGCGCGGACCGCCGGCCACCGGGCGTACCGCTGGCGGAGGAACCGGATCGGCGCGCCATCCTCGAAGATTGCGACCGCAGCCTGCAGGTCCACGCCTGCCACGGCCGCGCCCGGCAGGTCGAGGTCGTCCGCGACGCGATCCTGCACCTGCTGGCGGACGACTCGACGCTGGAGCCCCGCGACATCATCGTCATGTGCCCCGACATCGAGACGTTCGCGCCGCTGATCCACGCCACCTTCGGCGCCGGTGAGGCCGCCGGCGAGGCCGCCGCCGATGCCGCCGCCGACGCTGAGCAGGCCGCGTATCAGCGCCCTGCCAACGGTGAGCTGAACGCCGGCAACCCCTCACCCGACCTGCGGGTGCGGCTCGCGGACCGCTCGCTGCGCCAGACCAACGCCGTGCTCGGCGTCGTCTCCGAACTCCTCGAGCTCGCCACCGCGCGACTCACCGCCTCCCAAGTGCTCGACCTGGCCAGCCGCGAGCCGGTCCGCCGGCGCTTTCACCTCGACGACGACGACCTCGCCCGCGTCGAGGAATGGGTGGCGGCGACCGGCATACGTTGGGGCCTGGACGCCGACCACCGCACACCGTTTCAGCTGCAGCGGCTGGAGGCCAACACCTGGCGGTCCGGCCTCGACCGGGTGCTGCTCGGCGTGGCGCTGGCCGCCGACTCCCAGCGCCTGGTCGGCGGCGTCCTGCCGCTTGACGACGTCGCCAGCGGCGACATCGACCTGGCCGGACGCTTCGCCGAGCTCGTCGACCGCCTGTCTGCCGCGCTGGCCGGCTTCACCGGCGTGCGGCCGATCCAGGCGTGGGCCGACGCCATCGCCACGGCCGCGGACGCGCTCACCACCACCTCGCAGGCATGGCAGCGGGCCCAGCTCCAGCGCATCCTCGACGACGTCGTGGCCGAGTCCACCGTCGGCGGTACGCCGAACCCCGCCGAGCTCGCGCTGCCCGAGGTGCGTGACCTGCTCGCCGACCGCCTGCGCGGTCGACCCACTCGCGCCAGCTTCCGCACCGGCCACCTCACCATCTGCACGCTGGTACCGATGCGTTCGGTGCCGCACCGCGTCGTGTGCCTGCTCGGAATCGACGACGGGCTCTTCCCCCGAAAGACCGCGCCGGACGGCGACGACCTGGTTCAGCGCGATCCTTGCCTCGGGGACCGCGACCCTCGCAGCGAGGACCGTCAGCTCCTGCTCGACGCACTGCTGGCCGCCACGGACAACTTCGTCATCACCTACAGCGGGCGCGACGAACGCACCAACGCCAAGCGGCCGGCCGCCGTGCCGGTGGGCGAACTGCTCGACGTCGTTGACCAGACGGTGCGCACCGGGAACGAGGGCGGGGACGGGCTGCCCGTGTCCGCCCGCAAGCGAATCGTCGTCGAGCATCCACTGCAGCCGTTCGACGTCCGCAACTTTACGCCCGGAGCGCTGGCGGGCGAACGGGCGTGGAGCTTTGACACCATCGCGCTGGGCGGCGCGCGAGCCCTGGTCGCCGAGCGTGTCGCCGCACCGCCGTTCCTCGACGGGCCCTTGCCCCAAACCCGTAGCGACCTGATCGAGGTCGACCAGCTCGTGCGCTTCGTGCAGCATCCTGTGCGGGCATTCCTGCGGCAACGGCTCGGGATCGTCGTCAGCGACCGAGCCGAGGATCCGGCCGAGGCCCTGCCGGTCGAGCTGGACCCTCTGCAGCAGTGGGCCGTCGGGCAGGGCCTGGTCGAAGCCCGCCTGGCCGGGGCTGACCCGGTCGCCTGCGCCGCCGCCGAGATCGCTCGCGGTGCCCTCCCTCCGGGTGAGCTCGGTCGGTCGGTGCTGCGGCGGATCGGGCCGATCGTTGACGGCATCGTCGCGCAGGCCGACGCGTTGCTCGACGACGGAGACGGCGATGGCGACAGGAACGGTGCCGGCCACGACGAGCCGGACTCTGTGGAGGTCGACCTGAAGCTGTCCGGGGGGCGAGTGCTGGTCGGCACCGTGCCCGGCGTCAACGGCGATCTGTTGCGCGCGGTCAGCTACTCCAGGGTCGGCGCCCGCCACCGCCTCGCGGCATGGGTGCGACTGCTTGCGCTGACCGCCATGCATCCCCAGCGTCCGTTCGCCGCCGCCACCGTCGGGCGTGGCCGTCGGCAAGGGTGGGTGACCCTCGCGCGCATCGACCCCGTGCACGACGATCCCGAGACGGCCCGGCGCGTCGCTCTTGACCACCTCGAGGTGGTGGTCGACCTGTACACCCGCGGTATGCGCGAGCCACTGCCCCTGTACTGCAACACTTCCGCGGCCTACGCGCAGGGTTCGCAGCCGAGAGAACGTGCGGCGGCGGCGCGCCGCGAATGGGAGTCGACGTGGGACTTTGACAAGGAGGATAAGGACCTCGAACACGTGCTGGTGCTCGGCGGCGTACTGCCCTTCGACGAGGTGGTGGCGGGCCAGCCACGCGATGGTGAGCGCGGCGACGACTGGGCGCCGGACGAGCCCAGCCGCTTCGGACGCTACGCCCGCCGCCTGTGGGATCCACTGCTGTCCTGCGAGCGGTTAGAGCAGCGGTGAGCGGCTGGGACGACCTGCCGCCCTTCGACGCCTGCGGACCCCTGCCGACGGGAGTCACCGTGCTGGAGGCGAGCGCCGGCACGGGCAAGACGTTCACGATCGCCGCGCTGACCGCGCGGTTCGTGGCCGCCGGCATGCCGCTGCAGCAGCTGCTGCTGGTGACGTTCACCCGCATGGCGACCGGCGAGCTGCGCGAGCGGGTGCACGAGCGCCTCGTCACCGCGGAGCGCGGTCTCGCGGGCGCAGCGGCTGGCGTCGCGGTACCCGCCGACGATCCCTTGTTGGTGCTGCTGGGAACCGGTAGCGCCGACGAGGTGGGCAAGCGTCGCGAGAACCTGGCCAAGGCGCTAGCGGACTTCGACGCCGCCACCATCGCCACCACCCACAGCTTCTGCCAGCACATCCTGGGTGGGCTCGGCGTGGCTGGTGACGTCGAGCCCGACGCCACCGTCCTCGACGACGCCAGCGACCTCGTCGAGGAGGTGGTCGACGATCTGTACGTCCGCCGCTTCCTCGACAGTCCTCAAGGGCCCCCGTTCGACCGTGCCGAGGCGCTGCGCATCGGCCGCATCGTCGTGGAGAACCCGTTGGCGCCGATCGAACCGGCTGGGGCGCAGCCCGACTCCACCGAGGCGATGCGCCGCCGGCTGGCGCTGGCTGTCCGCGACGAGGTGGAGCGCCGCAAGCGCCGCGCGAACCTGCTGACCTATGACGACCTGCTCACCCGGCTCTACGCCATCCTGGCCGACCCGCTGCGGGGGCCGGATGCCTGCCAGCGGCTCCGGCAACGCTACCGGGTCGCCCTCGTCGACGAGTTCCAGGACACCGATCCCGTCCAGTGGGAGATCATGCGTCGAGCGTTCGGGCAGGGCGAGACAACTCTGTCCTCATGTAGCGAAGCGGTAGGACATACAACTCTGGTGCTCATCGGCGACCCCAAGCAGGCGATCTACGCCTTCCGGGGGGCGGACGTCTACGCCTACCTCGACGCGGCCGGGTCGGCGGGCACGCGCGCGACACTGCGGGTCAACTGGCGCAGCGACCAAGGGCTCATCGACGCCTACGACGGGCTGTTCCGCGGCGTCAAGCTCGGCCACGAGGGCATCGCCTACCGCACGGTGCGCGCAGCCGACGCCAATATGGAGCCTCGGCTCACGGGTGCTCCATGCCAGGCCGCGCTGCGGTTGCGGGTCGTCCACCGCGACGACGGGCTCGTACGGCTGACGTCACTTGGGTATGCGTCCCAGCCCTCGAGTCGTGAGCACATCGCCCGCGACCTCGCGGCAGACCTCGTCGGACTGCTGTCTGCCGACGCCGAGGTGATCACGCGCCACCGGGACGACTCGCAGGCCAGCCGTGAGCGCGTGCGACCGGGCCACATTGCGGTGCTCGTTCGCACTCACCGCCAGGCGGCCAAAGTGCGCGACGCCCTCGACGCCGCCGGCATCCCCGCCGTCATCAACGGGGCTGGCAGCGTCTTCGGCACGCCGATCGCGCGTGCCTGGCTGCGCCTGCTCGAGGCGCTGGAACGCCCCGCTTCGTCGCCCCGCGCGCACGCCGCCGCGTTGACCCCCTTCCTGGGCTGGAGTGCCCAGCAGGTCGCGACCGCCGGCGAGGAGCGGTGGGAGACCGTCCATGCCCGCCTGCACCGTTGGGCCGGCGAGCTGCGCCGCCGGGGTGTGGCCTCGCTGTTGGAACTGATCACGCATGCCGAGGGCATCCCCGCACGCATCCTCGCCCAGGTCGACGGCGAAAGGGAACTGACCGACCTGCGCCACATCGGCCAGCTGTTGCACGCGGCCGCGACCTCCCAGCAGCTCGGGGCCACAGCGCTCACCGCGTGGCTGCGGCGGCGCATCGCCGAAGCCGGTACCGACACCGACACCGAGGAACGCAGCCGACGCCTGGAGTCCGACGCCGAGGCGGTGCAGGTCCTGACGATCCACCGCAGCAAGGGGACCGAGTTCCCCATCGTGTATTACCCGTATCTATGGGAGCCGAGTTACATCCCCGAGGATGAGGCGGCCGTCTTCCACGACCCCGAGGCCGGACACCGCCGGACCATCGACGTCGGGATGGAAGGGCCGGGCTTCGCCGAGCACCGGCGGCGTGCCGTCACCGAGCAGCGCAGCGAAGACCTGCGTCTGGCGTACGTGGCGCTGACTCGTGCCCGCCACCAGGCCGTCGTGTGGTGGGCCGGGTCTTACACCAGCCACGACTCGCCACTGGGCCGGCTGCTGTTCGCCCGCGATGCGGACGGCACCGTCGCCACCTCAGGCACGGTCGTTCCGGAAGACGACGAGGTTGTCGAGCGCTTCCAAGCGCTGGCCGGCGAGGCTCCCGGGCGCATCAGCGTAGAGCGCAGCGACGGGGGCCGCGGTGCCGCCTGGGCACGCGAGACGGCCGAGGCCGCCGTCCTGTCGGTCCGCCGCTTCGGCCGTGAGCTCGACTCGCACTGGCGGCGGGCCTCCTACAGCGGGATCACCTCGGCGGCACACGAGGCGCGGGTGGGCAGTGAACCCGAGGATCTGGGTGTCACCGACGAGGCGCCGGTGGATATCCTCGGGGCTGTGCCGGCTGCCCGGGCGGCACTTGCGGATTCGGCAGCGCCCGACCAGCTCGAGGAACGGCTGCGTGCCGTGCCCTGCGCGCTGGCGGCCATGCCCGGCGGTGTGGACGTCGGCAGCTTCGTGCACGCGGTGATCGAGCGCAGCGACTTCGCCGCCAGCGACCTCGGCGCGGAGCTGGTTGCCGCCGTCCGCGGGCAGCACGCCCGCTGGTATGTCGACATCGGTGATCCCGCAGTGGTCGTCGCGGGTCTGACAGCGGCGATCCAGACACCGCTAGGCCCGCTGGCCGGTGAGCTGCGGCTGCGTGACATCGGTCCGGGTGATCGCCGCGACGAGCTGGACTTCGAGCTGCCGCTGGTGGGCGGCGACCGACCGACGGCAACGCTGACGGTGGCAGCCATCGGCAGTCTGCTGCGGGCGCATCTTCCGGCCGACGACGTGCTCGCCGGCTACGCCGAACGGCTCGACGACCCGGCGCTGCAGCAGCGGCTACGGGGATATCTCACCGGCAGCATCGACTCGGTGGTGCGCCTTCACGACCGGGACCAGACGCCGCGCTTTGTCGTGGTCGACTACAAGACGAACTGGCTCGGCGTCGACGGGGAGACTTTGAGCTCCTGGCACTACCGGCCCGCCGCCCTCGCCGCCGCGATGCAACGGGCCCACTATCCGCTGCAGGCGCTGCTGTATTCCATCGCGCTGCACCGCTACCTGCGCTGGCGCCTGCCGGGCTATTCGCCGGAGCGCAACCTGGGCGGTGTGCTGTACCTGTTCCTGCGCGGCATGACCGGTGCCGCTGCATCACGTGTGGGGTCGCAGCCGTGCGGAGTGTTCGCGTGGCGACCGCCGACCGCCCTCGTTGAGGCGTTGAGCGATCTGCTCGACCGGGGGGAGGTGGCGTGAGGACGGTCGAGGCGGAAGCATCCCCTGATCCGTTCGACGTCCGCCTGGCCCTGGGCGCACCGCCGTTGCTGGTCGACTTCAACGTCGCGGGGGTGCTCAGCGCCGCCGACGTCCATGTGGCGTTGCGGCTCGGTCGGATCGGCGGCGACAGCGACCCGCAGATGCTGCTGGCGGCGGCGTTGGCGGCGCGCGCCCCGCGACTGGGTCACGTGTGCACCGACCTCGCGATGATCAGGGAGACGGTCGCGGTCGACGCCGACGTGCCGGCGGATCCACTGGGGCTGCCGTGGCCCCAGCTGCAGCCCTGGATCGCTGGGCTCTCGCGCGGCCCGCTGGTCGCGATGGACTCAGATCCCGCGGTCGATCGGCCCCTGCGGCTGGTCGGCACCCGGCTGTACCTGGACCGCTACTGGCGCCAGGAGCGGCAGGTCGCTGCCGATCTGCGGGTGCGAGCCGAGCAACCGGCAGACAGTGTGGACGTCGAAGTGCTGGCCTCCGGGCTCGCGCGGCTGTTCGACGGCGAGCAGCCCGATCAGCAGCGCTTGGCCGCCGGCTCGGCGGTGCTGCGGCGCTTCGCAGTGGTCGCCGGCGGGCCAGGCACCGGCAAAACGACGACCGTGGCCCGCATCCTCGCGCTGCTCGACGAGCAGGCCTTCGCCGCCGCCGATGGCTCACCGCCTCGGGTTGCGCTGGCCGCCCCGACCGGCAAGGCCGCCGCCCGGCTGGAAGAGGCCGTCCACCACGAAGCCGGCCACCTCGACGTCAGCAAGACGGTGCGGGGGCGCCTGCTGGCGTTGGAGGCGTCGACCCTGCACCGGCTGCTGGGCTGGCGGCCGGGGAGTCGAAGCCGCTTCCGCCATCATCGGGGCAACCGGTTGCCGCACGACGTCGTGGTCGTCGACGAGGCGTCGATGGTGTCGCTGTCGCTGATGGCCAGCCTGGTCCAGGCGGTGCGGGCCGGCGCCCGCTTGGTCCTGGTGGGTGACGCCGAGCAGCTGGCGTCGGTCGAGGCCGGGGCGGTGCTCGGTGACATCGTTGGTCCCTGCAGCCAGGGCCTGCTGCTGCGCCCGGACGCGCGTGCGTCCCTCGCGGCGGCCGCCGGCCATGAGGTGGCAGCGTCGACGCCACCGGCGGGTGCGGCGATCGGAGACGGGATCGTCGTGCTGCGGCGAGTGCACCGCTTCGGCGGCGGGATCGCGGCGCTGGCACAGGCCATCCGGCAAGGCGACGCCGACGCGGCCGTCGAGGCGCTGCGGGCAGGACGTGACGACGTGCGCTGGATCGACACCGACGTCGCGCAGGACGCGGGGCGCCAAGCGCTCGCGCCAGTCCGCGAGGCGGTGGTCGCCGCGAGTCGGCAGGTCGTCGAGGCGGCGAGAGCGGGCCAGGCCAGAGCCGCGCTGGACGGCCTTGGTGCCATCCGCGTGTTGTGCGCGCACCGCCGGGGGCACTACGGGGTCGTCGCCTGGAGAGCGCAGGTAGAGGCCTGGCTGGGCGCCGCGATCGACGGCTATGCGGCTGGCGGCGGGTGGTATGTCGGCCGTCCGCTGTTGGTTACCGCCAACGACTACGGGCTCCGCCTGTACAACGGCGACATCGGCGTCGTCGTCGCGGCGGGCGACGGGCGCTACCCGGCGGTGTTCGAGCGGCGCGGGGAACTGGTCGAGGTCAGCCCCACACGCCTTGCGGCTGTGGAGACGGTGCACGCCATGACGGTGCACAAGAGCCAGGGCTCGCAGTTCGAGTCGGTCGCCGTGCTGCT
>Ga0136620_10000462_pt1 | contig 18511 bp, 14 predicted proteins | sample AntDrymUQ4162106_2_FD_104806 | JGI IMG/M metagenome (GOLD analysis project Ga0136620, IMG submission 104806) | Polar desert sand microbial communities from Dry Valleys, Antarctica - metaG UQ416 (21.06) | ecosystem: Environmental > Terrestrial > Soil > Desert | place: Antarctica: Dry Valley... | reverse complement strand
TGGCTCCTCGTACTCGAGGTCGGATTCCTCGGCGCCTGACTCCTCCTCGACCTCGGACCCGCGGTCGTCCCCGTTGCCTTCGACGGAGCCGGGAGGCGGGTGGGCCATCGTGTTCTGGGACACGCCCTCGGTCACATCCTGCTCTTCGTCGCCGTTCGCCGCCGCCCGTGCGGCGGCCGGGGTGGCGGCGGCGGGGCCGGGGGCCACGGCGGGCGCGGCACCAGCGGCGGAAGCCGCGGTGCCGGGGGGCGGAGGGCGCAGGCCGGACTGCGTGGGCTGAGCACCGGGCGGCCTGGGCATCGGTCTGGCCACCACGCGCGGGGGCTGGGCTGCCGGCTCGCTGGTGCGCTCGGGCGCGCGGCCCGCCCAATCGCGCAGGCGGCGTACGTCTCGCGCCTGCGAGAAGTAGAGGGCGGACAGCACGGCGAGTCCGACGATCGCCGCGAGCCCCGCGTAGGACCCGATCTCTTGGATGATCTCCATGAAGAGGTTGCGTGCACTCTAGTGTCGCGAGCGGCCTGGAACGGCCAGGCTCAGCTTGCCGGCGCCGAACTGGGCTCCGGCGCGCCGGATGCGGCCAGGGCGCGCTCGGCCGACAGCTCAGCCACAGCCCCCGCGAGGCCGGCGGCATCGCCGTTGTAGACGAGCTCCTCGATACGGGCGAAGGCGCCCTCCACCCACCCTGGATCGAGCTGTGGGCGCACCGCGGCGAGGATCTTCTCGGCCGGCGTGGGCTGCGGGCGCTCGCCGGGCTCGAAGAGCTCCTCGTGAATCTTCTCCCCGGCGCGGCGGCCCACGAACTCGATCGCGATGTCCACGTCAGGCTCCTTGCCCGACAGCCGGATCATGTTGCGCGCCAGGTCCACGATCTTGACCGGGTCACCCATCTCGAGCACGAACACCTCGCCGCCCGTGGCCAGGTCGCCGGAGCGGATGATCAGCTGCACGGCCTCGGGGATCGTCATGAAGTAGCGCGACATGCCCTCGTCGGTCACCGTGACCGGGCCGCCGGCGGCGATCTGGCGGCGGAAGATGGGGACCACCGAGCCCGAGGAGCCGAGCACGTTGCCGAAGCGCACGGAGGCGTAGCGCGTGCCGCGGTAGCGGTTGTGCGCAGCCTCGACCGCCCACTCGGCCAGGGCCTTGGAGGCGCCCATCACTGTCGAGGGGGTGACCGCCTTGTCGGTGGACACGAGCACGAACCGCTCCACGCCCGCCGCGCCCGCCGCGGCTGCCACGATCCGGGTGGCCACGGCGTTGTTGCGCACGGCCTCGACGGGGTTCTCCTCCATCAGCGGCACGTGCTTGTAGGCCGCGGCGTGGAAGACCACCGAGGGCCTCTCCTCACCAAACAGCTCGGCCATCCGCGTGGCGTCCTTGCAGTCGGCGAGCACGGCCGCGGTGGCGCCGAAGTGGCGTTCCTCCTCCAGCTGGCGGCGGATCTCGAACAGGTTGTTCTCCGCGTGATCGACCAGGACCAGCTTCTTGGGCTTGACCCGCGCGATCTGGCGGCACAGCTCGGAGCCGATCGAGCCACCGGCCCCGGTGACCAGCACCACCCGGCCGCGCAGGTAGGCCCCCAACCGGTCGATCTCCATGCGCACCGGCTCGCGCCCCAGCACGTCCTCCACCTGCACCTCTCGCACCTGGCGCAGGAGGTTGGGACCGCGTGAGAGCAGCTCGAACACAGTGGGCAGGGTGCGCACGGGGATATCGCGCTTACGGCAGGCCATGACCACCTTCTGGCGCAGCATTCCCGGCGCCGAGGGGATGGCGATCACCACCTCGTCGGGCTTGGTGTCGTCGAGTATGCGCGGGAGGTCGTCGGTCGTGCCGTGCACCCGGTGGCCGGCCACGAGCATGCCCCGCTTGCGCGGGTCGTCGTCCACGAAGCCGATCACGGCGCTCGAGAGCTCGGGGTTGCGACGCAGCTCGAGCGCCACCTGCTGGCCGCCGTTGCCGGCGCCGACGATCAGCACCTCGTTGCTGGCGCGCTGCACCAGCGGTCCCTTCAACGGGCGCTCGACGACGGCGCGCACGAGGAAGCGGGCACCACCCACCAGCGCCAACGTGAGCAGGAAGTCGAGGGCGATCACCCCGCGGGGCGGATCGCTCGCGCCCAGCGACAGCAGGAAGAGCCCGGCGATCAGCACGAAGCTCGAGACCACCACGGCCTTGACGATCGACTCGAAGTCGGTCTGGTCCACGAAGCGCCACAGCTTCGAGTAGAGGCCGAAGGCGGCGAACAGGGCGAGCTTGGCCACCACCACGAACGCCACCGTGTCGACCATCAGGTCCTCGTAGCGGGCCGGGATTCCGGCGTCGAAGCGCAGCACGAAGGCCAGGTAGTAGGCGACCGCGACCAGGCATGCGTCGACTCCCACCTGCCCGAGGCGGCGTGTTCTGACCGATGATGTGATCCGGGTCTTCACTCTTGTCTCGCCGAAAGCAGCAGTTTCACCAATTCGCGCGGATCTCGGCGGATCCGGGAGGACTCGTGCAGCGGGCGCTTCTCGATCCTGATCTCGTCCGGATCTTCGAGCTTGAGCAGCCGACCCTCGCCAAGCAGCGCCTCGTCGACGGCGCCGGGACGGCCCTCGAAGGTGGTGAACACGGGAGTGCCGAGCGCCACCGCCTCGCGGTTCATGGTACCGCCGGCTGAGATGACGAGGTCGGCGAGGGCGATCAGGCTCTGCGCGTCGATCGCGCGATCGGGGATCGTGAACCCTCCCAGGGCCTCGAGCTCCGCCCTCTGGGTGGGCGTGCGGGGCAGCACCACCGTCTGTGCGCCACGCACCTTCTCCAGCACCCGGCGAAAGAGGGGGTTCTCGAAGCGGTGGTAGAGCGAGACCTCGGGGGGGGTCCGCACCACCACTATCGGCTCACCGTGGTCGAGCCCCAGCTCGGCGAGTACCGCGTCGTCGGGCTCGAAGTCCGCCAGGTAGTACTCCTCCTTCAGGCCTCTGTACGGGCGCACCTTGCCGCGGGCGCCGTAGCGGTCCAGGCGCTCGGGCGGAATCGCCTCGGGCACGACCACGGCACGGGCGAGGCGGCAGTTGACGTTGTGCTGCACGGTGGCCCACTCGTAGTCGAAGGCGGTGGCCGATGGGATGCGCAGCGCCGCGGCCGCCACCGTCACGTCGTTGGAGCCGTGCCCCAGCGCCACGTCGAAGCGCCGCGGGCGAGCCCAGCGCGCCAGTGCGCCGCTGCGGTGTGCCAGCCCGAGGCCTTTGCTCGACAGACGCCCGCCACGGTGGCGTCCGAGGGCGGTGTGCGCGATCGCGAACCGCTCGCACAGCTGCAGGGTCTGCGCGAAGTCGCGCGCCGTGACCTCGACCTCGTGCCCATCCTCGCGCATGGCCTCGATCAGCGGCCGCATCACCAGCACGTGAGGGCTGTTGGTCAGGTCGACCCAGATGCGCATGCGTCCACCACCTCACGGACCGAGTCCTCAGAGAGCTGCGTGCCCATCGGCAGCGCAAGGTGCGTGCGAGCGGCCTCGTCAGTACCGGGAAGCTCGGGGCCGGCGGGCGCGTAACCCGCGGTGGCGGGCTGGAGGTGGGTGGGCACGCGGTAGTAGGCACGTGCCCCGATGTCGCGCGCGGAGAGCGCGTCGCGCAGGTCGTCCGCGTGCTCGTGGCGCACCACGTAGAGGTGGTACACGTGCTCGGCGCCCGGGGCCGCCTCGGGCAGCGCGGCGTATCGGCCGAGGCCCTGGCGCTCGTAGGCCTCGGCAGCGCCTCTGCGGGCGGCGTTCCAGCCGTCGAGCTCGGGCAGCAGGATGCGCAGCACCGCGGCCTGCATCTCGTCGAGGCGCGAGTTGTAGCCCACCTCCAGGAACGTCTTCTTGTCGTCGGAGCCGTGGAAGCGCAACCGGCGAGCCAGCCTGGCCACCTCGTCGTCGTCGGTGACCACCGCACCGCCGTCGCCGAGGCAGGGCAGGTTCTTCGAGGGGAAGAAGGAGAACGTGGCGGCGTCGCCCAGGGCGCCCGCTCGTCTATCCCCCAGCCGAGCGCCGGCGGCCTGCGCCGAGTCCTCGAGCACCGGCACCCCAAGTTCCCGCAGATCGGGGATCGGCGCCACGTTGCCGAACAGGTTGACCGCCACGATCGCCTTGGTGCGCGGCGTCATCGCGGCGCGCACGGTTTCCGGCGTGACGCAGAACGTGTGCGGGTCGATGTCGCAGTAGACGGGCGTGGCACCGGCGTTCACGGCCCCCTCGACGGTGGCGTAGAACGTGAAGGAGGGGCACACCACCTCGTCGCCGGGCTTGACGCCCAGCGCGCGCAGCGCGATCGTGATCGCGTCGGTGCCGTTGCCCACGCCCACGCAGTGGCGCGCGCCGAGGTAACGGGCGAACTCCTCCTCGAACGCCTCGACCTCAGGACCGAGGATGTACCGGCCGCCGTCGACCACCTCCGCCAGGACTTCTGTGAGGCGCGGCTTGTACGCGTCGAGGCTGGACGCGAATAGCGAAACGGCCATGCGCCTCGCTACCCTACCCCGCTGCCCGTGGTCTTCCTCGCCTCTATCACCGACCCGATCGTGAACGTCGCGACGGACGTCGTGGACTCGATCGGGCTGGTCGGCATCTTCGTCCTGATGACGCTCGAGTCGGCCTGCATACCGGTGCCGAGCGAGGCGACCATGCTGTTCGCAGGCTTCGCGGTCTCCGAGGGCGAGTACTCGCTGTTCGCCGCGGTGGCCGTGGGGTCGGTCGCCAACCTCGTCGGTTCGTGGATCGCGTATGCCGTCGGCTACTACGGCCGCGTCGACATCCTCGAGAAGCACGGCAGGAAGCTGCACATCAAGAAGAGCCACCTGCAGTGGGCCGACCGCTGGTTCGAGCGCCACGGCGACGCCACGGTCTTCTTCACCCGCATGCTCCCGATCATCCGCACCTTCATCTCCCTGCCCGCGGGCGTTGCCCGGATGCCCTTCTGGCGCTTCAGCGCGCTCACCCTCGCCGGCTGCATCCCGTGGGTGCTGCTGCTCACCTTCATCGGCCAGCAGGCCGGCGACCGCTGGGAGTCCTGGAAGGACTCACTGCACTACGTGGACTACGCGGTGGCCGCGATGATCGTGGGCGGGCTCGCCTACCTGCTGATCCGCCGCCGCGGCGGGAACCCCCCGGGCGACCCCGCGACCGAGGCCGCGTAGGCGGGAGGGGGGCACCGCCCCGTTGCAAGTTGCTGCACCGAAGGGGGCGCCCCCTTCGCAACCCCCGGGGGGCGCAAACCAAGCCGAAGCCGCCTGAGGCGGCGAAAAGTGAGCCTGGCAAGGAAGAGGCCGCCGACGTGTGCGAACGCACACGAGGCATGCCGATGACACCGCCAGGCGACGCTTTGCAGCCGCCTCCGGGTGGCGAGATTGGGGGATTGCGCCTACGGTGGGCTTCCGCCCTTGAACCCCACTCACGACATTGCGTGGGCATCCGACCACGCTGCGACCGACCCACTCGCCCAAAGCCACGGGGATCCCCTCGGCGTGCTCATCGAGCATCTTCGCGCGCATCCGCGCGTTGACGCCGCCGTCTTTCTCGTGATCGACCCGGCGGGCGAGCGGATGGAGCCGCCCACGGGCTGGTTCGGCTCGCCGGAGCTGCGAAAGGCGCTCGAGGCGGCGCTCGACCGCCCGTATGACCGCAGCAGGCCGGGGCTTGCCGAGGCCTCGCTGGAGCGCGGTCGCCCGCTCTTCCTCCCCAAGGTCGAGGCGTGGGAATCGGCGCCTCTCCTGAAGCGCCAGATCGAAGCGCGCGTGGACCCAGCCCGCTCGTCGCAAGTGTGGGACGCGCTGCGCCGGGCGTCAGTGATCGGCTGCCCGGTGCGCACGACGCTGGGCCGGCCCATGGGTGTGCTGATCGTTACCTCCACCGATCCCGCGCGTGCCCTGCGACGGACCGACCTCGACACCGTCAAGGTGCTCGCCGACCTGGCCGCGCTGGCCCGGGAGCGCTTCGATCTGCTGTCGAGCGAGGCTGCGCGCGCGCGCGAGGAGATGCTGCTCAAGCAGGCTGCTGAGGGCACGGCCGGCTCACTCGAGATTCGCGAGGTCGAGGTCCAGGCCGTCGAGCATTCACTGCGGCTGGTCGATGCCGATCACGCCGCGCTGACCCGGATGGGAGAGCGCTCGAGCCGGCTGGCCACGGCCGCCAGCACGGGGGTCGCGCTCCCCGCCGGGCAGGCGGCCCTCGATGCGGGCACCCTGGCCGAGGTCGTGCGCTCGCAACGCACTATGCGCCTCGAGCAGGCGCCCTACGCCCTGCACGTGCCGATTCGCCTGGGCCGGCGGCTCTTCGGGGTGCTGTCCGTGATCCGGATCGCCGGCCGCGCGTTCGACTCCCGAGAGGTCGAGCTGATCCAGGCCGTGGCTCGGATGGCCGCCGCCGCGATGGCTAACGCCCTCGACTTCGATCGCGAGCGCCGGGTGGCTCAGGCGCTCACCCGGGGCTTCGTGCCCGCCTCTCCCCCGGAGGTACCGGGCTGCGAGATAGGCTTTCTCTACGAACCGGCGGAGAAGCAGGTCGCGGGTGGAGACCTCTACGGGTCGTGGACGCTGCCGGGCGGCGAGGTCGCGGTTCTGGTGGGCGACGTGGCGGGAAAGGGCGTCCGTAGCGCGGCCCTTAGCGCGATGGCGCGCTTCTTCATCGAGGCGCGCAGCTGGGACAGCATCGATCCGGCTAAGACGCTCGCGCAGGCAGGCACGATGCTGGCCACCCGCCTGCCCGGCGACACCTTCATCACGGCCTCGTTCGGGCTCCTCGACGCCGAGGGCCTCCTGCGCTACGCCAACGCCGGGCACCTGCGGCCGTTGGTCCTGCGTGCCGGAGGCGAGCTCACCGAAGCTCACGGCGCGGGGCTCCCCCTCGGGATCTCCCCCTCGCCGGAGTACGAGACCCACGAGCTGGCACTCGCGCCGGGTGACCTGGTGCTCGGGTTCACCGACGGTCTGGTGGAGGCCCGCCGCGGCAGCGAGCTGCTGGGCAACGAGCGCCTCCAGGGCATCGTGCGAGCGGCCGCGGGACGAGCGGGCGATGTGCAGGAGCTCGTGCGACTCGTCCACCACGACGTGCGCGAGTGGGCCGGTGGCCTGAGCGACGACGTGGTGCTGCTCGGGCTCAAGCGCCGGGGGGTCGGCGACGGGGGCGCTGCCCCCCATTGACCGGGGGTTCGGGGGGGTGAGGGGCGGCGGCGCCCCCTTTGGCCGGGGCTCCGGGGTTGCAAGGGGGCGGTGCTCCCCTTGACAGCGTGCGGTTGAATGGCCGCGTGAGCGGCGACTCTGCCTACGCGCGCGCGGGCGTGGACACCCACCGGGCCGGAAGCGGCGTCGAGGCTCTCGTCGACGTGCTGCGCACGATCGACACCGGGCGTGAGCGGCGCACCCTGCTCAACTCAGGCCACTACGCCAACGTGATGCGGCTGGCCGGGGGTACCGGGCTCGCCCTCTCGACCGACGGCGTGGGCACCAAGCTGATCGTGGCCGAGGGGCTTGGGCGCTTCGACACCGTCGGCATCGACTGCATCGCCATGAACGTGAACGACGTGATCTGCGTCGGGGCGGACCCGATCGCGGTACTCGACTACATCGCCGTCGAGGAGGCGGACGAGGAGGTGCTCGCCGCGATCGCCCGCGGTCTCAAGGCGGGGGCCGAGGACGCAGGGGTCGAGATCCCGGGCGGCGAGCTGGCCGTCGTGCCGGAGCTGATCCGCGGCCATCCCTCGCCGAGCGGCATCGACCTAGTGGGCATGTGCGTCGGGCTGGTCCAGCTCGACGCGCTGGTGACCGGCAAGGCGGTCGAGCCCGGCGACGCCGTGATCGGACTGCCCTCGAGCGGCGTGCACTCCAACGGCTACACGCTCGCTCGGAGAGCGCTCACCGACCTCGGGGAGACCCCGGCCGAGCTCGGCGGAACGACCGTGGGCCAAGCGCTGCTGGAGCCCACCGTGATCTACGTGCGGGCGGTGCGCGAACTGCTGTCCTGCCCCGTCGAGGTCCGGGGGCTCGCCCACATCACGGGCGAGGGCCTGCTCAACCTGCTGCGCTTAGAAGCGCCCTTTGGCTACCGGATTGAAACCCCCCTGCCCGTGCCGCCGATCTTCGACCTGATCGCCGAGCGGGCGGGCGCCGGCCCCGCGGAACTCTACGAGGTCTTCAACATGGGCTGCGGCTTCTGCTGCGTCGTCGCGCCGGGGCACGCAGACGACGCCGTTGCCCGGCTCTCCGTCCGGCATCCGGGCGCCGCGGTGATCGGCTCGGTGACCGACCGCGCGGGGCTGGTGGAGCTGCCCGCACAGGGGCTGGAGGGTCGCGCAAGATCCGGCTTCGTCCTTCAGGGCTGAGGCTCAGCTCCTTGTCAGCGGAGAGGTGATCGGCTCGGTGCTCGTCGAGCACGTCGAGCACGTCGATCCCCTAGCGGGCGAACATCGCGACCGGATCAGGAACTCGGTCGTACAGGCCGCGCCCGTCTTGGCCAATTTGCGTAACCTCGCGATCCGACGTTCTCACCGGCCTGCCCAATAACCGCGCGCTGCAGGGACACGCCAAGCGCATGTTCGCCCATGCTTCGCGGACCTCAACCAGCCTCGGCGTCGCGATCCTCGACCTCGACCTCGACCTCGACCACTTCAAACAGATCAAAGACAACTACGGACACGGCAAGGGCGACGAGGTGCTCGCGGCCGTCGGGGCGGCGCTCCAGGCGACCGTCAGCGAAAGCAGACATCGTCGGGCGCTGGGGCGGCGAGGAGTTCATGATCCTGCTGGCCGACGTCGACCGCGCCGGCGCCAAAGGCGCCGCCGAGAAGATCCGCGAAGCCGTCGCGAAGCTCAAGATCGTAGGGGCGCAACGCGCGATCACCGCGAGCATCGGTGTGGCCGCAATGCCCGACGACGGCGCGGACATCACCACCCTGACCCGCAACGCCGACCGAGCGCTCTACGCCGCCAAGGCAGGCGGACGCAACAGGGTCGAATCGTTCACGCACGAAAGCGGCAACGGCGTCCCGCCCCAAAGGCCGACCGTCCCGGACACCTCTCCGACCCGGTAGCCGGCGTCGCCCCCCAGACCGCCCTTGACCTCGAGGACAGCGGTCGACATGCCCGCGGCGCTGTCAGCAGGTCCGCGATCCTCGTCCTCACCGTTCGGCCGTCTCCCACAGCCGCCCGGCCAGCACCGCCACAGGGCGCACCCGCCACTCCAGGGCCAGCGCCGCCAGCTCGGCCTCGGCCTTCAGCGGCGGGATGTCGCATACCGCTGCCACCTCGGGCGCCGCCATCCGCCCGAAGCGCCGCAGAGCATCCAGTACACCGGGCCGGGGCCCGTCCGCGGGCCGCCCGCCCACGCCGAGCACCGCGACGCGATACGAATCGACGGGCCGAAAGCCGCACACCCAGCCCACCTCGCCGCCCTCGCCCTCGAAGCGCACCGTCGGGAACGTGACGCGCTCCTCGCCCACGGCGCCCGAGCAGCTCACCTGATCGGCCCGGCGAACCACGTCCGGCACGTCGCGCGCCTCCTCGAGATCGGCGCCGAAGGCCTCCACGGTCGCGTTCGACGCCAGGTCGATCCTGAAGCGCTCCACGTCGAGCCCGGCACCGCGCGCCTCACCCACCAGCGCCTCGCTCGCGTCCAGCTTGCTTCCGAAGCAGAAGATGCCCTCGCGCAGCGCCCGCAGGTAGCGATAGCCGCCGTCGGGGGCCTGCTGGGCGGCGGCCTTCACCGCCATGCAGGCGGGATAGCTCGACTTCATCGGCCCCTCCCGCCACACCCGGGGATCGGTGGGCATGCCGCTCTCGGCGGCGGCGTCCATCCAGTGCTGTCCCAGGCCCTCGGGCGGAAATTCGCGCGCGAGCCCGCCCATTACAAAGGTCCAATCAAGGTCTTCGCCGAACTCCACCATCAGCGCACGCAACCCTGGCTCGCTGGCCCAGGACCAGACGCAGGCCGGATCGGTGATGCAGCGGACGCGAATGGCCATGGAAAGCCCCACAATACGCAGGCAGATGATCGGCACCTCCCTGAACGACCGCTTCCGCCTGGAGGAGAAGATCGGCTCCGGCGGCATGTCGACCGTCTACCGCGCCTTCGACCCCACGCTCGAGCGCTGGGTGGCGATCAAGCTCATGCACCGCGACATCTCGGAGGATCCGGACCAGCTCGAGCGCTTCCGGCGCGAGGCCCGGGCCGTCGCGCGGCTCTCGCACCCGCACGTGGTCACCGTGATCGACTTCGGCGAGGACGACGGCACCCCCTACATCGTGCTCGAGTACGTGGAGGGCGAGACGCTCAAAGAGCGCATCAAGCGAATGGCGCGCCTGCCGGTGGCCGAAGCCGTGGCCTACGCGATCGAGATCGGCCGTGCGCTCTCCTGCGCGCATGCCGAGCGCCTCGTGCACCGCGACGTGAAGCCCCAGAACGTGCTGATCGACATGGACGGCCGCGCCAAGGTCACCGACTTCGGCATCGCCCGATCGCTGGAGGCCCACGGCCTGACTGCTACCGGCCGGGTACTCGGCACCACCGACTACGTCGCCCCCGAGCAGGCCCTCGGCAAGGAGGTGACCGAGCAGTCCGACGTCTACTCGCTCGGCACCGTTCTCTTCGAGATGCTCACCGGCGAGGTGCCCTTCAAGGCCGACAGCCAGGTGGCGGTGGCGATGAAGCACGTGAGGGAGCCGATGCCCGACGTGCAGCGCCGCCGCCCCGAGGTGTCGGCCTCGCTGGCCGCGGTCCTGGAGCACGCGACGGCCAAGGAGACCGCCAACCGCTACGCCACGGCCGACGACGTGGTGCACGACCTCGAGGAGGTCCTGGCGATCGAGGTCGCCCGCTCTGGCGAATCGACCGGGGAAGCCACGACCGTCCTGCGCGACCTCCCCGGCGAGACCGCCGACTTCGCGCCCGCCCGGCTGCGCAACCCCCGCCGCTGGCTGCTCACGGTGCTCGCCGTGCTGCTGCTCGCCGGCGGCGCGGTGGCCTACCTCGCCACCCGCACCGAGAAGGGCGCCGGCACTCCCGCGGCTCCCCGCTCCGATGGGCTCACGCCGGTTTCGCTGCCCACCAGCGCCGCTGACGACTACGACCCCCAGGGTGACGAGAACGAGTCCTCGGAGGCGACGCAGAACGCGATCGACGGCAACCGCACCACCAACTGGGATACCGAGAGCTACGAGACCGACTTCCAGAGCATCGGCAAGGATGGCGTCGGGCTCTACGTGGATGCGGGCTCGCCGATATCCGCGCGGCGCCTGGACCTGACCACCCCGACGCCGGGCTTCACCAGCTCGGTGTACGCGGCCAACGAGGTCCCCGAGGACATCTCGGGCTGGGAGAAGGTGAGCCGCGACACCGAGGTCTCGGAGACGCAGCGGATCGACCTGGACGCCGGCACCCAGAAGTTCCGCTACTACCTGCTGTGGATCACGGACCTCGGCGAGCAGGACAAAGCGGAGGTCCAGGAGCTAGCGCTGCTTCGCTAGCGAGCCCTCGTAGGTTCGTCGCGGAATAAGTGACAGACCCTTACGGGAGGGTCCCCGGCAAAGCCGCCGGGGAGGCTTTACCGGTAGCGCGCCTCGCGCTCGTGGCGCTCGAGGGCGACGGCCAGCAGGCGGTCGAGCAGCTCCGGGTAGGGCACGCCGCTCTCCTCGAACAGCCGAGCGTAGACGCTTGTCTCGGTGAACCCCGGGATCGTGTTCAGCTCGTTGACGAGCACCCGGGCCTGACCGTCGGGGTCCTCAACGAAGAAGTCGCAGCGCGCCATCCCCGCGCAGCCCACTCGGCGGAAGATGTCCACCGCCAGCGAGCGCACCTCTTCGCGGACCGCCTCGGGCAGGCGCGCCGGCACGATCAGCTGCATTCCGCCCTGCTCGTACTTGGCCTCGTAGTCATACCACTCAGCCTGGAGCACGATCTCGCCCGGCACCGAGGCCTCGGGGTCGGCGTCGCCCACCACCGAGCACTCCACCTCCATGCCGTGTGACATGGCCTCCACGATCACCAGCGGATCGTGCTCGAAGGCGGCGGAGAGCGCGCCGGGCAGGTCGGCCGCGACGGAGACCTTCGAGATGCCGACCGATGAGCCCATTCGCGCCGGCTTGACGAACACGGGCAGGCCCAGCTCGGACAGGCACGCCTCGCCGTCGCCCTCGCGGACGCCCGCGTAGCGAACCTGCGCCACCCCCGCGGCGGCCATCAGATCCTTGAACAGGACCTTGTCCATGCACAGCGCGGAGGTCAGGACCCCCGCCCCCACGTAGGGGATGTCAAGCGCCTCCAGCAGTCCCTGCACCGTGCCGTCCTCCCCGTAGGGCCCATGCAGCACGGGAAAGGCCACATCGCAGTCGAGCAGGCCTTCGCCCGGATCCAGGACAACCGGCGATTCTTCAGACCTCCAGCGCCCGTCGCGGGAGATCTTTACCGAGACAGTCTCATGGCCCGCCTGCTCGAGCCCGGAGAGAACCGCATTCGCGGAGGCCAGCGACACCTCGTGCTCGCCGGAACGCCCGCCGGCGAGCACCGCCACCCTCACGGCTCGCCGGGAGCAGGGGGAGGTTCGGGCTGCACGGGATCGGGTTCGACGGGGTCCTCAGGGGACTTGAAGCGCCCCACGATCAGCGTCACCGTACTGCCCCCGTCCACTTCGGCGCCGTTGCCCGGACGCTGCTCGATCACCACGCCGTCCTCGTCGCGGGTGTCCACAGCCTGCTCGCTCACCGCCCCCTGGAGGCCCGCAGCCTGCAGCGTCCGCAGGGCCTCGGCCCGGGTGAGCCCGGTCACGTCGGGCACGCTGACCTGCTCCAGGGCCAAGGCCACCGTGATCGTCACCTCGTCGCCGCGCTCGAGGCTCGCTCCCGCGCCCGGGGATTGCGCGATCACCTCGTTCTCGGTCTCGCCGGACTCCTCCATCTCCACGCGCACATCCAGGCCCTCGCGGGTGATGCGCGTCTCGGCGGCCTCACGGGTCAAGCCGACGACATCGGGGACGGAGACCTGGTCCGGGCCCGAGCTCACGAACAGGCGCACCCGGCTGTCGCGGTCCACCTCGGTTGCGGCCCCGGGCGACGTGCGGATCGCGAAGCCCTCCTTGACCGTGTTCGAGGGCTCGAGATCGGTGTCCACGTCCAGGCCCGCCTTGTTGAGGTTCTTGCGCGCCCGCTCCTCCGGCAGGTTGCTCACGTCTGGCACCCGGACCTTGCCCGGACCGCCGGACACGACCAGCTTGACCTGCTCGCCCTTCGGCGCCGCTTCCCCGGGGTCGGGATCCTGGCTGAGGACCCGATCCAGGGGCGCCAGGCTGCGCTGACGCTCGACCTCCACCTGTTCGAACCCGGCGCGGTCGAGCCGCTCGCGGGCATCGGTGAGCTGCTGGCCAACCACCCGCGGCACGTCGACCTCCTCCGGTCGCGTGAAGGCGAAGGCCATCAGCCCGATCAGCGCCAGGACCAGCAACCCGAGGATGACCATGGGCCACCGGCGCCGGCGCTCCTCGTCGGGCTCGGGGTCCTCGGCCAGCACCACCGGACCCTCAGTCGCCACCGCGGGGACCGCCGCGAACGCCGCGGTGTGGTCCGGCCCGGTGGCTCCGGCGGCCTGGGCCTCCACGTAGGGCCGGCACGCCTTCAGAGCCGCGGCAAAGTCGTCCGCGCTCGCCCACCGGGCCGCCGGGTCCTTGGCCAGCGCGCCCATCACGACGGCCTCCAGGTTGGGCTCGATCGCCAGGCCCTCGCCGGACATCGGGGGCGGGGGCTCGGACAGGTGCTTCACGGCGATCGACACGGCGCTGTCTCCCACGAAGGGCAGCCGGCCGGTGAGCAGCTCGTAGAGCATGACCCCGATGGAGTAGATGTCCGACGCCGCGGTCACCGAGTGGCCCTGCGCCTGCTCGGGCGAGAGGTACTGGGCCGTGCCCATGATCGATCCGGTCTCGGTCATCTCGGACGCGCCGGCACGGGCGATCCCGAAGTCGGTGACCTTGGGCACCCCCTCTTCGTCCACGATCACGTTGTGGGGCTTGAAGTCCCGGTGGATCACGCCGTGGCGGTGTGCGAACGCCGCCGCACCGAGAATGCTCACCCCCAGGTCGATCGTCCGGCTCTGATCGAGCGGGGCGTCCTGGGTCACGATGTCCTTTAGCGTGCGCCCGCTCAGGTGCTCCATCGCGATGTAGTAGGTGCCCTCGTGGTCGCCGCGGTCGTAGACGCCGACCACGTTGGGGTGCTGAAGCCCGGCGGCCGCGCGGGCCTCTCGCCGGAAGCGCTCCACGAACTCGGCGTCCTGCGCGAAACGGCGATGCAGCACCTTGAGCGCCACCTCGCGCCCCAGGTGGCTGTCCTCGGCCAGGTAGACGTCGGCCATCCCGCCCGACCCGATCCGTCCCAGGATGCGGTAGCGCCCATCGACGGTCGTGTTCTGCGCGACGTCGGTCATCGCAGCAGCGTCTCCATGACCTGCGCCGCCAGCGGCGCCGCCACCTGCCCGCCCTGCGTGCCGAGCGGCTGGTCCTCGAGGGTGACCGCCACCGCCACCTGGGGGTTCTCCACCGGCGCGAAGCCGATGAACCAGAGCTGGTTGAGCTGGGCGCCGGCCACCTCGGCGGTCCCCGTCTTGCCCGCCACGGGGACGCCCGAGAGGGCGGCGGCGGTGCCTGTGCCCTCCTCGACCACGCGGCTCATCATCTGTGCCAGCGCGCCGGCCGACTCGGCCGACATCACCCGGCTCTGCTCCTGGGGCTCGAATCGCTGCTCCACCCGGCCGTCCGGCGCGACCACCTTCTCGGTGAGCTGGGGGCGCATCAGCTTGCCGCCGTTGCCCACCGCGGACGCGACCATCGCCATCTGCAGCGGCGTGACCTGGATCTGGCCTTCGGCGCCGCCCTGGCCGATCGCCACGCGCCCCGCGTCGAAGCCGTCGTCGCCGTCGACCAAGCGCCCTTCCGCGTTGCGGATGCCGCTCGCGTTCATCTGGTCCTCGGGGTAGTCGAGCGGCGGGTCTGAGTTGAACCCGAAGCGGCTCATGTACTCCACGAGCGTCTTGCGCCCGACCTGCTCGCCGACCTGTGCCCAGACGGTGTTGACCGAGTTGGTTAGGGCGTCGGTGAGCGTGATGGAGCCGAAGTCCTGGCCCCCGAAGTTGGCCAGCGGCACGCCACTCACGAGCTGCCCCGAGCTGCCGTCGACGATCGAGTCAGGAGTGAACTTGCCGCTGTCGAGCGCGGCCGCCGCGGTCACGACCTTGAAGGTCGACCCGGGCTGAAAGTTGGCCTGGGTCGTACGGTTGACCACCGGACGTGCCTCCTCGTCGCTGTTCAGCTGCCTGAAGCGATCGCCGTCGGGCACCTCGTTGGGGTCGAAGTCTGGAGATGACGCCATCGCCCGCACCCGGCCGGTGGAGGGCTCGATTGCCACGATCGCCCCCTGGCGGCCCCCCAGCGCGTCCAGCGCCGTGCGCTGCGCATTCATGTCCAGCGTGGTGGTCACGTCGCTGCCCTCGGCCTGCTTGGACTGCAGCTCGGAGAAGATCGAGCTGAACTCGTCCTCCTCGCCCGTCAGCTCGTCGTTGCGAAAGCGCTCGATACCCGCACTGCCGCGACTCAGGAACGAGTAGCCCACCGCGTGCGCGAACTGGTTGCCCTCGGGATAGGTGCGCTCGAAGATTCGCCGCTGACCGGAGCCGCGCGGCACGCTGCGCGCCAGCACGGTGCCGTCCGCCGCGCGGATCAATCCGCGCGGGATCTGCTGTGCCTCGATGAGCGACCGGCGGTTCAGGGCCTGGTCCTTGAGGTCCTCGGCCTCGAACACCGTCCAGCGCGACGTGAAGCCCACCAGTGCCGCGAACAGGATCATCGACAGGCCGAACAGCTGGACGATCTGGCGGTTCACCGGCGCATGCCCCAGGGAGGAGCGTCCCTCATACGAGCCCTCCCTGCCCCATGCGCGCGCGGTCCTTGCGGGCGTGGTCGGACACGATCAGCAGCAGCGCCAGCAGCACCATGTTGGCCACTATCGAGCTGCCGCCGTAGGACACGAAGGGCAGCGTCACGCCGGTGAGAGGGATCACCTTGGTCACGCCGCCGACGATCACGAACACCTGCAGGGCAAACACGGCCGTCAGGCCCGTGGCCAGCAGCTTGGAGAAGCCGTCGCCGGCCACCAGCGCGGTCTTGAAGCCGCGGCTGGCGAACAGCAGGTAGGCGAGGATCAGCCCGGCGGCGCCGAACAGCCCGAGCTCGTCGGCGATCACTGCGTAGATCAGATCGGTGTCGGCGGCGGGCAGGATGCTCTGCCCGCTCGGAAGCTGGAGCAGCGCCTGGCCGAACCCCTGGCCGAACAGTCCGCCGTCGGCCTGGGCGAAGAGTGACTGGGCGATCTGGTAGCTGCCGCCGACCGCGTCGTAGAGCTCGCGGTCGAACGGGTCCTGCCACACCTCGATCCGCTTCCGCACGTGGCCAACCGTGCTTGCGAAGTAGGTCGCGCCACCGAGGAACATGGTGGCCCCCACCCCCACGAGGGAAAGTCGCGCGGTGGCCACGTACAGGAGGGCCAGGAAGCCGCCGAAGAACATCAGCGAGCTGCCCAGGTCGCGGATGAACAGCAGCATGAACATCGCCACGCCCCAGACCAGCAGCAGCGGCCCGAAGTGCTTCAGCGAAGGGCGCTCCCTCATCACGGCGGCCATGGAGACGGCGAACACCACGAGGAGCAGGGTGACCGCCGTCCCGAGACCGAGCGCGAGCGCGATCAACAGGACGGCAAGGGCCGGCAGCACGAACAGCCCCGCCTGGTGGAGGTAGGAAAGCGGCCGCAGGCGAGCGCGCACAAGCACGTCTCCCGTGTCTCGCAGGTAGCTCGCCAGGAACACGATGATCGCGATCTTGGCGAACTCGGCCGGCTGGAAGTTGATCGGACCCACCTTGACCGCCAGAAAGGCGCCGTTGACCTGAGAACCGATGCCCGGCAGTCGCGGCATCACCAGCAGCGCGATCCCGGCCGCCGCGATCGTGTAGCGGTAGCGCTCGAGCACGTGGTGGTCGCGCAGGAAGACGATCGTCGCGCAGAAGAAGAGCAGACCGATCACGAACCACTGAGCCTGCTCGCGCGCCAGCTCCGCGTCGATACGATAGATCACCACCAGCCCGAAGGCCGCCAGCAGCGCCGCGAGAGGGAAGAGATAGGGATCGGCATCGGGCAGCCGCGCACGGATGAAGAGGTGAGCGAATACACACAGCCCGAGGAACACGAGCCCGTAGGTCGCCGTTGCGACCCTCACGTCCTCGGTACGGGTCAGCAGCACCGCGGCGAAGCCCGCGCTAACCAACAGCGAAACGGGGATCAGACCCACCAGCTCGCGGGTGCGAGCGCTCAACGATCGGCCCCACCGTCGTCGAGAGTGCCGCGCTCGAGCTGTCGCACCAGGTCGGCGGCGTCCTCGCGGCTGCGCCACTCGTGGTCCATCAGCCGCTCGCGCCGGCGCTCCGCGATGGTCTGGACCGGCACGCCGCTCGTGTACTCCTCGGTGTAGAGCTCGATTCCCAGCGGCAGCTCGTAGGGAAGGCCGCGGTAGAGGGTGACCAGGCCGAAGTCGTCGGTACCGAGGAAGCGCACCTGGCGCGAGCCGATATACAGGCCGGCGCCTATCACCGCCACCACGGCGAGCGCCGCGAGGACCTTCACCGCGCGAGCCACGCCTCCACGCCGGCGCCTCCCGGAACCATCCCCGGCGCGCGGCGCGACCGCGGGCGGGCGGACGTTGGAGGCCCCTCCCGCCGGTGCGCGCCTTGCCGCGCGCTCCTGCTCTGACAGCGCCGCCTGGACGTCGTCGGTGGTAAGTCCCTGGTGGATGGTCTCGCCGCCGGAGAGCGTGTCGTGCTCGGGTGGCGCGCCGCCGTCGTCGGCCACGCGGAAGAGGACCACGGTGATGTTGTCCCTGCCGCCGCTCTGGTTGGCCGCGCGCACGAGCGTCTCGGCGGCCTCACGCAGGGTCTGCGCGCCGCGCAGGATGGCCTCCACCTCGTCGTCGGAGATCATCCCGGTCAGACCGTCCGAGCAGAGCAGGTACACGTCGCCGTCGCGCGCGGCGTGGGTGTGGGCGTCGACGTCCACGTCGGATTCCGGACCCAGCGCGCGGGTGATGATCGACTTCTGAGGATGGTGCTCGGCAGCCTCGGCCGTGAGTTGGCCGCTGCGCTGCAGCTCGGCGACCAGGGAGTGATCGTGCGTCAGCTGGGTGAGCGCACCCTCGCGCAGCAGATAGGCGCGGCTGTCGCCCACGTGGCCGACGCTCACCCCGCCCTCGGTGAGCATTGCCGCGGTCAGCGTGGTGCCCATTCCCCGCCGCGTGGCGTCGCGCCGGGAGAGGTCGTATATCCGGCGATTGGCCTCGCGGGTCAGCCGGCTGAGCTGCTCCTCCGGGGTGCCGCCTCCGTCGTGGGTCTCCTGAAACACCTCGGCAGCGGTCCGCGATGCCACCTCGCCCGCCTGGGCGCCGCCCATCCCGTCGGCGACGACGAACACCGGG
>Ga0136620_10000461_pt1 | contig 18591 bp, 19 predicted proteins | sample AntDrymUQ4162106_2_FD_104806 | JGI IMG/M metagenome (GOLD analysis project Ga0136620, IMG submission 104806) | Polar desert sand microbial communities from Dry Valleys, Antarctica - metaG UQ416 (21.06) | ecosystem: Environmental > Terrestrial > Soil > Desert | place: Antarctica: Dry Valley... | reverse complement strand
TGGCGGAATAACGCTCGTTGCCAGGGTGCGATGGTCGTTTCCAGGCAAGGACGCAGGGAGCGTTCGTATCCTCAGGATACGGGCGCGACTGAGGACGCAGTCCTGGGGGCGAGCAGCGCGGCCCGGCGGCACAGGCCGGTATTGCGCCAAACCCTCCTCGGGCCGCCCTATCCTGGGTCTGTGAGACGCCTACCCTGGCCGGCCTGGCTGATCGCCTTCGGCGCCCTCCTCCTCGTCGTGGCGGCCGCGCTCTACGCGGCGCCCTCGGATCGCTACATCTTTCTTCCGGACGAGGCCCGCGCGCTCGCGCCTCGGGTGCAGGTGGAGGGCGAGAAGCCGGATGCGAACGGCGGCGGGATCCACTACGTCGTCGTGGACGTGCGGAAGGCGTCCTTCCTCGAGAAGCTCTTCCCCGGACTGCACGACGGTGCGACGCTCGTGCCCGAACGGGAAATCCTGGCGGACGGCCAGAACGAACGCACTCGCCGCCGGGCCGACCTGCAGGAGATGGCTCGAAGCCAGAAATACGCCGCGGCCGTCGCGCTCCGCGCGCTCGGCTACACCGTCCGGACGAAACGCCTTGGCGTCAGCGTCGAGGCCACCTACGCGGGGTACCCCGCGGCTCGCCAGCTCCGGCCCGGGGATCTCGTCCGCAGTGTCGACGGGCGTAGGGTCGAGGCATCCGAGGACATCACGGGCGCGCTCTCGCGCAAGGAGCCGCGCGACGAGGTCACCCTGCGCATCGAGCGCGGCGGCAAGACCCGGGAGGTCACGCTCACTACCGTCGCCGATCCCCGCCGGCCAGGCCGGGCATTCGTCGGAATCTCGATCGCCGAGGTCTTCGACGTCCTCGATCTCCCGGTCGACGTGAAGATCGACCTCGGCAAAGTCGGCGGCCCCTCGGCCGGGCTCGCCTTCGCCCTCGACCTGATGGAGGAGCTCGGCCGCAACGTCGACCGCGGCTACCGCATCGCCGCGACCGGCCAGATCTTCCTCGACGGAACGGTCGCCGAGGTGGGCGGGGTCAAGCAGAAGACGATCGGCGCACGGCGCTCCGGCATGGACTTGTTCCTCGTACCTGGGGAAAACGCCGCCGAGGCCAGACGCCATGCAGGGGGCCTCCGGGTCGTCGCTGTGGACACCTTTCAACAGGCGTTGCGGGCATTGGCAACGCTGCCGCCAAGAGCGTAGGAAAAGCCGGTTTCAGGCAGGTTTCGGACCTGCCCGGAAATTGCAACGATTTTGTGAAGGGAGGGCTTGTGCGCCCGTCGACCACCCCCCAAGATGGCCACCGAGGGGACGTCAGCCATAGAGGAGCAAATGCGACGATGAGCAAACGAGAGCAAGCAAGTTGCGATGACTGCTACTTCCGACAGGCTGGACTCTGTGCCCTTCGCCTCGACGCTCCATGCCCCACCTTCAGGCCGGCAAGGCGTCGAGCGCTCCAGCCCCCGCGGCAACCCCGACTCGTCGCCCGCCCCGAGTCGCCGCTCGCCCCGCTCGGGGCTGGCCTAGCGCCGCTCGGCGCCTAGCGCCGCCTAGACTGCCGTCATGCGTCGCGGTCGGCCGTCAGACGGCCAAGTCGAGCAGTGGCAGCCCCGTCTGTGGGCCATTCTGCTCGGCCTGCTCGCGATCCTCGTCTACCTGATCGCCTTCGTCGTCAAGAACGACAACCGGATCGAGATCGACTTCGTCTTCTTCGACTCCACGGTCTCGCTGATCTGGGAGATCGTGCTGATGCTGGGAATCGGCGTCCTCGGCGGCGTCCTGCTGTCGCAGCTCTACCGCCGACAGCGCCGGAGGGCCGCCGAACCGCCTGGCGGCGGCTCGTAGCGGCCGGTCCGGAAGCCGGGCGCCGCCTTCGCGGCGCGCGGCGCGTCCGAGCCGCGACGGCGGTGGCGATGGTTCGGCTGCTGGTGATGGGAACGGGCGGAGCCCGTTCCGCGGCCTAGGATTGTTGTCGAATGGGGGCTCGGATCGCGTGTTTGGGCGCAGCTGCCGTCATCGCCGCCGTCGACGTTCTCCACCTCTACGTCGAGCTCCGCAAGGACGAATCCGACGAGGCAGGAGGGGCCTCCGTGTTCGCCCTGGCCCTCGCGACGGCCGCCGGGCTGACCGTTGCCGGAGCGTTCGTTCACGAGCGTCCGCGTCGCTTTGGGTTCCTCGGGACTGCCGCAACGCTGACGCTCGTGCTGGCTGTCGTCTCAGGCTTCTCCGTCGGCCCGCTGCTCGTGCCGGCCGTGGTGATGCTGCTCTACGGGATGTTCAGCGCCTAGCCAGCAGCCGCGCGCACACTGCTCGAGCGCCTGAGCCTCGAGCTCCGCGTCGACGTCCTGCAGGTTGACCTTGAGAACCGCCTCGCTGCCGTCCGGCAAAGTCGCAGGAAGGACGTACGAGTGATCTGGTTTCAGCGGCGAGCCGAGGCGGAGCGACCAGGGCTCTGCGCACTCGAGCGCAATCCGCCGGAGCTGCTCCGTCAGTTGCGGACGCCCGCGACCTCGGCGGCGAGCTGGGCCACCTCGGTCGGCGTCGTCCCGACCCGGACGCCGCAGGCCTCGAGGGCCTCCTTCTTGGCCTGCGCGGTGCCCGATGTCCCCGAGATGATCGCCCCTGCGTGGCCCATGGTCTTGCCGGGCGGCGCCGTGAAGCCGGCGATGTAGGCGACGACCGGCTTCGACATCTCCGCCTGGATGAACGCTGCGGCCTTCTCCTCCTCTGCGCCGCCGATTTCGCCCACCATGACGACGATCTCGGTCTCGTCGTCGGCCTCGAATTTCGTCAGGACGTCGATGAAGGACGAGCCGACCACCGGGTCGCCACCGATCCCGACGATGGTCGAATTGCCGAGGTCGAGTTGGGTGAGCTCGTGGCCGATCTGGTACGTGAGCGTCCCCGAGCGGCTGACGAGGCCGATGCTCCCCTCCCGGAAGATCTCGGCCGGGATGATCCCGACGTTCGCCTTGCCGGGCGAGAGCGCGCCCGGGCAGTTCGGGCCGAGCATCGTGACTCCCTTGGGACGGATGTAGTTGTAGACCCGCAGCATCTCGTGGGCGGGCAGTCCCTCGGCAATGCAGATCACGGTGTGGACGCCCGCGTCGATCCCTTCGTACACGGCGTCGGTCGCAAAGCGGGCCGGGACGAAGACCATCGTCGTGTTCGCGCCGACTTCCTCCACCGCCTCGGCGACGGTGTCGAAGATCGGGATCCCCTCGACCTCCTGGCCACCCTTCCCAGGGGTGACGCCGGCAACGACCTGGGTGCCGTAGTCGCGGTTTCGGACGCCGTGGAACGACCCCTCGCGGCCGGTGAGGCCCTGAACCACGAGCCTCGTGTCGATGTCGACGATGATCGCCAGCCTACGGCTCCTCGTTACGTGATCGCAATCCCCTGATCGCGATCCGGTCGAGTGTGATCCAACCGTCTTCGATGCGGTCGGCGAGGAGCGCTCGCACCTGCGCGCTCTCTGCGACGGACGAGCCCGACCGTTCGATCCACGGCTCGAACTCGATCGGCTTCTCGAATCGCCGCACCTCGTCGACGAGCAGGCCTGCGGACTCGAAGAGCTCCCGCCAGTCGCCCTCGCTGTAGTTGCGGACGTGCGAGGGATCGCGAACCTTGTCGGCCGCCTCGGCCGCATCGTCCATGTAGAGGTTGTCGACCACGAGGACCCGGTCGCCGCTCACCCTCGACATCTCCCGCACCGCGGCGCCCACATCCTCGAAATGGTGCGCCGCGACCCTGCACGCGACGACGTCGAAGCTCTTTTCGGCGAACGGCAGATCCTCGGCCCGGCAGATCACGTCCGGCCGCATCCCGGGCGCCGGGTCGCACGAGACGACCTCGACTCCGGCTTCGCGGAGGCGACCCGCCACATGGCCCCCGCCGGTGGCGACGTCGAGCGCCGAGCGCGCTCCCTCGGCCCACTCGACGATCAGGTCGAGATCCTCACCTTCGCGGTGCGCGGCGCTGTCACGGTAGAGCTGGGCCCGATCGGACCAGCTCATGGGGCGAGCTCCACGGCACGGCGGGCGGCATCGAGCATCGTCGGCTCGACGTGCAGGTTCGGTGGGGCGGCCTCCTTGAGCAGCGCCCTCCCCTCCTCCGCATTCGTCCCATCGAGCCGCACGACGATGGGTTCCTCGATCGTCAAACGCTCGAGCGCCTGAAGGATCCCGCGCGCCACCTCGTCGCACCGGGTGATTCCCCCGAAGATGTTGAAGAGGATGGACTTGACCTGCGGGTCCGCACTGATGATCTCCAGTGCGTCGACGACGCCCTCGGCGTCACCACCGCCGCCCAGGTCGCAGAAGTTCGCGGGCTGGCCGCCGGCGAGCGCGACGACGTCGAGCGTCGACATGACGAGCCCCGCGCCGTTGCCGAGCACTCCGACCTCGCCGTCGAGCTTCACATAGGTCACGTCCTTCTCGCGCGCCGCCCGCTCCTCGGGCGGATAGGCATCGAGGTCTCGCATCTCCGCGATGTCAGGGTGCTTGTAGAGCGCGTTGTCGTCGACCGTGAACTTCGAGTCGAGCGCCTTCACCTCTCCCGACGGCGTGACGATCAGCGGGTTGACCTCGCAGAGCATGGCGTCGCACTCCACGAACGCCGCGTAGAGGCGCTCCGCGAGCGTCGCAATCTGCTTCTGCTCGCCCTCGTCCTCGATCCCGGCTCCGTAGATGAGACGCCTGGCCTGGTAGGCCTGAAAGCCCTCGAGCGGATCGACGTGAAGCTTCGCGAGCGCCTCCGGGCGCTCGGCCGCGACCTCCTCGATGTCGACCCCGCCTTCCTTCGTGAACATGAAGAGCGCCTTCTTCTCCCCCCGGTCGAAGGTGAGGGAGAGGTAGTACTCCCGCTCGATCTCCGAGGCGGCTTCGATCCACAGCTTGCGAACGACGTGTCCCCGGATGTCCAGGCCGAGGATGTCACGCGCATGCTGCTCTGCGTCCTCGGGGCCCTCCGCGAGCTTGATCCCGCCCGCCTTCCCCCGGCCGCCGGTGAGAACCTGGGCCTTGACGACCACCTGTCCCCCGAGCTCCTGCGCGGCCTCCCGCGCCTGCTCGGGCGAGGTGGCCAGCCGTCCTTCGGAGACGGCGATCCCGAAGCGGCGGAACAGCTCCTTGCCTTGATACTCGTAGAGATCCATGCGCGGTGCGCGAGTCTAGCGAGGGCGCTTGGACGCCTGAGCCGGCATGAGGTTGTAGCGTGAATCGCGCTCATGGAAACCCGCCTCGAACACCGTCTGGCCGCCTTCGCGACGGCCATGGTCGTCATGCATCACACGGGAGTTGTCCTCGAGCCCCTCGGCGACGTCGGCGAGACCCGCTGGGCGGACTGGTTCGATCTCGCGGCGCCCTACCTGGTCTTGGGCTTCGCCGTCGCCGCGGTGGAGGCAGCTCGGCCGAGGCGAGGGGCGTGGCTCCTGCTCCTCGCGGCGGGAGTGCTCTACACGCAGGGTCACGGCATCCATCTCGCGGCCAACTCGATCGCGAACGTCGACCCCGGGGACACCGCCCACCTGTGGGACGAGGTGGTCGGGCACTACCTCTGGTACGCCGGCCTGGCCGGCGTCGTCGCCGCACTGGCGCTCGCGGCCGGAGACCAGCCTCCGCCGCGGAACCGAACATTCGCCCTCGTGCTGGCCGCACTCTTCGGCGCCACGGTCTTCACCAACTCCGTGGAGGGCGGGACCCCGTTCCTGGCCCTCGGGACAGCCATCTTCTTCGTCGCCTGGGGTGTTCGGCGTCGCAGGGGCGCGGCCTGGCTGCTCGTTCCCACCTACTCGATCGTCATCGTCGGCCTATGCGCGTGGGGGGCGTATTGGCGTGGCTTTCCCCAGTTCAGCGAGCTCGGCTGGATCTGAGTGCGCGACGCCCTCTGGGTCCTCGTAGACTCGCCGGCGATAGCCGCCACCGAGGAGGAGCAATGGACGAGAGTCGAAGCCCCCTGACCGACGAGCAGATCCGCACCGAGGTCGTCGAGGAGGTCCGCCAGGAGACGGCGGATGCCGACATGGACGATACGGACACCGAATCCGACAGCGACGACAGCGACAGCGACACCAGCGACGCCGACTCCGACGACGCAGACTCGTAGCGCCCTCGCGCGCTGCGTCGAGCCGACCGGTGAGACCGAGTTTCTCGCCGAGCACTGGGAGCGAAGGCCGCTCGCGATCGAGCGCAACGACCCGGGCCGCTACGACGACCTCCTCTCCGAGGAGGACGTCGAGCGCCTGGTCTGCTCCGGCGGCCTGCGGTATCCCGGCTTCCGGCTCGTCAAAGCCGGGGAACAGCTCCCCTCCCGTTCCTATACGACCGACATCCCCTGGCGACCGACGTCCTTCACCGGCTCGGCCGACGTCGAGCGCGTGCTCGAGGAGTGGAAGCGAGGCGCAACGATCGTCCTCCAGGGCCTCCACCTGACCCACCCGGAGGTGGCCGCCTTCTGCCGCTCGCTCGAAGCCGCTCTGGGTCACCCGGCGCAAGCGAACGCCTACTACACGCCGCGCGCGGCGCAGGGCCTTCCCGTACACCACGACACGCACGACGTCTTCGTCCTCCAAATCGCCGGATCGAAACGCTGGCTCGTCTATGAGCCGGCGTGGGAACTGCCGCTCAAGAACCAGCGGTACACCTCGGCGCTCGGCGCGCCGGGGGAGGCCGTGCACGATCTCGTATTGGGCCCGGGCGACATGCTCTACCTGCCCCGCGGCTGGCTGCATGAGGCCCTGACCTCGGACAGCGATTCCCTCCACCTGACAGTCGGGGTCAGCGTGGTCACCTGGCTCGACGCATTCCGTTCCGCGCTAGAGGAGTGCGGCGACGAGCTCGCCTTCAGGCGCTCCCCCGGCGGGGAAAGCGCGGACGAGCTCCTAGAGCTGTTCCGGGGTCGGCTGACACCCGAAGCGGTGGAACGACGCGCGAGGGAGAAGCTGCTCCGGACTCGTCGCCCGATCCGCGACGGGCAGCTCTCCCAGCTCCGCGCTCTCGACCGGCTCGACACCGACACCGAGCTGGAACGCCGGCCCACCGTCATCGCCTCCGCCACCGAGCGCGACGGCCACATCGTCATCGCCTTCGAGGGGAAGGAAGTCGTCATCCCCGCGTCCGCAGCCGAGGAAGCCCAGGGCGCCCTCGAGCTCGACGAGCCCTTCAGCGCCGGTGCTCTGCCGGGGACGCTCGACGAGGAGAGCCGCCTCGTCCTCGTCCGGCGACTCGTCCGCGAGGGTCTCCTCCGGATCAGCGAGGCATAGCGACGAAGCGCTGCGGGCGCCTGGCGGCCTCGGCCGTGCACGTGAGCTGCGTGAGCTCGCCCAGCTCGGCAACCACGTCCACCTCGCGGAGCCCATCCGGTGTTGCGAAGGACACCGTCCATCGGCCTTCGGGATCCCGCTCGACACTGGACAGGCTCAGGTCGTCGAGCCTATGGAGCCCTTCCTCGGCTCGAATGCGCCGCTCCGCCGCCTGAACCGCGAAGGACCAACACGAGCGGCCGCGGTAGTGGGCGAGCGAGATCCGCCCGGCCAGGTGGTCGTCGAGGAGACTCGCCACGTCGCCGCGATCGACCCGTCCGTAGTAGATCCCCTGCGGGAGGACGACGACGTTTCCCGCGAACCGGTCTCCACCGATATGGGTGCATTGCCAGACCGAGTCCTCGTCGACTTGCTCGCTCAGGGTCTCCCAGAGCGGGCGGCCGTGGAGCGCACAGCAGCGATCGTGCTTCCCGTGGGTGCAGACGACGAAGAGCGGCCCTTCGACGGGCGCGGCTGCTTGGAACGGATCGACGACGCGCAGCTCCTCGTGGTTCTCGATGTCGAGCCGCGCGAGCCGCTCCGCTCCCTGGCGCGAATCGGCGACGTAGACCGCAAGACCGGGCCGGCGGCGGCGGTCAGGCCGACGAATGAGCAGGAGACGCGTGCGCCTTCTGGATGCGATCAGCTCCGCGAGCCGCGCCTTGACCTGGTCGGACATGCCGCTGCCCGCCAGTGCGTCGTGGCTCCAGAGGCCGCGGTACTCCACCAGGAGCCAGTGGTCGATCCGGCTCGCCGAGGCGCCGAGGGACTCGTCGTTGTCTCGCGAGATCTCGGAGCAGAACTTTGCGGCCGACCCGCTATTCCCCGCGGACGACACAGATCACCTCGCCGGCGTTCACGGCCTGACCACGCTCGACGGCGAGCTCCGAGATTCGGCCTGCCCGGTGGGCCGTGATCTCGTTCTCCATCTTCATCGCTTCTACGACGCAGAGAACCTGACCGGCCACCACGGTGTCGCCGTCGGCTACCTCGACGGCCAGGACCGTTCCCTGCATGGGGCTGACGACGGCTTCTAGACCCGCGCTGTGGCCGCCCGCGGCGGCGCGCTCGCCGCGGCGCCGCGCGAGCTCGGCGTGCGGAGGCTCGGGAAGTACCAGGGTCAGCTCGTAGCGTCGGCCGTCGAGCTCGGCCTGCACGACGCGGGCGCGAGTGTTTCCAGCCGTGCCGTCCGAGGCCGCCTGTAGATTCGTTGTCAGAGGCGACAACTGTTCCGCACGGTTGGCAAGATCCTCCGACTCCACGATTCCGTGGCACGTTCCACCCTGAGCAAAGCACGGGTCTTCGAGCAGCGCCCGGTGAAAGCCGAGGAGGGTTTTCACCCCTTCGATCCGGTACTCGGCGAGCGCACGGAGCATCCGCCGGCGTGCGTGCTCCCTGTCGACGCCGTGTACGCAAAGCTTCGCGAGGAGCGGGTCGTAGAGACCGGCGATCTCGCTGCCCTCCTCCACTCCCGAGTCAACGCGCACCCCCGGCCCCGCCGGCTCCCGGTAGCCCGAGATCCGCCCCGGGGAGGGCAGGAAGCCCGTGGAGGGATCTTCGGCGTTGATCCGGCACTCGATCGCGTGCCCGGTGAACCGGACGTCCTCCTGGCGCAGCCATAGCGGCTCCCCTGCCGCGATCAGCACCTGCTCGCGCACGAGGTCGAGGCCCGTCACGAGCTCGGTGACCGTGTGCTCGACCTGGAGTCGGGTGTTCATCTCGAGGAAGAAGTACTCGCCCTCTCGCGAGAGAAGCCCTTCGATCGTCCCGGCCGAGCGGTACCCGACAGCTCGGGCGGCGTCGACGGCCACCTGGCCGATCCGCTCGCGGAGCTCGGCCGTGACGGCCGGCGAGGGCGTCTCCTCGACGAGCTTCTGGTGACGACGCTGGATCGTGCAGTCGCGCTCGCCGAGGTGGATGACGTTCCCGTGCGCGTCGGCGAGAACCTGCACCTCCACATGCCTGGGGTCCTCGAGGTATCGCTCGACGTAGACGTCCGAGTCGGCGAAGTACGCCTCTCCCTCACGCTGGGCAGACTCGAAGGCGCGCTCGACCTCCCCGGCGGAGCCGACGACCTTCAAGCCCTTGCCCCCACCGCCGGCGGACGCCTTGATCGCGATCGGCCACCCGAGCTCGTCGCCGAGACCGCGCACCTCGTCCGCAGTCGAGACGGCCGCCGTCGTCCCCGGGATGATCGGTACGCCTGCGACGCGCATCCGCTCGCGCGCAGCCACCTTCGAGCCCATGAGCTCGATCGCCTCCGGAGGTGGCCCGATCCAGACGAGCCCGGCCTCCTCGACGGCTCGCGCGAACGCCGCGTTCTCCGCCAGGAAGCCGTACCCCGGATGGATCGCGTCCGCGCCGGCGCGCCGGGCCGCGTCGAGTACGCGCTCCTGAACCAAATAGCTCTCGGCGGCGGGCCCCGGGCCGAGGAGAAACGCCTCGTCGGCCACACGGACGTGGAGTGATGCCCGATCGGCCTCCGAGTACACGGCAACGGGAGAGATCGCGAGCTCGCGCAGCGTCCGGAAGATCCGGATCGCAATCTCCCCGCGGTTTGCGACGAGCACCTTGGAGAAGACGGCCACGACGCGCATATTCTCCCTGCATGGGCCCGGCCGATCAGCTGACGGTCGCCCGCATGGCGGCGGCGCCCCTCATCGTCGCGCTCTACGTCGTCGATTTCTCGGGTCACGATTACTGGGCAACGGTGCTGTTCGCCGTCGCGATGGCAACCGACTGGTTCGACGGCCGCCTCGCCCGGCGTTCCGGGCGAACCTCGGCGATGGGGTCGCTGCTCGACCCGGTCGCCGACAAAATCCTCGTCCTCGCCGTCCTGATCGTCCTCGTCGACCGCGGCGTCTTCGCCGGCTGGATGGTGGCCGCAATCGTCGCGCGCGAGTTCCTTGTCTCAGGGCTCAGGCTCGCTGCCCTCGAGCGCGGAGTCGTTCTCGGGGCCCGTGACCTGGGAAAGCTCAAGACGGGCACACAGGCGGCTGCCGCGATCCTCGGCGGCATCGCCGCGGGGGGAGCGGTCGACGACTCGGTTGCCTGGTGGGCGCTCCTCGTAGCCCTCGTGGTGACCTGGGTATCAGGCCTCGATTACGCCAGAGTCGCGCCCGGGCTCCTCCGGAGCCGCCCGGCCGCTTAGCTCCTCGAGCTCGGCGAGCCCGGCTCGCCACCATCGGCTCGAGGACTGAGGCGAGCCACCGTCTTCCTCCGCCAGCGCATCCCTTACGGCCCGGATGAGCGCCAGGCGTTCGGCTTCGTCAGCAGGCTCCGGCTGGACGCTCCAACTCACCCCTCCAGCCTAAACGTCCAAGCCGTACCGACGATACGCCGGCTCTCGCCGAAGCGAACCTCGCCTAGTGTTTTCGCCGCAAAGAGACGAATAACCCAAACGGGTGATGGCACGTGAGGCTCCCACGGAGAGAATCGAAGCCGCCTTCGAGGTGAGGAAAGGGGAGCTCGATGCTCGAGTGGAACGCTCGGTTACTGACGGTCTTCATGCTGTTCGCAGGTCTTTGGGACAGGATCGGCCTCACCTATAACTGGAACTGGTAACGGAAGCATGCGGAACCTGACGCCGCGCGTCTTCCTGCTCGTCGCGCCGGTATGTGCCGGCGGTTTGGCGATCGCCCTCGCAGCCGCCGCGTCTTTCGCGACCACGGCCCACGACCTTGGCAGTGTCGCCGGGCCACTGGCGCTCCTAACCGCCTCGACCCTGGCCAGCCGTTACCCCGTCCCGCTCGAGGGAACCGAGAGCGGCGGCGTCACCCTCTCCTTCGTCTTCGGTGCGAGCGGCGTCGTCCTGTTCGGTTGGGACGCCGGAATCCTGATCGCGCTCGCGGCCCCGGCGGTCGTGCAGCTGCTCGAGCACCGGCCACTCGAGCGGGTCGCGTACAACGCATCGATCTTCGCTCTCGCCGCCGGCGCCGGCGCGGCCCTCCTCAGCCTCGTCGAGAGTCAGGGAACCGCGGCGCTCGTCGCCAAGGTGGCGATCGTCGCCGCTACGCAGTACGCGCTCAATCTCGTCTTCGTCTCCGCGGCGGTTGCGACGACGGCTCGCCGCAGGTTCCGCCCGATCGTCGCCGCCTCGACACGGGCGACCGTCGTCCCCTTCGGGCTCATGGCGTCGGCGGCCCTGATGCTCGTCGTGCTCTGGCAACGCTCCCCTCTCCTCTCGGCCGCACTCGTCGGGCCGCTCGTCGCCATCTCCCTGTACCAGCGCTCCACGCACCAGGCGCTCCGGGCCATGCGGCTCGCCTTGACCGACCCGCTCACCGGGCTCGGCAACCACCGCAGCTTTCAGGAGCGCGTTCAGCGTCAGCTGCTGGACGCTGAGGCCGAAGACAAGCCTTTCACCCTCTGCCTGATCGACGTAGACGACTTCAAGCGCATCAACGACCTCTACGGCCACCCCGTCGGAGATCGTGTTCTCGCCCAGGTTGGAAGCCGGCTACGCCAGAACGGCGAGGCGTTTCGGCTCGGCGGTGATGAGTTCGCGCTACTGCTTCCCGGTCAGGCGGCCGACGATGCGCTCTCGACGGCATCGGCCGTGCTCGGCCGCATCGCGACGCTCGAGCTCGACGATGTCGGTTCGGTGACCGCCAGCGCCGGCGTCGCAGGCTTCCCGCGCCAGGCCTTCGATCGGGATGAGCTGATCCGCCTCGCGGACAGCGCGCTCTACTGGGCCAAGGAACACGGCAAGAACCGGGTGCACGTCTACCGCCCCGATGTCGTCGAGCTAGCCGAGCTTCGCCGCCTGGCTCACGGTCCGGATCGCGCGGCGCGCTTCCGCGCTGCAGCGAGCCTGGCGAAAGCAGTGGACGCGCGGGACACGTATACGGGCAGCCATTCGACGAGAGTCGCCGAGCTTGGCGCCTGGATTGCGCGATGCCTCGGGCTCGACCAGGAGCACGTCGAGCTGACGCGACTAGCCGGGAGCCTTCACGATCTCGGCAAACTCGCCATCCCCGAGGAGATCCTCCAAAAGCCCGGCCCACTGACGCAGCCCGAGCGCCTCGTAGTCCAGCGCCACTCCCAGATCGGTCACCGGATGCTGGAGAGTCTCGGCGTCGACCCCGTCGCCGACTGGGTCTTGCACCACCACGAGCACTGGGACGGGTCGGGCTATCCCGACCGGCTGAAGGGCGAACAGATTCCGCTGGGAGCGCGAATCATCTTCGTCGCCGATGCGTACGACGCCATGACGTCGAACCGTGCGTACCGCGGGCGACTGAGCCCGCGGGACGCGGTCGACGAGCTGCAACGCTGCGCCGGCACGCAGTTCGATCCCGAGATCGTGGCCGCCTTCACGCACGAGCTCGTCGAGCGGGTGCCGGCAACAGCCGACGCCGCTCGGTAGCTACGAACGCAGAAGCTAGAGCGGAATGTTTCCGTGCTTGCGCCGAGGACGGGGCTCTCGCTTGGTGAGCGACGTCTGAAGAGCGTCGATCAGCACCGGGCGTGTGCGGCGCGGCTCGATCACGTCGTCGACATAGCCTCGCTCGGCGGCCACGTACGGGTTCGCGAACTGCGCCCGGTAGTCCGCGATCAGCTCCTGACGGCGAAGCTCGGGGTCGCTTGATTCCTCCAGCTCCTTCCGGAAGACGATGTTGACGGCCCCTTCGGGTCCCATCACCGCCACCTCCGCGGTCGGCCACGCGAAGTTGTAGTCCGCCCTGATGTGCTTCGAGCTCATGACGTCGTATGCCCCGCCGTAGGCCTTGCGGGTGATGACGGTCAGCTTCGGTACCGTCGCCTCGCAGTAGGCGTAGAGCAGCTTCGCGCCGTGCCGGATGATCCCGTTCCACTCCTGCGTGGTTCCCGGGAGGAACCCCGGGACGTCGACGAACGTGACGAGGGGAACGTTGAACGCGTCGCATGTGCGAACGAAGCGTCCCGCCTTCACGGACGAGTCGATGTCCAGGACGCCTGCGAGCGACTGCGGCTGATTGCCGATCACGCCGACCGAATGACCACCGAGCCGCGCGAAGCCGCACACGATGTTCTGGGCGTAGCGCTCGTGCACCTCGAGGAACTCGCCGTCGTCGACGACCCTCCGGATCACGCCCTTGATGTCGTAGGGCTTGGTCGGCTCGTCGGGGATGAGCGTGTCGAGCTCCGGATCTTCGCGGTCCGGCGGGTCGGTCGGCGGGAAGTACGGCGGGGGGTCGACGTTGTTCTGCGGCAGGAACGAGAGGAGGTAACGCGCGTCCTCCAGGCAGCTCTCCTCGTCGGCCGCCGCGAAATGCGCGACGCCGGACTTCGTTGCGTGGGTAGCGGCCCCGCCGAGCTCCTCGAAGGTAACCTCCTCCCCGGTCACCGTCTTCACGACGTCGGGGCCCGTGATGAACATGTACGAGCTGTCCTCGACCATGAAGACGAAGTCCGTCATCACCGGCGAGTAGACGGCGCCTCCTGCGCACGGCCCCATTACGAGACTGAGCTGCGGGATCACGCCCGAGGCCTGAACATTGCGCCAGAAGATCTCGGCGTAGCCCGCGAGAGAGACGACACCCTCCTGGATGCGTGCGCCTCCCGAATCGTTGATCCCGATGAGTGGGCAGCCGAACTTCGCAGCCAGGTCCATCACCTTGCAGATCTTCTCCGCGAAGGCCTCGGACAGCGAGCCGCCAAAGATGGTGAAGTCCTGCGAGAAGACGAAGACCTTGCGTCCGAGCACCGTCCCGTGCCCGGTGACGACTGCGTCACCGTACGGCCGCCGCTCCATCATCCCGAAGTAGGGATTCCGGTGGCGGACATAGCGGTCGAGCTCGACGAACGAGCCGGGATCCAGCAGTTTCTCGAGACGCTCGCGAGCGAGGAGCTTGCCCTGGCCTCGATGCCGCTCAACCGCTTTGTCGCTTCCCGAGTGAAGCGCCTCCTCCCGAAGGCGGCCGAGCTGATCGAGCTTCGCCTCGGTGGAGCCTGTGCGATCGTCTGTCGCCGCCACGGCCGGAGCCTAACTAGCATCGAGGGCATGCTCGACCGCTCGACGACCTGGCCCTACGAGGACGGGGATCCCGGCGAGTTCTACTACCAGCGCTACGCGCATCCCGCCGGCGCCGCGGCGGAGCAGGCGCTCGGCGAGCTCGAGGGCGGGCACGCTCTTCTCTTCCCGTCCGGTGCGGGCGCGACAACGGCCCTCCTGCTCGCCTTCCTCGAGCCGGGTAAGACTGTCGCCCTCGCGCAGGACGCGTACTACGGCACGGGAGTTCTCATGCGGTCGCTGGAGCGTTGGGGCCTGAAGCTGGTCGAGTTCGACCAGACCGGCCCGCCGCCGGAAGGCGCCGACCTCGTCTGGGTCGAGTCGCCGTCGAACCCGCTTCTGACGCTTCCCGATCTCGCCGCCGCTGTCGCCCAGCCGGCACCGGTCGTCGTCGACGCCACAGCTTCCACACCGGTCTACCTCCGTGCACTCGAGCAGGGGGCGAATTTCATCCTGCACAGCGCCACGAAGTTCCTTGGTGGCCACAGCGACGTGCTGCTGGGCGCGGTCGTCTCCCGTGACCGCGGCGCGTACGAGCGGCTGCTGGAGTTCCGCGGCCGGACGGGGATCGTGGCGGCACCGGATGCTGCCTGGCTCCTCGGCCGCAGCCTGCAGACTCTCGACGTACGGATGGAGCGCCACACGGCGAGCGCCCGGGAGCTCGCGCGGCGCCTCGATGCACACGAAGCCGTGGAGCAAGTCCGCTATCCGGGGTTCGGGGGGCTGATGTCGTTCGACGTCGCCGGCGGAGCCGAGGCAGCGCGCCGTGTGGAGACCTCCGTCCGGACGATCACGAACGCGACGAGCCTCGGGGGCACGCATTCACTCCTGGAGACCCGCGCCCGCTGGGAAGGCGATCGCGTGCCCGAGAACCTCGTCAGGCTCAGCGTCGGGCTGGAGGACGTCGAGCTTCTCTGGGCAGACCTCGAGCAAGCGCTCGGGTAGAGCCGGAGGTCGGACTCGAACCGACGGCCTGCTGATTACAAATCAGCTGCTCTACCAGCTGAGCTACTCCGGCACCCCCCACACTGTAGACCGGAGGTCACGCGGCGTCTCCTCGCCGCTCGAGCTGGATCACCGGCGCGACCTCCACGTTGGGCTCCTCGTGCCGGCCGCGAGGATGGCTCCCCAGATCAAAAGGCCGAGGGCGCTGAACACGAGCAGCGTGACGAGGAAGCCGAACCCGAAGATGACGACGTTCATCGGTTTGCCTGTGTCAATTGTCTGTGCACTCTTTGTACAATGCATGCCGTGTCACCCGGAGAAGCGTTCCTCCGCATCGGCGAGCTGAGCCGGCGAACCGGCGTGGCGCCCGAGCTCCTGCGCGCATGGGAGCGGCGCTACGGACTGCTCAGACCGGCGCGCTCGGATGGTGGCTTTCGCCTCTACTCCGAGGCGGACGAGCAGCGGGTGACGCTCATGCAGGCACAGCTGAAACGCGGTCTCGCGGCGGCGGAGGCAGCCAGGCACGCGAGCGAGCGCAGCGACGAGAGCCCCTCGGAAGCCGTGCGCGAACACGCGCGACCGGAGCTCTATGCCGGGGCGGCTCAGCTGCGCGTGACACTCGACTCCTTCGACGAGACCGGGGCTCAGACCGCGCTGGACGACCTGTTCGGAGCTTTCACGATCGAGACGGTGCTCGGCTCGGTGATCCTTCCCTTCCTCGTCGACCTCGGCGAGCGCTGGTCGACGGGAGACGCCACCGTGGCCCAGGAGCACTTCGCCAGCCAGCTGATCAGGGGGCGCCTGTTGGGGATCGGCCGGGGATGGGACGGTGGCAACGGGCCGCGCGCGTTACTCGCCTGCGCGCCCGGAGAGCTCCACGACCTCGGGCTCATCGCCTTCGGCCTCGCGCTCAACCGCCGCGGGTGGCGAATCACGTTCCTCGGACCCGACACGCCGGTCGAGAGCCTCACAGAGACCGTCGACCGGCTCGCACCCGATCTCGTGGTCGTCAGCGCGATCGCCCGAAAACGGCTCACCCCGCTCGTGCCCTTCCTGAAGGAGCTGTCACGGCGCACCAGGGTCGCCGTGGCCGGGGCCGGTGCGGCTACGGAGCTCGACGGAATCCGACGGCTCGAGGCTGACCCTGTCAGCGCAGCCGCGGCTGTCGGCGAGCGACCCTAGGCTCTAGGGCGCTACTGCAGCACCTGGCGCGAGGCCTGGTGCTGGAGGATCTTCCGCTTCACCCGCTGTAGCGCGTTGTCGATCGTCTTCGTGTCCACTTCCAGCCGCTCGGCCATCTCCTCGTAGGAGGCGCCCTCCAGGTAGAGGCGAAGCGCGTCGGCCTCGAGCGGCGAGAGACCCGTTCCGAGGCAGAAAACGAGGCTCTGGAGCTCCTCGGTCGAGATCACGCAGACAGAAGGCTCGTCCACGCCCGGACCCGGAAGGGCATCGCCGAGCGTGCAGTCGCCGTCCGACTCCTGGCCGGCCGGGGTCTGGCTGAACGACACGTAGGTGTTCAGCGGCGCGTGCTTGAAGCGGGTTGCCGTCTTGATGGCCGTGATGATCTGGCGGGTGATGCAGAGCTCAGCGAAACTGCGGAAGGAGGTCTCCTTGTCGGAGCGGAAGTCCCGCACCGCCTTGTAGAGGCCGATCAGGCCCTCCTGGATCAGATCCTCCGAGTCGCCGCCGGCCAGGAAGTACGAGCTCGCCTTCAGCCTGACGAAGCCCGTATATCGCCGCATGAGGGTGTCCATCGCACCCGTGTCGCCGTTCCGGGCTCGGATGACGAGCTGGAGGTCGGCGAGCTCTCGCTCGGCCCGCTGAGCGGAGTACGTCCGGGTGACTGGTCTGGCAGCCATGGGTTCCGTTCGGACGATCCTGGTAGTCGGCGTGCTAGTGCCGAACCAGTTTCATCCTCAACTTGCTCGGGAACGTAGCAGTATCAAGCAGGTATTACAAGTGTCTTGCAGGGGACCCCTGCAACCGGACCCTTGCGGAGGTCCTCATTCGATCGGACCCCTGCGCAGCCGTTCCAGCTTCTCGCGAGTCTCCGGGTCGACGCGATCACCTACACGACTCGGCCGGCCCTCCCGGTGCTGGACCGAGGCGAGCGACGAGGCGAACTCGCGCGAGCTGATCTTTGCGACCTTCTGGCCGGACGTCCCTCGCACCGCTGCATCGGAGGAGACGAGGCAGACCCGCTCCCGGTCTCGATGCTCGGCGGCGAGACGCTCGAGCAGCGCGTCCGCGTGGGCCGCGTAGCGCACGTCCAGCCGGCCGAAGCTTTCCTCGGTGCCCACGCCGTCGAAGACGACGATCCCTCGCGCACCACGGAGCGCGACGAAACTCGCGAGCACATCCACGAGCTCTCGGCTGTCATCGAGGCCGGCGGCGTGAAGGACGTTGTAGCCGTCGAACAGGTACAGGGTCGGCTCAGGCAGCGCGCCGCCTCTTCGCCTCGTAGAGCAGGACTGCTGCCGCGACACTCACGTTGAGAGAATCGACCTTGCCCGCAAGCGGAATCGACACGATCTGGTCGCAGGCCCGGCGGACCAGCGGACGCAAGCCTTTTCCTTCCGCTCCCAAGACGAGCGCGATGCCGCCGTCGAAGTCGGCTTCCCACAGCCCGATACCGGAGTCGGCCGCCGCGCCCCACACCCAGAGCCCCGGTCCCTTGGCCTCGGTGAGGTAGCGCGCCAGGTTCGGGACGACGGCAACGGCGAGATGCTCCACTGCTCCGGCGGATGCTCGGCAGACGGCCGGGGTGACGCGTGCAGCTCCGTGGGCCGGAACGATGACGCCGGTGGCGCCGGCGCCCTCCGCGCTGCGGCAGACCGCGCCCAGGTTGTGCGGATCGGTGACCTGGTCGAGACAAACGAGGAGCGGCTCGTCGGCGGAGGCGAGCTCGTACGCGTCGGCGTAGCGATAGGGCTCGCAGCGGGCGACGACACCCTGGTGGTCGCGGGTTCCGACGGCCTCGGTGAGCACGCGCTCGGGCTTCGCCTGCGCCCGCGGAGCTCCGGGCTCTCGGAGCCAGGGCTCCCCGGCGAGCGCACGCTCGGTCGCCCAGACCTCGAGCACCGCCCGCGGACCGCGAAGCGCCTCGCGGACGGCGTTACGCCCGTAGACCTGCTCGGAGGTCATCGGCGGGGCACTAGAACGTACCGTGACGGGTGATCCGTTACATCACGTACTTCCCACCCCGCAGCCGCTAGATCATCGCGGAGTTGATCGGCACGCTGAAAATCACCTTGATCCCGGGCCTGCCGGCGTTGCTTGGCCAGCTGGTGCAGATGAGGCGGCGCCTCCTCATAGGTGCCCAGCGGGATTGCTAGCCCGAACACGCCGAGCCCCCGAAAGAGCA
>Ga0136620_10000460_pt1 | contig 18666 bp, 17 predicted proteins | sample AntDrymUQ4162106_2_FD_104806 | JGI IMG/M metagenome (GOLD analysis project Ga0136620, IMG submission 104806) | Polar desert sand microbial communities from Dry Valleys, Antarctica - metaG UQ416 (21.06) | ecosystem: Environmental > Terrestrial > Soil > Desert | place: Antarctica: Dry Valley... | reverse complement strand
TGTGGAGGCGGTCTATCCGCTGGACGTAGCCCTCGAGTAGGGATCCACAAGGAGCAGGATGACAGAAAGTCGGTCGCAGTGTCGCAGTTGCAGGTAACAGCCGCCCCCGATGCCGATGTCGCAAGCTCTCGCCGCGATCTCAAGGACCTTCTGACGCACCAGCTCCTGATCGTGCTGGAGCGGCGCACGGTGCGCGTTGCCGTCGTCGTGGTGATGTTGTTGGCCTCGGCCCTCCTGGCGTTGTTCCCGCCCCCCATGGGGATCGACTACGGCTGGGTCTTCATTTTCCCGGTGGCGATGTCGGCGATCGCAGCCGGGCTCGGCGAAGGGCTGCTGGCGGCGTTCATCGCCGCCGCTCTGTGCGGTGTCTACGCGGGGGTTGCGGACGGCTTCGACGGGATCATGGTATTGGGTGTCGTGAGCTCCCGCTTCGCCCTCTACGGCATCACCGCCGCCTTTCTCGGAGCCTTCGCCGAAGCTCACCACTCGGTACAGTTGAAACTCCACCACCTCGCCACTACCGACCCCCTGACGCGTGTGGCCAACGTCTCGAGCTTCTACTCGCACATGGCGACGCTCGAGCTCGAGCGGAACCCGTTTGCACTCGTGGTGATCGACATCGACGAGCTCAAGAAGCTCAACGACACCTACGGCCACCAGATCGGCTCGGCCGCAATCCAAACCGTGGCCCGGGTCCTCAGCGGGGTCGAGAGAACCAGCGACCTCGTGGCCCGCGTCGGCGGGGACGAGTTCGTGATGGTGCTGAAAAAGGCCGACGCAGCCGGCGCCCAGATCGTCGTGAACCGTGTGCGAGCAAAGCTCGCCGAAGAGGTGGTTCCCGGCACCGGCGATGTCTCGGTGACGATCTCGGCGGGGACCGCGCTCTACGGCCGCGACGGCACCAGCGCCGTCGAGCTCATCGCGGTGGCCGACGCTTCCATGTACTCGGACAAGCGCAGCCACAAGGCCGAGCTCGTCCACCTCTGACGCCCGGACGGCGGGTAGCATCCGGCCCATGAGCAATTCTTATGAGCCCGACCTCGAGGGCACGGTCTTCGAGACGCTCGGGATAGAGATCGTCGAGTCCTCGCCCGACAGAGTGGTGTTGCACATGCCCGTTGGGCCGCCCGTCCACCAGCCGTTCGGCCTCCTCCATGGAGGAGTCAGCGCCGTCTTGGTGGAGAGCGCAGCTTCGATCGGCACCTATATGAACCTCGACCCGGCCGCGCAGGTCGCCGCCGGTATCGAGCTCAACATCAGTCACCTGAAAGGCCGCCGCAACGGCTTCGTGATCGCCACCGGGACCCCCGTGCGCAAGGGCCGCACGCTGCACGTCTGGGCTGTCGACATTGCCGACGAAAACGGCGATCCGGTGGCGGTGGGACGCTGCACGGTCGCGGTGCAGTCGAGCCGACCGTGAGCTGGCGCGCGCTGGTCGTCGTCGCCCATCCCGATGACATCGAGTTCGGATGCGCAGGCACGGTCGCCCGCTGGGTGTCCGAGGGGGCCGAGGTCACGTATTGCGTCGTCACCGACGGCTCTACCGGCACGCAGGACCGCGCCTTGATGGGTGAGCCTCTGGCCCGGCTCCGGCGTGAGGAGTCGGAGCGCGCCGCTGCGGTCGTCGGGGTGTCCGAGCTCTCGTGGCTCGGCTACCAGGACGGCTACGTGGAGTACGACCTCGGGCTCAGAAGGGACATCGCCCGGGTGTTCCGGCGCTATCGTCCGCACCGCTTTGTGGTGAGTGACCCGGGCTCGACCTTCGAGGACCGCTTCATCAACCACCCCGACCACCGCGCGGTGGGACAGGCGTCGCTTGATGTGACTTTGACCGCGGGCACGACGCCGGGCCATTTTCCGGAGCTGCTCGAGGAGGGTCTGGAGCCGTGGCGAGGCTTGCGCGAGGTGTGGATTGCCGGGCCGGAGACCAACCCCGTGGCGGTCGACATCTCCGAGTTCGTTGAGGCCAAGATCGAGGCGCTCCTGTGTCATCGCAGCCAAGTTGGCGAGGACGCCGAGGGGATATCCGAGAGGATCCGGCAGTGGACCTCGGAGCAGGGGGCCGCCCACGGCCTCGCCCACGCAGAGACGTTTCAGGTAATCGCCCAGGGACCCGGATTCCACCCCGAGGAGCAGCTCGAAGATACCGGCGCCGACCTCGCACGCGCCCCCCAGGACCCCCGCGCCGCGGGCATGAAGCCTCAGGAATGAGGAGCCCGGCGGGCTCGTTGTCTTCTCTTGGAGGCCTGCTTAGGGTAACCTAACCAGGCGCACCAATATCATCCGCTCAACTAGCCAAAGGGGGGTCTGGCCCATGGCGACAGAAGCCGAAGACCTCAAGATCCAAGAGGAAAATCAGCAGGTCAGGGCGCTCAAGGGCGAATACAAGTTCGGCTGGCACGATGCCACCTCCTACGACGAGGCGCCCGAGAAGGGGCTCTCGCACGAGGTCATCGACATGATGTCGGACCGTAAGGGCGAACCCGACTGGATGCGCAAGTACCGCCACAAGGCCCTCGAGATCTTCTACCGCAAGCCGATGCCGAAGTGGGGAGCGGACCTCTCAGGAATCGACTTCGACAACATCTACTACTACATCAAGCCGATGAACCAGGTGAAGTCGTGGGACGACATGCCCGAGGACATCAAGGCGACTTGGGACAAGCTCGGCATTCCCGAGGCCGAAAAGAACTACCTCGGCGGAGTCACCGCCCAATATGAAAGCGAAGTTGTTTACCACAAGACCCAGGTCGAGCTCGAGCGCCAGGGCATCGTGTTCTGTGACATGGACACCGCTCTGCGCGAGCACCCCGACATCGTCAAGCAGTACTTCGGCACGATCATCCCGGCCGCCGACAACAAGTTCTCGGCGCTGAACTCTGCGGTGTGGTCCGGCGGCTCGTTCATCTACGTCCCGCCCGGTCTCGAGGTCGAGATTCCTCTGCAGGCCTACTTCCGCATCAACCAGGAGAACATGGGCCAGTTCGAGCGGACCCTGATCATCGTCGACGAGAACAGCTATGTTCACTACGTCGAGGGCTGCTCGGCCCCCGTTTATTCGTCCGACTCGCTGCACTCGGCTGTGGTCGAGATCATCGTCAAGCCGCACGGACGCGCCCGCTACACCACCATCCAGAACTGGTCGAACAATGTCTACAACCTCGTAACCAAGCGGGCGGCCGCATACGAGGGCGCAATCATGGAATGGGTCGATGGCAACCTTGGGTCAAAGGTCACGATGAAGTACCCGTCGGTGTATCTGCTCGGCGAGCGCGCTCGCGGCGAGGTTCTCTCGATCGCCTATGCGGGTGCGGGCCAGCATCAGGACGCCGGAGGCAAGATCATTCACGCCGCCCCCAACACCCAGAGTTCGATCATATCGAAGTCGATCTCGAAGGATGGGGGCCGCGGTGGCTACCGCGGTTTGATTCGCATCGAGGAGGGGGCCAAGCACGCCAAGTCACACGTCGTCTGCGACGCCCTGATCCTCGACGCCGACAGCCGTTCGGACACGTACCCCTACATCGAGATCGAGGAAGAGAACTCGGCGGTCTCTCACGAGGCGACCGTTTCCAAAGTCTCCGACGAGCAGCTCTTCTATCTGATGTCACGCGGTCTAGGTGAGTCCGAAGCGATGCAGATGATCGTGCGCGGATTCATCGAGCCGATCACCAGGGAGCTGCCGCTCGAGTACGCGGTCGAGCTGCAGCGCCTGGTCGAGCTGCAGATGGAGGGCTCGGTCGGCTAAACGGCCGCCGAGTGCGGTCATTCAACGTGAGCCCCATTGCGCGGGGCGCGCGTTGATTAGTTCACCAGAGCTCGGATGAAGCGCTACGACGTCGTCGTGGTGGGGGGCGGGATCATGGGCTCGGCCACAGCCTGGTGGCTGGCGCGCTCCGGTGCCCGGACGCTTCTCCTCGAGCGTTTTCACATCGGCCACGACCGCGGCTCGAGCCACGGATCGTCGCGCATCTTTCGCCTCTCCTATCCAGACTCCGGCTACGTGAGAATGGCCCAGGAGTCGCTGAAGCTGTGGCGCCAGGCCGAGACCGAGGTGGGGGAGGAGCTTCTGGTCACGACCGGAGGCCTCGATCTCGGCCCCGGCATCGAGGCCAACCACGCCGCGCTCAGAGAATGCGGCGCTCGCAGCGAGATGCTGTCGGAATCTGAGCTGGCGCAGCGCTTTCAGTTTCTGAGCCATGACGGGCCCGGCCTGCTGCAGCCGGACTCGGGTTTCGTCAGGGCGGAGCGCGCGTGGGCCGCTTTTCAGGTATTGGCCCGCGGTCATGGGGCGGAGCTTTGCGAGGAGACGGTGGTTGAGTCCGTCGAGCAATCGAACGACGGTGCGGTGGTCCACACGGCCGCCGAGTCCATAGAGTGCAGTGCCTGCGTTGTCACGGCGGGAGCTTGGGCGCGGGAGCTTCTGGTGGGGGCCGGCGTCGAGCTCGAAACCAGGCCGACGCGTGAGACCGTCTCATATTTCCGCTATGAGGGACCGCTGCCCCCGACCATCGCCGAATGGGTGACCCCGTTGCGTTACGCGCTTCCAGCCCCCGGTCTCGGCCTGAAGGCGGGGGAGCACCTCGCGGGCCCGACCGCAGATCCGGGCGAGATCCGGACCGTCGATGACGCCTCCATCGAACGCATTTCGAAATGGCTCGCGGCCCTTTACCCGGGAGTCGACGGCAAACCCCATCACACCGAAACCTGCCTCTATACGAATACCCGCGATGAGAACTTCGTGCTCGAGCGCTACGGCTCGGTGGTGGTGGGCTCACCCTGCAGCGGCCACGGCTTCAAGTTCGCCCCGCTGATCGGCAAGCGATTGGCCGAGTTGGCCCTCGAGCAGTGACCCGGCCCCCCCCGGCCTCGCCGTCGGCACGTAACCTGACCTCCCATGGACTAGTCCTTTAGGTCCATTCGTAGGGGAATCGTGGCCACTGATCCGCCTCCCGCATGGGAACTCCTTCCTTTTATGAAACCCAGGCTTTCCCGCCCGCGACACGCTGGGAGACCATCGGTTCACGCGTGCAGGATTGGATCCTCATTCGAAGCCACGTGTGGAGAATCATCAGCAGCGCAATCGAATCGCGGCCGCCTCGAGAACCACCTGTGACCGCTAACCTTGCGTTATGGTTATGCAGTTCGCTCCATTGTCTGCCCACGCTCACGCTACGGGCGTAGAGAGCAAAGATGAGCAGCTACTCGTTCAGGCTGTACGTTACAGGAGAAACGACACTCTCCCGAGAGGCCGAGGCAAACCTTCGCGCGCTCTGCAAGAATCGGCTCGTGGACGACTACGAGATCGAGATCGTCGACATTCTCGAAAGATCTGCCCTCGCGGAGGAAGAACAGATCATCGCCACCCCGACCATCATGAGGCTTGCTCCTTTACCGCGTCTGCGCGTCATCGGCGATCTGTCCGATCACGAGCGAGCGGCTCGCGCCTTCGGTCTTCCGGGACCGGCGATTCGCGATGAGGGGAGAGGTTGAGTGAGAGATAAGAGCGGGGGGGTAACCAAGATTCCCACGGGCATCGACGGATTCGACCTAATCGCCCTGGGGGGCTTGCCGGCCAATCGAATGACCCTAGTGGCGGGCACGACGGGGAGCGGAAAGACCCTGTTCGGCCTCGAGTTCTTGATGAAAGGCATCCTGCAGTTCGATGAGCCCGGCGTCTTCGTGACTTTCGAGGAGTCCCCCTCCGATCTCCGGAAAGTCATGACCGCGTTCGACTATGACATCGATGGCAAGGAGGAATCGGGAGAGTGGACCTTCATCGATGCGACGCTCACATCTTCGCCCCAGGATGTGGTCGTCGGTGACTATGATCTCGGTGCCCTCATTGCGCGCATCGGGGCCGCGGTCCAGAGTATTGGCGCTAAGCGGGTTGTCCTAGACTCCACGGGGTCGCTCTTCAGCCGGTTCGCCGACACGGGACACGTGCGGTTCGAGCTGTTCCGGTTGGCCGCGGCGCTCAGGGAACAGGGCACCACCTCCGTTCTAACCATGGAGATCGCCGGCGAGAGGAATGCCTTTAGCCGGTTCGGCGTCGAGGAGTTCGTGGCCGATAACGTTGTCGTCCTTCGCAATATCCTCGAGGAAGCTAAGCGCCGGCGCACCATCGAGATACTTAAGTTTCGGGGAGCTCCGCATCGCACCGGGGAGTGGCTGTTCACGATTGTGGCTAGCGAAGGGTTTATCGTGATACCGGTCTCGCTTCTCGGATCAAAAGAGCTTGCCTCGAGTACTCGAGTATCGACGGGGAACACCGAGGTTGATCGTATGTGTGGTGGAGGTTTCTATCGTGACTCGGCCATCATCGTGTCGGGCCCCACAGGAGTCGGCAAGACCCTAATGGCTATCCAGTTTATTGCTGCGGGCGTGGCACAAGGTGAATGTTGTGTGCTCTTCTCGTTTGAGGAGAGCCGAGATCAGCTCATTAGGAACGCCGCGAGCTGGGGGTTCGACCTCCCGATGATGGAGCGCTCAGGCAATCTCCGAATAGCGTGCGAGTACCCAGAGATGGCGTCGCTTGAAGACCACTTCGTCAGCATGAAGCAGGTCATTGAGGAATACCAGCCGGTTCGGCTGGCGGTGGACAACCTGTCAGCCCTCGAGCGGGTCGCCACCGCTCGAGGGCTCCGAGACTTCATCATCGGAATGACCTCGTTCGTGAAGCATCAGGAGATCACCAGCCTCTTTACGTCCACGACCAGAACTCTGATGGGTGCATCGTCAATCACCGAAGCCCACATCTCGGCCATAACCGACACGATCGTTGTGATGCGCTACGCAGAGTTGGCCGGCGAGATTCGCCGAGCGATCACCTTGCTAAAGATGCGCGGCTCGAGTCACGACACCAGGGTTCGTGAGTTTTCGATCGATGGGGAGGGGATACACGTGGGCATGGCCTTCGGCCAGAGCATCGGCATTCTGGGGTTGGCCGGGGGGGGCGAGTCGGTGATCTGAGCGGTCCGGAAGCTCAACCGGCCGCAGCTACGAGGAGTTGCGTTATCTTTCAAGGTTACAACGTTCCCTTTAGGAGGAGACGGGTTGCCTCGCCTGGCTCGAGCGCCGGCTCGAACAAGAAGCCCTGTCCTACGCCACATCCGAGCGCCGTGAGTCGAGAGCGCTGCTCGGGCGTTTCGATGCCCTCTCCAATCACGTGGAGACCCAGACTCTGCGTCATGGCGAGAATGGCCTGCACGACTTCGCCGCCGCCGTTTCCCTCGAGTCCGGAGATGAAGGAGCGATCTATCTTGACCGTGTCAACCGGGAGGCGGTGCAGGGCCGCGAGTGACGACTGGCCCGTACCAAAGTCGTCGATGAGTATCTCGACTCCAAGATCCTGGCACTGCTTGAGGTGGGCCGTCGTCATCTCGTAGTCCTGAACCATCACACGCTCGGTGATCTCCAACTGAATTGCAGAACCGTCGATCCCTGAGCGCGTTAGAGCCTGCTCGACCCGAGCGGCGAAGTCGGATTGCGCGAACTGTCGATTAGATATGTTGACGCTCATCCTGGTGGGTGTTGCATTTTCATTCCACTCCTTCACCTGCCGGCAAGCGATGTCCAAGGCCTTCCATCCCAGAGACACAATGACACCCGTCTCATCGGCGGCGTCTATGAAGGAAGCGGCGTCGACCGTTCCGCGCGTTCTGTGCTGCCATCGGAGCAGTGCCTCGAATCCCACGATGCGTTCATCCGTTAGGTCGATGATGGGCTGATAGTGCATGCTGAACTCCGAGCATTCGACGGCCTGTCGCAACTCGGTATGAAGCCGGAGTCGCCGAAGTGCTTGCCGGTGCATTTCGTGCTCGAAGATCTGGCAGTTCCCCGGACCCTGAGCTTTGGCTCTATACATGGCGATGTCTGCGCTGCGAAGCATCTGGTCGGCGTCCTGGTAGCGCAGGTCGCTGAAGGCGATGCCGATGCTCGCCGTCGAATACAATTGGGCGGTATTCGACTCGATCGGTCGAGCAATTTCCTCTTGAATGCGCAGGGTGACGGAAAGCGCGGCTTGGAAACTGTCGACCTTATCGAGAAGGACGGCGAATTCATCGCCACCAAGCCGGGCGGCGACGTCGGTGGAGCGCAGGCAGTTGGAGATGCGGCTTGCGACTTCCACGAGCAGCTCGTCTCCGGCAGAGTGCCCGAGGCTGTCGTTCACGAGCTTGAACCGATCTAGATCGAGAAAGAGCACGGCGACATGGGACCCGCCCTGATTCCGCTCGCCGCGGGCCAAGGCGTCCTTCAAGTGGTCAAGGAAGTGTGCCCGGTTCGGGAGGTTCGTGAGGGAATCGTGCAGTGCTTTCCTGAGGAGCTCTTGCCGGCCAGTGAGGTCGGTAAGAGATCCGGCAAACCGGACGGGTCGTCCATATTGATGGATTGCCACACCCCGGCTCAACACAGACTTGTAGGAACCGTCGCAATGCTGGAGCCGATGCTCATTCGCCAGTCGATCGGTCTCGCCACCGAGGTGCTGGTCAATATCCCGTTGCAGCGAGGAGAGGTCGTCGGAATGAACCCGGTCAAGCCATCCGGTGGGTTCTTCGATTATATCGGTCGGACCCAATCCGACTATTTCGTTCCAGCGCGGCGAGGTATGGAGACTGTTCGCAACGAGGTCCCAGTCCCACAGACCGTCGTTCGATCCGTGAGCGGCCAGAACGTATCGCTCCTCGCTTTCACGCAGCTCTCGCTCTACCGTTTTCCGTGCGGTGATGTCGCGCAGCGTCACCACGAAGGCGTCACGACCTGCCCACGACATCGGTCCGACATGCATCTCGACTATGATCGGGGGCCCGTCTCGACGGACGAGGTCGAGCTCGGCGATGTTATCCGTCGCCCCTAGGGGGAGCCCGAACGGGCTTGCGAGCAGCTGATCGGCAGACCACCCCAGGAGCGTTTCTGCCGAAGGGTTCGCAAAGTGGACCCGTCCCTCTTCATCGACCACGAGGATCCCGTCGAGTGTCGCCATCACGGCATTACGAAAGCCACTCTCGGTTTCGGGACGCCCGACTCTTCTACCGGTTGACATGTTTTTATTGGCGTCCTCTGCCGGGGAAGGTTTCTCTTGGCCTTTGCGGGGACTCTGAGGATCGGGAACTTTGTTATCGATAGCTACCATCTGCTGAAGTCTTAATCGGTAGCTGCGCCTCCTACTTTAGGAACTGAATTTCCCTCGGGAAGCCCCCTTGGGCCATCGGACGGGTGGGCGGAGGAGCAGTGGCCGGAACCGCCTGGCCCAGCTCACCGTGGCACGAGCCCATAGACAAGGTGCGAACAACAACGCGGCCCCGGGCAGTCCGCAGGCGGCTGATCAGTGCCTCCGCCGATGTCATGGCAAGGAATCACCGGACCCGGACGTCACGGAGCCCCACGAGCGGCGTCGAGGAATGGAGTCCGGGAGCGACTGGAGGGATCGAGAGGACTGGATGGTTGGCACTTAGGAGGACGCAGGCCTCGCCGGATCTCGAGGCGCCTGCGCATGAAGGCGGGACCGCCCCGTTAGGCTAAGCTACTAGGTTCCGCACCTGGGGCCCGCCGAGGAGTCTCCGGCGCCTGCCGGGCCGATCTCCTTTGCGAACACGACCCATGTGCGCACAGCCGTCATTCCGGCGCGCTCGTAGAGGCGTACGGCTCCGGTTTCGTTGGCTGCATCCACGTTGAGCCGCACGTCGGGCAGGCCGCGCACCTCGAACGCGATGAAGCTCTTTTCGAGCAGAGCCGCCCCGATCCCACGGCCACGATGGGCCTCCAGGACTCCCAAGTCGTTTACGTATCCGTGCCCATGATCGATGCGTCCCACCAGCACACCCACGATCTCGTCCTTGATCCGCGCCACGAAAGACAACGACGGGTCGAACGAGGGCATATTTACGTTTTCTTGCATCCACTTCTCGAAGGCAATCGGCGCGGTCCCCCAGTGCTTCTCGAAGGCGACCTCGAGAACCCTGTGCACGTCGCGTTCGTCCCGCTGTAGCTGAAAGGGCGTGATCTCGAGGTCCGGGGGCATGGGCGGACGCGGCCTTCCCGGCCCCAGCGGCATCTCCATGTGCCAGAAGTACCTGGTGATCCCGAAGCCGGTGCTGCGCAACAGTTCGTCGGCGGCTGCATCCTGTCCCGGGGCGATGTTGTGGAGATTGAGAGCACCGGCTTCCGATAGTTTCGCGGCAGCGTCCTGCTCGGTTGCCCGGACCAGGAAGTGGCCCAGCCCCCGCCCGCGATCGTCCGGGTGGACCCATCCCATGGCCTCCCAGGTGACACCCGGGATCTCCTCGGCGATGTGCGCATACGCGGCCGAGCGGCCCTCTGCGGTCCGTACCACCCAGGCGTTCGATTCGAGGTCAATGCAATAGACGTCCCACTCCTCTTCGAGCCACTGGGCGTCCAGGAAATCCGGATGTCCCACCTCGTCGACATCGCAGGCCACGAGAACCTCCGCAATGGCCTCGAGGTCGGCGCGCGAGGGCCTCACGGCTCGGTATCCGGGGGGTGCTTCGAGTGGGATCACCGTAGGAGTATGAGGTCCTCAGCGCTGAGGCAGCGTCAGCACTGCCACGATGACGAGCGCGCCGCCGGCTATCTGGACCGCCGACAGGCTCTGGGCCAGCCACACCCACGCCACCGCAGCAGCCACCACGGGCTCGAGCGTGAGGGCGATCGAGGCGCGCTCGGCCCGCACGCGCTCGATCCCCCAGACGTAGAAAAGAAAGGGGGCGAGCGTTCCGAAGAGGCTCACGAACAAGACTCCGGGTAGATGCTCAACCATGAGCGCCTGCGCCGGCCACTCCACCGCCAGCCCGTAGACGGCCCATATCGCAGTGGCGACCGCCCACGCCCTGAACATCCCTCCAAGAGGGCCGAAGGTGTCGGCCGAGTTCTCGCTGAGGAGCGAATAGGTGGCGAACAGCACTGCGCTGGCCAGGCCCGCGGCCACACCAACGAGATTGAGCGAGCCCAAAGGGCCGGAGGCGACCTCGGAGATCAGCGCGGCTCCCGCCAGGGCGGAAGCCAGGCACAGCAGGATGCGAGGGGACGGCCACCGCCTGGCTCGGGCCGCCTTCCACGCCACGACCATCGCCGGACCCGTGTACTGAAGAACGATCGCCACTGCCACCGCCAAGTGGTCTAGGGCGATGTAGTAGGAAACCGTTACCAGCGCCAGAGAGAGGCCGTGGAGCACTACGAGCCTCGGCGGTAGTGTCTGCCCCCACCCTCTCCGGGCGCCGGGCACCAGCGCCAGGCCTGCCAGGGCCACCGCAGCGCGCACCTGGGCAAGCTCGACCGGGGTCACCCCGGCGTCAAACAGGTCCGCGGCGACGGCTCCGGCGACTGCGAACAACGTCGCGGCCGCGGCGATGGCGACGAGGCCGAGAGTGCCCGGAGAGGTCCGGTCCGTAGAGAGCATCACGGAAGGCTAAGGGGGAGCCCGAGCCTCGACCCGCCACCCCAACTCGGATTGCGCCCCCGGTGGGGAAAGAGCCGACTCGGGGGCGGTCTGGGGGCCGGGCACGACAAGCTCAGTTCGGAGAGCTGCGGAGGTTCGACGTTAGGCAAGCCTAACTGTTATCGTGAATGGGTTCACAAGTGGGCGTCGCTGCACCCGCCGTCGCTGCACCCGCCGCGCACCGCCCCCTCGATCCGGTTATTTGAAGAGGTGCCCCCTGGTATGCCCGACAAGCTGAACAGAGAGGCGGCCGAGAGGCTGTCCCGAGCCCTCCACGAGCCCTCCTGGCTGGTCGAGCGTCGCATGGCGGCGTTCGACGTCTTCGAGAAACTCGAGCCTCCCGACCCGAAGGGCGAGGAGTGGCGCTACACGGACGTGCGGAGGTTCGACTTCGACCGCTTCGATGCGCCCGTACCCACCGAGGGGGTCCCCGAGCTGTCGCCCGAAGCGGCGGCCCGAGGAGTCATCGTTACCGACCTTTGGAGCGCTGCCCAGGACCATCCCGAGCTGCTCGAGGAGCACTTCTTCACCGAGGTTCCCATCCAGGAGCACAAGTTCACAGCGCTGCACGGTGCGTTCCTCTCGGACGGAGTGCTGGTCTACGTGCCTAGAGGAGTCGAGGTCGAGATGCCTCTGTCGATCGCCCGCCGGATGGCCGGCGGGGGCTCCGTGTTCCCGCACACGACCGTCGTCGTCGACGAGCAGGCGAGCCTGACCTTCGTCGATCGCTTCGGCTCTGAGGACCTGTCCGAGCCATCGCTTTGCGCCAGCGTCGTCGAGGTCGAGGCGCGCCGGGGAGCCACGGTCAACTACATCTCGTTGCAGCAGTGGGGACGCAGCGTTCACCACTTCCAGACCCAGCGCTTCACGGGCCATCGCGACTCCACGGTGCGCAGCCTGGCGGTGAACCTCGGCTCGGCCTTCGCCCGCACCCAGGTCGAGTCGGTGCTCAAGGGCGAGGGCTCGTTCTCCGAGATGCTCGGTCTCTATTTCGCCGACTCCGAGCAGCACTTCGCGCAGCGCACTCTTCAGTCCCACAACGCGGCCCACACCACCTCGGACCTGCTCTACAAGGGCGCGCTGAAAGAGCGGTCTCGATCGGAGTACTCGGGGCTCATAAAGGTCTTGCGGGGCGCGCAGGGCACCGACGCCTACCAGGCCAACCGCAACCTCTTGCTTTCGGAGGACTCGATGGCGCGCTCGATCCCGCAGCTCGAGATCGAGGCGAACGAGGTTCGCTGCACCCACGGCGCCACCGTGTCTCCGGTCGAAGAAGAGCACCTCTTCTATCTGATGAGCCGCGGCATCGACAGGGTGACGGCCCAGAAGCTCGTCGTTTTCGGGTTCTTCGGCGATGTCCTCGACCGCATCCGCGTCGCTGAGGTCCGTGAGGGCCTTGCCAACGCGATCGCCGCCAAGGTCGAGGGTGGTCAGAGCCTCGAGGTGGCTGCGTGAAAGCAGGGTTCAGAGTTGTTGCCAAACTCGATGAGATTCCAGATGGCGGAATGAAGCAGGTCTCGGTCGCCGGCGAGCTGGTAGGTCTCTACCGTGTCGGCGACGATGTCTTCGCCATGTCCGACATCTGCACGCACGAGGAGGCGTACCTGACGGAGGGCGACTTCGACCCCGATGAGCTCGAGGTCGAGTGCCCTCTGCACGGCTCCCGTTTCAACGTTGCGGACGGGTCCGTACGCATCCTGCCCGCAACCAAGCCCGAAGTGGCTTTTGAAGTGAAAGTTGAGGGCGACCTTGTTTCAGTCGGCCCTGAGAAGACAGCCGAGGAGTGAGCGTTAGACATGTCTGAAACACTTTTGCAGATCGAGGACCTCCACGTAGAGGTCGAGGGCCGGGAGATCCTTACGGGTCTCGACCTCATCATCGGCAAGGGCGAGATCCACGCCATCATGGGGCCCAACGGTTCCGGTAAGTCGACACTCGCCTATGTGTTGACCGGCCGCCCCGGCTATGAGGTGACCGGCGGCAAGATGCTCTACAAGGGTGAGGACATCTCCCCCCTCGCTCCTGACGAGCGCGCTAAGGCGGGCATCTTCTTGGCTTTCCAGTATCCGACCGAGGTTCCGGGTGTCTCGGTGGTGAACTTCTTGCGGACCGCGTACAACGCCATCCATCCCGAAGACCAGAAGGCCGCGATGGCGTTCAGGCTTTTTCTGCAGGAGAAGATCGACTTGCTCGAGATTCCCACCGAGCTCGTCGACCGCTACGTCAACCAGGGTTTCTCGGGTGGCGAGAAGAAGCGCAACGAGATCCTTCAGATGGCTGTGCTGTCCCCGGAGCTTGCGATCATGGACGAGACCGATTCGGGGCTCGACATCGATGCGCTCAAGCATGTGTCCGGCGGTGTCAACAAGCTCGCCGGCCCCGAGGTTGGCATCGTCCTCATTACTCACTATCAGCGCCTGCTCAACTATATTCACCCCGACGTGGTTCACGTCCTCATGGGCGGACGCATCGCAAGGTCCGGGGGCTTCGAGCTCGCCGAACAGCTCGAAGCCGAAGGCTATGAGGGGTTGGCAAAGGAGCTGGGATTGTCGGTGCAGGACATCGAAGAGGTCGCTCGCGAGGAAGGTGCATCCTAGGAACCATGTCCCTCGATCCGGAGGTCGTTCGCAAGGACTTCCCCATATTCGAGACACGCATGCGCGGCAAGCGCCTCGTTTATCTCGATTCGGCCAACACCTCCCAAAAGCCCCGTCAGGTAATAGAGCGCATCGTTGAGTTCTATGAGCATGAGAATGCCAACATCCATCGCGCCGTGTACGAGCTCGCCGAGCGCTCTACCGCTGCCTACGAAGGTGCACGAGCCAAATGCGCCCATTTCATCGCAGCTCCGAGCCCTCGCTCGATCGTGTTTACACGAGGCACCACCGAGTCGATCAACCTCGTCCGCTACTCGTGGGCGCGGGCCAATGTACGTGAAGGCGACGAGGTGCTGGTCACGGAGATGGAGCATCACTCCAATCTGGTCCCGTGGCAGCTCCTGACCCAGGAATCAGGGGCAACCTTGCGCCATCTACCGGTCAACGACGATGGCATGCTGCGCATGGATTTGCTCGGCGACTACATCACCGACAAGACCAAGCTCGTGTGCGTCGGTTTGATGTCGAACGTGCTCGGAACGATCAACCCGGTGAGGCAGCTCGCCGATGCGATTCATGCTATGGGCGGCCTAATCCTGGTAGACGCTGCGCAGGCCGCTCCTCACATGCCGGTCGACGTCTCAGAGCTCGACGCCGATTTCCTGGCGTTCTCCTCGCACAAGATGTGCGGCCCTACGGGGGCGGGTGTCCTTTATGGAAGGGAACGCTTGCTCGAAGAGATGCCGCCGTTCCACGGCGGAGGCGAGATGATCCGTGAGGTCTTTGCCGACCACTCCACGTGGAACGAGATCCCGCACAAGTTCGAGGCGGGAACCATGAACATAGCTCAGGCTGTGGGCCTGGGGGCCGCAGTCGATTATCTGCACTCCCTGGGAATGGATTCCGTGCGCGCTCACGAGATGGAGCTCACCGCCTATGCGCTCGAACGGCTGAACGCGGTCGGGGCCGAGGTTCATGGCCCCTCCGATGTCGATCAGCGCGGCGGCGCGATCTCCTTCAACGTCGCAGATGTTCACCCACACGATCTCGCCACGATCGTCGATCAAGAAGGGGTGTGCATACGCGCCGGTCACCACTGCGCGCAGCCGTTGATGCGGCGCCTGGGAGTGCCCGCTACCGCGCGCGCTTCTCTGTACATTTACAACACGCGCGAGGACGTCGATGTGCTCATGGGCGCTTTGGAGCAGGCGAAGGGATGGTTCGCATGAGCCTTGATGAGCTCTACAAAGAGGTGATCCTCGATCACTACCGAACCCCGCGCAATCGCGGCCGGCTCGATCCTCACGACGTCAAGCTCGAGCGCAACAACCCTTTATGTGGGGACGAGCTCGAGCTCTATTTGAATTTCGACGGCGAGGACCTCGTGGGGATTGCCTTCGAGGGCAAGGGCTGCTCGATCTCCATGGCGAGCGCGTCGATGATGACCGAGAAGGTCAAGGGCCTCGACGTCAAGCAGGCGCGAGCGATGGCCGAGTCCACAAAGCGCATGATGGCGGGGGAGGAGCCGGGCGACATCAACGAGCTCGGAGACCTGGTCTCGCTCAAGGGCGTCGTCAAGTACCCGGTGCGCATCAAGTGCGCGCTGCTGGGGTGGAACACGCTTCTGGAGGGCCTCGACGAGGTCCCCTAGATCGCCGAGTGGTCGTGAAACGTCGCTCTGCCGCATCTGCCGACCACTCGGCACACTCCCGCGGCCCGATAAAGCACTATTCGCACTTGCTTAATACTCCAAAATCTGTTATCAAAGCCCGATGACGCCCCTGGGAGACGACTCGGCAACCAGGACCGCCAAGGTTCTGTCGCTGCCCACGCGCGCCGCGATCCTGTCCCATCTCCTGTGCTCGGGGCCCAAGACCGTCAAGGAGATCGCCGATCACTTCGCGATTCACCCCAACGTGGCCCGGGCGCACCTCGAGCTGATGGCGGAGGCAGGATTTCTCTCCTTCGAGACACGCCGGCGCAACAAAGGCAGGCCGGCCAAGGTCTATTTCACCTGGGAAGGGGAGGCCGGCGCTCTGATGGAGGCGGGCGTCGAGATTCCCGCCGAGCACGCTCGCGCTCCCGTCGACGAGCTCGAGATCGAGGTGCGGGTGCTCGAGCGCATGCTCGCGGACGCCTCGCACCAACTCATGCGCATAAAAGAGCTCATCGAGATAGCAAAGACAACGAGAAAGGGAGGAAGGGATGACTGATTACGCCAGTGACGTGTTGATCGAAGCAGACGAGCTCGAGAAGGAGCTTGACTCGGGTCGATTCGCGGTCATCGAAGTGGACGAGGACACCACCGCCTATGAAAAGGGGCACATACCCGGCGCCAGCTCGATCAATTGGTCCACAGAGCTTCACGACACGCCTCGGCGCGAGTTCATCTCGGGCGAGCAGCTCGTCGGGCTGCTGAACGATCGGGGAGTGTCGAACGACCAGACGGTCGTCCTCTACTCGGGGAACAACAACTGGTTCGCGGCCTACGCCTACTGGTTGTTCCTGTATCGCGGCATCGACAACGTCAAGCTTCTCAACGGCGGGCGCAAGAAGTGGGAGCTCGACAACCGCGCATTGACCGACCAGGCCCCCCAGTCCGGCGCGGGCAACTCCCAGATCGGCGCCGAGCGACCCGAGCTGCGTGTGTTTCGCGACGAGGTCGTCAGGCGCGCAACCACGGGAGAGGGATCGTGGGTGGACGTGCGCTCGCCGGAGGAGTTTCGCGGCGAGCTGCTGGCGCCGCCGCACCTGCCGCAGGAGCAGGCGCAGGTTCCGGGCCATATTCCGGGCGCAGCCAACATCCCCTGGTCAAAGACGGTGAAGGAAGACGGCACGTTCAAGCCCGTCTCTGAGCTCGAGTCCCTCTACGCGGCTGAGGGCATCACCAGTGACAAGGATGTCATCGCCTACTGCAGAATCGGCGAGCGGTCATCGCACTCATGGTTCGTGCTGCACGAGCTCCTCGGGTTCCAGCAGGTCACGAACTACGACGGGTCGTGGACCGAGTACGGCAGCCTCGTGGGGGTGCCCGTAGAGAAGTAGCAAGTCAGGTTTTTGCGCATTGGCCCCGAGCGGCGAGGCGGGCGAACTTGACGGCTAGGGCTAGGCTGGCGTGGTGAGAGTTGGGGTCGTCTGCTTCGGGGCAATGCGCGCCCATCTGCCTCCTGGATCGGTCGGCAATCGCGCCGAGGTGGAGGTTCAGGAAGGGGCCTCGGTTGCCGATGTCGTCGAGTCGATGGGAGCGCCGCGCGCGCTGGTGTTTGCGGTGCTCGTGGACGGGCGCCAGGCTCCCATCGATCAACCGTTGCAAGAGGGGGCCGAGGTAACGCTGATGCCCCCGTTCGCGGGAGGAGAAGGGTTGCTCAGCGCGGCGACATCGCCTCGACCACCTGAGACTCTCTGCCTGCAAGCGCTTTGCCGACTAGTGCATTGATGTCGAGTGCGATTTCGACGGCCTCCGTCTGCTCGGCGCTTGCATGTGTCGATGTCGAGCGCGGATTGAACAGCACGCAGCAGTCCTGATGACGCCGGTTTGATATCTGAAGCGTGCCGATTGCCTCCGCCTCCCGGACGATCTCGAGCTTGCCGGTTCCGATCAGCGGCCGCAGCACTTGGCGGCCGGGAACTGCAGCGTCGGTCGTGGCGAGGTTCTCGAGAGTCTGGGAGGCCACCTGGCCGAGGGAATCTCCGGTGACGACAGCCCGGGCGCCGCGCTCGTCGGACAAGGCCGTGGCGATCCTCAACATCAGGCGTCGGTAGAGCAGCAGCCGGAGCCGGGGAGGGCAATGTGTGACGACCTCTGCCTGAGCTGCACCCAGGGGGACCAGGTGCAGGGTCGTGGCGAGGTGATAGCGGGACAGGGCGCGGGTCAGATCGAGGGCCTGGGTCAGGGAGGAGGCGTCGGTGTAGGGCCGGCCGTGGAAGTGCAACAGCTCGACCTCGGCGCCTCTTCTCATCATGCGCCACGCCGCCACCGGGGAGTCGATGCCGCCCGACATCAAGGCGACGAGCTTTCCCGAGGTGCCGACCGGGAGCCCGCCCGGTCCGGGTCGCCGGTCCCGGTAGACGATGCCCGAGTCGGAGAACAATTCGACGTGCAGAGTGGCGTCGGGGTTGCTGAGATCGACCGGTGCACCCGTTCGCTCCTGGATCAGCCCGCCGACGGCCCGCTCGATTTCGCGTGAGTCAACCTGGCAGGATGAACGAGCTCGCCGGGCTCTAACGGCAAAAGAGGTGAAGCTTCCCACCGGCATGAGCTCCAAGGCCGCATCGCCGATCGAGATGATTTCGGGCTCCACTCTGAGGCCGGCTCCAACGTTGGCTACGCCGAAGACGCGAGCGGCCCTGGCGGCCGCCTCCGAGACCAGGCCGGGGGGCTTGAAGTCGACTGTGATGCGCCCCACAGAACAACGCACCCCGCGGTATCCCGTACCGCGCAGCGCACGCTTGAGGTTCGCCATCAGTTGGTCTTCGAAACGGTGGCGGTTTCCTCCCTTGAGGCCGACCTCGTCGTAGTGCACGATTAGCGTGTCCACGACGCTACCTGGGTTCTTCTTCGAACCCCGGTTCGCTCTCAAGTCCTATGGAAAACAACGCTTCCACGTCGTGGCG
>Ga0136620_10000458_pt1 | contig 18729 bp, 17 predicted proteins | sample AntDrymUQ4162106_2_FD_104806 | JGI IMG/M metagenome (GOLD analysis project Ga0136620, IMG submission 104806) | Polar desert sand microbial communities from Dry Valleys, Antarctica - metaG UQ416 (21.06) | ecosystem: Environmental > Terrestrial > Soil > Desert | place: Antarctica: Dry Valley... | reverse complement strand
CACTTGGAGGCTGTAACCTGATCTTCCGCTGATGGCGACCTCGAGACGCCGGCTCAAGATCTACGAGTATCAGCGAGTCACGCGCCGATCGGATGCACCCTGTGCGCGTACGGTGTGGAATCTCGTGGTGACTGCCACCGTCCTGGGTTGAGGTTGTCGAACGCCCCATTCTCTGCAGTCCATAGGACGAGGATGTCTCCTCCATGAAACTAGGAGACTCCCTGTAACCAGGGCCGGTGGCCAGCGCCGCAAAACCCAGGCGCACGTCCGAGGTGGATTCCCGAACCTCCAGAACGCGCTGACCTGAAGCGATAGGGCGTTCCATGAGACAGAGTGTTCTCAGTGCATGCCCACGCCTCCGCCTAGCGCATCTGAGGGGTGCCGCGTGCACCGAGGTGATCGACGCGCGATCTCGACACGGCAAGTGGCGCGAAAGAGTGTCACTCCCTACTGTCGTGCTCGGAATGTCTGGTCGTTCGAGGGCTATGGTGGTGGAGTGCGCGTATTTCAAACCCGTGAATGCCTTCGCCTCCTTGGTCAAGAAGTGGCGATCTGTCGATCTCAAGGGTTGCTCCCGTCAAGCCCAGGATCTCGATCCGCCGCACCGACGGTCGAGTGCAGGTCGGAGCGATGAAGCTGCGTCATTCCCAGCAGCCCGGCGACGATCAGGAGCAGGCCACCGAGCAAGTAAACGGAACGAATGCCCAGTGCATCGGCAGCCACACCCCCAGCGCCGATGCTGAGGAGGCGTGCTGACTGCCACACCATGTCGAAGAAGGCGAACACGCGTCCGCGAAAGCGGTCGACCACCGAGCTCTGCAGCAGGCTGTTGTAGGTGACGTTGCCGGTGCTGGTGCCGACACCGTAGAGGGCGAGAGCGCCGAGGGCGATGCCGAAGCTGGAGAAGGCCGCCAGAGCCAGGTCGACGACCCCGCGCAGCAGGTAGGGTCCGAACAACAGGCCGGGGCGGCGGACATCGCGCACCAGGCGTTGAAGCACGAGCGGACCGACCGCGGCGCCGACGCCGATGGCACCGAGCAGCAGGCCAAAGCGGCCGGCGCCGACACCGAGATGGCGCTGCGCCAGCACCACCAGCAAGGCGCTCGTGGCACCCGCGGACAGCGCGGCAAGAGCCTGCACCGACGCAAGCACGCGCAGCAGGCGGCTCGAGCGCATCAGCCTGAGGCCCTCGATGACGTCGTGCCAGCGACGATCGCCCCCTTGCGGTTGCATCGGTGGCAACCTCAGCCCGACCAACAGCGCGGCTGAGACCACGAACGACGCCGCGTTGAGGGTGAACGCCGGTCCCGGACCCGCGAAGGAAACGAGCGCACCGGCCACCGGGGCGAGCACGATCTGAGAGATGACCGCCGCCGACCAGATCGCGGAGTTGGCGCCGACGAGGTCGCTCTCGTCGACCAGCGCGGGCACGACGCTGGCCGCGGCCGGGTTGAAAAAAACCGACAGGGCCGAGAGCCCGAAGGCAACGCCGTAAACGGCCCACAAATGCTCCTGAAGCACCACCAGCCCCAGGACCAGCAGCGCTCGCCCGAGGTCGGCGACGATCATGACTCGGCGCCGCGGCAGCCGGTCGACCATCACCCCGGCCACGAAACCGAACAGCAGCACGGGCGCTATTTCGAATATGACGGTGGCTCCCACTTTGAAGCCGGAGCCGGTGAGACGAAAGACCAAGATCACGATCGCGACGTAGTTGAAGGTATCGCCCCACCGGCTCACGGCTTGGGCCATAAAGAGCCTGCGGAAGCCGGGCGCTTGAAGAGCGCGGCGCAGAGGCGAACTCACCCTAGGTGCAGGTGACAGTCAAAGCCCTCAAAGCTTGCATCTAATGCAACCCGTCATTTTTTGCAAATGCGCCGGTCAGCGGACCCGTGCGTTCAGCTCGCGGCGTCCTTTGGTGCGATAGAGCAGTGCCCCTGCCACCGGCACACAGAGGATGGCCGTCCATTTCCACACCAGAACGCGGGGAACGGCGCGCCGGCCCTGGAGGTCGGTCAGCCCGATGAAGGTCGGCGCCCACCACACCACCGCCATGATGACGACGGCGAGCGCCTCGTTCACCTGAATCTAGGCGGGCGCCGGCTCGGCACTCGCCGCCCCTTGCGGGGCCTTCTCGCCGCGTCCCTCGCGGCCGGGGGTGCTGAGGTCGAAGACCCGGATGGCTGTGCTGAACAGCGCGAAGTACACAGCCGCAAAGATCAGTCCGATGGGGATGATCAGCAACGGCTTGGTCGCAGCGCCGAATGCGACCAGATAGTCGATCAATCCCGCCGAGAACCCGAAGCCGTGCCTGATGCCAAGAACCTCTGCCACCACCAGCGCAACCCCGCAAAGCAACGCGTGCACCGCATAGAGCATGGGTGCAAGGAACAGGAAGCTGAACTCAATCGGTTCCGTGATCCCGGTGAGAAACGATGTGAATCCGCTTGATCCCATGATCGCCTTCGTCGACTGCTTGTTGTCAGCGTCCGCGGCGCGATACATCGCAAAGCACGCCGCCGGAAGACCGAACATCATCACGAAGTACCACCCCGCCATGAAGATCCCGGCCTCGGGATCACCGGCAAAGAAACGCGTGAGGTCCCCATGCACGGCCGCTCCGCCCCCGGGCGGTTTGAAGGTGCCGAACTCGAACCACACGAGCGTGTTCAGGATGTGGTGCAAACCGACCGGGAGAAGCGCGCGGTTTGCGATCCCATAGATGAACACCCCCAGGGCTCCGGCCCCGACGATCCAATCGCCGAAGCCGTCGATTGTCCGGCCGATGGGCGGCCACACGAAATAGGCGGCAAGGCCAATGCCCAGCGCCGCGAAGGCCGTGACTATCGGAACGAAGCGCCGGCCGCCGAAGAAGGCCAGGTAATCGGGCAGCCGGATGCCCTTGTAGCGCGTGTAGAGGACCGCAGCAACCAGGCCGATGAGAATGCCACCCAACACACCCATATCGACCGGCACGCCTTCACTTACCTCGGAGATGTCGTTGATCGCCTTCAGAACGACATAGCCCACTCCGGCGGCGAGCCCTGCGGCGCCGGCACCCTCCGTGAAGCCGATGGCCACACCGATGGCGAATATCAAGGGCAGGTTCAGGAACACGCCGTTTCCACCCGCCTCCATGACCTGCCACACCGTGTTGCCCCAGGCGAGCCACGACACCTCCTGGAAGTAGGCGCCGAGGCGCAGCAACAACGCCGCAGCGGGAAGCACGGCGATGGGCATCATCAATGAACGGCCGATCCGCTGGGCTACCGCAAGCATGTTCTCTCCCCCTGGAGCACGATGTGTTGGCGCACTCCAAACTACTCCTTTACGGTGCACGGTGTCCGAAGGGAGTTGAGGCGTCTATGCGGGTCGGAGTGAAGGCAGCGAAAGTCGGTGACGCCATCGTCACCGGCGACGTGGTGATCGAAGACGGCAAGGTTGCCGAGGTGGGAGTCTCTCCGCCGGGCAAGCGGAACCTTGCGGCCCCCGGGTTCGTCGACCTTCAGGTCAACGGCTTTGGAGGTGTGGACTTTCTCGCTGCGGACGCTGAGGGCTACCGAAGTGCCGGCCGGGCGCTGGCCGGCACAGGAGTCACCGCCTATCAGCCCACTTTCATCACCTCGCCCATGGAAACCTACAGAAGCGCTCTCGAGGTCGCCAAAAACCTCGAGCCGGCCCCCGGAGGGCCTCGGATACTGGGCATCCACCTCGAAGGACCGTGGCTCAACGCCCGGTGGAAGGGGGCCCACAACCCCGCCAATCTCGTCGAGCCCGGCATCGAGGACGCCGAACGTCTGTGCGCAGCGGGCCCGGTGAGCTACGTGACGCTTGCGCCGGAGCTTCCCGGCGGGCTGGAGCTGATCGGGTGGCTGACCGAAAGGGGCGTCGTCGTTGCCTGTGGCCATTGTGATGCCGACGCCCGTATGGCCCATGCGGCCTTCGATCGAGGCGCCCGCGCCGTCACCCATATCTACAACGCCCAACGCCGCTGGCAGGCGCGCGACCCGGGCATAGCCGGGGTAGCCCTCGTGCGCCCCGATGTCACGGTGCAGGCGATCGTCGACTACGTACACCTTGCGCCGGAGACCGCCTACGCCGCCTTCCTCGCATCCAGAGGACGCTTTGCGATCGTGACCGACGCCATCATGGCGGCGGGCCTGGGGGACGGCAACTATCATCTGGGCGATCGGAGTGTCACGGTTGCTCAGGGAGCGGCGCGCCTCGACGACGGCACCCTCGCCGGCAGCGTGGCGACGATGGATGCGGGCGTTCGCAATCTGGTGGCCCTTGGGGCAGGCCTTGCCGATGCGCTGGACGCAGCGAGCCGGGTGCCCGCCCGGCTCGTCGGGCGCTCGGACCTCGGCGCTCTCCGGCCCGGCGCGCCGGCCGACATCGTTGTCCTGGACGATTCGATGACGGTTCGCCGCACACTTGTGGACGGCTCAGAAGTGTGGGCCGCTTGAGCTCCGCAACAGCAGACGTCCCCATAAGCGGGCGAGGTCGCAGGTGACCCAGACCCGGTTCACCTGCAAAGCCGTCCTGTTCGATCTCGACGGCGTCCTCGCCGACTCCACCGCCGTAGTCGACCGGGTGTGGCGGGTCTGGGCTGACGAACGCGGGCTCGACGGAGACGCCATCATGAAGGTGGCCCACGGCCGGCCCTCGGCCGAGATCATCCGGGACTTCGCGCCCGAACTTTCGGTCGAGTCGGAGGTGGAGATCCTCGAACACAGAGAAGCAGAGGACCTCTCGGGGCTTGTCGGCATCAGGGGCGCGACCAAGCTGGTGCGCTCGTTGCCCCTGGCCAGCTGGGCGGTGGTGACCTCGGGGACCACCACGGTGGCCCAACCTCGGCTGGCGGCGGTGGGAATACCCGAACCACCCGTGCTCATCACCGCCAACGACATCGTGAGGGGCAAGCCGGACCCGGAAGGTTATTTGGCCGCAGCCGGCCGGTTGGGGGCGCCGGCGCACCGATGCATCGTCATAGAGGATTCACCTGCCGGCCTCGCCGCAGCCCGCGCCGCCGGCATGAAGACGATAGGCGTCACCACGACCTTTCCCGCCGAGAGCCTCGCTCCGGTCGACGCTCTCGTGAGCTCGCTGGAGGCGGTGCGCTTGGAGCGGGTGGACGAAGCAGCGGGCAGCGGTCGGCTCCCCGACATGGAGCTGTGCGTGGACCCGTCGGAGTAGGATCCATGCCCGGGCGGATGACAGGGGGTTCCATGATGGAAACGGCTGGACGACGGCACATCGTGATGGTGGTGGTCGCCTCGGTGGCCCTGAGCGCCGGGCTGGTGGTCCCCGCCGGCGGGGGCCCTGCCCGCTCCGACCCCGATGGGCTGCCACTCGGGCCCCCGGGACTCGAGGAGACCCGCAGCTCAACGGAGTTGGCGCCCGGTGTCGTCCACACGCTCATACGGCGCGGGCATCCCGATCCGGACGATTTCTTCACCGTCGACGTCGCGCTCTTCGTCCGGCGCGCCGGCGCCGAATCGACGGTGCGGGCGCTTCACCGGCTGGGCTACGCCGGGAGGATCGAGCGGATCGAAACAAGAGCGCCCGACGATCCCCGGCCGGGACCGACCGGATACCTGGTGCAGGTGGGACGGTTCAGCTCACAGCAGCGGGCAGACGCCGTGGCGGAGCGCCTCATCGCCGATGGCTACCCGGATGCGGCGGGCACCCACACAAGCCTCGACGGCTCGCCGACGACCGGGCCGTGGGTGGTCAACATCTTCGACATCGATCTCAGACGGTGGGACGGGTCGCTGACACCCGCACTGGGGACCGGCGTCGTCCCCGGCCTCGAAAGGCTCACCGACATCGCCGCGCGGTTCGACCCGTTGGCGGCAATCAACGGTGGCTACTTCGTCATCGAGCCCGTCGACGGAACTCCGGGGGACCTGGCCGGCATCGGGGTCGAGGACGGCCGGCTGATCAGCGAGGCGGTGAACGGCCGGACCAGCCTGTTGCTGTCCCAGGACCCCGGCGACGTCGCCGCCATCAAGGCCCTGAGCACCAGTCTGCGGGCGATCTCGTCCGGCGGCGATGGACGACTGGTGGACGGCCTCAACCGCAAGCCGGGTCTCATCCGGTCCTGTGGCGGTGTCGGGGGAGACGTTCCCACCCAGCGTCCCAAGCACGACTTCACCTGCACCGATGGCTCAGAGCTCATCCTCTTCACGCCGGATTTCGGGGCGAACACCGAGCCCGGGCCCGGCGTGGAGGCGGTGCTGGACGCTACGGGGCGGGTCACCGCACTGCGCAGCCGGCGCGGCGGAGCCATTCCGGAACACGGGAGCGTGCTGGCGGGAACCGGCACCGACGCCCGCTGGCTACGCCACCACTCCGCCATCGATCAGAGGATCCGGGTGCTCGAGCACGTGCGCGCAGGTTCCGGCAGAGTCCCCCTCCAGGAGGGGCTCGGCATCATCAACGGAGGGCCGCGCCTGCTGAACCACGGCCGCAACCGCATAACCGCATTCAGGGAGGGGTTCGTGCACCTCGACGATCCGTTCTTCTACGTTGCGTTCGGCCTCAGGCGCAATCCCCGGACGATCGCCGGGATCACCGCCGACCACCACCTCCTCCTGGTCGCAATCGACGGCCGCCAGCCGGACTGGAGCGTCGGAGCAAGCTTCGTCGAGGAGGCCCGGGTGATGCGCTCGCTGGGAGCGGAGAGCGCCGTCAACCTCGACGGGGGCGGATCGACCACCGTGACGATCGGAGACGACCTCGTCAACCGCCCCTCGGATGAGGAAGGCGAACGACCGATAGGCGACGCCCTGCTGCTACTCCCCCCGGGATAGCCGGGGGGGGTACCTGCTCCCCGAGCGGAGGCTGCCGCCGACTCATCTGCCGGGAACACCGGCTTCCGGAGCGGAGGTCAGGGGAGCCTAACGAGTTTCGAGCAGGGGGTCTCCGGCGCTCACCTCGTCCGACGAGCTGACGGTCACGTCCTGGCCGGAGATCACCACCACCGGCGACACCATGTCGATCCCCAGCTCCCGCATGCGGTCGAGGTCGACGGTCACCATCTCGTCGCCGGCGACCACCTCGTCACCCTCATTCGTCTTCACGGTGAAGCCGTCGCCCTTGAGATGCACGGTCTCCAATCCGACGTGAACGAGAACCTGCAGCCCGTCCGGCGTCTCGATTGCAAACCCGTGCCCGCCCTCGAAGAGCTTTCCCACCGTCCCGGCGACGGGCGCCACGACACGGCCCTCGCTCGGGAGTACCGCGACCCCGTCACCCATGACGCGCTGAGAGAAGACATCGTCGGCGACCTCCTCCAGCGGTACGACCTTCCCGGTGAAGGGACTGGCCACTGCGATGGTCATTCACCCTCCATGATTCGGCGCATCTCCGCTTCGATGTTGTCGCTCTGGGTCCCCATTACCACCTGAACGGCAGAGCCGATCTTCATTACCCCGTGTGCGCCGGCCGCCTTGAGCGCCGGCTCATCGATCTTGGCCTTGTCGGCAACCTGCACCCGGATGCGGGTGATACAAGGCTCCATGTTCTCGATGTTCTCCTTGCCTCCGAGCCCCGCAATGACTTGCCCGGCAACCTCTTCGAAGCCCATGTCCTACTCCTTTCCGGTCCACGAGGCGCGAGTGCCCCGAGCCATGCGATTCCAGGTGTGACGAATTCCCCTCGCTGCGACTGAATAGGCATACAGGCTCTCGGGTGAGGCGAGGCCCGAGAACCCGGCGTCGCCGATGTGGTGCACGTCGACTCCGATTCGTTTGGCGCACAGGGCAAGCTGCCTGAGAGTGTGGCTGTCTGCACCTTCCTGTGACGTTGCGATGGTGCCGATTGCCAGCGCGCCGGCAGATCGAGCCTCCTCGACCATGCCGGCCGCGAGCCCCTCGGAGATGCCGGGGACCGTCCCGGGCACAGGCACGAGGGCGCCCTGAGCCCCGGCCGCTACCAGCCTGGCCACGCTCTTGCGGCCCAGCGGCTCCTCGGCGCCGGCGTGGTGCATCTTTCCGGCCCAGCACAACATGCCCTCCGCCGCCCCCTTCACCGTGCGGACCGCCGATTCGAGATCCTCGATAGTCGCGCCGCGTCCCGGATTGGCGGTGACCATCACGAAGGCGGCGCCGGCGGCTTCGGCCGCAACGGCGTTCGCCGCGCTCGCCCGGAAGGCAGTCGGAACAGAATCGATCTCGGGCTCGAGATTGAGACCCACCGGACGTCCCAGAAGCCCGGCCAGCCCCGAGAACCCCAGGGGTGGCGGATCGAGTCCCTCCAGACCTTCCACGAGAACCCGGCCGGCCCCCGGCTCGGCCAGGTTCAAGCAGATGAGATCGGCTCCGAAGGCGGCGACGAGCTCGGCGTTGGAGGTGTCGTTGAGCAGTGCGGGGGCCCCGGCCACGACCTCGGCCAGGACGGTCCGTCCCTCCGAAGCCCTGATCGCATCGGTCAGCTCTGGACCGCGCAGCGACGACAACGCCGGCCCGGAGCGATTCAGGAGCCTGGTCACGCCAGGAGCCCGGTCGCGATCGCCCGCGCCGCGGCGGGGTCCGGCGCGGCGACCGCGTCCGCCGCCGCCGCCCGGCAGTCGTCGAGCGTCGCCTCGGCAAGAGCGACTCGCACCTCGAGCAGGGAATCGGAGCCCACCGAGAGCTCCGTCACACCCAGTCCGACCGCTATCAGCGCCCACGCCGGGTCTCCGGCGGCTTCTCCGCACACTCCGACCCAGGCTTTGTCTTGAGCCTCGCGGCAGATCGCCTGAACCGCCCGGAGCAGAGCGGGCGAGAAGGGATCCTGGAGGTAGGAGAGAGCACCCAGTTGGCGATCCGCCGCATGGAGATACTGGGTGAGGTCATTCGTGCCGATCGACAGGAAGTCGAGCCGTTCGGCGAGATCGCCTGCAATCAGCACTGCGGCCGGAACCTCCACCATCGCACCAACCTCCACACCGGCCTCCTGCCCCCCGGCGGCATGCAACTGCTCCACGAACCAGTCCGCCTCCTCTGTGGTGGCCACCATCGGCGCCATAACGCCGATGCGCCGCTCGCCTTCGGCGGTTCGCACGATCGCCCGCAGCTGGGTGGATATGAGGTCCGGATGAAGCCGCGCCAGCCGAATGCCTCGGATACCGAGTGCAGGATTCTCCTCGGCGTCGACATCGAGGAACGGAACCGGCTTGTCCGCCCCGAAGTCGAAGGTCCGCACCACCAGCCGACGGTCCCCCAGAAGCTCGGCCATGGACCCGTAGACGCCGACCTGCTCGTCTTCGTCCGGCGCCTCCGCGTGACCGATGTAGAGAAGCTCGGTACGGAGCAGTCCGACCCCCTCAGCCCCTTCGTCGAGAGCGGCCTCGAGCTCGGCAACGGCGCCGATGTTCGTCCCGACCTCCACGCGGTGCCCGTCCCTGGTCGCGGCAAAGCCGTCGGGAGCCCTCGCTATGAGATCCTCCCGGCGCTTCGCCCTGGCCGTAGCCTTTCCTTCGAGGCGCGCCCTGGTGTCGTCGTCGGGCTCGATATGGATCTCGCCCTCATCGCCGTCGACGGCGATGGGAGAGCCCTTCGACGCCGCTGCCGCAAGTCCTTTGACCGCAACCACAGCCGGAATTCCCAGCGCCCGCGCCACTATCGCGGTGTGGCTCGTTCGGCTGCCCTCCTCTGTCGCTATCCCCTGCACCAGCTGGGGGTCGAGCGAAGCGACGTCTGCGGGGGGCAGCTCTGTCGCCACGATGACCGACGGCTCCGACAAATCCCCAACGCTTGCTTCCGGCGCACCGACGGCGGACCTGGCGATTCGCCTGCACACGTCGCGTATGTCTTCGGCGCGCGCCGCCATGTACTCGCTCTCACTGGCGGCGAGAGCTTCAGCATAGTCTTCCCCTGCGTCGATGATCGCTTTTGCGGCGGATGTTCCTTGATCTTTGATGACGCGCTCGGCCGAGTCCGCGAGCTCGGGGTCGCGTGCCATCATCGCCTGAGCGTCGAGCACTCCTGCAAGGTCCCCCGACGCCTGCGCGGCCTTCTCCTCCAGTGCTCCGCCCACCGCTTCAACCGCCTTCCGCAGCTTGGAGACCTCTGCGGCGCGATCGCCGACCTCGCCCTCGGGAATGTCGAAATCGGCCGCAGCGTGAAGCCACGCCGGAGCCACCGACGCTCCCGAGGAGGCAGCAACACCCGCAAGGGTCTTCACTGCGACTCGATGAACTTCACAAGTTCGGCCAGGGCGTCGTCACCGTCGTCACCGTCGGTGGCTATGGATATGTTGTCTCCCTTTTTGACGTCGAGCTTCAGCACCGACATGATCGATTTGGCGTTGGCGGACCGGTCCCCCTTCGACACGGTGACCTCGGAGGAAAAGCCGGCGGCCATCTTGCTGAAGAGCGCGGCGGGGCGAGCATGCAGCCCGACGTCGTTGGTGAGGGTTACATCTTTGTCCGGCACGGCACCTCCTAGGCTCGGGTCATCTCGTAGGCGTGACTTTGGTGAGACCTACCGGGGCGTCGGGGTCCATTCCCCTGTACAGGGCGAGCCGATACGCGACCTGTTGCGCGCGCACTACCGCGGCTATAGGCGCCAGGGCCTCGGCCTCCATGCGTGGCAGAGGCAGATCCGCGCCCGGGTCTTCCGAGACCCGCAATACATGAGCACCGCGCGACTGCCGCAACCACTGGGTGAGCTCGAGCATGTCGCGCGCGGCGGGTCCCGCGGCCGAAAAGGACAGCACAGGGAAGTCGCGCTCGACAACCGCGAATGGCCCATGCCGCAGATCCGCCGCCGAGTAGCCCTCGGACAACAACGAGGTCGTCTCCTTGAGCTTCAACGCCGCTTCGAGGGCTACGCAGTACATGTAGCCCCGTCCCACCGTGAGCAGTCCCTCGGCGTGGCCGATCGCCTGTGCCACCGCAACGGGTGGTTCCGGATCATCGAGAATCTGTGCGACCGCGTCGGGAAGGCGGCTCCAATCGTCAGAGTCCCAGGGCGCACGGCCGAGGGCTTCGGCCAGAAAAGCAAAGGCGACGAGCTGTGCGGTGAAGGTCTTGGTTGCGGGCACGGCCCGCTCCTGGCCCGCACCAAGCGAGATGACCGCTTCGGCGATATGCCCGAGGGGGCTCTCCGGTTCGTTGGTCATGGCGATCGCCCGGGCGCCGCCGGCCACCAGCCGCTCGAGCACCGTGACGATCTCGGGTGTGCGGCCCGACTGGCTCACGCCGACGGCAAGAAAGCCTTCGCACCTCGGCTCGATGTCGTAGAGGGTGTGCAGGCTCGGTGCAGCCAGCGCCACCGGGAGTCCGGTGGTGGCTTCGAGCACGTACCGGCCGTATACCGCCGCATGATCGGAGGACCCCCGGGCGATGAGCACGATGCCGAGGGGGGTGGGGGTGACCACGGCCGCAAGCTCTCGGGTCACTTCGGCGCGCCGCTCGATCAACCCGGTCAGCACGTCGGGCTGCTGCGCCATCTCGGCCGCCATAAGGTCGCCGTTCAACCACAACCCCCTCTTGTGATACAGCCCCTGCCCCAGGCTCATTCCGGTGTGCGGCCACCTTAGTCGACGGCGGCCACCGGCCCTCCCTCATCGACTAGATCGGACACCCGCCCAAACAAATGACGCGCCTCGCGGGTTCACCCGTCCTGTTCGGTCGAATACCTACCTAGCGCGTCCGGACGGTAGCGCAGTGTCCATGGCTCAGGCTATATTTCTCGGGTTCTATCGACCGTCCGCTTGGGAGCCCTAGAGAATGGAAATTCTAATGCGTGGAAAGCGACTTGCAGCCGTGTCACTGATCCTGGGCCTCCTCGCAATGATGATCCCGTCCGTCGGGGCCGGTGCGGGCGCGTCCGCCCGCGGCCCATCCCGGCAGGACACCCGCCATGTTGGCCCTGACTACAACAAGGGGCGCCCTCTGCCGTTCCGGGGCAACTTGGAGGGAGTTGCGCGTCAGGCGGTTCGCCGCAACACAGCAAGGGGCGGAGCGCCCCCGGTCGAAGGTGACATCCGCTCATGGTTGGCGCTGGATGACGCTCAGGATGCCATCTATCTGAAGGACTATCGCCTCCGCGGTGTGGGTGACAAGATCGAAGTGTGGGTCGCGCACGACAGCGACGACATCTCCAAGAATCTAAACTTTCAGCCGAACGACTGTCGCAACGGCGAACGGACCAGGATCACAGACGCACAGGTTGACTCTCTGATCGATGAGTTCGACTCGAACATGTATCCGGTGGAATCTGACGCCTTCAGTGTCCCTCCCGATCGCAACGGCACTAACGCCATCCTTCCGGGAGAAGTCGATCTTCCGGCGAACTACTACCGGGGGCAGGGCGACAACATCGTCGTTCTCGTCGACAACGTCCGGGACGACAACTTCTATGACATGGACAATGCCAACGAGCTCACCTACATCGCCGGTTTCTTCTACTCGTTATTCAATGAGCTGGTCGACCGCAACGTCATGACGATCGACGGATACGACTGGCTCCACCGCACCGGTGCTAACCCACCAAACGACCCTGCTCCGGGGGACCCGTGTGCTAGCGCCCCGGCACGCGCCTTCCTCTACGAAAAAGTCTTTGCTCACGAATATCAGCATCTCCTCGAGTACTACGAGGACCCGGATGAGACGACCTGGGCCAACGAGGGATTGTCAGACTGGGCCCAAACCCTCACCGGATATGTCGACCCGAGCCTGCCCATCACCAACCAGAGGTTCGATTCTCATATCCAGTGCTTTCTCGGCTACCTGGGGAGGGAAACTGCCGCCAATCCCAACCCGCGGGGGGGCGGTCCCGAGAACTCGTTGACTGCGTGGGAAGATCAGGGTTCCGACGAAATCCTGTGTGATTACGGAGCCACCTACACCATGATGGAGTACCTGGCCGATCGTTACGGACCAGGTTTCATGCGCACGCTTCATCGCGACAACGCAAACGGGCTCAGATCCCTCGACAAGCTTCTCGAGAACCGCAGCGCCGGGGTAACCGCCGCCGACACCATTCACCGGTGGGCGGCCATGGTGGCGCTCGACGACGTGCTCGACGGAGGTGCTGCTCTCAACGGCGGCGTGGCCGCCGACTACCGAACGGACACGCTTGCCGCCAGCATCAACTTCAACACCAGGCACAGCTACTCGAAGGCAGGTGCGCCGCCCAACGGATCGGATTACGTCCGTCTCCGAAACGGTTCCGGAGACTACCTCTCCGCGGACGCCATCTCACAGGTCAAGTTCAACGGCGCCTCGAATCTCCCCTCCCGGCCTCTTGAATGGAAGGTCGATCGCAAACCCCCGCATCACAAGGGGAACCCCGCCCTCTACTCGGGCTCCGGGCCCAACTTCGATCGCGCCCTAATCAAGCGAGTGAGGGTGCCCGAGGGCACACCCAGGCTCACCTTCCGGACCAAGTGGAACACCGAGGATGGCTGGGACTTCGGCTTCGTCCAAGTCTCGACCAATGGCGGGAAGACCTACAGGAGCCTTCGCAACAAAGACACCACCAAGATTGCAGATCCTGGCACGATCTCCACCGTCAAGCAGAACCTGCCGGGTTTCACCGGCAACTCGAAGGGGTGGAGGACCGAGCGTTTCAACCTGGCCAAGTACGCCGGCAAGAAGGTGCTCCTGTCGTTCCGCTATGTGACGGACTCGGGAGTGGACGGCCCCGGGTGGTGGGTCGACAAGGTCAAGGTCGGACGGAAATCTGTCTCCCAGGGCAAGTCGTTGGGCGAGTGGCGCTCCATGACCGAGGTTCGCCGCATACCCGTAAGCGGCTTCACCGTGCAGCTTGTCTCCTACACCGACGCAGGTGATGAGGCGTGGATTGCCGAGATCCCGGTTGGCCCCTCCTTCGACGGAAGCCTGAGCGGAGCCGGGCTGACCGGCGCCATCGGGGGATCGGCCGAGACGGTCGCAGCCATAGTCACGTATGACGAGCCGACTGAGGCGATCACACCAGCTCAGTACGCGCCTTACAGGCTCAAGGTGAACGGAGTGCTGCAGCCGGGCGGTTAGAGAGCTCCGGCGGTCTCCGCAAAGAGAGAGGGTCTGAAGCCGGGCCCTCTCTTTCTTGCGTCGTTCGCCTCAAATCGTACAATCGAGCCGTGCTGGCCTATGTTGCGCTCCTCCGTGGAATCAATGTCGGTGGGAGGAACAAGATTGCTATGCCGGTTCTTCGGTCGATGTTCGCGGATCTAGGGCATCAGGACGTCGCCTCGTACGTGCAAAGCGGCAATATCGTATTCGGAAGCCCACGATCCGCCCCGAACAAGCTGGCGTCCGATATCGAGCGCGCCATCTCCAAGACTTTCGGCATGACAGTGTCCGTTCTGCTGCGGACCCGCGACGACCTCGAGGGCGTCATCGCCCGGAACCCGTTCATCACAAAGGGAGCTGAGTTCGCTTCTCTACATGTCATGTTCCTCGCGAAACCCCCGGCACCCACAGCGATCGAGAAGCTCGACCCCGATCGCTCGCCACCAGATGACTTCGAACTCAAAGGACGGGAGATCTACCTGCGTTACCCGAACGGCTCTGGTCGATCCAAGCTCACCATCGATTACTTCGAGCGAATCCTCGGCACCCCCGCGACGGCTCGGAACTGGAACACGATCACAAAGGTGCTGAAGTTGATGCAAGAAAGGCGTTGATCAAGGACAGATAGTGTATGGCCGAGTGGTACCTGTCCGTGCCCCAGCCGGGAGGGAGGAGCGCCTTGACTGATACGGAATCCCGAGGCGAGCTCAACGACGCCCTCCAAGATCTCGCAGGCATCCTCATCTCGGAGGAGGACGTCGACAGCACACTCAGCCGGATCACCCGCTTGGCCGTCGCCTCTATAGACGGGGCCGACTTCTGTGGCGTGTCTTTGGTCATGAAGGGCGCGAAGGGCAAAGAGATCAAGACGGTGGGAGCGACGGACCAGATAGCGGCCGAGATGGACCGGATCCAGTATGAGGTCGGAGAAGGTCCTTGCCTTAGCTCGATTGCGAATCAGGCGACGTTCAAGATCGATGACTTAAGCAGTAACCGGCAATGGCCAAGATTCGCGGCAGCCGCTGCCGGCAAGGGCATCAACAGCCTGATGGCCTTTGTCATGCAGATATCAGACGAATCGCTCGCCGCCCTCAATCTCTTCGCAAAGAGAACTCAGGCATTCACCCGGGAGGATGTCCGGGTTGGTGCAGTCTTCGCTTCGCACGCTGTCTTTACGCTCGCCAACGCTCAAACACATGAGGCGGACCAGCAAAAGGCCCAGCAGCTGGAAGAGGCGCTGGTGACACGGGGCGTAATCTCAAATGCTGTAGGTATCCTCATGGCTCAAGAGGCAGTTAACCGCGATGAAGCCTTCGGCATCCTGCGCAACACCTCCCAGAACTTGAATATGAAGCTGAGGGTCATCGCCGAGGGCATCGTAGACAAGGCGGAGAAAAGGCAATCCAAGAAAGCATGATCGGACGAGGCGCTGGACGGCGGGATACTCTTGGGGGCCGGTATGGGAGAGCGGCCGGAGCTTCAGCCGCCCTGAATTTTGCCCACTTCTTGCTCGGCCTCCTCGACGAGGGACCGTAGGAGCTCGAAGTCGTCTGGGCCGAGTTGGAGCATGCGCTGGGCGAGCTCGTCGAGATGGACGGCTCCGAAACCGGTTGCGGTGCCCTTGATCTGGTGGGCGACGAAACGGGCTGCTGGGATGTTTCCCGCCGCTGCGGCGGATGTGAGCTCGGCCGTCTGCCAGGCGAGATGGCTCACAAAAGCGCCCAACAGTTCCTGGTAAATCTCGGGGCCGACGTCACTTTCGAGTGTTGTAGCACCGCTGCCGGCCTCCGCGAAGGGGGGACCTCCATCACGGGTTTTGCCATCCGCGGTCGCCGCGCCCGCGCCGTCTAGCTGGCCCTCTGAGGCGACAGTTCGTTCGTTGTCCATAACTATTCATCGGACGGCCCGGCGGGAACTGAACCCATTTCGAGCCTGGTCCCGCCGGTTGAAATCGGGCCCTATCCGTACGTTTTCGACCGCCCCGCCGACGAGGCCAGGCGAGCCATCCTTATCGACCTGGCCACCATGGAGAGCAGATTTTGTTTGCTTACAGGTTTCGACAAATAACTGTCCATACCTGCGGCGAGACAGCGCTGCTGATCCTCCGAGCGCGCTTCGGCGGTCATGGCGATAATGGGAATATGGCGCCCAGAGCCCTCCTGCGTTCGGATGGCTGCGGTCGCCTCATAGCCATTCATCACCGGCATCTGACAGTCCATCAAAACGGCATCGTACGGCTGCGTGGCCACCGCCTCGACCGCCGCAATTCCGTCGCGCACAGTGTCGACGCGGTATCCGGAGCCGGACAGCATTGCGACTGCGACCTTTTGGTTCACCAGGTTGTCTTCGACCAGGAGCAGCCGGCCACCCTCAGAGTCACCGCGTGAAGAAGGAGTCATCAGGTCGGTGTCTGGCCCCTTGGTCACATTCATGCCCAGAACATTTTGGAGACACAATTGGAGGGCGTCGCGTCGGACCGGTTTTGAGAGGATTTCAAATGCGCCAGACTCTGCGTTGTCGCGAAGGTCACCTTCCTGACCTAGGCCGGTCATGAGCAAGAGACCGGCAGTCACCGCCGGCTCCTCCTTGACCAGGTTCAACAATTCCAACCCGTCCATTCCAGGCATCGACCGGTCGATGAGCGCAACCGCGAACGGTTCGTCTCCGTTCGCCGCGGTGCACAGGGCAGATAGACCGGCGCGGCCGGAGTCTGCGGTACTGACCTTCATGCCCCAGTATGTGAGGTATTCGGACAAGGCGCTGCGCTGAGCCACGTTGTCATCGACGATCAATGCAGGGACTCCGGCGAGGCTCATACCTGGTGACGTTGGAAGGTTGGTCGCCTGGCCATCGACGGCGCGAACGCAGACTGTGAACCAGAAGTTGCTACCTATCCCCAGCCGGCTTGTTACTCCACACTCACCCCCCAGGAGCGAAACCAACTGCGCACTGATGGTGAGTCCCAGACCCGATCCACCGTACTTGCGGCTGGTGGAGTTGTCGGCCTGGACAAACGGTTCGAAGATCGTGTCCAACTTTTGTCGGGCGCAATACCGTCGCCCGTATCGGAGACTTCGAATCGGAGTCGAATGTCAGCGTCCACGGGCTCTGCCTCGGAAACCCGAACGATAACGTTGCCGGCCTGAGTGAATTTGATGGCGTTGCCGAGGAGGTTGGTCAACACTTGACGCACTCGGCCCGGGTCCCCGTTGACCATGGCTGGGATCGAGCTCTCGATGCTCGCAACCAATTCGAGCCCCTTAGCCTGCGCCTGGCCTGTCAACAGGTCCACCACATCGTCGACGACGGTCCTCTGGTTGTATTCGATGTCCTCGAGTTCAAGCATCCCGGCCTCGATCTTCGAAAAGTCGAGGATGTCGCTGATGATGGTTACCAACGCCTCGCCGGAGTTGCGCACAGTCTCGGCGTAGTCGCGCTGGCGAGCGTCGAGGCCGGTCTCGAGTAGGAGCTCGGTCATGCCGATGATGCCGTTCATCGGCGTGCGGATCTCGTGGCTCATGTTAGCCAAGAAATTCGATTTGAGCTGTGATGCACCCGTCGCTTCGTCCCGGGCATCCGCCATGGCCGTTTCCGCCCTCACCTCAGTGGTCACGTCTGCGAGAGTCCCCACCCAGCCTGCCTTCCCACCCTCGGTATCGGGGATGAACCTCGAGGACACCAAGACAACTCGCCTGGCAGCTCCGGGGGGCCCGATTTCAAATCGATGGCAAAGACCTGCCCGATGAAGGGTATCGCCGGCTTGTTCAGCGATGAGATCGGCGCGTTGCTTCGAATCCAAAATGATGTCCCAATGCTGTCCGACCGCCACTTCGGGTGGCATGCCCGTAATTTCGGTCCAGAGCGGATTGGTGTACACGTATCTGTTGTCGGTGTCGGTCTGAAAGATGCCGATGGGGGCAGCTTCAGTCAGCAGCCGCAACTGGTCCGCGGATGTCTGCACCGCTTGAGCCCGCGCGGCAAGTACCTCCGCCTTCATGAACAGATTTACAAAAACCGACACCTTTGCTCGAAGCTCGTCAGGGTGAACCGGGGCGAACATGAAGTCAACCGCTCCTTGGACGTACCGTTCTCGTTCGTCGATCTCGTCAATCGCGTACGCGGTGATGAAGATGATCGGGGTCATCTCGGACTGCCGGCGCTGCCGGATAAGAGCGGCTGTCTCGAAGCCGTCGATCAGCGGCATTCTGACGTCGAGCAAAATAACGGCGAAGTCACGGACCATGACGCAACGCAATGCTGCTTCACCGCAATCGGCTTCGACAATCTCATAGCCGAGTGGCGCCAGCACCGCCTTGAGTGCCAGCCGTTTTGAGTCATTGTCATCGACCACCAAAATGGAAACCGGTGTCTTACCCGGTACCCGTGGTTGATCGTCACCCTTCACCTTCGTATCAGTCATGGCGCTTTCATTTGCGTAGATCGATCCTCGGTCGTCGCTTGGACATCTGGCATCGTCGCCGGCACCCTCAGCCAGGGTCCGATGGCCAAAAGGAGCTCACCGATATCGACTGGCTTGGGGACATAGTCCGTCGCTCCAGCAGCGATGCACCGCTCGCGTTCGCCCGACATCACCTTGGCGGTCACCGCAACGATGGGGAGAACCTTGAATTGTTTCAGGGCACGAATGGCACGCATGGTTTCGTAGCCGTCCATCCCCGGCATCATGATATCCATCAGGACGACGTCGAAGTCGGGCACCT
>Ga0136620_10000457_pt1 | contig 18757 bp, 17 predicted proteins | sample AntDrymUQ4162106_2_FD_104806 | JGI IMG/M metagenome (GOLD analysis project Ga0136620, IMG submission 104806) | Polar desert sand microbial communities from Dry Valleys, Antarctica - metaG UQ416 (21.06) | ecosystem: Environmental > Terrestrial > Soil > Desert | place: Antarctica: Dry Valley... | reverse complement strand
GGAAACGCGGCCTCGACGTGGAGGTGCTGGGGTACGAACGCGACCCGGCGCGTCGCGGCCTCGATCGAGCCGGAGCGCGGCCGCACGAGACCCACCGCTGCCTCGAGGAAGGTGCTCTTGCCGGCTCCGTTGGGGCCCAGCAGGGCGACGCTCGCCGTGGCCGGGATCTCGAGCGTCACGTCGTCGAGCGCGGTGACGGCACCGAACTCGACGCTGAGCCCACGCGCGACGAGCGCCGCGCCTCCGCGCTTCGCCTGCAGCTCGGCGCTCACTTGCTCCTTGCAGCTCGGCGCCGGCCAGTGCAGCGCGGGCAGGCTCCGCGAATCATCACCTCGTGGCTGCTGACGTCATGGCGCAGGCCGCGCGCGAGCCGGTCGATCGCCTCCTCGAGCCGCTCGTCCTCGAATGCCGCGACCCGACCGCAGCGCTCGCAGACGACGTGGTGATGGTGGTGGCCCCCCGGGATAACCGCCTCGAATTTCATCGGACCTTCGCCGGTGTCCACGCGCGCGACGAGGCCGATTCCGTCGAGCAGGTCGAGGGCGCGATAGACGCTGGCTATCCCCACTCCGCTGCCGCTCGCGCGTAGCTCGTCGGCGATTTCCTGTGCCGAGATGCAGCAGTCGTGGCTGGCGAGCAGCTCCACGACGGCGCTGCGGGCGCCCCCGTAGCGATACCCCTCCGCGCGCAGGCTTTCGCGTGCCTGCTGCGTCCAGTCCTTGTCGCCTGCCGCGCCGATGGGACGAAAGCATAGCTGAGATTGATAATCGTTATCATCTAGGCATCGATGGCCGAGCTGCGCGCCTTCCCCTCCCCCGCTCCCCCGCCCAGCCGCGCGCTCGCCGCGTTCGTGCTGCTGCTCGCCGGCCTGAGCTCTGGGTGCGGGACCGATGGCGAACGGGAGGGCACCCAGGTGATCGCGACGACGGGAGTCCTCGCCGACGTCGCCGCCGAGGTGGCGGGCCCGGACGCCGAGGTCACCCAGCTGATCCCCGACGGGGCCGACCCGCACAGCTTCTCGCTCAGCGCCACGGACCGCCTCGAGCTCGAGCAGGCCGATCTCGTCGTTGCCAACGGCGCCGGCCTCGAGGCAGGGGTCCCGCTGGAGGAGACCGACGCCCCGATCTGGGAGCTAAGCGACAACGCTGGTGAGCTGCTGGCGACAAACGAGGGCGCCGACGGCCAGGACCCTCACGTGTGGATGGATCCGACGCGGGTCGCGGCCGCGATGCGGTCACTCGGCAGCGCCCTCGCCAAGGCGGATCCGGCCGCCGCCGAGGCGTACCGGCAGCGCGGGGACGACTACGCCGAGCGCCTCACCGCGCTCCATCGCGACCTTCAACGGATGCTGAGACCGATCGCACCGCAGGACCGCGAGCTCGTCACCTCGCACGATTCGCTCGGCTACTTCGCGGACCGCTACGGCTTCGATGTCGTGGCGACGGTCTTTCCGGCGACCGGCGCGGAGGCCGAGGCGAGTGCCGAGCGCCTCGCAGATCTGCAGGCAGCAGTGTCGGACACCGGCGTCGCCGCGGTTTTCGCCGCGGAGGGCGACAACCCCGAGGTCCTAGACGCGGCGACCGAGGCCACCGGCGTCACGGTGGAAGCCGGCCTGCTGGTCGAATCGCCGGGCGAAGCCGAAGGCTACGAGGAGATGCTGCGCCGCGACGCGGAGCTGATCGCCGCGGGCCTCGGCGGATAGGGACGTTCTACATAAGGGGTCGCTATACGGACCAAACGTCGGTCACCCCTCTTCCTCATTGCCCTTCCCTACTTCCCGGCCCACCGCGGCTTGCGCTTGCCGAGGAAGGCCGAGATGCCCTCGCGAGCGTCCTCGGTCGTGAACACCGCAGCGAAGGCGCCCTTCTCGGCCTCGATGCCCTCGTCGAGGTCGGCGGCGTTGGAGACCTTCTTTATCTGCTCGACCGCGTTGGGGGCCTGTCCGGCGAGCTTTCGCGCCCACGACAGCGAGACGTCGAACAGCTCCTGGTCGGGGACCATGCGGTTGGCGAGCCCGTGCTCGTGGGCCTCGGCAGCGGTGATCGCATCGCCGATCAGGTTCATCTCCAGGCCCTTCGCCGGTCCCACGAGACGCGGTAGGCGTTGAGTGCCACCGAAGCCGGGAATGATCCCGAGCTTGATCTCCGGCTGGCCGAAGATCGCCGACTGGGCCGCGATCCGGAAGTCACACGCCATCGCGAGCTCGCAGCCGCCGCCGAAGGCGATCGCGTTGACCGCGGCGATCGTCGTGATTGACGCCTGGCCGAGGTCGCGCAAGAGCGCGTGGCCGGAGTGGATCAGCTCCTCCCCACCCGCTTCGTCCATGCTCGTGAATGCCTTGATGTCGGCACCGGCGCTGAACACGACGGGCAGCGACGAGTAGATCAGCATCGAGCGCACCTCGCCGCCGGCCTTGAGCCGCTCCCAGACCGTCCCGAGGTCCTTGATCACCTGGGGGGAGATCGAGTTCATCGGCGGATTGGCGATCCAGGCGATCGCGACGTCGTCGCGCGTCTCGACCTTGACGGTGTCGGTCTGGTCGCCGTCGTCGGGCTGCGGGTAGGCGTAGAAGCCCTGGCCCGACGCGAGGCCGAGACGGCCCTGAGCGACGAGGCGCTTGAGCGTCCGCGTCGGCGCAAAGCGCTCGCCGTGGGACTTCTCGAGCCGCTCGAGGCGCTCGAGTGTCTTGTCGAGGCCCTCGATGTCGGCCTTCCAGAAGGGCGGGAAGAGGTTGCGCCGCGGGTCGAGCCCGGCGCCCGCCATCAGCCCGAGGTCGATCTCGCGCACGGTGCAGACGCCCTCCTCGAGCACGAGGCAGGCCTCGATGAACGCTTTCGCGGCCCACATCTCAGCGAGGTCGGCCGGTGGGTCGCCGTCACCGTCGAGCTGCGGCTCGCCGTTCGAGTAGAAGCCCTCGCCTCCCGACTTCGCCCCGAGCTTGCCGTCGGCGACGAGCTTCTTCATCCCCTGGTGGACGTAGAAGCGATCGCCGTAGGACTCGCTGAGGTGCTCGGCGACGTGCAGTACGGTGTCGAGGCCGAGCAGGTCGACGAGCACGAACGGTCCCATCGGGGCGACGTTGGCCTCTGCGACGCTGTCGTCGATCTTCTTGATCGACAGCCCCTGTTCCTCCTGGGCGCGCCAGATCTCGCTCGCGCCGGAGTTGAGGATCCGGTTGACGACAAAGCCCGGGACCTCGGCACATGTGATCGGCTGCTTGCGGATCGCCTGGGCGAAGTTGATCGCAGCCGTGACCGTCTCCTGCGAGCTGACCTCCCCCTCGACGATCTCGACCAGCGGCAGGATCGATGCCGGGTAGAAGAAGTGAAAGCCGACAACCTGGTGCGGACGCAGCGTCGCGTCGCCCATCTCGGTCACCGAAAGCGACGAGGTGTTGGAGGCGAGGATCGCGTGGCCCGGGGTCGCCTCGTCGAGCTCGGCGAAGACGGAGCGCTTGATCTCCATCTTCTCGGGCGCCGCCTCGATCACGAAGTCGACGTCGCCGAAGTCGGAGTAGTCGGTGGTGCCGTGGATTCGCCCCAGGACCTCCTCGAGCTGGGCGTCGGCCTGTTCCTGGGTGATCTTCTCCTTCCTGACCAGGCTCGCGAGCTGGGACTTGGTGACGTCCCGAGCCTTGTCGAGCCCCTGGTCGACGAACTTCTGGTCGATGTCCTTGAGCACGACCGGGATCTCGGCGGCTGCGATCACCTGGGCGATCTCGCCGCCCATCGTTCCGGCACCGACGACTGCGGCCTTTGAGACGAACAATTTGGCTCCGATCAGTTGTTAGAACGCGGCTCTGCCGCGAGGGGCATGTGTTGTTGGTGATTTGTTAGAACGCGGCTCTGCCGCGACTCGCATGTGTGGTTAGTGATTTCCGGGAGTGGCGTGGGCGTCCTGGGCGGGCGCGAAGGCTATACAGCGCCGTCCGCGGGCGCGCCCTGCTGATCGTCGCCGGCGGCGGCGAGGTCGTTGACCTCACGCCGCAGACGCTCGAGCGAGCGCCCCAGCGAGCGCTGCATCTGGGGCCGCACGAACAGGTAGTCGGTAACCGAGCTCAATGCCCCCGCGCGGCGCAGCGAGTACCCCAGCGCCTGCGTGACCCGAGTCGCCGGCTCCCCGCCCTCCCCGCCCGACGCGACCTCGAATGTGGTCGTCAGCTCACCCTCGCTCGCGTCGTCTGAGAACGCGACCCGGTGGCGCGTCCGTGGCACGTGCTCGAGCACCCGCTCGACGACCCGTCCACGGCCCGCCGGCGTCGAGTGCCAGCGCAGCGTGGCGCCTTCGCCGGGATAGCCCTCCGAGTCGTCTACCCCGCCGAACCCGTCGACCCAGGTCGGCCAGGTGCGCGGCTCGAAGTAGATCGCCCATACCTCGGCCACCGAGGCCGCGATCAGCACCGACTCCTCGGTCTCACCCACGCGGCTTGTCCTCACGGTAGATCTCGCGCTTGATCAGCGTCACCGACCGGATCACCGAGTCGAGAAAGGGCTCGAGGTCGGCGACGAGCCGCCGGTGCTCCTTGCGCCCCGCCGCCGTGATCGAGTAGTAGCGGCGCGTGCGCTTGTCAGGGTGCTCCCAGCGGCCCTCGATCAGTTTCTTGGCCTCGAGGTCGCGCAGCAGCGGGTACATCGTGTTCGGGTTTACCGAGATCACCCCCTGGGTGATGCTCTCGATCTCGTCGATCAGGTGGTTGCCGTAGGTGGGCTCGCGCGCGATCAGGTGCAGGACGAGCAGCGAGAAGATGTCGCGGCGGCGCAGCTCACCGCCGAAGACGTCGGACGGCCGGCCCTTGCGGCGCGGGCTCGGGCTCGGCTGCTCGGCGGCGCGCGCCGCCTCGGCGACGGCCTCGGCGACCGGTTTCGACGTCTTGCGCGCCACCGACCGACTATATGTGGAGGCGCCTGTGCTTGTGAGCGAGCTCACAGACCCGCGGCCGCGCGGCGCTGTAGCGTGTCACGAAGCCCACCAACCGGGAGGAGCTCATGGGGAATCTCACAGTCCACGACCGCAACCAGTACGAGCGTGCGGGCTACAACGACGCACCGCGGCTCACCGGCAAGGCCGAGCGCAGGGTGATGGCGGCCTACAGCGTGATCGGGCTGGTCGTGCTGGCGGTGCTTACATTCGCGGCCGTCCAGGTCTTCGACGGCTGGCACCACCTGATCATCATCGCCGACCTCGTCGTCGTGTTCTTCGGCCTCGCGGCCTGGGTCTGGCCCGAGCGCAAGAACATCTAGCGGGCCCGCAGGACCGCGAACGCGGCCCTCAGCGGGGCCGCCTTCTAGGCCGCCCCGCTCACGCGGGAGCCGCCTCCTTCTCCGCCGCTTCCTCGGCCTTGACGGAGTCGCTCGTGCGCTCGCGCTGAGGGGGCGAGGACTGGTCCTGGCGCGGCGCGAGAATCTCGCGCGCGATCACGAGTCGCTGGATCTGCGACGTGCCCTCGTAGAGTTGCATGATCTTGGCGTCGCGCATCAGCTTCTCGACCGGGTACTCCTTGATGAAGCCGTAACCACCGAAGACCTGAACGGCGTCGACCGCGATCTCCATCGCGCTGTCGGCCGCGAAGCGCTTGGCGTGTGAGGCAGCGAGCGTGTTGCGCTTGCCCTGGTCCATCAAGGTCGCGGACTGCCAGCACAGCAGCCGGGCGGCCTCGATCTTGGTCGCCATATCGGCGATCATGAACGCGACCGCCTGGTGCATCGCGATCGGGACGCCGAACTGGACGCGCTCCTTCGCGTAGTCGCTGGCGAACTCGAACGCGGCCTGGGCGATGCCGACGGCCAGCGAGGAGACCCCGGGGCGCGTGCGGTCGAGCGTCATCATCGCGAGCTTGAAGCCCTTGTTCTCCTCGCCGAGAAGGTGGTCGACGGGAACCTCGACCTCGTCGAACGAGATCAGGGCGGTGTCGGATGCGCGCTGGCCGAGCTTGTCCTCCTTCTTGTCGACCACGACGCCGGCCTCCTTAGGCACGACGAAGGCGCTGATCCCGCGGTGGCCGGCGTCGGGATCGGTCTTGGCGTAGACCGTGAACCAGTCGGCATGGCTGCCGTTGGTGATGAAGCACTTCGAGCCCGAGATGACGTACTTGTCGCCCTGCTTGACGGCGCGCGTCTTCATCCCGCCGACATCCGAGCCCGCATCGGGCTCGGTCAGGGCGAATGAGGCAAGCTTTGGCTCCTCGGTCAGCATCCCGAGGTACTTCTTCTTGATCTCCTCGGAGCCGCCGAGAACGACCGGCGTCGCCGCCAGGCCGTTGGCCATCAGGGAGGTGCCGATCCCCGAGCAGCCCCACCCCATCTCCTCCTCGATCAGGCAGCCGGAGAGCATGTCCAGCCCCGGCCCCCCGTACGCCTCGGGAAGCTCGGCGTTCATCAGCCCGACCTCCCACGCCTTCTCGACGATGTCCTGCGGCCACGTCGCGTCGCGGTCGTAGTCCCAGGCGACCTTGCGGATCTCCTTGTCGGCGAAGTTGTGCGCCATCTCGCGCAGGTCCTTCTGCTCGTCGGTGAGGGTGAAGTCGACCACTTGTCAGCTAGCTCCTTGGTTCGGGGTCCCGGGGCGGGTGGCTTCCCAGTCGAGGTCAGGTGCGCGACCGGGTGCGCGACCGATTGACTGGTCAGTCAGCCAGTTTGTGTCAGCAGGATAGCGAAATTGGGCGTGACGCCAGGCGGATCGCGCGCGGCACGGCGACGGCGCTCCGCGCTTCCGGCGCACTCGCGCGCCGGTAAGGTTTCTGCGTGGACCTGATCGCGCTGTCCAACGGAGACATCCTGCTGTTGATCGTTGCCGCCGCGATCCCGCTTGCGGCGGCAACCTTCGTGCTCGGAGCGGGTTCGGCGCTGCGCGAGATCGGCAAGGGACAGTTCGCGATCGAGCAGGAGCTGCCGCAGAAGGGCAGCGCCCCGATGCCGGTCTCGAGCGAGGTCCGCGAGGCCGAGATCCGCCAGATGGTCGAGGCCAAGGCCTATCGCCGGGAGGCTCGGGGGGACGCTCCGCTCGACGTAGACGCGGAGGTCAAGCGCCTGCTCGACGACCGCCCGGCGGCGTCGCTCGGCCACGACGACGAGCTGCGCACCGAGGTCCACCAGCTCGTCGTTGCGCGAAACGAGCGCCGCGAGCGCAGCGGCAAGCCTGCCCTCGACGTCGACGCCGAGGTCGAGCGCCAGCTGCGCGAGCTCGAGAACCTGGGCCAGTGAGCACCGAGCCCGAGGCACAGCCCGGCGAGTCGATGACCGAGCTCGAGGAGCTCGTCATGCGCCCCGGCACCTATTTCAACCCGCAGACCGAGGTCCTGGTCATCGTCGACGACTCGACCTCGATCGACCAGAGCGTGTTCAACATGGAGCCCTACGAAGGAGCCGACTGGGTCCGGGTCTCGGAAGAAGTGCCGGTCGACGAGGAGCGCCGCGACGAGATGCTCGAGGACTTTCAGACTCAGTATCACCCGGGCTCGGCCGCAACGGTGTCCGAAACCGCCCTCGAGCAGTCCGACGACGACGAGGTCGACGAGGGTGAGGACGAGGAAGCCCAGAAGCCGGAATCGGTGGACTAGGTCCATGACGGGTCGCTTCAGTGCCATGGCCATGGCGGGCCGGCTCGGCGCCGCGCAGATCGAGGACTTCTGGCCCAGGGACTGAGCTCGCGGCCGGGGCCCGGAGCCCGTCCCCTGGCCGACGACCCACAGACACGGCGACTCGTCGCCGAGCGGCCCGATGCCGGGGCGCATCTCGAGTTCGCCGAGGATCTGTTCGCCGATCCGCAGATCGCGGCGACGCTGTGGCCGCGTCACCTCGGCGGGCCGCGCAGCCCTTCGCAGACGCTGGCCGTGTTCGAGCGTGATCTAGCGCATTGGGAACGCCACGGCTTCGGACAGTGGTGGTGGCGTGAGCGACCCGACGGCCGGCTGATTGCGCGCGGCGGGCTGCAATGGACCCTGGTCGGCGGCGAGGCCGCGATCGAGGTCGGCTGGGCGGTCCTGCCGCAGTGCTGGAACGCAGGCATCGCGACCGAGCTCGCGCGGGCCTCGATCGCAGTCGGCTTCGCCGACCTCGGCTTCGAGTCGCTCGTCGCCTACACGCTGGTCACCAACGCGGCTTCGCGACGGGTGATGGAGAAGGCGGGCCTGGTCTACGTGCGGCCGGTGCGCCACCTCGATTTGCCGCACGTGCTCTACAGGCTGCACTGCGGCGAGTGGCGCGTGCTGTCGCGGCGCCGTCAGGCGGCGACGAGCACGTAGGCCAGGAAGGCGAGGTACAGGGCCAGCCAGATCACGATCGAGACGGTGCCGAAGCGCCGCCTGTGGGCGAGGGTGATGAACGCGACCACCCCGCCCCCGAGGCCGAGAGCCATCGACAGCACGGCGAACTTGTCGAGGTCCCACTCGGTGAACGCGAGCCCGAACGCGACCGGGATCGTCGACTGGAAGACCATCGCCCCGGTGATGTTGCCGAGCGCGAGAGCGTCCTTGCCCTGGCGTATCCAGAGGATGCTGTTGAGCTTCTCCGGCAGCTCGGTGGCCAGCGGCGCGAGGACGAGCGAGAGGATCAGCACCTCGATGCCGATCTCCTCCGCGACCGCCGTCGCCTCCTCGACGAAGAGGTGGGCGCCGCCGCCGATCGCCAAGAGCCCGAGCACGAACTGGATCACGATGAAGACCATTCGCGGGTCGTCGCCCTGGCGGCGGTCGAAGAACAGCGGGCCGAGCTTGTCCTCCTCCTGGACCTCCCCACCGTGCTTGAGCGTGCGCACGAAATATGTCCCGTAGCCGAGCACGAAGAGGATCGCGGCGCCGATCCGGATCTCGTCCGAGCCGACGAGGCCGAGGGCCAGGGCGCCGGAGAAGAAGGCCAGAAAGACGACGAGGTCGCGGCGCACCGTCGGGCCGTGGATCTCGAGCTTGCGGTCCTGGTCGCGGCGCTGGACGAACGCGACGGCCGCGATCCCGACCAGCGCCATCGCGAGCGTCCCGAGCAAGAAGGGCGCGCCGACGATCGCGCCGATCGCGACATCCTCGGCACCCGCGCTGCCCCCCAGGATCGCGACGAGGGGAATAAGACTCTCCGGCATCGCGGTGCCGACTGCGGCGAGCAGGCTGCCGACCGCGCCCTCCCCGATCGAAAGCCGCTGGCCCAGCCACTCGACCGCGTTGGTGAAGACCAGAGCGCCGATGAGGATCACCGCGAAGCTCGCGGCCAGCAGCATCAGGTCGACGATCATGCGAAGTAGAAGGCCAGCCCGAGGATCGCATACATAGCCAGTAGCTGGACGCCCTCGAACCACGTCGACTCGCCCTCCTGGGTGACGACGTTGGCGATCAGGATCGCCAGCACGAGGGCGCCAAGCTCGAAGCCGTTGAAGACCAGCGCCATCGGCTGCGGGCCGAGCACGAACGACGCCAGTACGAGCACCGGCGCGACGAACAGCGCGACCTGGGCGCTGGAGCCGATCGCGATGTTGACGGCGAGGTCCATCTTGTTCTTGTAGGCGACGAGCACCGCGACCCAGTGCTCGGCGGCGTTGCCGACGATCGCGACGACGATCACGCCGATGAAGAACTCGCTGAGGCCGATCGTCTCCGACGCCTCGCTGATCGAGCCGACGAGGATCTCCGACATAACGCCGACGGCAAGGCCCGCGATCGCGAGCATCGCCACCGAGCGGCGCACGCTCCAGCCGAACGAGTCCTCCTCTTCCTCATATGGCGGGTTGAAGAGGTCGCGGTGGGTCTTGAGCGAGAAGAACAGCCCCGCGACGTAGGTGGCCATCAGGACCACCGCGACCGCGATCGAAAGCCGCTCGACGTCGCCCCCGTAGTTGACGAGCTCGGCGTTCGGCGACGGTAGCCCCCGGCCATCGACGAGCTCAAAGATCGCCGGCATCACGAGCGCCGCGGCGGCGAGGAAGAGCATCAGCGACTGGACGTTGGCCGCCGTCGCGCTGAAGGTCTGGCGCTCGCGTCCGAGTCCGCCGACCAGCATCGCGGCCCCGAGCACGAGCAGGATGTTGCCGATGATCGAGCCCACGATCGACGCCTTGACCACCTCCTGCAGGCCCTCGTTGAGCGCGAACAGGGCGATGATCAGCTCCGGCGCATTGCCGAAGGTGACGTTGAGTAACCCGCCGATGCCGGGGCCCGAGCGCGCCGCGAGCTCCTCGGTGGCAAGGCCCATCAGGGCGGCCGTCGGGATGATCCCGACCGCGGCCGTCGCGAAGATCAGCGTCGCCGGGGCATGGATCACCTCGAACACCAGCGCCAGCGGAATGAACGGCACGAGCAGGTAGGGCCACCCCTGGGCGCTGAGCAAGAACCGGCTTGAAGGCTGGGTGCTCGCGCTCACGGGTAGGTCAGCCTAGTGAGATCGGGCCGGTGGCCCCGCACTACACTGGCCGCGTGCGGACGCGGCGATTCGGCGATACCGACCTCGAGGCCTCGGAGATCGGCTTCGGGACGTGGGCCCTGGGATCCGACTGGTGGGGTGACGTGAGCGAGGCCGACGGGGAGCGCCTGCTCAACGAGGCCGTGGAGCTCGGGATCAGCTTCTTCGACACCGGCGATGCTTACGGGCGCGGCGCCAACGAGGAGCTCGTCGGTCGGGTGCTGGCGCCGCACCGCGACGACGTCGTGATCGCGACCAAGTTCGGCTATGAGCTCGCCGAGGGCCGGCGCGAGCATTCGGAGGGCGAGCGTCCGCAGCGCTGGGACGGCGCCTTCATTCGCGAAGCGCTCGACGCCAGCCTGCGGCGCCTCGGAACCGATCGCATCGACCTCTACCAGCTTCACAACCCCCGCATGGACGCAATCGACTGCGACGAGGCCTTCTCGACGCTCGAGGAGCTGCGCGCGGCGGGCAAGATACGCCACTTCGGGATCGCGCTCGGGCCTGCGATCGGGTGGCGCGAGGAGGGGCTTCGGGCGATCTCCGAGCGCGACCTCACCTCCGTCCAGACGGTCTACAACCTGCTCGAGCAGCAGCCGGGCCGCGACCTGCTCGCGGCATCCGCCGAGCACGGGGTGGGCGTGATGGCCCGGGTCCCCACCTCGAGCGGGCTGCTCGACGGCCACCTCACGCCCGAGACCCGCTTCGGCCCCGGCGACCACCGGCGCCACCGCCCCCAGGAATGGCTTGTCGAGGGCCTGCAGAAGATCGAGCGGATCCGTTTTCTCTGCGAGCCCGAGGCCGGTCGCACGATGGGCCAGGCGGCGCTGCGCTTCATCCTCGACAGCGGCGTCACGACGGTCATCCCGACGATCACAAACGAGTCGGAGCTGCGCGAGTACGCCGGCGCCGCCGACGTGGCGTCGCTCAGCGAGGCCGAGCTGACGCGCGTCGACGAGCTCTACGAGCGCAACTTCGGCGTCGAGCCGGTCAGCGCCTAGATGGCGCCGCCTGCTCCGCTCTAAGCCTCGAGCCTAGGCTCGTTAGAGCTCGTTGACGCAGCCGGCGATCTCGTCCGGCGTCGTCGCGCTTTGGATGCAGTCGAGGTAGGCCTCGTTCGCGGCACCGCCGGCGGCGGCACCGCCACCGCCGGACCCGCCGGGCGTCACGCCGCCGGGACCGTCGAGGTCGAAGGTCCCGCCGCCGCCCGGCAGGGCGCCGAGGTCACCCAGCGGCAGTCCGCTTGCGCCGAGCTCGTCGAGCAGGCCGTCGAGGGGCTGGGCGTCGGTGGGCGCCTCGATCGTCTGAGGCTCGTTGACGCCGCTGACGACGACCGAGAAGTCGAAGTTGACGCTGTCGACGGGCAGGAGCCCGGCGCTCTCCTCGGGCGGGGCCAACGCGAAGTTGAGGTCGAGCTGGCGCAGGATGCTGTCATCGGCGCCCGAGTAGAGGTCGAAGCTGGCCTCGGTCACCGCTTCGTCGAGCTGCCCGACAGCGGCGTCGATCGCTCCCGGGGGCAGCGCGCCCGCCTGAGGCGACGCGGCGGCGATCTCGCTCACGAGGCTACCGACGGCGGCGAAGTCGACGTCACCCGAGATGTGGGTCGTCTCGGCTCCCTCGACATCCTCGTCGCCCTCGTTCTCGAGGTTCGTGAACAGCGTGGAGAAGTCGAAGTCGCAGATCTGCCCTGCCGAGGCGGAGTCGAACCCCTGGAGCTCGAGCCCCTGGACGCAGGCCTCTGTGGTGCTCGCGTCCTCGCTGGGCGTTGCCTCCTCCGATACCGCGCTTAGCTGCTCGACGAACTCCGGGGGAACCTCGTAGTCGGTCCCCTGATAGTTGACGAACAGGCCGTCGCCGGTCGCGGTCACACCGCCCTCGAAGTCGAAGCTCTGCCCGAGGCCCTCGGCGCTGGCGGTCGCCGTGAGGTCGAGCTCGCCGAGTGGGTCCTCGGTCGTCTGGAACGGTCCGCTGAGCGTGGCCTCGGCGCTACCGCCCGTCGCGCCCTCGGCACTGGCCGAGATCGTCATGTTGATAACGCCACTCTCCGCGGTTTCGTCGTTGTCGAAGGTCTGCGTGAGCACTTCCTCGGGATCCTCGTCACTACCCCCGCAGCCAACGGCCAGGAGCCCGGCGCCGAGCAGGCAGGTGACGGCGAAGGCAAGAAGCTTGAAGCGGGTCAAGTGGGATCCCTTCCTGGGGGTAGAGGACGTGCGCCGCAGGGTAGCGAACCCAGCCCACAGGTCGATCCGCCTGATCCCGGTACGCTCGGCAGCCGATGGACGCTCCCCGGACGATTCTCTACACCGGCAAGGGCGGGGTCGGCAAGACGAGCGTCGCGGCCGCAACGGCACGCCGCTGCGCGGCGGCCGGGCTGCGCACGGTGGTGCTGTCGACCGACCCCGCGCACAGCCTGTCGGACTCGCTCGAGGCCAAGCTCGGCGCCGAGCCGACGCCGGTTGGCGATCGCCTCTGGGCCCAGGAGGTCCAGGCCCAGCGCGAGATGGAGCGCAACTGGGGCGCGGTGCAGAAGTGGCTCGTCAGCCTGCTCTCCGACCGCGGCGTGATCGGCATCGCGGCCGAGGAGCTGACCGTCCCCCCGGGGATGGACGAGCTGTTCTCCCTGCTTCAGATCAAGCGCCATCACGAATCGGGCGACTACGACGTGGTCGTCGTCGACTGCGCGCCGACGGGCGAGACCCTGCGCCTGCTGTCATTTCCCGACATCGCCCGCTGGTGGCTCGAGAAGGTGCTGCCATGGGAGAAGCGGCTGAGCGGCGCCGCGCGTCCGCTGGCCCAAAGCTTTCTCGACGTTCCGCTGCCCAGCCAGGACGTCTTCGGCGACGTCCAGCGCCTGGTCCGCAACCTGATCGCGATGAACGACATCCTGCGCGATTCCGAACACACCTCGATCCGGCTGGTGATGACGCCCGACCGCATGGTGGTTCGCGAGGCGCAGCGCACCTTCACCTACCTCAACCTCTACGGCTACCTGACCGATGCGGTGATCGTCAACAGGGTCTTTCCCGACGATGTCGCCGGCGGCTACTTCGGGCCCTGGCACGAGCGTCAGCGCGAGCAGCTCGATGCCGTGACAGAGGGCTTCGCCCCGCTTCCGGTGCTGACCGCGCGCTACTTCGAGGCCGAGGTGATGGGCGCCGGGATGCTCGACCGCCTCGGCCGCGAGCTGTTCGGCGAGCGCTCGGCCGACGGGGTGATGCACACCGAGCTCGCCCACCGGCTCGGCACCGAGGACGGGCACACCGTGCTGCGGCTCGCGATCCCGTTCAGCGACAAGGGCGACATCAAGCTGCGCAAGGTCGGCCCCGAGCTGATCGTCACCGTGGGCCGCGAGAAGCGCACTATCATCCTCCCGTCCGTGCTCTCCGAGCGCCGCGCCGGCGGCGCCAGCTTCGAGGGCGGGACCCTGAAGGTGAGCTTCGACGATGGACGACCCGCAAGACCGGAGCCACAGCCGCCGCGCAGCGCGCGAGCAGGCGAGTCCGAAGGGCGCGCCCTGGGCTCGGACGACCCCGGCCCCGCAGACGGGCCCCGGTCCGGAACCGGCGGACGGCCCGGCCGACGCCGCAAACGGGGCGCCTCGCAGCGCGCCTGAGGACTGGGCCGCCGCGCTCGGCGGCGAGCAAACCCACGCCGAGTGCCTAGAGTGGTGTCCGATCTGCCGCAGCGCCGATGTCGTGCGGGCGACGGCGTCCCCGGAGCTGCGCGAGCAGCTCGGCCAGATTCAGCGCGAGGCCCTGGTCACCGTAAGGTCGCTGGTCGACCATTACCTCGAGCGCCTCGACGACCAGCCGCGCCGGGCGACCCGCGTCGAGGACATCCCGATCGACTGATGGCGTGGCGGCGCGCGACGAAGATCGTCGCCTCACGCGGCTTACCGAGATCTGCCTCGCCCTGCCCGAAGCTGCGCGCGAGATCAGCGGCCGCCACGCCAGCTTCCGGGTTGGCAAGCGCACGTTCGGCGAACTGGCGTACATCGGCGCCCGGGGCTGGGTGGGCCTGCGCCTCGACGCCGGCCGGATCGACTGGGACCTGGTCGCAGAGCTCGTGACCGACAGCTACCTGTTGGTCGCGCCGAAGCGCCTGGCCGGGAAGGTCGAGCCCTGGGAAGCGGACTCCTGAACGATTAGGGGGTCTATAGCACCCACAATCGCTCAGAAGCCGATTCGGGTGGCGGCGAGGGCGCCCGTCTCCCTACCCAGCCAAGCCGGACCGACGACGCCAGTGACAGCGATTGCGCACGACGCGCGCTGGGCGCGCGTTATCTTTTCGCTGATGGCCGGCGGGATCTGCCCTAGCTGCTCGACCGAGAACCCGCCCCGGGCACGGTTCTGCATGTCGTGCGGGGGCTCGCTCTCCCCCGCCTGCCCCAGCTGCGGTGCGGAAAACCCCGCAGCCGCCAAGTTCTGCATCGAGTGCGGAGGCTCGCTCGCTGCGCAGGGTGGCCCGAGCGCCGCGGAGGCAGCGGCCGCGGATCCGCTCACCGGATCGCCGCCCCCGGCCCCCGCGCCGCCACAACCCGAGGAGCTGCCGGAGGAGCGACGCAAGGCGACGGTCGTGTTCGCCGACCTCTCCGGCTACACGGCGGTCGCCGAGCGCATGGACCCCGAGGCGGTCAAGTCGTTGATCGACCGCTCGCTTCGGCGTCTCGGCCAGGAGGTCTCGCGCTACGGCGGACGCGTCGACAAGTACATCGGCGACAACGTGATGGCCGTCTTCGGAGCTCCGGTGGCGCACGAGGACGACCCCGAGCGGGCGGTGCGCGCCGGGCTCGCGATGCAGGCGGCGATGCCGGAGATCAACGAGCTGTTCGCGGCGGAGGTGGGAGCGAGCTTCGAGCTTCGCGTCGGGGTCAACTCAGGCGAGGTGCTCGCCGGCGCCGTCGGCGACGGATACACGGTGATGGGCGACCCCGTCAACGTCGCCGCCCGGCTTCAGGCCGCGGCCCGGCCCGGCAGCGTCACCGTCGGCGCCGTGACACACCGGCTGACTCGCAACGCGATCGAGTACGTCGAGCTCGAGCCGTTCGAGCTCAAGGGAAAGTCGGAGCCGGTCCCGGCGTGGGAGGCCGTCCAGGTGCTGGTCCCGGGGGCGACGGGACGAGCGGCGCGAACCGAGGCCCCGCTGATCGGGCGCGACGAGGAGTCCGGGCTGCTGCAGTCGCTCTTCGACCGCGTCGCCGGCGAGGGCCGGCCGCACCTCGTGACCGTGATCGGCCAGGCCGGCGTCGGCAAGTCGCGGCTGCTGCGCGAGCTGACCGGCAGGCTCGGGGAGCGACCCGATCACCCCGCGCTGCGCGAGGGGCGCTGTCCCGCCTACGGCACGCAGATCGCGTACTGGGCGCTCGGCGAGATCATGCGCGGTCAGTTCGAGATCCTCGACACCGATGACTCCGATGCCGCGTGGGCGAAGCTCAGCCAGGGCATCGCGGCGCTGATCTCCGACGAGACCGAGGAGCCGCCGGAGCGCCTCGCGGCTCTGGTCGCCCGCCCGCTGGGCATCGAGGTGCCCGAGCACGCCGGCGCCGTGAGCCCGGCCGTCGGCGGCGCGAACCCGGGCGACGCGCCGGGCGGCTCGAGCTCCGGCGGCGGGCCCGGCTACGAGGGCGAGGATCCGCAGCAGATGCGAGACCGGCTGTTCTCGGCGGTGCGCTCGATCGTCGAGGCGGTCAGCCGCCGCCGTCCGCTCGTGCTTGCGATCGAGGACATCCACTGGGCCGACGAGGGAATGCTCGACCTGATCGAGTACCTGGCGAGGTGGGTCAGGGGGCCGGTCCTGATCGTCTGCCTGGCACGCGACGAGCTGCACGAGCGTCGTCCCGGCTGGGGCGGTGGGCGCCGCAACGCGACGGCGATCGTGCTCGACCCCCTCTCCGACGCCGAGGCGCAGGAGCTCGTCAGCTCGCTGTTTCCCGCGAGCAACGGCAACGGCAACGGTCAGCTCGTATCCCAGGTCGCCGAGCGCAGCGGCGGCAACCCGCTTTTCGCCGAGGAGATGATCAACCGGATTCGCGAGGAGGGCGCGCCCGACGCCGACACCCTCCCCGAGACGGTTCACGCCGTGCTCGCGGCGCGACTCGACTCGCTGCGCTCGCTCGAGCGCCGCGTGCTCCAGCACGCCGCCGTCGTCGGTGAGACGTTCTGGCAGGGGTCGCTCAGCTCGCTCGCCGTCGAGGAGGGCGTCGATCTCGGCGAGGCGCTGGCGGCGCTGCAGGAGAAGGACCTCGTCGTGCCGAGCGCCGGCAGCCGGCTGGCGGGCGAGCACGAGTACGCCTTCAAGCACGCCCTGATCCGCGATGTCGCCTACGGCACGCTGCCGAAGTCGGTGCGCTGCCGCAAGCACGCCGAGGTCGGACGGTTCATCGAGGAGCGCTCCGGTGAGCGCGGAGAGGCCGTCGTCGCGCTCGTCGCCGAACACTACGCCCGCGCCGCGGCGCTGGCTCCGGCCGCGAGCCTCGAGCCGGCGGAGCTCGAGCAGGTGTCGAGCAACGCGCTGCGCTTCGGCGAGGCGGCCGGGGACGCCGCGGCGGCGCTGTACTCCAACCAGGAGGCGCTCAACCATTACAGCGGCGCGCTCGAGCTCCGCGACGCGCTCGACCCTGCGGCCGAGGCCCGGATCGGCGAGAAGCAGGGCGACGTCGCGCTGCGGCTCGGTCGCGTCGACGCCGCGGTCGAGGTCTGGGAGCGCTGTCTCGACTATCACCGCCAGCAGGAGGACCTGGCACGGGTCGGCGACCTGCACCGCAAGATCGGCGCCGGGCTGTGGACGAAGGGCGAGCGCGAGGCCTCGATCGACCACTACCAGAAGGGCATCGACCTGCTCAAGGACGGCCCGCCGTGCCTCGAGCTCGTGCGGCTCTACGAGGAGGCGGCGTCGCTGTACATGCACACCGGCGACAACATGCTCGCGATCTACGCGTCGGAGAAGGCGCTGCGCCTCGCCGAGCGCCTCGGCGAGGCCGCTGCCGCGAGCCGGGCCCACGGCATCTTCGGGCGCGTCTTCGGGCGCATCGGCGACTCCGCCAAGGCGCGCGAGAACCTCGAGCGGTCGGTCGAGCTCGCGCGCGACTCCGACCCCGGCGAGGCGGTGCGCGCGCTGCTGACCCTCGGCTACCACCTCGAGGTCTCCGAGGCCGACTACGAGGGCGCCGCGTCGGCGTGCACCGAGGCGCTCGAGCTCGCCGAGCAGGTCGGCGACCTTCCGTCCCAGGTCGAGCTGCACGCGGCGCTGGCCCAGCTCGCCGTCTACCGCGCCGACTGGGAGCAGGTCGAGCGGTCCACCGACGCCAGCACGACGCTCGCCGAGCGCGAGGGCCTGCTCGGCAAGCTCTGCTTTCCCTACGTCATGCGGGGGGTGCTGCGGTGGCGCGAGGCCGACTTCGAGGGCTCCGCCGAGGCCTGTCGTCGCGCCCACGAGCTCGGCGAACAGGTGGGGCGCTCCGAGGTCGCATTCTCGGCCCTGTTCTGGCTCGCCGCGACGCTGCGCGACAGCGGCGACAGCACGGGCGCCGAGACCGCGCTCGCCCAGGCGCTCGACGTCTGCGAGCGCGCCGGCCTGATCGCGCAGTCGATCGAGGCGATCTCGGCGCGCGCCGTGACGATGGCGCTTGGCGGCCGCCTCGACGGCGCCCGTGAAGCCGCCGAGGAGGCCGAGCACCTCGCCGAGCGGCTGCGCTACCCCGTCGGCCAGGCCGCGACGGCGGAGGCGCGCGGAGCAACCATGCAGCAGCCGACCGCCGGGGCGGAAATCCTCGCCGGAGCCCGCGACACGTGGCTCGAGCTCGGGCGCCCGCTCGACGCGGCGCGCTGCGTGCTGCTGCGCGGAACGCGGCTGCGCGAGGCCAACGCCGAGGCGTCCGCCACCGCGCTGCGCGGAGCGGCGGTGACCTTCGACGAGCTCGGCGTCAGGCACATGGCAGACCGCGCCCGCGAGCTCATCCCGAGCTGAGGGGGCGTGCCGCTTCTGAACAGAACCAATATCCCATGCCCCGGCTGAATCGCCCCGACGGGGCCGAGATCCACTGGGAGCAGCGCGGCGAGGGCGAGACGATCGTCATCACGCCGCATGCCTGGGGAATCCCGGAGCTCTTCGAGCCGCTGATCCGCGACCTCGAGCGCGACCACCGCGTAATTCGCTACGACGCCCGCGGCACCGGCGAGTCGTCGCGCCGCGGCCCCCACGACATGCAGACAGGCGCTGCGGACCTGACCGCCGTGGTCGACGACGCGGGCGGCCCGGCGCTCGCCGTCGGGATCGCGGACGCTCCGAACCGCGCCATCCGGTCCGCTGTTGACCGGCGCGACCTGATCTCCGGCGTCGTCGCGGTCGCCTCGGCGCCGATCGGCCTCTCAGAGCTGCGT